>Ga0247713_1000066_pt1 | contig 74864 bp, 62 predicted proteins | sample 21E_NmetaG_FD_189936 | JGI IMG/M metagenome (GOLD analysis project Ga0247713, IMG submission 189936) | Soil microbial communities from hillslope of Landscape Evolution Observatory, University of Arizona, Oracle, AZ, United States - 2-1-E_N | ecosystem: Engineered > Artificial ecosystem >... | reverse complement strand
GGCGGGCGCCGGCCACCGGCGCCCGCCGCCGTCCCCCACGCCCATATCCCTCCCGACCGCTTCCGCTGGCGGCCGATCGACGCCGTCACGGCGCTGGCGATCGTCGCCGTCGTCTACATGCCGTCATGGCGGCAGCTGGCCGGCAACGCCTTCTCCGGCGAGGAGCTGCTGCATATCGACTTCTTCGCCATGGGTCCGGCGGTCGCGTTCAGGAAGGGTCTCGCCCTCGGCACGGACGTCCACGTGTACTACGGGATGGGCTGGGCTCTGGTGCTGAACAAGCTCCCCCTGATCCGTACCAGCTCCTACGGCCACTTCATCCGCCTCGAGGTCATCTACGGCTGCATCTACTTCGTGGCCGTGTACGCCTTCCTGCGCCTGTTCACCAGGAAGTGGCAGTGGGCCGTCGCCGGCACGGCACTCGCCATCCTCCTCCAGCTGTTCGGGTCGTACTCCAGCGCGTTCACGATGTGGCGCTTCCCGTCCGCGACCGTCCTGCGGTGGCTGTTCGACATCTGGTTCTTCTTCGCCTGCCTGCTGTACCTGCGTACGCGCAAGGAGCTGTGGCTGGTGGTGGGGGGTGTGCTGGTCGGGCTCGCCCTGCTGTTCCAGACCGACACTGGCATGTACCTGGGTCTGGCCGCCGGGTTCTTCTGGTGCTGCCTCCTGCGCATGGAGCCCGGCCACGCCCGGCGGCTGGTGCGGGTGGGCGCGGCGGCCGCCGCCAGCGGCATGACGGTGCTCTTCCTGGGCCTCGGCATCGCCAGCCGGTGGACCCTCACGCACCGGGCGTTCTGGGACGGGTGGTTGGAGAACCTGCGCCTAACCAGGGCCGGCGCCACCCTGCAGCCGCTGGTCGCCATCGAGGGGCAGCGGGTGCTGATCTTCTTCGCCCTGATGGCTGCCACCTATCTCTGCATGGCCGGCTACACGGTCCTGCGGGGTGTCCACGGCCGACTCAGCCCGGAGGCGGCCCTCCTGGGCACCATCGCCTTCTACGGGTTCTTCACCTTCCTCTACTTCGTCGGCCGCTCCAACCCGCACAACCTCTTCCGCGCCGCAGTGCCGTTTGCCATCATCCTTGCCGGCGCTACGACGGTCCTGCGCGCCGACGGGCGGCCGGCGGGCCGTCGCCGGCCCCCGGGAGTTCTCGCCGCCGAGAGAGCCCTTCCCTGGGCGGCCATGGTCGGGGCCCTGGTGATGCTGATGGTCCACCCCGGGTTCCGCCACTACGACAGCCTGGTCAAGACCGCCTTCACCGGTTCGAGGCCGGACGGGCTCTGCATGGTCCAGGACCCGCCGGACATCTGCGGGATCGATGAGGCGCAGACCGACTACACCGGCCACATCCAGGCCCTCGCCCGGCAGCTGAACGCAGTCGCCGGCGACTCACAGCAGGTGGCCATCCTGGACACCATGGGCCCCCTCGTGTACAGCATGGCCGACGTCACTCCCTGGGGCCGGTACCTGCCCATGCTGCCTGGCTTGTTTTTCCACAGCATGGTGGAAGACGTCATCCACGACCTGGAGTCCTCGCCGCCGGATATCGTCGTGATGAGATCCCCGCAGCTCCGCAACCTGTATCACGACGACATGTGGCAGGCCCTCCGGCCTACCGTCGAGCGGGGGTACACGCTCGACAGTGGCATTGGGCCGTTCGAGGTCTGGAAGATGCGAATCGCTGGGTCCTCCAGCGGAAGGGAAAGTCCCAACTCATGAAGGCGATCGACCGAGACCAAGCGGCCCGGCACAACTCCGAACAGCGGAGGTACTTCGAGGGCTCCGACCAGCGGACCCTCAAGCCGACGGGTTCGTTGTACCTCAGGCGTCACACCGACGTCATGCGCGACTTCGCGCGCATCGAGCCGGGGAACAGGGTGCTCGAGCTGGGCTGCGGCCTCGGCCGCTACACGATGCTCCTGGCCGAGGCCGGCGTCGCGGTCGAGGGCCTCGACCTGTCGCCCCATCTGCTGGAGCAGCTCCAGGTCCACAACGCCGGCCGCTACGACATCCCCACCCACGGCTTCGACATCATCGACGCCCCCGGGGAGCTCTACGGCACCTTCGACGCGGTCATCGGGTTCTTCGTGCTTCACCATGTGCACGACTTGGAGGCCTGCCTAGCGGTGGCCACCCAGCTGGTGAAGCCCGGTGGGCGGGTGGCCTTCCTCGAGCCCAACCCCATGAACCCGCTGTACTACTTCCAGATCGCCTTCACACCGGAGATGAGGTGGCCGGCGGAGCGGGGAATGCTCAAGATGACCGAGAAGGACATGTTCCCGCTGATGCGCAAGGCCGGCCTGGAGGACGTCCAGGTCCGTCGTTTCGGACTCTTCCCCCCGCACATCACCAACCTCAAGATCGGCGCCAAGATCGAGACGAAGCTCGACCCTCTGGCGCCTTGGCACGGGTTCCACCCCTTCCAGCTGTTCGGTGGAGCCCGCGCCTGATCGGCACGTTCCGCCGCGTGCGGGCCGCCGTGCCGGCCGCACGCACCGACAGTGACGGAGGACGGCAGCGGCGGGCACTAGCCGCTGTCGAGACGGTCGGGCCGGTGGCCGTCTCCGTCGCCATCGCGTTCAACGCGTTCTTCGCCGGCCTGCTCTACCTGCCGGCCCGCACACGACCGCCGGTCACCATCGGCGGCGAGATCTCCTTCAAACCGGAGTGGGACTCCTTCCTGTACCTCGGTGCCGCTGCCCTGGCCGTCGCCGTCCTGCCTGTCCTGTGCCTCATCCGGGGCCGGGCCAACGGGTGGCCGGCGCCCCTACTGCGAGGTGCCACCCAGGTCGGCGTCGCCGCCCTGGGCACAGCCCTCGCCGTAGAGGCGTTCCTCCTCGGCCGGCGCCCGATCCTGACCGGCGGCGAGGCCGACTCGAGGTACGCCCTGGTCTTCGTCGCCGCCGTCGTGCTTCTGCTGGCCGCGTCGGCCCTCGGCCGTGGTGTGGCCGCCGCCGCCGAGCCGGTTGTCGCCGACCTCAGGCGCGTACCTCGTTTCAACGCCGTCGACGTGCTCTTCCCCGTCGCCCTGGTAACCGCAGTGTTCTCGCCGGCCTGGGGCCGGATGGCCGCGTCGACGTACCAGCTCGACGCCATGCTGCACTGGGACCACTTCGCCATGGGGCCGGCGACGGCGTGGGCCAGCGGTGCCGCGCTGGGCACGGACCTGCAGGTCTTCTACGGGATCGGCTGGCCCATGCTCTTCGCGTCGCTGGCTCCGGTGTACGAGCTGACCTACCAGCACATGATCGGCGTGAACATGGTGGTGACCTGCCTGTACCTGGTGGGGGTGTACGCCTTCCTCCGGCTCCTGCTGGGCAGCACGGCCTGGGCCTGCACGGGCGCCACTCTGGTCCTCGTCTTCCACTTCTTCGCTCGGAGCGCGGCGGCGTTCGCGCCGTACTGGGGGTTCCCGTCCCTAGGCGTGCTGCGGTGGTCGTTCGACGTGTGGGCCTTCATCGCCCTGCTGTTCTTCCAGCGCACGGGGCGGCTGCGCTGGGCCGTCGCCGCCGGCGCCGTCCTCGGGCTCTCCGTGGTCTTCGAGACCGACACCGGGCTGCTGCTGGCGGGGGCGTCGGCCTTCTTCTGGGCCGCGGAGCTGTTCGTGGCGTCCGACCGCCGGCGGCTGGTCAGGCCCCTGCTGGCGTCGATCGGCACCGCCGGCAGCATCGTGGTCGCCGGCGTTGCCCTAGCCAGCCGGGGCACCATGCTGCAGTCGTCCTTCTGGGACGGGTGGCTGGGCAACTTGGTCGAGACGTCTTCGGGGCTCAGCCTCGAGCCGATCACCACAGGCGTGGGGCGGCGGGTCGTGATCGCCTTCGTGATCGTGTCGGCGACGTACCTGCTCGTCGTCGGGCGGGCGTTGGTGCTGACCGCCCGTCGGCGGGCCTCCGAGTTCGACGTCGTGGCTGGAGCCCTCGCCGCCTACGGCTACGTGGTGCTCCTCTACTTCGTCGGCCGGTCGACGCCCTACAACTTCGTGCGAGCCACCATCCCGTTCGCCGTGGTCACCGCCATCCTCGGGGCCAAGGCCACCCGTGTGCTCCTCGGTGGCCGGCCGGCGGCCGCTCGTGCCGTGGGCTTGGCCGGCGTGGCCGCCGCGGTGGCGGTGCTCGTGGCCAACCCCGTCTTCCGGACCTACGAGCGCCGGGACTCCCTGGCGGGCCACATCGCCGGCACTGCCGTCTCCGACGACGGGTTGTGCCTCCTGGAGCGTCCCAGGGACATCTGCGGGTTACCGGAGTCGTTCCGGCCGGCGGCGATGAGCACCGCCCAGATCGCCGAGCGGCTACGGCAGCTGGCCGGCGAGGACGGCAGGGTGGCGATCTTCGACCAGTGGGGACCGATGTTCCACCTCGCCGCCGGCACCAGGGAATGGGGCCGACACTCCCCGTACTTCCTCGTGCTGGCCCGGCGGGCCCAGCTCGACGCCGTCGTGGCCCAATTCCGGCAGGACCCACCTCCGGTGGCGATGTTCCGGGCTGGCGAGCAGCCGCTCTTCGCCGACCTCGTCGCCGAGCTGCGGGCGGTGGTGACCGAGAAGGGCTTCGTCCTCGACGGCGTGATCGGGGGCTTCGAGATCTGGCGTCAGCGCTGAAGCAGCCGGCGGAAGCCCTCGATCATCCTGGCCAGCTTCCAGGTCTTGGACTCCACCATGTCGCGGTGGGCCTTCTGCACCTCGGCGATCTCGGCGGCCCGGCGGTCCAGCTCGGCGCGGAGGGCGGCAATCTCGTTCGCCGCTTCGATGAGGCGCTGGGTCAGATCGGTGACCCGGGCATTGGCAACCTCGAAGTCGACGAGCGCCTGCGTCAGCGAGAGCCGGTCCATCTCACGGTCGATATCGGCGGTCTCATCCATGGGCAGGTTCCCTTCGGGCCGGGAGTGACAGGATCGAACGGTAGACGGCCACCAGGCCGGCGGCGGCGGCGTCCCACGTATAGGCGGCGCCGGCCGCGATCACCGCAGTGACCTGGGCCCGGGCCACCGCCGGGTCGGCGAGCAGGCACTCGGCGGCGTCGGCCAGGGCCCGGGCGCTCCAGTCCCGTGCGGTCACCGGCAGGTCGCGGTAGAGCTCGCCCAGCGGGCCGGTCGGCACGAACACCGTGGGGGTGCCGAACCGGGCCGCCTCGCTGGGGACGAGGCCGAAGCCCTCGGCCGACGTGGGATAGAGGACCAGCGACGCGTGGCGGAGCAGCCAGTTGCGCTCCTCCGCCTTCATGTCCGGGAGGACGAACACCTCACCCCCGCTGGCGACGCCGGCCTCGGTGGCCCGGGACGACCCGAAGGGAACGCCGGCGCCGGCGACGACCAGGGCGAGGTCGACGCCCCGGCGCAGCAGCTCGATCTGCGTGAGGCGGGCGATATCTCGGTTCTTGTGGGCGTAGTTGGCTCCCATGACCAGTAGGAACCGGCCGGCGGCGTAGCCGCGCTCAAGCAGGGCCGGCGGGATGGTGGCGGCCTCGTTGCCCCCGAGATGGTCCATGCCTAGGGTGGAGGTCACCAGGCGGTCGGACGTCACCGGGAGCCGTTCGGTGCGGATTTGGTGGGCGACGTCGAGCGACGGGGTGACCACGGCGTCCACCCGCCCCACGGCGGCGGCGAGGGTCCGGCGATAGGCCAGCCAGGCTTCGACCGAGGGGTGGTAGGCCGCGCTCCGGTAGGAGATCAGGTCGAGGACGGTGAGGACGGTGCGCCGGCCGACGGCACGCCAGGCGTCGACGTCGAGATGGCCGTCGGGCTGGAACGGCCGGTGGACGACGTCGGCGCCGCCGAACGCTGAGGAGTCAGCCAGTGGCGCCCGGCGGGCGTCGACCTTCGGGTGGGCCATGGCGGCGGCGGCGTAGGCGGGGACGTCGGTGGCCAGCGACACCGCCACCCGGTCGACGTCGTCACTGGCGGCCAGGGCCTTGATCAGGGCGACGGTCTGCACCTGGGTGCCCATCTCCCGCCGGCCAAGGCACGACCCGTCGAGGAGGATCCGCACCCCGAACACCTTGGACCGGGCGGTGGCGTGCACGACAGCAAGGGGCGACTCCGGGCCGGACATCTCCTTCTCCGCGCCGGCGAGGAACGGGTGGCGGTCTTCGAGCCACCGGCGGTCCGCCTGGGTGGCGGGCACGTCCCATCCCGACCCGTCGAAAAGGCGGGCGACGTAGGTCGACGGGTCGACGACGTTGACGAAACCCCGCCGGCGGGCCCGCAGGCTGAAGTCGGCGAAGACCGCGTACGGCGAAACGCCGGCGTCGTCGACGGGGTCGCCGACGGCCGACAGCGCAGACCCGGAGAGGAGCACCGCCGGCCCGTCGGCGAACGCCACCGGCGCCGGCAACTGGTCGGGCCGGGTGCGGCGCAGCCGGGTGGTCACTGCGTCCTCGTCGAGGCCTTCCGGCTGGTGGGCGACCGGGTGGCCGAGATGGGGGAAGCTCAGCAACCCGCCGGCGTTGGTAAGGAACGACACGGTCGCCACCGACAGCTGGTCGTCGAGCAGGGCCAGCGCCGGAGTGAGGGCCGAGGCCGGGAACGCCGTGGGAGGCCAGACGGCCAGGACGTGGCCGGCGCCGGCCTCACGCGCCTGGACCAGGAGATCGCCGATCGTCGGCGCCGCCACGATCGTCACACCCTCCGCCGCCAGCACGCCGTAGGCCACGGGGGACGGGCCGCCGACGAGGACGGCGACATCGCCGTGTGCCCGGCGCAACGACCGCACGGTCGGCAGGTGGTCCTCGGCCGGGCCCGACACGAAGACGGCGGCCACCGCCGGTCCGGTCAATCGCGGCACGCCAGCAGCTTCACGCCCGAGATCCCGAGTAGTGACGGCGGCAGGAACGCCAGTTCACGGGGGATGTGGACCGGCTCGGTGATCAGCTCCAGCTTGGCGATGGTGAAGCCGGAGAGGGTCAGCCACGTGTGCACGTCGTCGACCGTCGCCCGGTTCAGCTCGGCATAGGCCTCCAGGATCTGGCCCGACCACGCCGGCCCGCTCTCCGGGGCGCCCCGCACGACCCCGGCGATGTGCTCGGTGTCGTACAGCAGCTGGGCGAACCCGTCGGGGAACCAGTGCCACAGGTGCGAACCGTGCTTGGAGTGGAAGAACGGCCACACCTGGATCATCACCACGCCGCCCGGCTTCAGCACCCGCTGGATCTCCCGCATGACCCCGATGGGCTGGAGGATGTGCTCGAAGGCCGACCAGGAGTAGACGTAGTCGAACGTCGCATCGGCCGCCGGCAGCTTCTCCGCCGAGCACAGCTCGAAGCGCAGGTTGTGGGGCAGGTCCTTGCCCAGGCCGAGCGCCTTGGCGCAGGAGAGGATCCGGCCGGTGTCGACCGGGACGATGTCGTAGCCGACCATCGACGCCGGCTCCCCGAGATGGGCCACGCCGTAGGCCATGGCGCCGTCGCCGCAGCCGACGTCGGCCACCGTGGCCCCTTTCAGCGGTATCGCGTCCCCGGCGAAGAAGTCGATCACCTCCCGCGCCGCGTCGAAGTGGTTCTGGAACTCTACGTTGAGGTCGTCGGCGGTAGGGCCAGGAACAGCGTCCACTATCGATCCCCCGTCACGCCAGCTCCAGGATGCGCGCCTTCGCCCGCGCTGCGACTTGCTGCCACGTGTAGTTGCGAGCCACCTCGGCCGCCGCCGCCAGACCCTTGGAGCGGGCGTCCTCCGGGTGGTCGAAGACCTCCCGGAACAGGAAACGAAGGTGCTCCGCATCCGGCTCGGCCCATTGGAACCCGTCATAGTAGGGGCAGCGGGCCTCGGCGTTCACCATCGCCGCGACATGGAGCGGGTACCCGAGATCGGTGGTGAGGAAGTCGGCGGGGCCGCTCCAATCGGTGGCGATCGCCGGTAGGCCGCAGGCCATGGCCTCGAGCACCGGCATGCCCCAGCCCTCACCGCGAGTGGGCAGCACGAAGCAGTCGGCCGACCGGTAGAGCGACCCCATCTGGTAATCCGCGAATTCCGGATTGACCATAAGCACGATCGGCGCCGAGGACGGCAGGTCGAGGCGGGCGATCTCCCGTCGCACGTCGATCTGCTCGTCGCGGTTGAAGATGGCCAGGAGGAGGACCACGTCCTCGGACTCCTTGAACGTGTCGGCAAAGGAGCGCAGGAGGATCTCCGGCGCCTTGCGCTCGCCCCACTCGAACACCGAGAGGAATGTGAACCGGTCGGTCGGGCGGAACCCCGCGATACCGGGATTGAGGAATCCTGGATCGACGCCCAGGGGCATGACCCGGATGGGAACCCGGACGCCGCTGGCCTGGAACGTCTCCACGTTGAACGTCGCCGGCACCCACACCTCGTCCATCGCGTTGCAGCCGTCGACCCATTCCTGGGGCAGGCCGGTGACCTCCAGCATCGACCAGCCCACCCGGCGCCGGCCTTCGATACGGCCGAAGGCGTCGGCCTGGGAGTAAGCGACCTGGGTGACGTCGGAGCTGACCTTGCGGGCAACGAGGTCGTCGAGCAGCGGGTCGCCGGTCGCGGGGTCGACCGCTCCGTAGGCGTTCCGGTAGGCCACCCGGACGCCGGCGTGGTGGAGGGCCCGCATCATCTTGCGGGAGTGCAGGGCGTAGCCGAGCGGTGAGGTCACGGTGGAGTGCCAAACGGCCTCGGTGTCGAAGCGCTCGTGGTCGACCCAGTGGGCCCACTTCCGCCGGAAGACCTTGCGCGAGGCCTCGTAGATGGGCCAGAAGTCGACCTTGTTCTCGCGGGTGCTGGTGTTGTGGTGGTGGACCGAGCAGACGCTGCCGGCGTAGACGACGCCGAAGCCGGCCTTCTGGGCCCGGAAGCAGTAGTCGGTGTCGTCGAAGTAGGCGAACAGGTCCTCGTCCAAGGGCCCGACCCGGTCGATGCAGTTCCGGCGGAGGTACACCTGGGCGAAGACGACACATTCGATGTCGATGTCGTCGATGCGCTGGTTGATGTCGCGCTGGCCGCCGCCCAGCTGCTGGCCGTAGAGGGAGACAGGCGGCATGTAGCTGCCGAGGTGGTTGATGCGACCGGTGGCGTCGACCAGCCGGGTGCCGACGACGCCCGTGTCCGGCTTGGCATAGGCGACGTCCTGGAGGCGGGTGAGCCAGTCGCGCTCCACGACAACAATGTCGTTGTTCATGAGGACGACGTCCTCTTCGGGCCGGGAGGCGGCCAGGCCGGCGTTGCAGCCGCGGGTATAGCCCTGGTTGGTGGCGTTCAATATGACGGTGGCGCCTTCGAGGTCCTTCAGGTACTCGACGGTGCCATCGGTGCTGCCGTTGTCCACGATGATGAGCCGCCACGCCGGATGGTCGGTGACCTCGGCCAGCGCCGACACGCAGGCCTTGGTGTAGGCCAGCGCGTTCCAGGTGAGGATGACGATCGCAAGGGGGCGGCGGTCGCTCACTCCTGCCCGCTCAGCCGGTCCGCCCGCTCGATGAGGTCGTCCAGGTCGGCCCGCAGCTTCTCCTGCTGCAGCCGCAGGCTCTCCAGGAGGTCGAGCACCTGGTGGTTGAAGCGGCTCTGCTCCTTGACGATCGGGGCGATGTACCAGCGCAGGGAGCGGCGAACGACCCTCTTGGCGAACAGGATGGTGGGCCCGATCACCGGCCGGGCCGACCCCGATGGAAACTCGATACTGATGTCCGCCTGGGTGCGGACCACCCCGACCGGAACCTCGTCGTCGCCCTCTGTCGCCAGGTGCATGACGCCAACTGCGCCCTCGGGCGACCGCGCCGCCCGCTGCAGCGTGGTGGCCACCCTGGTCATCATCCGGGGGACATCAGTTTCCCGAAGCATCAGACACCCACCGGCGATGTGGACGTCTTCCAGGAGCTGGCGACGTGCACGCTGCCGGCCTCGATCGGCATTTCGGGATTGTGGTACACGGAGAACGAGTGCGCCCGGTCGAACCGGTCGAAGATCGTCGTCATGTTGTTGTCGTGCAGCGACAGGCTGACCTCGTACCGACCCTGGAGCAACGGGAGGTCGGGGAGGGTGAACTCGATCGTGCCCATGCCGCCGAGGGAGATGTCCACGCCGGCCGCCTTGGAGTTCTGGCCGAACACGTAGTCCCCGGTGTCGGCCCGGTAGACAGCGACGCCGCACGATGCGTCGTTGACCTCCGGCGCCGACCGGTAGCGCATGCGGATGGTCATCGGCTCGCCGGTGCGAAAGGTGGCCTCCTCCTTGCCAGCGGCGTTGAGGAAGGCGACGTCGAGGATCTCCGCCTGGCCGGAGCCGAGGCGGTGGGCGGAGGACTCGAGCTGGCGCTCGACGGCGCCGTGAGCCTCGCGCAGGTAGCTGCCGACCACCTCGGCGGAGGCGCCCTCCTCCCGGATCTCCCCATTTTCCAGCCAGACGGCGGAGCCGCAGAGGGCCCGGATGGCATCGAGGCTGTGGGACACCAGGACGATCGTCTTCCCCTGTGCCCGGAACTCCGAGATGCGCTCGTAGCACTTGATCTGGAACCGCTCGTCACCCACCGACAGGACCTCGTCGATGAGGAGGACGTCGGGGTCGACGCTCACGGCGACGGCGAACGCCAGCCGGGCGTACATGCCACTGGAGTAGTTCTTCACCGGCATGTCCATGAACTGCTCGATGCCGGCGAAGTCGACGATCTCGTCGTAGCGGGTGTCGACCTGCCGGCGCGACTGACCAAGCAGCGAGCCGCCCAGGTAGACGTTCTCTCGCCCGGTGAGCTCGGGGTGGAACCCGATTCCCAGTTCCAACAGCGACGACAGGGTGCCCTTGAGCTCCACGTGACCCCTGTTGGGGCTGAGGATGCGGGCGACGGTCTTCAGCAGCGTGGACTTCCCCGAGCCGTTGTGCCCGATGATGCCGAGGGTCGTGCCCGCCGGCACCTCGAGGTCGATGCCCTTGAGGGCCCAGAACACCTCGTAGGCGTTGCGGCGGGTGAGGACCTTCTCCTTCAGGGAGTGGGACCGGTGGTGGTAGATCCGGTAGCTCTTCCACACCCCGCTGCAAGACAGGGCGATGTCGGTCACACAATCTCCGAGAAGAGGCGCTGCCAGCGGTGGAAGATCCAGCCACCGACCACGGCCATGACCACGGCCCAGACGGCGCTGTAGGCCAGCAGCTTGAAGTTGGGCGCGTGGTTCAGCAGGACGACGTTGCGGAACGAGACGACCGGACCGGTGAGCGGGTTCAGCTTGAGCACCCGGACGACGCCGGGGTGGTCATTGCCAATCCACTGCAGCGAATAGATGACGGGTGTGCCCCAAAACCAGAACTGCATGAAGACGCCGATGAAGTGGGCGACGTCTCGGAGGAACACGGTGACCGCCGACAGGAGCAGGGTGAAGCCGTAGGCCAGCACGGCGACCTGCACCACGATGACTGGTACCCAGAGCAGGTGCGGGGACGGCGGGCCCACGATGGCCAGGCTCACCATCAGCAACACGACGAACTCGAAGACGAAGGTGACCAGGGCGGCGAGAACGGCGCTCAGCGGGAGAATGGCACGGGGAAAATAGACCTTGCGGAGCAGGTACCCCGCCCCGGTGACGCTGCCGGCGCCGGTGAGCAGGGAGTTGGAGAAGAGGTTCCAGAGCGTCAGCCCGGCGAAGAAGTAGATGGCGAAGGGGACGTCGTTTCCGTCGGGCCTGGCCACGTCGGCCGCCGGGGCCACACGCAGGATGTACCGGAACACCACGTAGTAGAGGCAGACGACGAGCACCGGGGTGGTCAGCGACCAGAGCATGCCGAGGAGGGACCCTCGGTGGCGCACCTTGAGGTCGCGACGCACCAGGTTGGCGGTGAGCTCCCGGGCCGCGAAGACCTCGCCGACCGCCCTTCGCATCCGGGTGGGAAGAGAGACGGCAGCCGGCGTGCGGGGCGACGGAGGGCGCGTCGCGGTGAGAACCACGGGAGAGAAGCCTACCAGCGCGGTTCTCACCACCGACCTGGGACAAGCAGCCTAGCTAGCTATGGCTAGGCTGCCTGCCGATGAGCCGGCCGGCGCGCTCCCTCGAAGTGCTGCGGACTGCCATGGGGGGCAAGCTGCTCCGGTACGGGGCCGCGTCTGTCGTTAACGTGGTCGTGGCCCAGATGGTGCTGGCGTGGGCCTTCGGCGTCCTACATTGGACCGCCCGCGCCTCGGCGGTGCTGGCGGCGGTTGTCGCCGCGGGGCCGGCGTACGTGCTGGCCCGGTCCTGGGTCTGGGGCCGCTCCGGGCGCTCCCACCTGGTCAAGGAGGTGCTGCCCTTCTGGGGGATGGCCCTGCTCGGCCTGGCCCTCACCACCTGGGTGGCCGGCGTGGCCGAGGCGGCGAGCGCCGGCCTCACCGAGAGCCGGCTCGGCCAGACCCTCATCCTCATGGCCGCGGTCTTCGCGATCTCGGGGGTCGTCTGGGCGGTGAGGTTCTTCGTCCTGAACGGGATCCTGTTCGCCGAGCGGGCTCCCAGGCGTCCGGTCGAGCTGGAGGTACCTGCCGTACCAGAGTGGTGAGCACGGGGGTAACTTCGACTATGGCCCTGGCCTTCACCGACGACGAGCTGGCCGAGATCGCCCTGGCCGCCGACTTCGAGACGATCCGAACGCCCCGCTATCGGACCCATGGAGCTGCCGGCCCAGTGCCGTTGCCTGCCTCCATCTCTCAGCGAGGAGGTCGCAGCCTCCGGTAGATCCGCATCGGCAGGCGACATTCGATCCGGTCCCAACGCCGGCGGTGGGCGTCGAGTTCGGAGCGAACGTGCTCCCAGTCGGCCAGCTCGGCCTCGGCCCGTCGTTGCAAGGCGATCGCCTCGGCCTCGGCCTGGCGCGCCATGCGCAGGTGGACGCCCATGGTGCGGACCTCGGCTCGGGTGGCGGCAAGCTGTCGAGCGGAAGCGTCGAGCTGCCCCCGAAGCGCGGTGAGTTGCCGGCTGAGGTCGCCGTTCTGAGCCTCACTCCCTTGTAGCTGGCGGGTGAGCCACAGAACCCGCTGGCGGGCGCCGGCGAGCTCCCGCCGAAGCGCGGTAAAGGGCAAGCTGGCGCGGGTCTCGGCGTCCGCCCGACTGGCGCTTCCTGTGCGGACGAGCCAGTCGAGGTGGTCGTCGGCCTTCCCGCCGTTGACGATCGCCAGCAGCTCGGCTTCGGCGTCACGCCAGGCCTGGATCTCATCTGGCCCGGCCGGCACGCCACAGGCGGCGCCCAGAGCGCCGGCCAACGCGTCCACCGCCAGTTCGGAGGGCCAGGGGTGGATGACACCGCGGTGGACCATGTCGACAGCCAGGCCCCACAGGGCCCGCAGGAGGACGAGGTCGGCGTCCACAGGGCCGGCGGCGACCCACTCGCTGTCGACGCCGACGATGCCGCCCTCACTCGACACAAAATTGGCCAGGTTCACGTCGATGTGATCGGCGGGAAGGAGCGTTGTCGTCGTGGCCCGCCGGAAGGGGTGGCCGGGGCCGGGGTCGCCGACCGCTGCGGTGGCGGCCCGGCTCACCTGCGTTCGCCAAGTGCGAAGCACGGCACTGGCGTCGTCGACCGATCGAGTGCAGGCCTCCAAGAAGAGCTGCTCGAGTGTCGGACCGGCGAAGAACGGCTGGCATTCGGGTCGCTCCTGACCCAACCACCGACTCACTCGCTGCCCCGCCGACACCGGTGCGGAGACGACCTCACCCGGTGCGTCGCCTGTCCGTGGCGCACGGAACACCTTCGCCGAACGCCAGGCCAGCAGCCGCTGGGCGCCGAAGTACCAGGCACTGGCGCCAGTGTCGATCCGCTCGGTCAGGCCGCCGTGCCCGTCGCCGGCGAGGACGAGGAAGGAGTTGGCGACCGCCGGCCCGAGGCCCGCATCGAGAAACACGTTGTGCGCCAGCCGCTCGTCGCAGAGCCGGCTTGCCGGAGACGCGTACGTGGCGTCCGGCCACCGGACGATCTGGTCGACGAAGTGCCGTCCAAGCCTCTCGTACGCCGTGTCGGCGAGCACGGCGACCGGCAGCTTGTAGTCGGGGAACGGGTAGAGCCAGCGCTGTTCCGGGAACCCGGCGGACTCGAGCATCTTGGACAGACGATCGCGCGAGAAGGTGCGGACCTGGTCGGTGCCCGGGTACCCCTCGACCCCGATCCACGGCTGCTGCAAGTGGTCCTCGTGGTGTCCCAGCAGGTATCTGAGCCCGAGCTGGTTTTCGATAGCCAGGATCAGGACACCGCCCGGCCCGGTCAGGCGGCGCAGGTGGGCGAGCGTACGCTCGTGGTCCGGAGCGGTGTGCTCAAGCACGCCCACACAGAGGACGACGTCGAACGGGGCCTCGTCGTCGAACTCCGTCACCCGCCCGCAGACGACCTCCACGTTCTCGAGCTCGTCGCAGCGGTGGCCCGCAGCCAGGGCCCGCTCCGGGTTTCCTTCCAGCGCGACGACGGAGGCGCCGGTCTCGGCCACATGGCGGGCCAGGGCGCCGCTGCCGGCGCCGACGTCGAGAACCCGCGTGCCGGGACCGAACCGGAACGGACGGAGGAGGTTCGCCCGGCGGGGAGAGAAGTGGTAGAGCGTCGGCCAATCGTCGATGTAGCCGGCCAGCTCGTCGGAGCCGTCAGTTAGGTCCTTCGCTTCCTGGAGGATGTCGATAATGCGCTGCTCCGAGCCGTCCCGCCAGTCGACGGTGCCGGTCAGTTGCCGTACCGGCTTCACGCCGCCGGCGGCGGCTCGGTGGGAGGCCGGTGCCCGTTGGGCCGCCCCTGCCGGGCGAGCTTGAGCAGGTCCCGCCGCAGTTCCCGCAGCGGCGGGGCCAGGGCTTCGAGTTCCTCGGCTGCGGCCACAGCAGTAGCCGCCAGGGCGCCGGCGCGTTCGACCTCAGGCTGCAGCCGGGCCAGGCGCCCCTCGAGGGCGTCGAGGCGTGCCGGCAACATCTCGAGCCGTCTGAGCCGCTCTTCCAGGCACGCGACCTGCTCGGTGGCGACGTTGGCGGCGACGTCGGCGCCAGCCAGCTTGTCGTCCCAAGTGGCCTGGCGCTCCCGGAGGGCTGCGACATCGGCGTCCCGATCGCGCACCGCCTGCTCGGCTCGCTCCAATCGCTTCTGCAACTGGTCCAGCGCGATGTCGACGCTCGAGCGATTACGCCTGGGCAGAAGGTCCCCCACTCTGAACGGCCGGGGGATCGCCGCCGGTTCGGTTGGCCGCTCGTCGCCGGCCCCGGTGGGCTCGCGGGGGACCGCCACCTTCGGCGTCTTCGCCGCGGGGGCGAGGAGCCGGTCGCGGAGGAAGTGCGCTCGAGCGGCCGGTGAGTGGTGGGCACGCACGTCCTCTCGGGCCCTTGCCCCCAGGCTTGCGGCAGCGGCCGGGTCCTCGGCCAGCTCTCGCAACAGCTCCGCCGCGGCCTCTCGGTCGGGGTCGGCCCATTCGGCGCCGGGAGAGTAGGGCATGCAGCCCAGCGGGATGGTCGCGGACGTGTACGGCACCAGGCGGCTGTTGGCCGGCGTCATAAACTCGAGGTTTCCCGAGTAGCCAGTCGCCACCACCGGCTTGCCCAACGCCATGGCTTCCAGCAGGGTGAGCCCGTACCCCTCGGCCCGGTGGAGAGAGACGTAGGCGTCGCACGCGGCCATGAGCATGGCTTGGCGATCACCGTCGAAGTACCCGTCGATGACGGTGATATCGGGCCGGGCGGCGACCGCAGCCTGGAGCCGGGCGGCCTGGACGGGGTGCGCCTCGGCGTTGACCGACTTGAGGACGAGCTGCGGCCCCTCGCCCGGCCGGAACGCCCGGACGAACGCCTCGACCACGGCCAAGGGGTTCTTGCGCTCGAAGACGCTGAGGTAGTCGAAGCAGAACAGGAACAGGAAACCTTCCCTCAGCCCAAGCGAGCCTCGGTCCACGGAGGGGATCAGAGCCGGCGTCGTAACGGGGGGAGCGAACACATGCACCGGCACGTCGACCACCGCACCGATGGCCTCGGCGCTATGGCGGCTGAGGGCCCACACCTCGTCGACGAGCGCCGCGCTCCGCCGCATCCACGCCGGGAAATGGGACACCTCCCACGCCCAGACGCCGATGGTGCGCCGGGCGTTGGGCAGGTGAAGGGGCGCGCCGGCGAGACGTCGCAACTGGTCGGCGTTCACGCAGATGACGTTGACGTCGTGGTACTCCGGAGCCTCGGGCGCGTCGAAGGTCACGTGCTGGCGAGCCGGCGTCTCGCTCCACGCGATAGGGGTCGACGGGATGGCGGCACAGGCCAGGGAGTCCAGAAGCTGGCGGGCTACTTCCCCGACACCGTTCTCCGCCCTCAGGTACCCGACGACGTTGACCCCAGGCGTGGTCGGGTGACCGAAGAGGGAGCTCGGCGGCCACTTCGGCGGCATGGCGTCGATACGTGAGCACCACGGGGGGAGGCTGGACTGGGCCTCGCCGTAGACGCGCATCCAGTCGAGGAACTCGTCGCCCCTCGACCCGACCAGATCCCGGAAGGCGAGCTGGAGGTCGGCCCTTTCGTCGTAGATGCGCCGGAAGTACAGCGGGATGCGGTTGTCGCCCGTGGTGCCCCGGGGAAGGCACATCCAGTCGAAGAACTCCGCCGCTGTCACCGGGTCGAAGGGGTCGGGAGGCGGCGCACCCCCACCCGTCTCGGCGGCGGACAGGGCGATCCGGTAGAGGTCGCGCATCCGTTTGTCCATCGGGAGCCCGTTGCCAGTGATGTCGTAGCGGTACGGATCGGCCGCGGTGTCGATATAGCCGGCGGCGAGCAGCTTTTTGGCGTAGCGGGCGCACATCTGCGCGACGACGGGTTGGTCGACGAGCTGGATGCGGGGTGCGTCGCACTGGTGTTTGCTGAGCAAGTGCGGCTGGAGCGGTGAGAACCCGCTGAAGTGGAAGAAGCGCAGCGGGCTGCCGTTGACGAGGTAGCCGTTCGGGCTCTGGGTGACGGCGCGGCCGTGCAGGTTCCAGTAGGCCACGTTCCAGCCCGGATCGGAGATGGTGGCATGATCGAAGCACGTGGAGGCCAGGTCCACCCATCGCTGATCGACGAAGACACCGCGCTCGATGTCGACCCGGCAATCCCGGCGGAGCCGCTCGTCCCACCAGTCGAGGAACGGCCGGGCCTTCGCCGACACGGCGATGAAGCCGAGATTGTAAAGGCCAGCGAGCAGCAGGCCTTGCTCGTTGATGAACTTGCCGTCGCGAGGGTACGGCGTCGTCGTGTGCGGCGTGAGGGCTATGCCGTGGCGTTCGACGAGCTCGGAAAGGCCTTCCAGGTGGCTGAAGACCTCGATGTCGGGGTCGAGGTAGCAGACCGGTTCGCCATGGGTTTCGAGGAGGCTGCGCAACAGGGTCGCCTTGACCGCAGTCGCCAGTTCGACCACCGAGTAGATGGCAGCCATGTGGCGGAGCTCGTCACCGCCGAGGTCGATGTCCGCCGGCCTGAGAACCTCCAACTCGCCGTCCGTGGTGTCAACCGGCGCCGGATCGATCACGAGCACGGAGAACGAGTCATCGGGATGATGGGTGCGGACGGACGCGGCCAGGACGCGGGCGTATGACAGATAGTTGGAGGCAATTACCGTGCAGAAGTGCACGAAATCTCCAAACCCGCCCCATCCCGCACCGCGTCATGGTAGCCCAGCGCGTCCGGACGGCGAGAGTTCCATCGGTTGGTGCCCGGTCCCGGAACACCATGCCAGACGCGCGCCGGGGCCAACATCGGCCCCCTCCTTACCCGCCTGATGGAGGAGCCGGGCTTGGGCCTGGCCGGCGGGCGGCCGGTGCCGGTCAACGGTCGGGCACGCCTATGGCCACGCCCCACCGCCGTCGTTCGACAAAATGTTGCCTATACCGCGCCGGCTCCCGTGGTGATGCCCAGGTCGTTGAAGAGGTTGCCATGTCCCGGCGCAGCGTGTCGTAGTCACGGTCGATGACGGTCCAGGTATTTGGCCTTCGTCCTCGCATCGGAACTCGGCATCCGGCCAGGATTGGCTCGAGGACCTGCTTGCGCAGGACCAGCCGCGTGTCATCGTGCGGGCGGTGGGGCGGCACCTGGTAGCGCCGTGATCGTCCAGCGAAGAACCCTCCGTCCCACTCGAACCGGGCCGCTGCCCCCGCCGCCTTCGGGAAGATCGCTCGCATGCGGTGTGAGACGGTAGTGACCCAGTGACGACCGACGACGACTTTTTGCACCTGGCCCGGCGCGTCGGAGAGGCGTGCCGGCTGACCGGCACATTCACCCTGCGTTCGGGCCAGGTGTCGACCACCTACTTCGACAAGTACCTGTTCGAGGCCGACCCGCAGCTGCTGGCAGAGGTGGCGGCGGCCGCTGCCCGCCTCATCCCGCCCGCCACCGAGGTGCTCGCCGGCCTCGAGCTCGGCGGGGTGCCGGTGGCCACCGCCCTGTCGCTGGCGACGGGGCTGCCGGCGGCGTTCGTGCGCAAGGAGGCCAAGAAGTACGGCACGGCCAAGCTGGCCGAGGGCGCGGAGATCGCCGGCCGGCGGGTCCTGATCGTCGAGGACATCGTGACCACCGGGGGCCAGGTCGTCCTGTCGGCGCAGGATCTGCGCGAGCGGGGGGCGAAGCTGGTCGGCGCCCTGTGCGTGATCGACCGCAGCGGCGGCGCCCACCAGCTTGCCGGCGGGGATCTGGAGCTGATCTCGCTGTTCACCGCCGCCGACCTCGGGTAGTGGCCGTCGCCCCCAGCGGCCTGCCCGTCGAGGAGTGCGTCCCCGCGCTGCGCCGGGCCCTGACCGAGGCGGGATCGGCGGTGCTGGTGGCGCCGCCGGGCGCCGGCAAGACGACGATCGTGCCCCTGCGGCTGCTGGAGGAGCCGTGGTTGGCGGGTGGGCGCATCGTGGTGCTCGAACCACGCCGCCTGGCCACCCGGGCCGCGGCCCGGCGCATGGCGTCGCTCCTCGGCGAGGACGTCGGCGCCACCGTCGGCTACACCACGCGCGACGAACGCCGGGTGGGCCGGTCGACCCGGATCGAGGTGGTGACCGAGGGCGTGCTCACCCGCCGGCTCCAGGGCGACCCCTCACTGCCCGGTGTCGGGCTGGTCGTCTTCGACGAGCTCCACGAGCGCAACCTCCACGCCGACCTGGCGTTGGCCCTGGTGCTCGACGCCCGGCCGGCGCTGAGGCCCGACCTCCGCCTCCTGGCCATGTCGGCCACCCTGGAGGCGACCAAGGTGGCGGCCCTCCTGGGCGAGGCACCCGTCATCGAGAGCGAGGGCAGGGCGCATGAGGTCACCGTGCGGTGGGTGCCTCGCCGGCCCAAGGAGCGCCTCGACGCCGCCACCGTGGCGGCCGTCGGCCGGGCGGTGCGGGAGGAGGCCGGCGACGTCCTGGTCTTCCTGCCCGGGGCGGGGGACATCCGCCGGGTGGAATCGGCGCTGTCCCTCCCCGACGGGACCGACGTCCGCCCGCTGTTCGGCGCCCTGCCGGCGCCGGCCCAGGACGCGGCGCTGGCCCCTTCGCCACCGGGCCGGCGCCGGGTCGTGCTGGCCACCGACATCGCCGAGACCAGCCTCACCGTGGAGGGCGTGCGGGTGGTGGTCGACTCCGGGGAGAGCCGCGCGCCCCGCTTCGACGCCCGCAGCGGGCTCACCAAGCTGCACACCGGCCCCATCTCGCGGGCCTCGGCCGAGCAGCGGGCGGGCCGGGCCGGGCGGACGGAGCCGGGGGTCGCCTACCGCCTGTGGTCGAAGCTGGAGCACGCCGCCCGCCGGCCCTATGCGGCCCCGGAGATCGCCAGCGTCGACCTCGCCGGCCTGGCCCTGGAGGTGGCCGTGTGGGGCGCCGAGCCGGCGGCGTTGAAGTTCCTGGACCCTCCGCCGCCCCGGGCACTGGAGGAGGCGCGAGCCTTGCTGGACATGCTCGGTGCGGTGGATGGCGCCGGCCGGCCCACCCCTGTCGGGCGGGCCATGGCCGATCTTCCCGTGCACCCCAGGCTGGCCCGCATGGTGGTGGCCGCCGCCGGCGACGGCCTGGGCTGGACCGCCTGCCTGCTGGCCGCCCTGCTCGAGGACCGCGATGTCCTGCGCGGCCGGCCCGACGACCTGCCGACCGACGTCTCCGAGCGGGTGGCCCTCATCGCCGCGGGTTCCGCCCGCCATCCCCACGCCGACGCCGGCGCCGTCCGCAATGCGTCCCGGCGGGCGGCGGAGCTGGCCCGGCGGGCCGGTGTCTCGCCGTCCCCCCTCGACCTCGGCAGGTGCGGCGCCGTGCTCGGCCTGGCCTACCCGGACCGGTTGGCCCAGGCCCGCAGTGGCGCCCGGTTCCGCCTGCGCAACGGCGCCGGCGCCTGGGTGCCGGCGGCCGACCCCCTGTCCGGGGAGGCGTTCCTGGCCGTGGCCGAGATCGACGCCGGCCGGGGCGACGGGCGCATCCGCCTCGCCGCCGGCCTCGACGCTGCTGACATGGAGGCCGCCGCCGGGGGCGCCGAGGAGTCGGTGACCGTGTCCTGGGACGCGGCGCGTGACGACCTGCGGGCCAAGGTCGAGCGCCGGCTCGGTTCGTTGGTGCTGGCGACCAGCGAGGGGCCGGCGCCGGCCGGCGAGGCCACCACTCGGGCCCTGGTCGCCCGGGTGCGCGCCACCCGCCTGGGGGCCCTCCGCTGGACCGACAAGGCCCGCGCCCTCCAGGCCCGGGCCGCGTTCGCCCGCCGCACCGCCGGCGCCGGCGGGTGGCCGGACCTGTCCGACGCCGCCCTCGTCGCCACCCTCGACGACTGGCTGGCGCCGCTGCTGGCCGGCGCCACCGGCCGGGCCGACATCGAGCGCGTCGACGTCCTCGGCGCCCTCCGCCGCCGGCTCGGCCACCTCGGGCCCCAGCTGGACCGCCTGGCGCCGGCGCACCTCACCATGAACGACCGCCAGGTCACGATCGACTACAGCGGCCCGCAGCCGACCGTGGCCGTGCGGGTGCAGGACCTCTTCGGGACGTCCGTCCACCCCACCGTCGCCGGCGGCAAGGTCCCGGTCGTCCTCCAGCTGCTGTCGCCCGCCGGCCGCCCCGTCCAGGTCACCGCCGACCTTCCCGGCTTCTGGGCCGGCACCTGGGGCGAGGTCCGCAAGGAGATGGCCGGCCGCTACCCCAAGCACGCCTGGCCGGTCGACCCCCTCGCGGTGCCGCCGCCCCGCCGGCGATCCACCTAGTATCACGGCGCCAGACTCAGCGGGGGGTCCGTGGGCGAGCACGTCAAAACCGACCAGCGGCCGGCGGACGGGAACACGGCCCGCACCGGCGTGGCCGGGATCGTCGTGCCCACCCACAACGACGGGGCGAACATCGGCCCCCTGCTGGCCCGCCTGCTCGAGGAGCCCGACGTCGGCCACATCGTCGTCGTGGCCAGCGGCTGCGACGACGACACGATCGCCACCGTGTCGGCGGTGACGGCCGCGCACCCGAACACCGTCAGGCTGTACGTCGAACGGGAGCGGTCCGGGAAGGTGGCGGCGGTCAACTTCGGCCTGCGGCAGCTCGGCACGCCGGTCATGGTGGTCGTGTCAGGCGACGTGCTCCCGGAGCGGGGCACCATCGCCAAGCTGACCAAGGCGCTCCAGGAGCCCGGCGTCGGCCTCGCCGGCGGGCGGCCGGTACCGGTCAACGACGAAGGCACGCCCATCGGCCACGCCGCCCACCTCCTCTGGCGCCTCCACCATCGCCTGGCCCTCCACCAGCCCAAGCTGGGCGAGATGATCGCCCTGCGGGCCGAGGCCGTCGTGTCGCTGCCCCCCACCTCCGTCGACGAGGCCTGCTTCCAGGCCCTGCTCGAGCACGCCGGCTGGCGGTCGGTGTACGTGCCGGACGCGGTGGTGTGGAACCGGGGCCCGGGCACCCGCACCGACTTCGTCAACCAGCGCCGGCAGATCCACACCGGCCACCTGTGGCTGCGCCGGCGCCAGCGCTACGCCGTCCCCAGCCTGCACCTCGGGCTGCTGCGCACCGAGCTGTGGGCCGACGTCCGCACCGAGCCGAAGGGCATGCGTCCCCGGCAACTAACCTGGACGGCTGCAGCGGTCGGAATGGAGGCGTGGGCCCGGCTGCTCGCCCGGCTCGACTACCTCCAGGGGAAGGAAAACCATGTCTGGGCGATGGTCGAGAGCACCAAGGCTCCGGCGCCTGACGCGTACCGCCTGGAGCTTCGGCACAGCTAGCTCCTGGCGGGCCCGGGGCTGGCCCCGCCTGCTGCCGGTCAACGTCACCGTCAGCACCAACTTCCGCTGCAACTTCAAGTGCCTCACGTGCAACGTCTACGACCGCAAGGTCGTCGAGCTGACCGCCGACGAATGGGTCGAGGTCTTCACGTCGCTCGGGCGGGCGCCGGCGTGGATGACCTTCAGCGGCGGTGAGCCGTTCCTTCGTGGCGACCTGCCCGACATCGTCCTGTCGGCGGTACGGATCTGCCAGCCGGCGGTGGTGAACATCCCCACCAACGGCTGGTTCACCAACCGGGTGGTGGCCGGCGTCGAGCGCATCTGCACGGGCAGCCCCGGCACGCAAGTCGTCATCAACCTCTCGATCGACCACCACGTGCCCGAGCGCCACGACGTCATCCGGGGGGCCAAGGGCTCCTACACCCGCCTGATGGACACCCTCGCCGGCCTGCGGGCGCTCAACCTGGCCAACCTCACCATCGGGGTGCACACGGTGGTGTCGAACGAGAACGAGGGGGACTTCCCCGACATCGCCCGGGGCCTGTCCAAGCTGGGCGCCGACTCCTACATCGCCGAGCCCGCCGAGGAGCGGGTCGAGCTGCAGACCATCGGCACCGGCATCACGCCGGGGTCGTCGAACTTCGGACGGGCCGCGGCGGCGGTGCTGGAGGCCGAAGAGGCGGCGAGGGGCGCCGTGGCCCGCATGGCCCGCACCATCCGCAACGAGTACTACGCCCGGGTCACCCGCTTCCTCGATGGCGACGCCACCGCCATGCCCGTGTGCCACGCCGGCTTCCTGTCGGTCCACATCGGCGCCGACGGCGACGTGTGGTCGTGCTGCGTGCTGGCCCGCTCGTTCGGCAACCTCCGAGACGCCGGCTTCGACTTCCGCAAGGTCTGGTTCTCCCCCGCGGCCGAGGAGTTCCGCACCTGGATGCGGGAGCGCCGCTGCGCCTGCCCGCTGGCCAACGCCGCCTACACCAACCTGCTGGCCGAGCCGGCGGCGGCGGCCCGCATGGCCGCCGGCATGGTCAAGGCGCCGCAGCGCCGGCGCATCCCGGTGAGCGCCGGTTGATCCTGGTCACCGGGGCGTCAGGGTTCATCGGCCGCCATCTCGTCGCCGCCCTGGCCGGCGGCGCCCGCCCGGTGCGGGCGCTTGTCCGGTCCGATGCCGGCGCCCGGGGCATGCCGGAGGTCGTGGAGGCCGTACGGGGCGACGTGACGGATGTCGACAGCCTGCGCCGGGCGGCGGCGGGCGTCGACCTCGTCTTCCACCTGGCCGGCGGCTACCGCGACCAGGGACCGGAGCTGCATGCCACCCACGTCGCCGGCACGGCCAACCTGCTCTCGGTGCTGGAGCCCGGCACCCGTGTCGTCTACGTGAGCTCGACGTCGGTCTACGGCTGGGACCAGGCGTGGCCCGCGCACCACAACAGCCCGACCAGGCCGGTCTCGCCCTACGGCGAAGCCAAGCTGGCCGCCGAGCGGTTGGTGTCGGCCTGGCCTGGCGGCCCCACCGCGATCGCCCGGCCCACCATCACCTACGGCCCGGGCGACGGGCGCGGCATGCTGGCCCGGGCCGTCAGGCTGATGGCTCGCGGGGTCCGGTGGTTCCCCGGCGACGGGCAGAACCGCATCCACCTCCTCCACGTCGACGACCTCGTCCACGGGCTCGTGCTCCTGGGCGACAAGGGCGCCGGCGTCTACGTCTTCGCCGGCCCGGAGGCCACCCCCGTGGAGCGGATCTTCGGGCTGCTGGCCGCCGGCGCCGGCCTGAAGCCGCCGAGGTTCGGGCTCCCCATCGCGCCCGCCCGGGCCGTCGCCCGCCACGCCGTCGACGTGCTGACCCGGGACCGGGCCTACTCGTCGACGCGCGCCGCCGCCGAGCTCGGCTGGCGGTCCCACGTCGACGTCGAGCACGGCGTCCCCGCCGCCGGCGCCTGGCTGGCCGCCCAGCGCTCGACCGCGCACGGCTTCGACTGGCGGAACTACGTCGACGACCCCGACGAGGGCCTGGGCACGGTCTACGAGCGGTTCGCCCTGCGCGATGTCCTCCAGTTGGCGATCGATCGCACCGGGGCGACGAGCGTCCTGCACGCGCCGGCGTTCGGGATGATGGGCTTCCCCGGCCTCGACGCCGTTTTCTGCGCCCGGGCCGGGGTGCGGGTGGGCCTCCTCGACTACGACGCCGAGCGGTTGGAGGCGGTCCGAGCCCAGTGGATCGAACTCGGCCTCGAGCCCGAGGTCCACCTCGTCGACGGCCCCGACCCGGCCACGTGGCCGGACCGGCTGGCCCAGCCCTACGACCTGGTCTTCAGCTTCGCCGCCCTCTGGTGGTTCGACGACCCGTGGGCCGTCCTGGCCGCCCAAGCCCGGTGGGCCGGAAAGGCCGTCCTGTGCTGCGTGCCCAACAAGAACGTGTTCATGCAGCTTCGGGCCAAGCTCTGGCACAAAGAACTGTTCCGGTCGGAGCTGAACGAGCGGGCGCTCGACCGGGAGGCGGCCACCGTGGCCGCCGGCAACCTCGGCCTGCAGGCCACCGGCACCGGTCTCTTCGACATCCCGCCGTTCCCCGACACCTCGGTGCCGATCGCCAAGATCCTGCGCCGGGGCAGGGCCTCCCGCTCAGGGGACCGCTCGGGCCCAGGCTCAGAGGGCCAGCCGTGGGCGTGGTCGATCCTCCCCTTCCTCAAGGGCGACGACCCCACCATGGAGGACCGCATCACCCGCCTGGCGTCGTGGGAGCGCTTCGTGCCCGGCCCGGTGGCGCCGGCGCTGGCCCACCACCGCTGGCACCTGTTCGAGCGGCCTTCTTCCTGACCCAGGGGTATCCTGCGCTCGGTGCCTCTCCCGCGCTGGCGCAACACGGTGGCCACGGCCGCCCTGCTGGCCCTGGCGGCGTGCGGCGGCTCCGGCGGCTCGGAAGACGCCGGGGTCGACCCGCTGGCGGTCGAAACCACCGCACCCGCCCTCGCCGCCTGCCCGGCCGAGGGCCACGTCGACACCCTTGGCGTACGGGGCCTCACGCCCAACGAGATCGCCAACCTGCCGATCACCTACACGTTCCTGCACGTGGCCCCCGACGGCTGCTCGCCGGCCCGGTTCAACCCGTGCCAGCCGGTCCACTTCATCCAGAACGGCGCCGCCGCGCCGGCGTTCGTCGTCGAGAACGTGCGGGAGGCGTTCAAGCGCCTGGGCCAGGAGACCGGCATCACGTTCATCGACGACGGGCTGACCGACGAGAACACCCGCCGCGGTCCCTACGTTCCCGAGCGCTACCCCGGTCGGTGGGCGCCGATCCTGATCGTGTGGGAGCACTTCCCCGCCGAGCAGACCTCCGGCCAGCAGCAGATCCTCGGCAACACCGTGCCGTACCGGGTGGACGAGGTGACCGTGTCGGCCCGCCTGCGGTTCAACGTCGACGCCTACAACGACGAGAGCACCAAAGCTCCCATCCAGGACGGGTTCGGGCCGCCGGCCAACAGCGGCACCGGTCCTATCGGGCGCAACAACATCACGTGGGGACGGATCATCCTCCACGAGCTGGCCCACGTCGTCGGGCTCGGCCACACCCGAGAGGAGGCGTCGCTGATGTACCCCGACGCCGCCCAGCAGACCACCCGGCCCACCGGCTTCTCCAGGTCCGACCGCGACGGCCTGCGCTACCTCGGCCGGGCCGCCGGTTGCACCAAGAGCCCGCCGCTGCCGTCGGGCTGAAGGACGGCGGCGCCTCAGCCCGCGCCCTGGATGACGAGGATGGCCAGGTCGTCGCTGACCACGCCGCCGGTGTGGTTCAGCACCGCGGCCTCGATGCCCTGCGCCAGCTCCACCGCCCCGACCGGCCCGTTCTCCATGGCGGCACGCACCCCTTCCATGCCGAACATGACCCCGTCGCGGCGGGCCTCGACCACCCCGTCGGTGAAGAAGGCAAGGGTGTCACCCACGCCGAGGGTGACCTCGGCGGCCCCGAACCGCACGCCGTGGAACACACCGAGCAGTGAGCCGCCGACGGGAATCTCCTCCACCTCGCCACTGGCCCGGCGGACGATCGGCGACGGATGCCCGCCGCCGGCCATCACGACCTTCGACGACGTGGGCCCCGGGGTCAGCACGCCGAACACCGCGGTGCAGAAGCGCTCGCCCTCGAGGCCGCCGACTTCCGCCCCCAGCAGGGCCCGGTTGAGCTTGTCGAGGACGGATACCGGTGTGTCCTCGGCCGTGGCCAGAGCCCGCAGGCTGAACCTGACCATGGCGGTGAGGGCTGCCGCCTCCGGCCCGGTGCCCGCAGCGTCGGCGATGGCCAGGCCCCACCGACCGCCATCCATGCCCCAGATGTCGTAGATGTCACCGCCGAGCTCGGTTCCGTCACCGAGGGAGCGGTAGACGCCTGCGATGTGGATGTGCGGCGGGGCGATGAGCCGGCGGGGTAGCAGGCTGAGCTGCAGCCGCCGGCTGAACTCCAGGCGCTCCTCGTTGAGCTTGAGCCCGGTACAGGGCCTGGGACGTCTGGGCGGCCAGGGCCAGCACGAAGCGGCGCTCGTCCTCGTCGAAGAGGCGGGGCCGGGGGAAGCTGAACCGGAGGGCGCCCAAGCGATGATCACCCACGCTCAGCGGCACCGCGCACGTGGCGACGGTCCCCCGTTCGAGATTGCTCAGCTCGGGGAACCGCGTGTCACGCTCTTGGCGCGATTCGATCCAGACGGGCTCACCTGTGCGCAATGCCACGGCCGCGGGGAGGTCGGCGTCCTTCGACTCGCCCTGCAGCCGGTCGACCAGGGCTTGCTCGTAGCCAAAGGTGCCGGGAACGACCAGGTGATCGGCGTCGGCGGCCAGGAGCACGCCGCCGCCGGACGCGTCGAGGGCGGCCACGCCCTGCTCCAGCACTGCGGCGGCCACCGCCTCGCGGGAGGCGGCCCGGGCCAGGGCGGCGGAGAGCTCGTAGAGCCGCGCCACCCGCCCCGCCGTCGCCTGTGCGGTGGACGCCTTGTCGAACTCCTGGAGCAGGCGCTCGTCGAAGGACACCGGCTTCGGCGGCGGGAGCCCGGCCTCGGCGGCGCGTAGCTGAGCCACCAGTTCCCCCACGTACCAGTGCCGGAACAGCTGGTGCTGTGGAGGCGACTCGACGGTCAGCAGGCGGGCTGCGTGGCAGTAGCTGTCCGCCTCGTCCAGCGCCCGCAGGTACTCCTCGCCGGCGTCGGCCGCACTGGCCGGGAGGTTCAGCTCCAGGCGGACATGAGGCAGACCCATGTTGGCCGCGGCCAGGGCTTGGCGCTTGATGGCCTGGCGCGCCTCTGAGAAGCGGGTCACGACCGTCTCGATCAACGTGGCCAGGTGGGGCGGCAGCTGGCCGCTGACATTGCTCTCGGCACCCCGGGCTGCGAGGGTGAACTCGCGCACCAGGTTGTCGACGTGGGCCTTGGCCGAGAGCAACAGCGGGGTGGGTACCTCGCCGAGCCACACCGGGTAGCGGCGAACCGGCTCTACAGCGTCGAGCCAGCCGTCGTCGTCCCACATCTCGATGAGGTCGTGGGTGAAAGGCGACGATGCGTGCGACTCGGACAAGTCGGCCCAGACCACCTTGCCCACTTCGCTGGGCTCCGCCCCCCACTCCGTGGACAGCGAGGCGACGAGGCGGAGGCCGCGGCCGGTCATCGCCTCCACCGACTGGCGGGCCATGACCGGCGGGACGCGCGTGCGGTCCTGCACCGAGATGCGCACGCACTCGCCGCTCTCGGTCACGCTGACGGTGACGATGCCGTCGGCATGGAGGAGGGCGTTCGAGGCCAGCTCGCTGGCGACGAGCACGGCGTCGTCGATCAGCCCGGCGCGCTCCAGCGCTCGCAGCTCCTCGGCCACGAAGGCACGGACACGGGAGAGCTGGGCGCCGTCGTCGATGGTCTCGAACGCGGCGACTCCCAAAGAACCTCCCGAACAGCGCGGCGGACGTCTATGACGATGCTGCCATAGACGGCGCGCCAAGCGGCGCAGGGCGCCCGGTCAGACCTGCGTACCCCCGATCGTGGTGCACGGTGGGTGGGCGGTGCGGTAGATGTTCCCGCGCCAGGTGTTGTTGTCGCAGTTCGGATTGCCGTCGTTGAGATCGAAAACGGGACCACCGAGCTGGCTCTCTTCGATCGGCGGCAGCACAGCGTTGCCGACCACGAAGTTGTTGGTGGCGGTGCTGTCCGTGGCCGCCGGCCGGGGGCCCGACGGCGTGTCGAACACCCCGTGGAAGATGATGCCGTTGGCCGCGTTGCCGGTGATCCGGTTGCCGACGAGGGTGGTGCGGTTGGCGCCCCCGAAGACCCGGATGCCGTCGCCCCGCCGGCGGAAGGGGTTGAGGAAGCCGTTGTTCTGGATGGTGTTGTACATCGCCGTGTTGTCGGGGGCGAAGCTGAAGAAGGCGATCCCGTCGAGGCCGCTGCCGGTGATGGAGTTGTTCGTCACCACGTTGAAGACCGACTGGGTCTCGACGCGGACACCGTCGGAATCGTTGATCTGGGCGCTCCGAGGCAGGTTGTTGTCGGTGATCTGGTTGGAGTCGACCACGTTGCCCCGGGAGACGCCGCTCGTCGTCCGGTTGTGCTCGGAGTTCACCACCGTGTAGATGCCCACGCCGCCGAACGGGCCGTTGTGGACGATCTGGTTGGCGACGATGCGGTTGTTCTGCGACGAAAGGATGGCTATCCCTTCGCCGCACCTGCTGGCGCCGACGGCGCCGATGTTGTCCTGCGCCCGGATTCCGGTCACCGTGTTGCCGGAGCCGCCCTCGATGGCCACGCCACAGTCGAAGTTGCGGATCGTGCCGTTCTTCACGGTCACGCCCGTACGCCGGAAGACGTAGACGCCGGCGCCGTCGTTGATGAGGTTCGACGTGCCGGAGATGGTGTGGCCGTTGAGGTCGAGGGTGATGTTGTCGGCCCCGATGACGATGCCGTGGGCCAGGTTGTTCGGGCACGGGCCGATGTCGGCGTCCAGCACGGTGTTCTGGGTGATGGTCTGCCCGCAGGAGATGTGCGCCGCCGTGGCGGTGCCCACCGGGCTCACCCCGCACCACAACGCGACAACCGCCATGACCGCCAAACCGAACCTGCTGCGCCGCACAGCAACCCCCCCTTTTGTCGTCCGCTCGGCGTGTGTCTATCACTGTCACGGGCCGATAGCGTTGTCCCATGAGCGACGTCGGTTTCGACCGGGCCCGGGCGCTCGAGCGCCTCTCCTCGGAGCCCTTCGACGTACTGGTCATCGGGGGCGGCGCCACCGGCGCCGGCGTGGCCCTCGACGCCGCCACCCGGGGGCTGCGCACCGCCCTCGTCGAGCGGGGCGACTTCGCCGCAGGGACGTCGTCGAAGTCCTCCAAGCTGATCCACGGCGGCATCCGCTACCTCGCCCAGGGCGACGTCAGCCTCGTCTACCAGGCCCTCATGGAGCGCCGGCGGCTGCTGCGCAACGGCCCCCACCTGGTGCGGATCCTCGGGTTCATGCTGCCGATCTACCGCAAGGGCGGGCTGATCCCCCGCATCTTCGCCCGTGGCTTCGGCCTGGTGCTGTGGTTCTACGACCTCACCGGTGGTGCCCTCGTCGTCGGCCGCCACCGCCGGCTGACGCGCGTCGAGGCGGTGGCCAAGATGCCGACGCTGAAGTCCGACCAGGTCGTCAGCGCCTACCTGTACTACGACGCCCGCGTCGACGACGCCCGGCTCACCCTCGCCATCGCCCGCACGGCCGCCGACCATGGCGCGGCGGTCGCCAACCACTGCCGGGTCACCGCCATCCGCAAGGACGGCGCCGGCAAGGCGGTCGGCGCCACCGTCGACACCGGCAACGGGTCGATCGACATCTCGGCCCGGGTGGTGGTCAACGCCGCCGGCGTGTGGGTGGACGATGTCGGGCGCATCGACACCGGGCCGGGACAGGAGATGATGCGCCCGGCGCGTGGCGTCCACATGGTGGTGCCCTCGCAACTCGTTCGCAACGAGGTGGCGGTGATCCTGCCGGTCCAAGGGGGGCCGGGCAGCGTCTTCGCCATCCCCTGGCACGAGGGGGACCTCACCTACATCGGCACCACCGACACCGACTACCCGGGCGACCTGGACCACATGGTCGTCGACGCCGGCGACATCGACATCCTGCTGTCGCACATCAACCCCAACATCCAGGCGCCGCTCGCCAGTACCGATGTGGTGGGCACGTGGGCCGGCGTGCGCCCCCTCCTGAAGGGCGCCAAGAACGACAAGACCGCCGACCTCTCCCGCCACCACAAGATCACCCGGTGGCCCAGCGACGTGGTGAGCGTCACCGGGGGCAAGCTGACGACGTACCGGCGGATGGCGCAGGACACAGTGGACACCGTGCTCGAGGTCCTCGGCCGCAAGGCCAGGTGCCGCACGAAGTCCGTCGCCCTGCATGGGGCGGCGGGACACGACAAGGTGGACGACGGAGGCCTGGGCGCCGCGGCGCGAGACCGCCTCGTCAACCGCTACGGCGCCGATGCCCGGCTCGTCGTCGACATGGTGGTCGGCGATCGCAGCCTCGGAGAGGCCCTGGTCCCCGGCCTCCCGTACCTCCGGGCCGAGGCTCTGTACGCGGCCCAGCACGAGATGGTGGTCACCCTCGACGACATCCTGTCCCGCCGCACCCGGGCCCGGTTGCTGGCCCGCGACGCCAGCGCCGAGGCGGCCGAGTCGGTGGCGTCACTGGTGGCCGGCGCCATGGGGTGGTCGGCGGATGAGCAGCGCCGGCAGGTGGAGCGGTACCGTGCGTCGGTCGCCGTCGAGCGGGAGGCACTGGAGAAGACGGTCGCCCACGCGGCCGGCGGCGATCGCAGGGTCCTCCCGGGCTGGATGCCCGGCGTCTCCAAGGGTTGACGCGGAGCGAGCTGACCTAGGAGATCGACTTCGTCAGCGGTCGAACCTGGCCGCCGGCTTGGGTCGGGTGTCGACGGTGAGAGTGAACACGTCAGGCCGGGCGTAGTGACCGACGGGGTCGAACTGGCGACGCGACGCCCGGGCCCGGGAGACGTCGATCTCGACCAGGAGGGTTCCCTCCTGTTCCAGCAGCGGCCCGGCCAGCAGCTCGCCCTCCGGGCCCACGATGGCGGTGTTGCCACGCGACATCCAGTCGTCGTCGCCGGCGTAGATGGCGTCGCGACCCGGGATGTCGTCGGGTACGTCCGATCCCCGCAGGCACGTGTTCACCCCGACCACGAAGACCCGGCCCTCCTTGGCGATGTGGCGCAGGGTCGGAACCCACACGTCGCTGTTGTCCCAGGTGGGCGCCAGGTAGACGTCGATGCCCTGGGCGTACATGGCCGCCCGGGCCAGCGGCATGTAGTTCTCCCAGCAGGTGAGCCCGCCCAGACGGCCGAACGGGGTGTCGAGCACGAGCAGCGTCGACCCGTCACCCATGCCCCACACCAGCCGCTCGCCACCGGTGGGCATGAGCTTGCGGTGCTTCCCGAGCAGCGTGCCGTCGGGGCCGAAATAGAGCTGGGTGTTGTAGAGCGTGGCGCCGTCCCGCTCGTTGACGCCGATGGAGACGTAGGCGCCGGCGGCCCGCGCCGCCTCACCGAGGGCGTCGGTGGCCGGGCTCGGGATCTCGACCGACTGGTCGAGGAGCCGGGCCGTCCAGTCCGCCTCGCCGTCGTCCCAGGGGCGGCAGCGCCACACCCAGTCGGGGTAGGTGGGCACGAAGGTCTCGGGGAAGACGACCAAGCCGGCGCCGTCGGCTTGGGCCTTGTCGATGAGCCCGCAGGCCTTTTCGACGGTGGCCGCTCGATCCAGAAAGACGGGTGCGGCCTGCACTGCAGCGACGACGACAGGTTCCATGGATCTCTTCACCATTTCCAGGAGCTGGACAGGTCTTGGCGCACAGTGGCCGCGTAGCCCTCGAGGGCGCCGAGCAGCTCTTCGGAGCTCAGCTTCATCTCCGAGGAACGGACGTGCCACACCGGGACCCCGTCGTCGCGCCGAGCCTTGATCACCGCCGACACCGACTCGATCAGGTACCCGTCGCCCACGCCGACGGTCTGAAGGCCGGCGAGCAGCTCGCTGAAGGGGATGGGCACGGGCCGCGACTGGGCGCCGGTGGTGGCCGCCGCCGGCGTCTCCGTGCGCTTCCACGCCCTGGTCAGCCGCTCCCGGATGGAGGTGGTGAGCCCGTCGACGACGCCCAGCAGCTCCTCCAGCGACAGCGGCGCGCCCCCACTTCGCACCGACCACGCCGCGCTCCCGTCCTCGGCCCGGACCTTGAGCAGCGCGAACACCGACTCGATGGCCATGTCCTCGCCGATCGTCGTCGTGCCGTAGCCGGCGAGCAACTCGCTGAACGGGACGGGTTCCTCAGCCACCGCCGAGGACGGTACTCGCCTCGTCCCGTGGATGTGAAGCCACGGCGCGGACGCATGCGCCATGCGGCATTCTTCTTGAGATGCCTTCGGCGCTGCGTACCAGCGTGGTGGCCGCGGCCCTCTCGGTGGCGACCGTCGCCGCGACCACGGCGTTCCTGCCGCCTCGGGTCAGGTTCGGTTCCTACTCCTTCAACTGCAACACCGTCGTGCGCCATCACGGGTTCGATCCGATCGCCACGCCGATGTGCCAGATCGTCGGGGCGTACCGGCTACGGGCGACACTCGCCATCGCCGTCCTCCTCGCCGTGCTCAGCTTCTTTCCGATGCTCCTGGAGCGGAGTCGTTTCTCGGAGTCGAGAGCGGTGTACCTCCTCTGGGGGTCGAGTGTCCTGATCGTGGCGGCGGTGACGTTCACCTTGCTGGCAGCCGTCGGCGAACGCTTCGAGGACGTCTATCTCGATCTGTAGCGGACGCGCCATCATGGGTACATGACGCCCGGTCGGCGCATACTCTTGGCGCTCGTCGTCCCGCTTCTCGGGCTGCCGGCATGCGGGCAAACCGAAGCGGTACGAGCGACTGCACCATCTGTATCGCCCTCGACCAACGCTTCTGCCACGCCCGGGTTCCCGCCCCGTGCGCAGGTCCGCCACGGGGACGAGGTCTACGGGGTCTACGTCGCCGTGAAGCGGACGCCGAGCGCACCGGAGCTGGCCCAGGCGAAGCGGGACCTCACGGCCGCGGGATACTCCGGCTACACCCAGCCGGGAGCGGGGGACATCAATTGCGACCAAGGGGCACGCGAGGCGCTTCGACTCGACCCCCGGCGGGCGTATCACGCCGTCGCCATCTACTTCCGGACGGTCCAGGAAGCCCAGCAGTTCGTCGACGCGTTCAAGCCGGGGGTGGTCGGAACCGCACAGGTCAAGCTCTACTGCCGGGACTGACGCCGGCGCTACCGGTAGCTGCTGGCCTGCAGGCCGTACAGCTCGGCGTAGCGCCCGCCGGCGGCCATGAGGTCGTCGTGGGTGCCCCGCTCGACCACCCGCCCGCTCTCGACGACGAGGATCAGGTCGGCCATGCGCACGGTGGAGAAGCGGTGGCTGACGAGGAGGGTGACGGCGCCGGTGCGACCGGCGGCCCGCCGGGCCTGGCCGGCGAAGCGCTCGAAGAGGGCGTGCTCGGTGGCGGCGTCGAGGCTGGCGGTGGGTTCGTCGAGGAGCAGGAGGAGGGGGTCATCGCGCATCATGGCCCGGCCCAGGGCCAGCTTCTGCCACTGCCCGACGGAGAGGTCGACGCCGCCGTCGAACTCCCGGCCGAGCTGGGTGTCGAGGCCCGCCGGCAGCTTGGCGACGAGGTCGCCGGCGGCGCCCCGGTCGAGGGCGCCGACCACCGTGGGGACGTGGTCGACGTGCGGCAGCGAGCCGACCCCCACGGACTCCCGGGCCAGGAACTGGAGCTTGGCGAAGTCCTGGAAGCCCGCCGAGAGGCGGGCCCGCCACTCCTCGACCTCGAAGCGGCGGATGTCGACGCCGTCGGCGAGGATCGCCCCGTCCGTGGGCTCGTAGAAGCGCATGAGCAGCTTGGCCAGCGTGGTCTTGCCGGCGCCGTTCTCGCCGACGATCGCCACCGTCGAGCCGGCCGGCAGGTGCAGGTCGACGTCGGACAGCACGGCCACGTCGGTGCCCGGATAGGTGAAGCCGACGCCGGCGAAGGTGACCCCCGACGACAGGCGGGCGGGAACCGGTACAGGGTCGGCCGGCTTCAGCGCCGCCTGCGCCCGTGCCGCATAGTCCGCCAGCCACCGGTAGCGGCCGACCGCCTGGGTCGTCATGATGAACCAGCGGGCGTTCTCAACCAGCTCGGCGACCTGGCTGTTCACCTGGGCGCCCAGGCTCAACGTCACCACGACGGCGCTCACCGACAGGTCGCCACCGACCGCCCGCACCACGACGAAGGCCACCGCCGCCATGTACCCCAGCGCGAACAGCCCCCAGCCGCCGGCTGCCATGGCCCCGGCGGCCAGGTCCGCGGCGCGCTCCTTCCGATCGACGGCTTCGAATGCCTCTCGGTGCCGGCGCTCGAGCTCGCCGGCCAGGTCGAAGACCCTGATCTCCTTGGCCGCCGGCGCCGTCGTCGCCAGCTCGAACAGCAGGGCCATGCTGCGCTTGGCCTCGGCGTGCTCCTTGCGCACCCGCTCCTTGAGCCGCTCGATCCGCAGGCCGGCGATCATGGACGGGACAGCCGCCAGGGGCAGCAGGAGCAGCAGCGGGTCGAGGGCGCCCAGCACCACCAGGGTGGCCAGCATCTGGATGACGCTGCCGACGGTCCATGCGATGGGCATGAACGGGTTGTTCAACGCCCACCGCTCCCAGCGGATCAGTCCCAGCTGGTCCTGGTGCTCGGGAAGCTCGTGGTGCTCCAGTCCCGGGGCGCCGGCGACGTAGCCCATCACCTGCTGGTCGAGGAGCAGGATGGTGTGCTCGCGCAGGCGCATGCGGACGGTCACCGATGCCCAGTCGAGCAACCCGTTGGCAGCCACGAGAAGGGCGATGACGATGGCGCCGGTCACGGCCCGGCGGTCGTTGCCGGTCACCACTCCGTCGGCCACCAGGCCGAGGCCGACGGCCTGCAACGAGCGGCTCACGGGCAGGAACGCGGTGCTGAGCAGCGCGCCGATGGAGCGGGCCCTGTCGGCCTGCCAGGACACCGCGCACATGGCCCGCATGTTGCGGAGCAGCTCAGCCATCGTCGTCGCTCTCCACCCAGAACCGGCTGGCCTGCAGGGCGTACATGCGGGCGTAGCGGCCGCCGGCCTGGACCAGCTCGTCGTGACTTCCGTCCTCCACCACGCGGCCGCGCTCGAGGACGACGATGCGCTGTGCCCGCCGGACCGTCGAGAAGCGGTGCGACACGACGATGGTGGTCACACCGCGTGTGAGGTCGAGGAAACGTTCGTAGAGGCCGGCCTCGGCCCGCACGTCGAGCGACGCGGTGGGCTCGTCCAGCACGAGCACGCCGGCGCCGGCCGACACCGCGAACAGGGCCCTCGCCAGGGCGATGCGCTGCCACTCCCCTCCGGACAGGTCGGCGCCGTCGGTGAACTGGCGGTTCAGCACCGTGTCCCAGCCCTTCGGGAGCGCGGTGACGACGTCGAGGGCGCCGGCCCGGCGGGCGGCGCGCTCGACCGCCGAGCGGTTGCCGGCCTGGGACAGGGCGCCGAAGGCCACGTTGTCGTGGGCCGAGACCGGGTACTGGACGAAGTCCTGGAAGATGGCAGCCACCCGGCGCTGCCAGTCGACGGGGTCGAGGTCGCGGAGGTCGGTGCCGTCGACGGTGATGCGCCCGCCATCGACGTCGTACAGGCGGGCCAGCAGCTTGATGAGCGTCGTCTTGCCCGCGCCGTTGGTGCCGACGATGGCCAGTGACTGGCCGGCGACGATGTCGAGGTCGAGGCCGTCGAAGACGTCGGCGTCCCGGCCCGGGTAGCGGAACCGCACGCCCTCGAAGCGGATGACCCGTTCGGGAAGTCCGGTCGCCGGCAGCCGGCCGGCGAGACTCTGGACCGCCGCCGGCACCGCGTCCTGCAGGCTGCGCAGGACGCGCAACGAGGCCAGGCCGTCCTCCAGGCGGACGTTGTTCAGGTCGAAATGGCTCAGCGCCGCGGCACCGAGGACGGCCTGGGCGTACACGACCGCAGCCCCGAGGCTGATGGCACCCCGGGTGCCGGCCAGGGCGACGAGCACCAGAGCGGCGCCCTCCATCATCAGCATGAGCAACGCCACACCCATCGCCGGCGACAGGCCCGAGCGGCGCCGGCGCCAGACGGGCTCCATGGTGTCGAGGAAGCTCATGCGGTAGCGGTCGACCAGCCAGCCGGCCAGCGAGAAGACCTGGGACTCCTTCGCCGCCTGCGGTTGGATGGCGAGCCGGCGGAGGTAGTCGGCCTGGCGCAGGCTGTCGGTGCGGTCGAACACCACCTGGGTGATGGCCAGCCAGTGCCGCCGGCGCCAGCGCAGCGAGAGGGCATGGCCCCCGCCCAGCACGAGGGGAAGCCACCACCGGAAGCGGGCCAGGATCACCAGGGCGGCGAACCCCTGGAGGCGCAGCGTCCACACCCCGCCGAGGTAGGTGGCGGTGCCGCCGACGGTGGCGCCGTTCACCGCGCCCTGTGCCTGGGCCACCCGGTCGAGGACCTGCGGATCCTCCAAATGGGCGATCCCTCGCGGCGCCGACACCGCCCGCATGAGGTCGACCGAGAGTGACTCGTCCACCCGGCGCATGAGGATCTCGCCGACCATGGCCCGGACCGGGCCCGCCACCTGAATGAGGACGTAGATCAGCGTCGCCACCAGCAGGGCGACTGCGACCCGGTGCCCGGCCGCCGAACCCATCCCCCGGCCGACCGCAGGCGGCACGGCCTGGGCCAGCGCTCCGGTGGCCAGGCTGAACGCCGCCGGCAGCAGGCCATTCGCCACCACAAGGGCGGCGAGGGACGCAGTCAGGCCCGGGGTCACGCCGGCGCTGACCCTCACCAAGTCGGCGCGCGACGACCGAGCCAGCCGCGAGAAGAGCCTGCCGCCAGCCGCCATGGTCGCCAGTCTCGTGCAGCCGTCCGTAGGAGGGCGTGCCATTTTTCGCAGCACCGCCCTTCGCCTGTCCGCGTCAGGCGTTCAGCAGCTCCGACGCCTCGTCGCGGTAGGCGCGAGCGGTCGATCGCCGGCGGGACGGGTCGCCCCCCGACATCTCCATGAAGCGGGCCATCGACTCCTCGGTCTTGGCCTGCTCCATTCGGATGTGGCCCAGTTCGGCCTCCGGCGATTCGTCGAAGGCCGAGTTGAGGTTGGCCTCCGACTTGGCCAGCCAGCGGGCGGCCTGGTCGAGGTACTCCTGGCGCCTGTCGGCGTGCTCCTCAGCCAGCGCCATCCGCTGCTCGGCCACGTGACGGGAGCAGATGCCGCGCATCCGCCGGCAGTAGTCGTTACGCGATCTCCCCATCGACACGGCTTCGCCGTACTTGATGTGCGCGTCCTTCCAGCGCCCTTCGGCCTTGTCCTTGTCCGCTTCTGCGATCAGTGCTTCGTACGGAGTCATTGCCTGCTCTCGTCGTGTGTGATTCAGCCGGTGTTGCGTAGTCCGTTGGCAATTCCGTTGACCGTCAGCAGGAGCGCCCGCCGGAGCTCGGGGTCGGCCTTCTCGCTGGCGCGCAGCCGGGCCAGCAGCGACACCTGCAGGTAGCTGATCGGGTCGAGGTACGCGTCGCGCGTCTCGAGGGTCCGCCGGAGCAGGGGGTGGTGGTCGAGCAGCCGGTCGCGCCCGGTGAGGGAGAGGATCTGGTCGACCGTGCGGCGGTGCTCGTCGGCGATGCGGTCGAAGACGTCGTGCAGCGACGGGTCGGCAAGGCGGTCAACGTAGCGCCGGGCGATCGTGAGGTCGGTCTTGAACAGCACCATCTCGACGTTCGAGATGAAAGTGCGGAAAAAGTGCCACTCCTGGTACATCCCCGACAGGCGCTCCGACAACCCCTCGGCCCGGGCCTGCTCCAGGCCGGCGCCGACGCCGAACCAGCCGGGGACGATCTGGCGGGACTGGGTCCAGCCGAACACCCACGGGATGGCCCGCAAGGTCTCCAACCCCTGCGATCGGCCGCCGGCGCGGCGGATGGGCCGGGAGCCGATGTTGAGGTCGGTGAGCTCCTCGACCGGCGTGGACGCCCGGAAGTAGTCGAACAGGCGGGGATCGTCGATCAGCCTGCGGTAGGCGGCGTGGGCGGCGTTGGACAGGGCGTCCATGACCTCGTCCCAGTCGGCGATGACACTGAGGGGGACACGGGACTCCCGGTGCATCAGCGACGCCTTCAGCACGGCGGCGGCGGCGAACTCGAGGTTGCGGCGGGCCAGCGTGGGCAGGCCGTACTTGTCGGAGATCACCTCGCCCTGCTCGGTGATCTTGATGGCGCCGTCGAGGGTGCCGTAGGGCTGGGCCAGGATGGCGTCGCCGGTGGGACCGCCGCCCCGGCCCACCGTGCCGCCCCGGCCGTGAAAGAGGCGCAGGAGCACGCCGTGGCGATGGGCCACGTCACGCAGGGCCCGCTGGGCCCGGTGGATCTCCCACAGGGAGGTGGTGATGCCGGCGTCCTTGTTGGAGTCGGAGTAGCCGAGCATGACCTCCTGGACTTCCCCCCGCAGGGCGACCAGGCGCCGGTAACCGGGATCGCAGAGGAGGTCGTCGAGGATGGGGCCGGCGGACCGCAGCTCGTCGACGGTCTCCAGGAGGGGCACGAAGCCGATGCGGGCCACGCCGGCGGTGAGGTCGACCAGGCCCGCCTCGCGTGCGAGGACCACGGGGCCCAGCACGTCGTCGGGCCCGCGTGCCATGGAGATGACGTAGCTCTCGATGGCCTCGTCGCCGAAGACGTCGACCGCCTCGCGCACGGTGTCGAACAGCCGCAGCACCTCCTCGGCGTCGCCGGAGAGACGGGTGGCCGGCGGCTTCAGGGGCCGGGGGGACTGGAGTTCGTCTGAGAGCCACTTGATGCGGTCGGCGCGGGAAAGCTCTGTGTATCTGACGCCGAGGTCGAGGCGGTCGTACAGGGCGGCGAGGGCGATGTGGTGGCGTTCGGCGTGCTCGCGGATGTCCATCGTGGCCAGCGCCATCCCGAAGGCGGCCGTGGCCCGGATGACCCGGTCGATGCTGCCCCGGGCCACGAGGTCGCCCCGGTTCTCCAGCATCGACGTTCGCATGAGCTCCAGGTCGTCGAGCAACTCGGCGGTGCAGGCGTACTCCAGGTCGGGGCGCGGTGGTGCCCCTTCGGCCAGGCGGGCCTGGGTATTCAGGAGGCGCTGGAGGATGTAGGAGCACTTGAGCCGGTAGGGCTCCTCGGCGTTCAGGCTGCCGAAGCGGGCGTGCACTTCGGGTAGGACGACCTTGTCGGCGGCGAGGCTGGCCTTGAGCGCCTTGGAGATGCTCGTCAGCCGGGTGGACGTGCTCAGCGTGCGCACGAGATCCTGCACGGTGGCGGTCAGCCGGCGGAGGGCCAGCCGGCGCTGGAGGCCCAGGACCTGCAGGGTCACCTCCGGGGTCACGTTCGGGTTCCCGTCGCGGTCGCCACCCACCCAGGTCCCGAAGCGCACCGGCCGGGCCCGGGGGGCCAGCTTCACCCCGATGCGGCCCAGGTGGGCGGCGAGGTCGTCGAGCAGGTCCGGGAGGACGGCGCCGAAGAGGTCGTCGAGGTAGAAGACGACCGAGCTGGCTTCCTCGACCGGCGTCGGCTTCTTCCGGCGCAGCTCGTCGGTCTGCCAGATCAGGTCCACGATCTCGGCGATCTCCCGCTCGTCCCGGCGGCGGTCGTCCTCGGTGCTGCGGGGGTTCGAGCGCCGCTCCAGGAGCTCGGCGATCCGCCGGCGCTTGGTGAGGATCGACTGGCGGACCGCCTCGGTGGGGTGGGCCGTCAGCACCAGGCGCAGCTCCATGCGCCCGAGCAGGGCCTCCACCTCCGCCGGCGGGAGCTCGGCGGCGGCCATGTCATCGATGGCCCGTCCGAGGGGGCCTTCCTCGGCCGCGATCTGGGTGCGCTCGTCGGCCCGGTGGACCTGCTCGGCGATGTTGGCCAGGTGGAAGTAGGCCGAGAACGCCCGCACCAGCCGGGTGGCGGTGTGGAGATCCACGCTGGAGAGGCAGCGGTCGAGGTCGGCGGCGGTGTGGTCCGATGAGTCGTCCCGGGTGTCCTTGCTCAGGGCCCGCACCCGCTCGACCAGGTCGAACAGCTCCTGGCCCTCGTGGCGGACGAGCGTCTCGCCGAGCAGGCCCACGAGCAGCTTGATGTCGCGGTTGAGCGCCTCGCCGTCCAGCGACTCCGGGGCGGCGGTGATGTCCATCGCCCGCCAGCCTACGACGGGCGACTACCGGCCGAGGATGCCCCCCAGCACGCCGGCACCACCTGTCTCCCCCGGCATGATCGATTTGATCCACGCCTGCAGGGCCGAGGGGTTGCGCGACTGGGTCATGACCCAGCCGGGACCGGTGAAGTCGAAGACGAAACCCTCGCCCGACTTCAGGGTCTGGATGACGCCGCCGGCCACCTTGCGCATCTGGCTGTTGACCGATGGGTCGAAGGCGACGACGTGGCCGGTGTCGATGGTCACCGACTCGCCGGCGTCGAGCTGGATGGTGTCGATGGCGCCGTAGCAGGCCAAGAGCACGGTGCCGGCGCCGCTGGCGCGGACGAGGAATCCGCCCTCGCCGCCGAAGAGGTTCTTGAACCCGCCCCACTTGGTGTCCAGGTCCACGCTCGCCGCCGATGCCAGCCAGCAGCCGCGGGTTATGGACAGTGGGCGGTCTGGCGTGACGCTTGTCGTGATGACGTCCCCGGGCAGGTGGTGGGCCACGTCGACCCATCCGCCGTTGGCCGGCGCGGTGAAGGTGCTCACGAACAGGCTCTCGCCGCCGAGGAACGAGCGCTTCAGGCCCTTCATCATCCCGCCCTGGGTGCTGGAGGTAATCCCGACGCCGGCCGACGTGGCCATCATCGCCCCGGACTCGGCCCGGATCTCCTCCCGGGGGTCGAGGGTGACGCGGGCGGCGGCGAACGACGGGCTGTGACGGATCGAGACGTCCATGCGCGGACGGTAGCCCTAGCAGGGCGGGTTCGCAGGCAGTGGCTCGCAGCTGGGCAGGGCGAGGACGTGGGCGGGGACCGGCCCTGTCGACAGCCTCTCCACCGGCACGGGGCACTCGGCGCCGCCCACGGTGGCCGACGTGGTGGCGAAGACGTCCTCGGTGGCCGTGGTGTTCCCCGGGGCGAGCCAGACGTCGGCAAACCGCAGCTGCTCACCGCCGGCGGGGATCACCTCGTCGGGGACGGGCCGGCCGGTGCTACGGGCGAACTTCAAGAAGAACGTGTTCGAGCTGGCGAGACGGAGGTGCACGACGATCGAGCTCAGCCGGACGGGGACGGGGTTGGGGTTCGAGAAGGTGAGAGGTTGCTCCCACAGCACGCCGCCCTCGCCGGGGGGCGGCAGCGCACTGGCCTGCCAACGCTCGTGGGTGAAGCTGAGCGGCTTGAGGGCGCAGGGACCGGCGGGCGGGGCGGTCGTCGTCACCTGCCCGCCGGCGGCGGGCGTCTCGTCGCCATCGCCACCGCCAGCGCACGCGGTGAGAAGGACTGCCAGCGCCACCATCGCCCGTCGCACGTGATCGACCCTACCGGTCAACACGGACGGGCCACGAGGAGCCCGGAGCTGAACCGGCCTTTCCCGCCGGCCAGCACGTCGGCACGGCCGTCGCCGGTGATGTCGGCCGCGACCACATCGTCCAATGTCCGCCCGATGCGCCCGGCGTCGGACCACCGTCCCGCGCCCTTGTTCTCCCACGCCCAGACGCCGGCGTCCGTCTCATCGCTCCAGCGGCCGTCACTGGCGACCAGATCCAGGTCACCGTCGCCGTCGAGGTCCCCCGCCGCGAGCGGCGAGTTGTCGCGCCCGCCCGACAGGGTGCGCACCGGAGAAAAGCGGCCGGCGCCGTCGTTGGCCATGACGACCACCTTCCTGTTGGCACCGACGACGAGGTCCGCGTCGCCGTCGCCGTCGACGTCGGCCAGGGCGAGGTCGGAGATGTACTCCGGGAAGGGCACCCGGGAGGACTCGAACTGGGCCTGGCCGGTCATGCGGTGCACCTCCACGCCGCCGTAGCCGTCGTAGGACAGCACGTCGGTCCGGCCGTCGCCGTCGACGTCGCCCATGGTCATGGAGCGCCAGGCGGGTAGGCGGGGACCACGCTCCAGGCGGCCGGCCCGGCTCCAAAGCACGACCGGGCCGTCCTTGCCCGGCACGATCAGGTCGGCGGCACGGTCACCGTCCAGGTCCACCATGGAGATGCCTCGGGGCTGGTCCGAGTCGAGCGCGATCGAAGGCCCGGCGGTGAAGGTCCCTCGGCCGTCGTTGACGGCGATGCGCACGGTGGCCTTTTGCCGGGGCACGCCGATGATCGCGGCCAGGTCGAGGTCGCCGTCGGCGTCGACGTCTCCAATGGCGACCTCGTCGCCGCCAACGCCGGCCACGCCTGCCTCCGGCGACAAGGCGCCGCCGGCGTTTCGGAGCAGCGTGATGTCGCCCTTGCCCCCGACCTGGAGGGCATCGACGTCGCCGTCGCCGTCGAAGTCGCCGACCCCCAGGACCCTGCCAGTCGGCCGCGAGAGGGTGTCGAAGCACAGGGCCGGCGGATCCCAGCCTGAGGCGAAGACGGCGCCGGCGACCTGCGCCGGCACCAGCACCGCCAGCGCGATGAGCACGCCGGCCGGGCGGAACACGGCGGCCCACGAGCGCCCCTGGGCGGCCACCTCTTCGCACCATCCGGCGGTGACCCCCATCACCGCACCCCACGCAGCGATGCCCAGGGATGCCCCCACGAAGCCGGCGACCGGGTGAAAAGTTCCTGCCGAGCCGAGGACGGCGGCCAGGGAGAACGTCGCCGCTCCCACGAAGGCCCCGAGCGGTACGCCGGCGGGCGCGCCAAGGCCGAAGGCCACGCCGACCACGGCGCCGGCGAGGGCCAGGGGCAGGAAGCCCTCCTCCCGGTGGGCCACGAGGAGCACGCCGGCAAGGGAAAAGCCCACCGCGCCCTGCAGCACGATCAGCGCCCGGCGAACCGGATGGTCCAGCGCCCAGACCAGGCCGAGCGTGGCCACCGCCCCCAGGAGGGCCCCGATCAGGAACGTCCGCGGCTCGAGCGCCGAGTCCGGCAGGTCATTGGTGCCGGCAGCCCCGACGGCGACGACGAGCGGCGACGCCAGCGTGGTGATTACGAACCCCGCCGCGCCGCCGATGGCCCACCGCCCCACGAGCGGGAGCCGCCGGCCGATCATGGCCTCCATGGTGCACGGGCTGAGGCCTCACCAGGCCGCGGGTCTCCTGGGAGCCCTTGGCAGAGGCCCCAACCGATCCCGTAGGTTCGAACGCCATGCCGTCGCCCGGCGCCACCCTGGTGGCCACCGACATCACCCGCTCACACGGGGCCTTCGTCGTCCTCGACGGGGTCAGCGTGACGGTCGGGCCGCGCTCGCGAATCGGCGTGGTGGGGCCCAACGGGGTGGGGAAGACCACCCTGCTGCGCATCCTCGCCGGCCTGGAGCCGCCCGACTCGGGGCGCCTGACGTTGGCGCCGCCCACCCTGAATGTCGGCTACCTGCCCCAGGAGCTCGAGCCCCGTGCCGGCGAGACCCTCGCCGGCTACCTGGCCCGCCGCACCGGCGTGGCCGCCGCCGAAGCCGAGCTCGAGGAGGCGGCGGCATCGCTGGCCGAACCCGGTGGCGATGACCGCTACGCCCGGGCCCTGGAGCGTTACCTGGACCTGGGCGGGCCCGACCTGGAGGCCCGGGCCGCCGAGGTGTGCGAGGACCTCGGGCTGCCGGCGGACCGGCTGGGCGTCGAGCTGGGCGCCCTGTCGGGCGGCCAAGGGGCGCGGGCGGCATTGGCGGCCATCCTGCTGTCCCGTTTCGACGTCCTGCTGCTCGACGAGCCCACCAACGACCTCGACTTCGCCGGCCTGGCCCAGCTGGAGCGCTTCTTGCACGACCTCGACGGGGCGCTGGTGGTCGTCTCCCACGACCGGGCCTTCCTGGAGGCGACCATCGACCGGGTGCTGGAGCTCGACGAGCACAGCCGGCGCTCGACCGAATATGGCGGCGGCTGGCTCGGCTACCTGGACGCCAAAGCGACGGCCCGGCGGCACGCCGAGGAGGCCTACGAGCGGTACCGCGGCCAGCGGGCGGGGCTGGTCGACCGGGCCCGCGTGCAGCGGCAGTGGGCGGTCCAGGGTGTGCGGACGGCCAAGAAGAACCCGCCCGACAACGACAAGGCCCAGCGGGGGTTCCGGATGAACCGCACGGAGAAGCAGGCGGCCAAAGTCCGCATCACCGAGAAGGCCTTGGAGCGGCTGGAGGTCGCCGACAAGCCCTGGGAGGGCTGGGACCTCCACCTGGAGCTGGCGCCGGCCTCGCGCAGCGGCGACGTGGTAGCCCGCCTCGTCGACGCCGTGGTGGAGCGGGGAGCGTTCCGGCTCGGCCCGCTGTCGCTGGAGGTGGCGTGGGCCGACCGGCTGGCCATCGTCGGCCCCAACGGCTCGGGCAAGACGACGCTGCTGCGGGCCCTGCTGGGAGAGCTGCCCCTGGCCTCGGGCGAGCGGTGGATGGGCCCCGGTGTGGTGGTGGGCGAGCTCGACCAGGGCCGGCGCCGGTTCTCCACCGAGGAGCCGCTCGTCGACGCCTTCACGAAGGCGTCCGGGCTGCTGGCGCAGCCCGCCCGGTCGCTGCTGGCCAAGTTCGGGCTGGCGGCCGAGCACGTCGGCCGGCCGGCGACCAGCCTGTCGCCCGGCGAGCGCACCCGGGCGACCTTGGCCCTGCTCATGGCCGCCGGCGCCAACTGCCTGGCCCTCGACGAGCCGACCAACCACCTCGACCTGCCGGCCATCGAGCAGCTGGAGCAGGCCCTCGACGGCTACGAGGGGACGCTCCTGCTGGTCACCCACGACCGGCGCCTGCTGGAGGCGCTGGAGATCACGAGGACCGTCGACTTGGGCTAGCCGGCGCCCTCAACGGGGCCTGCGTGTTCAGGCGCGACCAACCGAGAACCGCTCGTATTAGGCCTGCAGAGCTGACCGGACCAACTCCACCGCGTTGTCAAAAAATTCCCTTAGTCGGGCGGACTTCAGCATCGGTCCACGCCGGTTCATAGTGCTGCCCTGCAGGAGTCACCGCTGGAAGGTTGTTCGCCCAGAACAGCTTGTCGTAGATGCCATCGTGCTCGGGATCTGTGGTGGAAGGAGCGTCCCGTCCCGGTCGCCACGTCCCAACAAAAGGTTCCAAGCAGCGAGAAGGAGCGTCGCGTCTGGCCGCTGGTGACTGTCGAGCCACTCGATGACGGCATCGAGGTCAACCACGCCGACCATCGAATCCCCCAAGGTCAGCCCATGCTCTTCCGCATAGCGGCGGAGAGCCTCTGGGTCTTGAAGGACGACGGCGACGTCTCCGTCCGCCAGCACTCGGTCCTCCTCCGTCCCCTCGGCCCAGATCAGGTACGAGGTTCGCCCGTCGAGACGAACAGCGAGGGGATGGTGCTCCCGCGATCCACCTTTCGATCATGGCGTGTGTGCGGCGGGACCGGCGCATGATGCCGGTCACTGTCCACTCGGCAAAGGACGGATCGCGCTGGCCGCGCCGGCCCGGCGCATGGGATCCCGGCCTTGACTGCTGGGCACTCAGGGCCTCGCCCTGTCACCTCGTGGCCGGTGGCCCGGAGCCGCCCGGGGGCATGGCTCTGCAGCCCTCAGGCCGCCGGCTCGTGGAAGGCGACCGCGCCGGGGTCGAGGCGCTCACCGGTGGGGTGCGTCCACGCCCCCGCGGGGATGCCGAGGTCACGGGCGGCGTCGGCCACCGGCTGGCGCGGGGGCACAGGCCGCCCGCAGCTGTCGAGCCGGTAGCCCCGGTGATCGGTGAAGACGACGCCGTCGGGATCGTCGGCATTGCCGGCGATGCCCAAATGGCCGAGGTGGTGCAAGCGGTGATGTCGGCGGCACAGGGCCAGGAGGTTCGCTGTATCGGTGGCCCCTCCATCCTCCCAATGCCGGAGGTGATGGATATGGAGCCATCGGCTCCGCTCACACCCCGGGACCCGGCACCCCCGGTCACGCTCCTCGATCACCATGCGGGTGCGCTCGGGCACGGTGCGGAAGGCCCGGCCCACGCTGACGGGCTTACCGCCGGCTTCGATCACCGGGCGGATGCGGGCGTCGCAGCTCACGAAGCGCCGCAGGCCGTCGCTCAGCCCGGGCCCGAGGTGCAGGTGGCCGGCGGTGCCGCCTTCGGCGTCGGTGCCCACGTGCAGCAGGACCAGGTGGCGCTCGTGGTGGGGGCGCTGGGCGGCGCCGGCGCCCAGGGAGCGCTCGGCCATGGCCACGAAGGCATCGGCCCAACTGACGCGGTTCGCCGTGGCCGGCAGGTCGGGAAGCGTGCGGGGGGCGGGATCGCCCTCGCCGGCCTTGAACAACTCGTCGCGGGCTGCGGTCAGCGCCCGCTCGACCAGGGCGCCTTCATCCGGCGGTAGCACGGCCGACAGCCGCCAGGAGCCGGACTCCGTCTGGCCGAAGCTGACGCTGCGGGGCTCCTCCGGCGGCGTGGGCTGGGGCGGCTCCGGCTTCGCCGGCTCGGCGAAGGGGTAGCTGCCGAGCACCCGGCGCAGCTGGGTGACGGTGGACGCCCGGGCCAGCTCGGCCACCTGGGCGTCGACGCCGGCGGGGGCGTGGCGGGCGATCACCGCCACCTGGTCCTCGCACAGCTCGCCGGCCTCGTGGGCGGCACTCGTCTCCGCCAGCTCGTCCCGGCGCCGCGCCATGGCCACCAGCGACCGGGCCCGGGCCGGCGACACCCCGCACTGCCAGGCCACCCACTGGGTCGGAGAGTGGATGCCGGCCACCTGCCAGCACCCCGACTCCAGCACCCGGGCCAGGAGGCTGACCAGGCGGCCGGTGGTGGCGTTGAGCACCCCGCACGTGGCGGCGATCTCCGCCATCAGCTCGGTCGATTCCGGCTCCCGCCGGCGCTCCTCCATGCCTCCCATTGTAGCAAACGTACGTTCGATGCACCAAAGTCTTTGCACTTCTCCGGTGATCTCATTTGGACCAGTTCAGAGTGCCGACGCATGACGCAGCGCCCAGCCAAAAGGCCCTATCCCCTCTTCCTGATCGTGCTCGCCGGGTGCTGCATACCGCCCGGTGCCCGGCACCCTCGAATCCCCCTATGCCGCCGCCGGCTCCTCGGCGCTGAGCAGCGCCATCAGCCGCTCCTGCACCACTCGGAACGCCGGCTCGTCGATGATCCCGGCCCGGTTCCGGGGCCGGGTGATGTCGACGGGGATGACGTCGAGGACCGACGGGCGGGGCGGGTTGGCCATGACCACGATCCGGTCGGCCAGGAGGATGGCCTCGTCGATGCCGTGGGTGACCATGAGGACCGTCTCGGTCTCCGACTCGTGCGACCACAGCTCGATGAGCTGCTGCTGCAAGCGGGCCCGCGTCAATGCGTCCAACGCCCCGAACGGCTCGTCGAGCAACAACAGCCTCGGGCCGACCGCGAAGGCCCGGGCCACGGCCGTCCGTTGCTGCATGCCGCCCGACACCTGCGCCGGCCGCTTGTCGCGGTGCTCCCACAGGCCTACCGCGTTGAGGTACCGCTCGACCACCTCGTCGTTGATCGCCGCCTTCCGTTCGGGTCGCGCCGCCCGGGCCGCCTCCCGCACGTTGGCCAGCAGGCTGAGGCGGGGCAGCAGCGAGTAGTTCTGGAACACCATGGCCCGGTCCGGTCCCGGCCCGGTGATCCTCTTGCCGTCGAGGCTGACCTCGCCGGCGTCGGCGTCGAGCAGCCCGCCGACCACGTTCAACAGCGTCGACTTGCCGCACCCGGAGTGGCCGATGAAGGAGACGAACTCCCCCTGGCCGATCGACAGGTCGACGCCCCGCAGGACGTCCTGGCCGTTGAACGATTTCCACACACCACTGAGGTCGAGCATCTAGACAGCCGCCTTTCGTGCCAGTCGCATGAACATGGCGTCGAGGGCCACGCCGACGATGCCGATCAGCACGATGGCGGAGATCACGTAGGCCAGGCTGCCGCCGTTGTAGGAGTTCCAGACGAAGTACCCGATACCGGTATTGCCGGCCAGCATCTCGGCGGCGACGATCACCATCCAGGCGATCCCCATCGACAGCCGCATGCCGGTGATGATCGACGGCAGGCTGTGGGGGATCACGATGTGGCGGATGTAGGCGAAGCGGCCGAGGTTGAAGACCCGGGCCACGTTGCGCTGGTCCGCCGGCACCGAGGCGGCGCCGGCGGCGGTGTTGATCACCGTCGGCCACAGCGAGGTCACGAAGATCACGAACACCGCTGCGCTGGCCACGTCCTTCAGGACGACCAGGCCGATCGGGAACCAGGCCAGGGGCGACACCGGGCGCAGGATCTGGACGATCGGGTTGATGGCCGACCAGGCCCGCTTGCTCCCGCCCATCAGAAAGCCCAGCGGAATCCCGATCAGGGTGGCCATGGCGAAGCCCTTGAACACCTTGAGCAGCGAGACGCCCATCTGGCGGCCGATGCCCTTGTCGTTCGGGCCCAGGTCGTAGAACGGGTACCGGAGCAGCTCGCGCAGGGCGGCGAACCCCTCGGCCGGAGTGGGCAGGTCGGGGGAGCTGCGGGCCACGAGCGCCCAGAGGGCGACGAAGACGGCGACGCCGACGGACGCCCAGCCGATGCCCGACACCAGGCGCATGAGGCGGCCGCCGGCCTCCTTCTTGGCCGGCGGCGCCGGAACGTTGGGCGCGCCGCCGGAGAGCTCCTCGGCCTCGGTGGTGGTGGGATGGACGATGGTCATACGCGGTTTGCCTCCTCGATCGGGTTCCTCGGGTCGAAGGTGGTGTTGTCGAGCTTGAGGGTGAACGGCTTCATGTCGTCGTCCGGCACGTCGATGCCTTCCTTGGCCGCCACCTTCTCGTAGAGGTCGCGCAGGACCAGGGTGTCGGCCAGCTCCTGATACGGCGGGTCGGACTTGAGTAGCCCGAAGCGGCGGTACTGGGACATGAACCAGATGGCGTAGGCCCGGCGGGGAGCGTTGACCTGGCCGCCCCGGAAGAAGGTCATGTAGTCGTCGGTGTAGGTCTTGGGCCCAATCCCGGGGCCGAGGTCGTACTGGCCGAGCATCCGCCCCTCGATCTCCGACGGCGGGGCGTTGACGTACGACGCGGCCCCGACCGTCTCGGCCGCCTTCTTGCGGTTGGCGAGGTCGTCGAGCCACTTCGACGCCTTGAGGATCGCCCCCATGACGTCCATGAGGACATCGGGCCGCTCGGTGGCGAACTTCTCGGTCACCACCAGCGACTTCTCGGGGTGGTGCTTCCAGATGTCCTGGGTGTTGATGTGGGTGAAGCCGATGTTCTGGGCCACGGCCTGGGCGCCCCACGGCTCGCCGACGCAGAAGCCGTCCATGGCGTCGACCTTCATGTTGGCCACCATCTGCGCCGGCGGGATGGTGATCATCTTCAGCGCGTTGGCGTCGACCTTGGCCGCCTTCAGCCAGTAGCGGATCCAGGTGTCGTGGGTGCCGCCGGGGAACGTGCCGGCCAGCGTGGGCGCCTTGCCCTGGAAGGCGGCCCGGAGCTTGTCGAGGTCGCCGTAACCGACCGACGCGTAGTTCTTGGACAAGGTGATGGCCTGGCCGTTGTTGTTCAGGTTCATGGCCACTCGGAGCGACCGGGCGCCGGTGCCGCCGATGCCGGTCGCCACCGACAAGGGCATGCTCGACAGGACGTGGCCGCCGTCGATCTCGTTGTTGAGCAGGTTGTCCCGGGTGGCAGCCCAGGACGCCTGCTTCTCCACCGAGACGTCGAGGCCGCGCTCGGCGAAGTAGCCGAGCTCCTTGGCCATCACGATCGACGCGCAGTCGGTCAGGGCGATGAAGCCCAGCCGCACCCTGCGGTTCGTACTACCCCCGGTCTGGGAAGCGGGCGCCGGCGCCGGCGAGCCACCCTCCACCGGCGGGTTGCCGCAAGCGGCGAGGAGGGCTCCGACCGGGGGCGCGGCAGCAGCCAGCCCCACCAGCCGGAGAAACGATCTTCGATCCATACCGGCGACCGTACGGGGGGCCGGAGAAGGCGCAGTTTCCCGCCTGTGTCCTGCGCGTGACGTTTCCCCGACGCGTAGCTGGCGAAAACGAGTGCTTGTCCTCAACCGCCGGTGTCCCGTAGGACTGCGGCGGGTACTGACTGAATCCGTGGCCCGCAGTGCTCCATGTCGCACTGCGGGCCACGGCTCGACTACCTCTCGACGGGCGCCTTGACCAGGTTGCCCCACTCGGTCCACGAGCCGTCGTAGTTGCGGACGGTCGGGTAGCCAAGCAGGTTCTGCAGCACGAACCAGGTGTGGCTGGAACGCTCGCCGATGCGGCAGTAGACGACCACGTCGTCCTCAGGGCTCAGGCCGAGCTCGTCGGCGTAGATGGCCCGCAGGGCGTCGGCGTCCTTGAACGTGCCGTCGTCGTTGGCCGCCATCTTCCACGGCTTGCTCGCCGCGCCGGGGATGTGGCCACCGCGCAATGCCCCTTCCTGGGGGTAGTCGGGCATGTGCAACAGCTCGCCGGAGTACTCCCCCGGGGAACGGACGTCGACGAGCTTGCCCTGCTTGTTGATGTGGGCGAGCACGTCGTCACGGAAGGCCCGGATGGGAGCGTCCTCCCGCTCGACCACGGGGTACTCGGTGGGCTCGCGCTTGGGCACGTCGGTGGTCAGGTCCCGGCCCTCCTGCAGCCACTTCATGCGCCCGCCGTTGAGGAGGCGGACGTCGGGGTGACCGAAGAGCTTGAACACCCACAGTGCGTAGGCGGCCCACCAGTTGAAGTTGTCGCCGTAGAACACGACGGTGGAGTCACGGCTGATCCCGTTGCGGGAGCACAGATCGGCGAAGCCCTGGCCGTCGACGTAGTCCCGGGTCACCTGGTCGTTGAGGTCGAGATGCCAGTCGACCTTGATGGCGCCGGGAATGTGGCCGGTGTCGTAGAGGAGCACGTCCTCGTCGGACTCGACGATCACCAGGCCGGGATCGTCGAGATGCTCGGCCAGCCAGCCGGTGGTCACCAGCATCTCGGGCTTGGAGTACTGAGCCAGCTCGGGCGAGTTGTCGGGAGCGACCGTGGGCATAAGGGCATCCTCCTCGGATGTCGCGTTGACGTGTCTTCGCCGATCAGCCTAGCGGTCAATCCCGACTTCGACGGTCAAGAATTGCGGTCCCCATGTGAGAGCATTGGTCCCATGAGTGCAGAACCCGCCGCCGCCGCGCCGCCGGCCCTTCAACGCATCGTCGACCTCTTCGGCGGGGCTCCCAAGGAGCTGCGCCTGCAGGCCCTGCTCGAGTACTCCAAGAAGGTGCCACCACTTCCGGAAGAGCTCGCCGGCCACCGCGAGCTGATGGAGCAGGTGCCCGAGTGCGCCACGCCGTTCTTCCTCATCACCTCGCTCGACGACGACGAGCGGGTCCACCTTCACTTCGACGTGCCGGACCAGGCGCCCACCACGCGGGGCTTCGCCGGCATCCTCCACAGCGGGCTGGAGGGGGCGAAGGCGGATGAGGTCCTGGCCACCCCCAACGACTTCTACATGAAGATGGGCCTGGCCGAGGCCATCTCCTCCCAGCGCCTGCGGGGCATGTCCGCCATCCTCGCCCGCCTCAAGCGCCAGGTCGCCGCCCATCTAGCGGCCCGAGGGGCAGCGCCGGCCTGACGTATCGCCGGCTTCCCCGCCGGCAGCATCGCCGTCATCCAGCGCGGCACCTGCACGTTCGCGGTCAAGGCGGCCAACGCCCAGGCCGCCGGCGCCGTGGCCGTCGTCATCTACAACGAGGGCCAGCCCGGGCGCACCGACGTCCTCACCGGCTCCCTCGGGGCACCGGGCATCACCATCCCCGTCGTGGGGACGAGCTTCGCCGTCGCCCAGCAGCTCTTCTGCGGCGACGCCGGCAACGACCTCCTCGGCGGCGGCACCGAGGACGACGACCTGTCAGGTGGCGCCGGGCGACGACGTCCTGTTCGGTGATGCCGGCACGAACCGGTTGGCGGGCGGCGACGGCGACGACTCGTGCGCCGGCTCCGCCAATCCCGTGGGCTGCGAGACCGTGAGCGCCTAAGCCCACGCCGCGTTAAGTTTCGGCCGGCCGGCGCCGGCAACGCAGCGGGCGTCGGGGGAGGCGGTCGATGGGCAGACGTGAGTCGCAGCGCGTTCGGGTGACCGTCCCCACCTACGAGGTGCCCGACCGGCGGATGGTGGTGGTCCGGCCCCCGATCGAAGAGCTACTGCGGCCGGCGATGGCGCTCCGGCCCGTCGACTTCGTCCGACCCGACGACCTCGTCCACCTGACCTTCTCCTTCGAGAACCTACGGCTGGTCCGGACGCGGACCGGCCCGCCGGCGGTGGTGCGGGCCAACGCCGACCGTCCCGCCTTCCTCACCGTCGACTGCAAGGCCCAACACATCACCGAGCGGGCGCTGTTCGAGGTGGCGGCCAACTACCCGGTCACGCCGGGCGACCCCGACGCGTCGAAGACGACCAGCATCCCCGACCCGCCGCCGGCGCCGCCGATCTTCTCCTCCATCGCCGGCTCCAGCCGCCTGGTGTTCCGGGTCACCGACCAGCGCATCCCGTACACCAGCGAAGGGCTGCTGGCGGCCCTCTCCCAGCTCGACCTGAGCGTGGCACCCCAGGCCCGGCCGCCGGCGCCCCGGCGGTTCGGGAGGTTCGGCGACCTGTGGGCCAGCGACCTGATCGAGCTGGGCCCCGTCCTGCGGGCGGCCAACGGCCCAGTGCGCGCCGGGCGAGGCCGGGTGCAGGTCGGCGAGGGGGCGACCAGAGTCGCCGGCGAGCTGATCGCCGCCGGCCGGTTGCGGGCGGCCGCCAACGCGGTCGAGTACCGCTTCGGCACCGAGGCTGCGGTCGGTGCCCTCGAAGCGGCGAGCCTGGGCAGCCGCCTCGGCATCGTCGGCAAGATCGACCTCGGGCTCGTCGAACGGCCCCGCATCAAGCCGCCGCTCCCCGACAAGCCGCCGGCGGAGACCCACACCGCCCTCGAGCTGCCGTGGCGGTTGGTCATCTCACCCAACGACCGCGGCGCGTTCGCCCACAGCCCGGTGGCCGTCGAGCACCAGGGCCGCTTCGAGCTGTGGCACACCCGGCTGGGAGTGCGGGGCACCGACCCCAAGGGCAATCCCGTCGTCGACGAGCGGCGCAAGGACCTCCGCACCGTCCGGGCCATCTGGGCCCGGGACTACGAGGGCCTCACCGACCCGCCGCACGGGTTCCAGCACCCGCCGATCGCCACCAGCTTCCCCGACGCCGACGGCTCCGACGACCGGCCGCAGGTGCGCATGTCGCTCAACAGCCGCGACCGGATGATGCTCGTCCACGAGACGGCCAACTTCCACCTGCTGCGCAACCGCACCCAGGACTGGCCGCCCGAGGCCGTCCCCACCAACCGCCTGATGCTCACCGCCCTGGGTGGCTGGCTGGACAGCCGGGTCCAGTTCCCGACCCTCCCCGACGGCGGCCTCACCATCGAGGAGTGGAAGCACCTCGCGTCGCTCGGCCGGGACCACCACGTCAAGGTCGTCTACGCCGGCTTCCTCATGCCGTTCGGCCACCGGGCCTCGCTGGTCAAGGTCACCGAGCGCAAGATCAAGCCGGGACGGGGCGGCGAGGCGGCCTACCTGTTCCAGCGCATGTTCCTCATCGTGCGGGAACCGGAGAAGAAGTTCCGCACCGACTCGCGCGCCCTGCCCGACGGGCGCCGGCTCGACATGGTCATGCCCCTCGGCACCGTCCGCATCCTCACGTCGGTGACGCCTCCGCTCGACCCGCCCACCAACCTGGTCGGCTACGGCGGCCTGGTGTTCCAGCCGTCGGTGGCCGGCAGCCGGTTCGACTTCAAGCTGGTGGCCGTCGACCTCGAGGGCAACGTGGTCGAGTTCGCCGCGCCGCTGGTGTTCATGGAGCGCGACCACAACGACCCCACCGGCACCATCCTCGACGACGCCCTCGACGCCTACAACACCCACAACGCCGTCGACCGGGAGTTCGACCTGCGGGGCCAGCGGGTGGCCTACGCCGAGAGCAAGGACGCCGACGACACCGCCCTGGCCACCCGCTCGCTGACGTTCCGCGTCGCCACCGCCCCGTTCCTGGAGAGCCGCCCGCAGGACGACCCCCGGTTCGAGCCCGTGCTGCACGAGGCCAAGGCGGTGGTGCCGGCGATGAGCGCGCTGGCCGGCGCCGCCACCCCGACCCGGCTGGCGTACCCGAAGCAGTTCGCCGAGCGGGGCTTCGCCGGCAACGCCGCCGAGGTGTTCCTGAAGGCGCTCGATTCGCCGGCGTTCGGCTTCGCCGGCCAGGGCGACCGCTCCGGCGGCTTCGCCACGCCCGGCCTGAACGTCAAGGGCCTGTCCCGCCTCACCGGCCCCGTGGGCGGCGACCTCGACAAGGCCATTGACAACCCCGGTGCGTTCTCGGTGGGCGAGTTCTTCGACGGCATCAGCGCCAAGCTGTTCGGGCTCATCCCCCTCAAGGACCTCTTCGGCGCCCTCGGCTTCACGGCCGACCGGGTGCCGACGTTCGTGGCCCAGACCCTCGACGTCGCCACCACCCTCAAGCAGAACCTGGAGCGGGTGCGCAACGCGGCCCAGGCCCAGGCGGCGCAGCTCGGCGGCGCCGCCACCCAGCTGAAGAACGACGTTGACGCCCTGCTGGCCGACCTCGGCTCGCTGTTGTCGGACCCGGCGAACCCGCCCGACCTGGCCGCCGGCCTCACCGCCATCGCCGGCGACCTCGACCCGTTCATCGCCGCCGTCGAGGGCGCCGTCGTCCTGCCCCAGACCCAGCGCCAGCAGCTAGCCGGCGTGGCCGAGCGGGTGAAGGACCAGTTGGAGAACGCGGCGGCGGTGACGGCGGCGGCGCAGGCCCTTGTCGCCTTCGCCCGGGGTTTCAAGCTCCCCGAGGTCATCACCGCCCGCCTCGACTGGTCGACGGAGCTGGACCCGTGGCCGTCGGCCGGCAGCGACGCCATCTTCCAGCCGCTCGGCTCGAAGCGCATCACCCTCGCCGTGGAAGTCCAGGCTCCGACCACGCCGGCCAAGCAGCCCAGCGCCCTGGTGTCGTGCTCGATCGCGCCGTTCGACCTGAACCTGATCGCCCCGACCAACTTCATCATCCTCCACTTCGAGACGATCGAGTTCCTGCTCGCCGCCGGCAAGAAGCCCGACGTCAACGTGAAGTTCCGGGAGGGCAACGGCATCGAGTTCGCCGGCCCGCTGTCCTTCGTCAACACCCTCAAGGACATCATCCCGTTCGACGGCTTCAGCGACCCGCCCTACCTCGACGTGTCGGCGGAGGGCATCGACGCCGGCTTCGACCTGGCCATCCCCGACCTCGCCGTCGGCGTCTTCGCCCTCACCAACGTCGCCCTCGGCGCCAACCTGCGGGTGCCGTTCGTCGACGAGTCGATCGAGACGTCGTTCAACTTCTCGACCCGGGAGAGCCCGTTCCGCCTCCAGGTCCCCCTCTTCGCCGGCGGCGGCTTCTTCGGCATCACCATCACGCCGGCCGGCGTCCGGGTGCTGGAGGCGGCGTTCGAGTTCGGCGCCGCCATCTCCATCAACCTCGGTGTGGCCAGCGGCGGCGTGTCGATCATGGCCGGCGTCTACTTCCGCCTGGAGACCGAGAACGGCGAGACCAACGCCCAGCTCACCGGCTACTTCCGGCTCCGGGGCGAGGTCGACGTGCTCGGCCTCATCTCCGCCTCCATCGAGCTGTACCTGGAGCTGACGTACGAGACGTCGTCCGGCAAGGCCGTCGGACGGGCGACCCTCACCATCGAGATCGAGATCTTCTTCCTGTCCTTCTCGGTCCAGATCTCCTGTGAGAAGAAGTTCGCCGGCGCCAACGGCGACCCCACCTTCGCCGAGGTGATGGGGGCGCCACCCGGCGTGCCCCGGCCCTGGGACGCCTACTGCCTGGCCTTCGCGCAGGACTGATGGCCACCGAATCCGTCATCTTCACCGTGCTGCCCAACGGGCACGAGCGCAACGGCCGGCTGCTGCGGTTCACCGTCTTCGTGTCGCCCCGGCTCTTCACCGACGGCGCCGGCTCCCTGCCCCTGGCCGGCACCGGCTTCGAGGCGTTCGAGGACTGGCCGGCGGCCCTGGCCGAGACCCGCTTCGCCTTGACGGTGGACGGCCTCGGCACCTTCGACGTCGAACCCGACCCGGCGTCGGTCGCGGCCGAGTCGTCGACGTGGCACCTGCTGTTCGACGCCTGCTCGGTGCGTGACGGGAAGTTCAGCGACCTCTCCGACCGCCGGTTCCTGTCGTTCCCGGTGGGGGAGATGTCCAGGGCGATCCTCGGCCTGTATACCGAGGTGGCCGAGGGCTTCCACGACGAGTTCCCGCCTCTCACCAGCGGCCCGGTGTCCGGCCTGGCCAAGGAGCTCGGCCTCCTCGGTGGCCACGGTCGGGAGCGCTATTACAAGATGCTCGACAGCCAGATCGAGCGCCAGGAGGGGAAGCGGTTCCTCGACCGGAGCCGCATCCCGGCGGGCCAGCGGCGGTTCATGGCCTTCGCCGAGGCCTACCGGTTCTACGACCGACCCGGCGCACGAGACCCGGAGGGGCCCACCGTCGTGCCGGGGGAGCCCAAGGTCCCCGAGATCGACTTTCACGGCGCTGTCGCCACCGTTGGCGACTACCCGGAGCTGCTGCGCCGGCTCGGCCTGGCCGTCGACCTCGTCTGCCGCCGGGAGGCCGGCATGCAGTCGGAGGGACGGCTGCGGGTTGAGGTGCGGAGCCCGTTCGACAAGTGGATGGCCGCCGAGGAGGCCCGGCCCTGGACCCACTACGTCCTGGACAAGCTGCGGTTCTTGCCCGCCCCCCGCAACAAGGAGGGCGACATCGCCGAGGGCACGCTGCGGCTGGAGAACACCCGCCGGTTCCTCGTCGACCAGCTCGACGTCGACGGCAGCGCCATGAAGACGGTCGACTTCGCCGGCAACGCCCTGCGCGTCAACGCCCACCTGAATCAGACGACCCGGTCGATGGTGACCGACGCCGCCTCTCTGCCGGCGCTGCGCACCGGCGGGTTCACCGTGGCGCGCGACGCCAGGGCCGGCGCCGTGGTGTCACAGGTCGGGGCTGCCGCCGAGCACGAGAGCAGGCACGCCGCCGGCACGCCCACCGACCTGTTCGCCGAGGACGTCACCCGCGGCTACCGCCTCGACGTCGAAGACGCCAAGCAGCCCGAGCGCTGGAAGTCCCTGCACCGCAGGGTGGGCGAGTACCGCGTGGAGCCGGCGGGCGCGCCGGCCGTCGACCTCCCCATCGGCCCGGACGAGGGGTTCGCCAAGGGTGCATCCAGCGCGTCGGTGCCGGGCCACGAGGAGGACCTCTACCTGCACGAGGCTCTGTTCGGCTGGGACGGCTGGAGCCTGGCGGCCAAGCGGCCGGGGCTGGCCATCACCAACACCGGCGCCGAAGCCATCGAACCCAAGAACCCCACCGACATCCCGCTGTACACGTCGTTCCGGGCCGAGCCCGGCACCCTGCCCCGACTGCGGTTCGGGCGCACCTACCGGTTCCGGGCCCGGGCCGTCGACCTGGCCGGCAACTCGGTGCCCGAGCGCAGCATCGACCCCGAGCACGTGGCGCCGGCCCAAGTCTTCCGCCGCTTCGACCCGGTGCCGGCGCCGGTGGTCGTGCCCCGGCGACAGTTCACCGAGGGCGAGTCGCTGCTGCGCATGGTCATCCGCTCCACCCTCGGCGTGCGACCGCCGGCCTACGTCGCCTTGGCCCGCATCACCGGCCTGGCCGGCCACACCGATCCGCTGCTCGCCTACCTCGACGCCAACGAGCGCCACATCAGCCCCCCGCTCTCGGCCCAGCAGCTGGCCGAGTGGCACGGCCGGTTCGATCCTGGGATCGGTGTAAGCGCGCCCCAAGCGGCCATCGACGCCCAGTTCGACATCGCGGCGCGCGAGTCGGGCTCCTACCTCGACGTCGGCTCCGGCACGTTCGTCGTCAACACCAACCCCGGCGCCACGCCGACCAACTTGACGGATCCGGGCCGGCGCAAGGGCGACCCGCTGCAGCAGGGCGAGTACGTATGCCACGACACCGACGACCTCGCCCTGCCCTACCTGCCCGACCCCCTCTCGCTGGGCGCTTCCTTCACTACCCTCCCCGGCGACGCCGTCACCCGCCTGCGGAAATGGCCCGCAGGGCCCGAGTGGTACGACCGCCAACCGTTCCGGCTGCGGATCGAGGACGGCTCGGGCGCGCCCGTGTACAACTCCGGGGAACGCCTTCTGACGGTCTTCCTGCCCCAGGCCGAGCAGGTGACAGTGCAGCTGTCGTCGTTCGTCGACCCGGCCGACCTCGAGTTGCTCGCGGTGTGGATGATGGAGCGGCCGGCGGCCCGGGCGGCCCAGCAGGCCGACGCCGAGGCCGGCCGCCACTGGATGCTCACCCCGTGGCAGCTGCTCACCCTGGTCCACGCGGTGGAGAAGCCGCTGACCGCGCCGGTGATCCACGTGCCCTCGGCCGGCGTGCCGGGGAGCGGGGTCCGGCGCAACGTGGGCGAGACGTTCGCCGTCCTGTCGGGCACGATCTCCAACCACGCCAAGAGCACGGGCCGCCTCGACGTCGAAGCGCGCTGGAAGGAGCCCATCGACGACCTGGCCCAGGACGCCCCCAGCGACCTCGACGGCCACGCCCACGTCGGCGACTTCCTGCTGACTGCGTCGGAGAGCGCCTGCCGCATCGGCCGCGACGACACCGCCACCGGCGTGCCCGTGCACCGCCTGCGGCACGAGTTCCGCGACACCAAGCACCGGTGGGTCAACTACCGGGCGACGGCCACCACCCGCTTCCGCGAGTACTTCCCGACCGAGATCACCGACGACCGGTCACTCGTCACCCACGACGGCCCCGAGGTCCTGCTCGACGTCCCGTCGTCGCGCCGGCCCGAACCGCCCGAGGTCCTCTACGTCGTGCCGACCTGGACGTGGACCACCCGCCGGTTCCTCGGTGTCCCGCCGCGACCCGGGGCCCGGCCGGGGCCGTCCAGCACCATCCGCACCCGCAGCGGCGGCGGCCTGCGCGTCTACCTCGACCGCCCGTGGTGGTCGTCGGGCGACGACGAGCTGCTCGGGGTCGTGCTGGAGGACCAGCCCTGGCTGACCTGGCCGGTCGACGTCGCCGCCGGCATCAAAGCGCCGGCGCTGTCGCGGGCTCTGGCCGACGACCTGGCCGAGGAGATCCTGGGCGCAGGTTTGGTGAAGCCGGGGGGGCCGGCGGGCGCCCGGCCGGCGGAGCGCCTCCTCGAAGGCCTGCGCAAGGTGAAGGATCCCGATCTGCCCGACGCCCGGAGGGGCATCGCCAAGGCCGACAGCCCGCACACGAGGGCCCTGGCCCACCACCTTCTTGCCCTGCACGATGACGGGCCAGCGGCCGGTGGCGAGGCCTTGGACGTGTCGCTGGCCTTCACTGCAGCCCAGCTGGGCGTGCTGGACAAGGCCGTGTCGGCGTTCCTGGTCCCACGGGGCGACCCGCAGCAGTACGTCACCCACTGGGGCCTCGACCCCATCTGGGGCTCCCCGCCGATGGACCCCGGCCCGTACGTCCACCAGTTCCCCCTGCGAGTGGCGGTAGGCGGCGGCATCTCGCTGTCCGAGGCGCCGGGCCACACCGTCACCGTGGTCGGCCACAAGCCGGCGTTCGACCCCGCCCGCAAGCTCTGGTACTGCGACCTCCAACTCAACGCCGGCGCCTCCTATTTCCCGTTCGTCCGCTTGGCCCTGGCCCGCTACCAGCCGCACTCCATCCCCGGCCAGCACTTGTCCAAGGTCGTCGTCCCCGAGTGGGTCCAGCTCGTGGCCCCCCGCACCGCGGCGGTGACCAAGGTGTCCTCCTCCTTCGCCAGCGTCTCGGTCCGTGGGCCGGCGGGCTACACCGAGAACGCCGAAGACCTCGTCAGCTACCTGGGCAGCGCGCAGCAGTTGGCGGCCCTGTCAAGGTTCGCCGTGGCCCAGGTCGAGCGCCTGCCCGCCAACGCCACCACCGACCTTGCGTGGTCCGCCGTCGGCGACGAAGTCCGCCTCAGCCTCTCGACGCCCAACGGCCTGCGCGACGTCGTCTACACCGGCCGAGTCCCCCTCCCCCCGAAGGCAAAGGACCAGCAGCTCCGCCTGGCCCTACGGGAGTACGAGATTTTCCGCACCGACGAGTCCGAAGCCGACGACCACCTCATCCGCGGCCCCCAAGGCGTCGAGGATCTCATCCGCATCCGCCCCGTGAAGTACCGCCTCGTCTACGCCGACGAGCTGGCGCTGTAGGCCGGCGCCTGCGACAGCGCTGCCGGCGCACAGGCAGCCGACGAGCGTCCCCAGCAGGGACGTCTGCACTGTTTCTGTTGTTCGGACAGACTGCGTTCTGTAACCGCGTGTCGCGAGCGGAGGGTGCCGTGCAGTACGAGGACTGGGGCGAGAGGTGCCCCCGTTGGCGCGGGATCCGCAGCGAGACGCTGGAAGTGGACGGCTCGCGCGTCCATCTGCTCCGGGCCGACCCGGGGCCGGGCGCCCGGCACGATGCCCCCACCCAGCTTCTGGTGCACGGCGCCGCGGGCAGCGGCACGGTCTGGCTGGACGCGATCACGCCACTCGCGTCATACGGGCCGGTGATCGCGCCCGACCTGCCCGGGTCGATCTTCGGCGAGACCACCACCTCCCGGGCACGCCAGGCGCGGCTGGCAGCCAGCGTCGCGTTTCTCGACCGGCTCACTGCCACGCTCGGCTTGGACCGGGTGACGCTGCACGGCCTGTCCATGGGTGGCATGACCGGGCTGCTGTTCGCCGCCGAGCACCACGGCCGGGTGGAACGGCTGGTCTTGCTCAACCCGCTGCTTCCCCCGCCGATGCGAGGCCTCGAATGGTTCGGCTGGCAGACACTGGGGCGGCTCGTACTCACCGTGGGCCCGGCGGTGACCCGCGCCCTGGTGCGGCTGTGGGGCCGGCGGCTGCTGGACGCCAAGTTGCGATATCTGACCGACCCGGAGAAGCTGGCCGAGGCGTGGGGGGCAGTTGGTGGCGACATGACCCGGGCGGCGCCCGAGAGCCTTGCGCTCGCCGTCGAGCAGATGCGCGAGGTCCGCAGCCATCCGGCTCGGCTGGGGTACGCGGTGACCGCGCTTGCGTCCGCCGCCTCGTCGGCGTTCGTGTCCCGGCGCCGGATGCTGGCGGCGATCGATCAGGTGGCGGTGCCGGTGCTTCTGGTCTGGGGCGACCAGGACCGGCTGGTGGTCCGCTCGATCATCGACCACGCGCGGCAGCGGCGGCCCGATTGGACGTTGCACGTGTTGGAGTCCGCCGGCCATAACGCGCCCTTGGAACTGCCCGACGCGTACGTCGATGCGGTCGGCCGGTGGTTGGTGCAGCCGGCCTCGACCCACCGGAGGAGCGACGGCACTCGAGGCAGCCGCGCCGGCGCAATCGACCCCCGCTCCTGACCGAGATCCACGTCTTGGGCGAGCAGCGTGGCGTCGTTGCGCAGGGCTACGGAGGCGATGAGGCAGTCCGAGTTCAGTTCGCCACCGCATCCAGCATGGACAGGAGCTGGGTCTCGACCGCCGGCTTCTCCAGGCCCAGCCCTGCGAGCACGCCGGCCCCGTCCTCCTGGTCCAGGAGGGCCAGCAGGATGTGCTCGGTGCCGATGTAGTTGTGGCCCAGGCGCAGCGCTTCCCGGAAGGTGAGCTCGAGGGCCTTGCGGGCGTCGATGTCGTAGGGGACCAGATCGGGGGCGTCGTCGCTGGCCGGCGGGAGGGCCGAGGTGGCCGCTTGGCGGACTGCGTCGAGGCCAACGCCGAGCTCCACGATGGCCTTGGCGGCGAAGGCGGTGGACTCGCTGAGTAGGCCGAGCACGAGGTGGGGCGGCGCAACCAGCGCGCTGCCGGCGGCCTTGGCCTCGTTGTGGGCGGCGGCGATCACGTTCCTGGCCCGCGGGGTGAACCGGGCGAAGCCCTCGGACGGGTCCATCTCCGCCGGCTTGGGGATGAACCGTTTGCGGGCCGCCTGCTTGGTGACGCCCATGCTGCGGCCGATGTCGGTCCAGGAGGCGCCGGAGCGGCGGGCCTGGTCGACAAAGTGGCCGATGAGGTGGTCGGCCACCTCGCCGAGGTGGTCGGCGGCGATGACGGCGTCGGTGAGCTGGTCGAGAGGCTCGCGGTGGACCTTGGTGATGGCGTTGATGAGGTCGTCGAGGCGGACCGGCGTGGTGAGCTGCGTGGGTTCTGTCACCCGACAACTCTAGGTTGTCGATAAACGCTAAGACAACCCTAGGTTGTCGCTACCGGTAGGCCAGCAGGCGGCGGGGCGGCTCGGGCAGGGGCTCCAACGTCCACTCGCCGGGGAACTCGAGGGCGGCGGCGCCGGCGCCGGCGATGGGACGCGGCCGGCGGGGTTCCCTCGGAGGAGAGGCGCCACCTCGGCCGCGGTAGATCAGCAGGCCGGAGAACCGGTCGGGGACGGCGTCGAGAGCGGCCTGGACCGCGGTGGTCGCTCGGAACAGCTCCCAATCGGTCTCATCGGCGAAGTCGAGCTCCAGGACCGTTCCCCAGCCGAACTGGTGCCACCGCCACTCGATGACCCGGCACTGGAGGGCGGCCTCGATGAGGCCGTCGCCGTGCGCCTCCGCCCAGAGCCAGGCTGGAAATTCGCCGTCCAGTACCTCGATGGACATCTCGTATGTCACTGCCGCCGATACTACGCCCGGGCGTCAAGAGCGTCACTCGAGTTGCGTCAGCGGCACGATGTAGGAGTCGACGTGGCCGACCAGGTCGCCGGCGAAGGTGAAGACGGTGCAGAAGGCGAACTCGAACAGCTGGCCACTGACGAGCGTGCCGGCGCCGGCCCCCGTGGCCACGACCACGTCGCCTTCTTCGACGAGCCGGTCGACGGTCAACTCGGGCGATCCGACGAAGCTCTCGTTCTCGATCTCCCCATCGAAGGCTTCCTTGCCCTCGAGGCGCTGGTAGCCGTGGAGGTCCCAGACGACGTCGTCGGTCAGGCAGCTCAGGATCTGCGCATGGTCCGAGCGGCGGAAGCCGTCGAAGTAGCGCTCGACGATGACCTTGCGCGCGCTCAGACCCGTCGGAGCAGCAGGACGATGACGATGATGAGCAGGATGGTGCCGAGGCCGATGTACATCCCCTCCTCCTACCCGGGAACCGGCCGGCGTGACTCTGGGAGTGATTGCTCCTAGAATCATCACTATGAGGATGAGGGTCGAGGAGCTGGCGCTGGCCGCCGAGGTTTCGGTCGACACCATCCGCTACTACCAGAAGCAGCAGCTGCTCCCGCCGCCTCGCCGTGACGGCCGCCTGGCCTTCTACGACGACGAGCACCTGGCCCGCATCGGGCGCATCAAGGAGCTCCAGCGGCGGGGGTTCACCCTCGCCGTCATCCGCCGCTTTCTGGCCGGCGAGCTCGACCCCGCCGACGAGCAGCTGGCCGCCGCGGTGGCCGGCGCCGGCGACGCCGCCCCGGAGGAGCTGTTCGGCATCGACGAGCTGGCCAACCGCCTCGGCGTGCCCCAGCCCATGCTCGATTCGCTCCTGCGCGAAGGGCTGCTCATCCCCCGCGTCGTCGACGGGACGCCGCGCTTCACCCCGGCCGACGTAGCCATGCTCACCGGTGGCATGAAGCTGCTGGAGGCCGGGCTCCCGCTGCCCGAGCTCTTCGCCCTGGCCCGCCACCACCACGCCGTGACCCGGGAAGTGGCCGTCGAGGCCGTCGAGCTGTTCGACACCTGGGTGCGCAAGCCGCTGCGGGCCTCGGACCTGCCCGAGGACGAGAAGGCCGAGCGCATGGTGGAGGCCTTCCGCACCCTGATGCCGGCGGTCGCCGGCCTCGTGGCCCACCACTTCCAGCGCATCCTCCTCCAGGTGGCCCAGGAGCACCTGGAGTCGGTCGGCGACCCGAGCGAGCTCGACGCCGCCTCGGCCGACGAAGCGTGGTCGGCGTGAGCCCGGAGACCGAGCTCCCGCAAGGCGAAGCGAAGGTGAAGGCGGTCGACGACATGTTCGACGCCATCGCCCCCCGCTACGACCTGCTCAACCGGGTCCTCACCTTCGGGATGGACGTCGGCTGGCGGCGGAAGACCGTCAAGTCGCTCCAGCTGTCGCCGGGCTCCAAGGTCCTCGACCTGGCGTGCGGCACCGGCGACCTGTGCCGGGAGCTGGCCAAGCGGGGCTACCGCCCGGTGGGCGTCGATCGCTCCGCCGGCATGCTCGCCGCCCAGCGCACGACGGCGCCGCTGATCCGGGGCGACGCCCTCGTCCTTCCGTTCCGCTCGAATTCCGTCGACGGCGTGGTGTGCGGGTTCGCCCTCCGCAACTTCTCGTCACTGAAGCCGTTCCTGAAGGAATGCGCCCGGGTACTACGCCCCGGTGGCCGTGTCGCCCTGCTCGAAGTCGCCGAGCCCGAGAACTCGGTCCTGCGCTGGGGCCACGGCCAGTACTTCGGCAAGGTCGTGCCCCTCGTGGGCGGCCTGCTGTCCGACCGCGACGCCTACCAGTACCTGCCCAAGTCGGTGGCCTACCTGCCGCCGGCAGGGCGCATGGTCTCGATGATGGCGGAGTCGGGGTTCGGCAACGCCAATCGCCGCTTGCTGTCGACGGGGATCGCCCAGCTGCTCACGGGGACCAAGCGGTGACCTCCACGACCACCGGGCTGCGGAGCCGCACGTGGGTGCTCGGCGCCGGCGTCGACCCGCTCACCGCCCTCGGTCCCGGCGGTTTCGCCTGGTTCGCCGAAGGGTTCGGGCTGGCGACGTCGGGCGTGGCGGCGCGGGTCTCCGTGGCCGATGCCGCCGACGTGCTGGCCGAGATCGCCGGCGACGATCCCTTGGCCGAGCCGGGGACGGGGCCTCTCGCCGTGGGGGCCCTGGGCTGGGACGGCCACGGCGAGCTGGTCATCCCCGCCCGGATCGCCGGCCGCACCGCCGGCGGCCAGTCTTGGGTCACCGAGGTCGGCCCCGCCGACGACGACGCCGAGGGGTGGCCGGCGACCCGCCTGCCGGCGCGGGGCAACGGCGCCCGCGCCGCGTGGACCTCCGCCGTCGAGGACGCACTGGCCCGCATCGGCGCCGGCCGCCTGGCCAAGGTGGTGCTGGCCCGGGAGGTCACCGTCGACCTCCGCCGGCCGCTCGACGTGGCCACCGTCGTCGGCAAGCTGCGCCGCGAGCAGCCGTCGTGCTTCACCTACGCCGCCGGCGCCTACGTGGGCGCCAGCCCCGAGTTGCTGGCCCGGCGGCGGGGCCTCGACGTGGTCTCGCGACCCATGGCCGGCACCGTCGCCCAGGGAAGTTCCGCCGCCGACGACCGCCGGCTGGTCCAGGCCATGGCCGAGTCTCCCAAGGAACAGAACGAGCACCGGCTGGTCGTCCACGACGTGCGGGCCAAACTGAGCCTCATCTCCGACCAGGCGCCCGAGGCCAGCGGGCCGGCGGTGGTGCGCCTGCCGACCGTCGCCCACCTGGCCACCACCGTCGGCTGCCGGCTGCGCGACCCGGCGACGTCGGCCCTGGAGGTCGCCGCCCTGCTGCACCCCACGCCGGCCGTGGCCGGCGTGCCCGGCCCGGCGGCGATCGCCGCCATCGCCGAGCTGGAGGGCTTCGAGCGGGGCCTCTACGCCGGCCCCGTGGGCTGGGTCGACGCACGCGGGGACGGCGACTTCGCCGTCGCCCTGCGCAGCGCCACCCTGGACGGCACCCGGGCCCGGCTGGTGGCCGGCGCCGGCATCGTGGCCGGCTCCGACCCCCACGCCGAGTGGGACGAGACCGAGGCCAAGCTGGCCGCCATGCGCTCCGCACTCACCGAAGACTGATCGCCGCCGGCACGGCGGAAAGCGTCCACCGGACGCGCTCGGCGGCGAAGGCGTCCTCCAGCCGCTGCGCCGTGCCCGGCCCCATGCCCCTCCTGGCCAGCGCCACCAGGACGCCGGCGTACTCCGGGCCGTGGCTGGCGACGGTGGCCGGCGTCAGGCAGTGGGCGATCTCGTGGAGCAGGACCAGCTCGCTGCGGGCCCACTTGGGCATCTGCAGGACACCGTTGGCCGCGTCCGCGGTCGCCTTCCGGTGCCCGTACCCCGGCCGGACCTCGAAGGACCGCTCGCCCCAACGGGCGACGAACCAGTCGGTCGCCACCAGCCCGTCGACCCACGCCTGCATCCGGTCGACGGTCGGAAGGCGCCGGCCGGCGTCGACCAGGCCCTCGGCCCGGTACAGCCGCGCCCGCTGGCTGTCACGGGGCCGGGTCACCGGGCGAAGTCCCGGACCACGCGCACGAACGGATCGGGGCTCACCGCCTGGTCGCCCGAGAACGGGTGGCTCAGCACGAGGATGACGAAGATCACAGGGCCAGGATGTCGGGGACGAGGCGGCGGACCGCCGCCTGCAGGGCGACGGTGAGGAGCGGCAGGCCGACGACCAGCAACCCTCCGAGCAGCCACAGGTTGAGATGGACCAGCGACCGGCTCACGGAATCCGAGGGTACGAGAAGCCGTAATCTCAGCCGGTGACCGCCCGCCTGACGTCCTGGGACGACTCCTCCCCGCCTGACCGTCCCGCTATCGAGTCCCGCTTCCGTGACGAGGGCCTGTCGCCCCACGGGTGGGGCAACGCCCCCGGCGACCGCTACGGCCGCCACGCCCACGACTACGACAAGGTGCTCTACTGCGTCTCCGGCGGCATCACGTTCCACACCGACGCCGGCGACTTCGACCTGAAGCCGGGCGACCGCCTGGAAGTCGACGCCGGCACCTCGCACTCGGCCACCGTGGGGCCAGAGGGCGTCGAGTGCATGGAGGCCTCCCGCTAGATGGGCGTCGTCAACGAGGACATCGAGGCCTACGCCGCCGCCCACACCACGCCCGAGGATCCGCTGCTGGCCGAGGTGGCGGCGACGACGAGGGCGACCCAGGAGGCCCACGGCATGATGGTCGGCCTGCTGGAGGGCCGCTTCCTGGAGACGCTGGTCTGGCTGTCGGGCGCCCGCCGCATCCTGGAGATCGGCTGCTTCACCGGGTACTCGGCCCTGTCCATGGCCGCCGCCCTGCCGCCCGGAGGCACGATCCACACCTGCGAGGTCGACCCCGAGCGTGCCGCCATCGCCCGCCGGCACTTCGCCGCCAGCCCGTGGGCCGACCGCATCGACCTCATCGAGGGGCCGGCGCTGGAGTCGCTCACCCTGCTCATGGGCCCGTTCGATCTGGTCTTCATCGACGCCGACAAGGTCAACTACCCCAGGTACTACGAGGCCGTCCTGCCCCTGCTCGCCGACCGGGGGCTCATCGTCGCCGACAACGTGCTGTGGAGCGGGCGGGTCCTCGATGAGGCCGACCAGAGCGAGGACACCAAGGCCATCCGGGCGTTCAACGACATGGTCGTCAACGACCCCCGGGTGACGTGCGTCTTGGCGACGGTGCGGGACGGGGTGCTGCTGATCCGGCGACGCGACGGCTGACCAGCCAGCCGGCGAAGGCGGTGCCGATGAGGTTGGCCACCAGGTCGCGCCCGGTGTTCTCGTAGCCGCCGACGTTCGTGGCCGCCAGCAGGTGGCTGGCGCCGAACTCGACCACCTCGTTGAAGGCGCCGACGCCCTGCCCCAGCAGGCAGACGATGAGGGCGGTGCCGAAGCGATGACCGGGCGCGGCAGGAAGCCAGGATCGGGTGGCTTCCCAGACCCCGATGCCGGCGGTCCCGAAGCCGATGGCGTGGACCACGTTGTCGAAGTGGCCCCACCGGAGGAACGTGGCGTTGTAGAGGATTCGGTCGCCCTCCAGAGGCACCAGCCCGCCGGCGAGGTGCCCGAAGCCCCAGACCGCCAGCCCGACGAGGACCAGCATCGAGAAGTGGACCTTGGCGTCGGCGGCGGCGATGGCCAGGGCGATGCCGGCCACGATGACGATGTAGGGCGCCATGAGCTTCGACCCGGCGATCAGGCCGTAGACGAGCCAGGCGACGATGTAGACGGCCACGATCGCAGCGAGCAACGGGTGCCGGCGGGCGCCCTGGGCGACGGTCATCCCGGGATGGACGCCGCCGCGAACGCCTCCCGATGGCGCTTCACGTTCTCGGCCCGGTCGGTGGGGACGACGATCAGGCGCACGCCGCCGGCGTCGATCGCCCGGCGGACCGCCGGCATCAGGTCGTCGGCCTTGGTGACGCGCTCCGAGGCGATGCCGTGCACCGCGGCGAGCTCGGCCAGGTCGACGCCCTGGGGCGTGGCGAACAGTTCCTCGAAGTGGTCGATGCCCGCCTGGGGCAGGAAGTTGAAGATGCCGCCGCCGTCGTTGTCGAGGACGACGAAGGTGGCGTCGAGGTGGCGTCGCCCGGCGCCGAGCAGCCCGCCGGCGTCGTGGAGGAAGGTGAGGTCGCCGCACAGGGCGACGACGGGGCCGGCGCCGGCGCCGGCTGCCCCGAGGACGGTCGACACGAACCCGTCGATGCCGTTCACCCCCCGGTTGGACAGGAAGCGGAGCGCCGCCCGGGGCCGGGCGAAGGACTCGACGTCGCGCACGGGCATGGAGGAGCCGACGACGAGGGTGGCGCCGTCGGGCAGGCCGGCGACGAGGTCACGGGCGACCCGCCCCTCGAACGGCTCCGTCCAGGAGTCGAGCAGGCGGTCGAGCTCGCGCCGGGCGGCCCGCTCGGCCGACAGCCAGGACGACAGCCAGAACGAGTGGCTCCGGGCCGGGCCGCGGGCGGTCACCGCGTCGAGCAGGGCGGTCGGGTCGGCCACGATGCGCTCGGCCGACGACCGGTGCGGATCGAGCCAGGCGCCGTCGGGGTCGACGAGGATCTGGCGCACCGACGGGTCGAGCCACGACGAGCCGGCGCGGCCGGTGAGGGGGGCGCCGAGCCGGAGGGCGACGTCGGGTCGCAGCGACTTGAGCGCCCCCGGCGAGCGCAGGAGGGCGTCGTAGGTGGAAATGGCGTTCGGGCCCTGCCGAGCCCCGGACAGCGGGTCGGCCAGCACCGGCCACTTGGCGGCGGCGGCGAACCGCTCGACGGCGGCAGGGTCCACGCCGGCACCCCACCCCACGACGATCGCCCCCCGAGTCTCGGCCGCGGCCAGGAAGGCGAGGCGGTCCACGTCGGCCGGATCGGGCGGTGGCAGGCGCCCGACCGACGTCACCCACGGCGCCCCGTCGTCGCGGCCCGGCGGGAGGACGACCTCGGCGCCGCTGGGTACGAGCGGCTCCCGGAACGCCAGGTTGAGGTGCACCGGGCCCGCCGGCGGGCCGGCGGCGGTGGCCGCGGCGCGTGCGGCGATCGACCGCCAGTACGGGCGCTCAGCGTCGGCGGGCGAGGGGGCACCGACCTCGGCGAACCACCGCAGGCTGTCCCCGTAGAGCTTGAGCTGGTCGACGGCCTGGCCGGCGCCGGTGTCGCGCAGCTCGGGCGGCCGGTCGGCCGTGCACACGATCAGCGGCACCCGGGCGTGGTAGGCCTCCAGCACGGCGGGATGGAACTCCGCCGCCGCGGTGCCCGACGTGCACAGCACCACCGCCGGCCGCCCCGTCGCCTTGGCCGCGCCCAGGGCGAAGAACGACCCCGACCGCTCGTCGAGGAACACCTGCACGGTGATCCGGCCGTCGGCGGCGAGGGCCAGCGCCAGCGGTGTCGAACGCGAGCCCGGGCTCACCGCCGCCGTGGTCACGCCCGCCCGCGCCCACTCGTCGACGAGGGTCCTCGACAGCGCGGCGTTCAGATCTCCTTCCGTCATGTGAGACTGCCCCTGTGACCGTTGCCCTCCACCGGGCGTTCGACTGGCGGGGGCCGGACCGGATCGTCCTCGTGCACGGCTTCACCCAGACCCTGCGTTCGTGGGACCGTCCGGCCGGGTTGCTCAGCGAGACGTTCCAGGTCGTGCGGGTCGACCTTCCCGGCCACGGCGGCTCGGGCGACGTCGACCTCAGCTTCGAGGAGACGGCCGCCGCCCTCGGCGAGGCCGGCGGGACGGCGACCTACGTCGGCTACTCCCTCGGCGGCCGGCTGTGCCTGCGCTTGGCCGTCGACCGCCCCGACATCGTGCAGTCGCTGGTGCTGGTTGGCGCGTCGCCGGGGCTGGCCGACGCCGGCCAGCGGTCGGATCGGCAGGCGGCGGACGAGGCGCTGGCGGCCGAGATCGAGCGCACCGGGACGGCGGCGTTCCTGGAACGCTGGCTGGCCCAGCCGCTGTTCGCCGACCTGGGCCCAGACCCCGACGACATCGACGCCCGGCTGGCCAACTCCCCCGCCGGCCTGGCCCGCGCCCTGCGCCGGCTCGGCACCGGCGTGCAGGAGCCCCTGTGGGACCGCCTGGGCGAGCTGAAGATGCCGGTCCTGGCCGTGACCGGCCAGAAGGACGTCAAGTTCTCCCGCATCGCCGACGAGATGGCCGGCGCCATCGGCGTCAGCGCCCAGGCCGTCGCCGTGGCCGGCGCCGGCCACGCCGCCCACCTCGAGCGCCCGGCAAGCTTCCACCGGCTGCTGACCGCGTTCCTGCTGCTTCACTCGTCGACCCGGTAGGCGGCCAAGAGGGCGGGGTCGGGGACGGGCCGGCGCACCCGTAGGACCCCGTCGACGGGGACGAGGGGATCATCGACGATGTCGAGGGCCGGCGCCCCGAGCCCGCAGGCGAACGGGAGCTCGTCGAGCGATGCGGCGAGGGCCAGGCCGGCGGCGATCCCGACGGACGTCTCCAGCATCGAGGAAACGACGACGGGCAGGCCGGCGGCGTCGATGATGTCGAGGGTGGCGGCGAAGCCGCCGAGCGGTTGCACCTTCACCACGAGGGCGTCGGCGACGAGGCGGCGGGCGTCGTCCACGGTGCGCACGCACTCGTCGGCGGCGATGGGGACGCCGACCCTTCGTCTCACGGTCGCCAGGTCGTCGATGGAGGCCACCGGCTGCTCGACCAGCTCGAGGTCGTACGGGGCCATGCGCGTGATTCGGGTGACAGCGGTGTCGATGTCCCACGCCCCGTTGGCGTCGATGCGCAACCGGGCGTGGGGGCCGATGGCGTCGCGCACGGCGGCGACCCGGTCGACGTCGCCGGCGTCACCGACCTTGACCTTGACGTCGCGATGGCCGGCGGCCGCCTTGGCCGCGTCGTCTGGTCGCACCGCCGGCACCAGGGCGTTCACCCGGACCTCGCTGCGCACCGGCGCCGGCCATTCCACGGTCGCCGCCTCCTCGGCCGCCCGCCGGCACGTCGCCGGATCGGACGGGTACCCGGGCAACGGAGACCACTCTCCCCAGCCGGCGGGGCCGTGGAGGAGGACGACGTGGCGGGCCAGGCGCAGGCGGTGCTCGGTGAGCGTCATCACAGGGCGAGGCCGGCGGCGAGGAAGGCAGAGAACACGAGCTGGAGCCGGGCGGTGCCGATCAGCGCCTGCACCAGCGACGGGGCGTCGGTCTTGGTGGCCACGGTGTGAAGGGGACGCACGGCGAGGGGGGCGGCGGCAAGGGCGAGGTAGGCGCCGGGGGCCGTCGGGGCGAGGGTCACGACGGTCAGCACCGACAGGACGACGCTCGTCCGGAAGAGCGTCCGCGTGCGGGCCTTGCCGACCCGGACCGCCAGGGTCCGCTTGCCGACGTCGCGGTCGGAGTCGACGTCGCGCAGGTTGTTGACCAGCAGGATGGCGCACGCCAGCAGCCCCACCGGCACGGCGGCGCCCACCGCCAGCCACGGCACCCGCTCCAGGTGGACATACGCCGACCCGCACGTGGCCACGAAGCCGAAGAACACCAGCACCATGACCTCGCCCAGGCCGGAGGAGGCGTACGGCTTGGGGCCGCCCGAGTAGAGGCCGGCGGCCAGAATCGACACCGCGCCCACGATGACCAGCCGCCAGTCCACCGCCACGGCCAGGACGATGCCCAGCAGCCCGCCGGCGGCGAAGCACAGGAGTGCTGCCCGCTTGACCGCGGCCGGGGTAGCCAGGCCGCCGGCCACCAGCCGCACCGGGCCGCGTCGCTGGGTGTCGACGCCGCGCACGCCGTCGGAGTAGTCGTTGGCGTAGTTGACGCCGACCTGGAGGGCGACGGCCAGCAGGAGGCAGAAGAGGGCCCGCCACCAGACGACGTCGCCGTAGCGGAACGCCACCGCGGTGCCCACCAGCACCGGGGAGACGGCGGCGCCCAGCGTGCGGGGGCGGGCGCCCTGGAACCAGTGAGCCGCTGACGTCACCGTCAAGGGCGCTTCGGGAAGCGGGAGAAGTCGGGCTGGCGCTTCTGCACGTAGGCGTCGCGGCCTTCCTGGGCCTCCTCGGACAGGTAGTAGAGGAGGGTGGCGTCTCCGGCCAGCTGCTGGACGCCGGCCAGGCCGTCGGTGTCGGCGGCGAAACCGGCCTTGAGCAGCCGCATGGCCAGCGGGCTGTGCTGGAGCATCTCCCGGCACCATTTGACCGTCTCCTCCTCGAGCTGGTCGAGGGGGACCACCGTGTTGACCAGGCCCATGTCGAGGGCCTGCTGGGCGTCGTACTGGCGGCAGAGGAACCACATCTCCTTGGCCTTCTTCTGGCCCACGGTGCGGGCCAGGAGGCCGGCGCCGTAGCCGCCGTCGAAGGAGCCCACCCGGGGGCCGGTCTGGCCGAACCGGGCGTTGTCGGCGGCGATGGTCAGGTCGCACACCAGGTGCAGGACGTGCCCGCCGCCGATGGCGTAGCCGGCGACCATGGCCACCACCGGCTTGGGCAGCCGGCGGATCTGGATCTGCAGGTCGAGCACGTTGAGCCGGCCGACGCCGTGGTCGTCCTTGTAGCCGTCGTCACCTCGCACCTTCTGGTCGCCGCCGGAGCAGAAGGCCAGCGGCCCCTCGCCGGTGAGGATGATGACGCCGACCTCGGGGTCGTCCCGGGCCATGTCGAAGGCCTTGGTCAGCTCGAAAATGGTCTGGGGCCGGAAGGCGTTGCGCACCTCGGGCCGGTTGATGGTGATCTTGGCGATGCCGTCGTCGAGTTCGTAGCGGATGTCCTGCCACTCGCCGCAGGGTTCCCAGTTCATAGGTTCGGCCTTTCAGAGGAGCAGCTACTCCTGGAGCGATCACTCCTACGGTTCGCACGCTACCCTGAAACTCGAACACACCGGAGGGCGGTGTCGACGCGGAAGGTTGCCATGGAGGCCAACTTCGCTTGAGTGCGGCTCACGCCGCCTCGGCTTCGCGTCCTCGTACACCCTGGCCTCAGGAGCTCTCCGGTGTTCTCTGATCCGTCCTTCGACGCGCTCGTGCCCCTCGGGTGGGACGAGCGGGTCGCAACCCTCTACGCCTCCGTCGCCACGGAGGAGCATCAGCCCGGTCGTGTCGGCCGGGTCGACCGTGACCGCTGCACGGTGATGACCGCGGCCGGCAAAGTGCGGGCCGCGGCCGACGTCCTGCCCACTACTGGCGACTGGGTGGCGTTGCGCGTGGAGCCTCGGCCGGCGGTGGACGTCGTCCTGCCGCGGTGGTCTTCACTGGAGCGGGAGGGCCAGCTACTGGCTGCCGACATCGACGTGGTGTTCGTCGTCGCCGGTCTCGACCGCCCGCTGAACCTGAACCGGATCGAGCGGGAGCTGGTGCTGGCGTGGGACAGCGGGGCCCGGCCGGTCGTCGTGCTGACCAAGGCCGACGCCGTGGCTGACGCCGACGTGCTGGCGAAGACCGTCGCCGCCCGGGCGGTGGGGACCGACGTGGTGCTCACCAGTGCGGCGGATGGCCGGGGCGTCGACGAGGTCCTCGCCCATCTGCGGCCGAACCGGACCGCGGTCCTCTTGGGCCCGTCCGGCGCCGGCAAGTCGACGCTGGTCAACCGGCTGCTGTCCGAGGAGGCGCAGGCCACCGCCGACGTTCGGTCGGGCGATCACAAGGGCCGGCATACGACAACGTCCCGGCACCTGCTGGTGATCCCCGCCGGCGGCGTGCTGATCGACACGCCGGGGTTGCGCTCCGTGGGCGTGTCCGGGGCGGAGGGTGGCGTGGCGCTGGCGTTCCCCGACGTCGACGAGGTGGCGCAGGACTGCAAGTTCCGGGACTGCCGCCACGCCGGCGAGCCGGGGTGCGCGGTGGAGGAGGCGGTGGCCGGCGGGCGCCTTGATGGGGACCGGGTGGCCAGCTACGTGAAGCTGCAGGCGGAGCTGGAGGAGTCGGCCAAGGAGCCGTGGGCCAAGGCCGCCGACCGCCAGGAGGGACGCGTCATCCACCGGGCCATGAAGAAGACGCCGAAGAACAAGCGGTAGTTTGGCCGGTTGACGGACGAACGTACGTTCGGGTAGAGTGAAGGGACTTCCCCCCTCGTCAGGCCCCCGTTCGTGGGAGCCAGCTTCGTGGACCCAACCGTAGAACTGGCCGGCGTGCTGGACCGGCTGTGCGCGGCCGAGCCGGCCGTGCTCGGAGACGGCTCGACGGTGGTCGAGCTGCAGCGTTGCGCCGAGCGGCCGGCGGCGGTGACGACGCGGGCGGTGGCCGCCTTCGACGCCGGCCGGGCTTGGGAGGCCGACGGGGCCCGGACGGCCTCGGCGTGGCTGGCGGTGCGCTGCCGCCTGCCGGTGGAGCGGGCCCGGCGACGGGTGCGGCTGGGACGGGCGTTGCGGCACATGGGGGTGGTGGAGGCGGCGTGGCTGGCCGGCGAGGTGGGCGAGGCCCAGGTGCGGCTGCTGGCCGCAGTGCGCACGCCGGCGGTGGCGGAGTGCTTCGCCCGCGACGAGTCCATGCTGGTGGCCCAGGCGAAGACGCTGGGGTACCGGGCCTTCGCCCGCTGTGTGGCCTACTGGGCCCAGCTGGCCGATCCCGAGGGCACCGACCGCTCGGCCGAGGC
>Ga0247713_1000065_pt1 | contig 75412 bp, 71 predicted proteins | sample 21E_NmetaG_FD_189936 | JGI IMG/M metagenome (GOLD analysis project Ga0247713, IMG submission 189936) | Soil microbial communities from hillslope of Landscape Evolution Observatory, University of Arizona, Oracle, AZ, United States - 2-1-E_N | ecosystem: Engineered > Artificial ecosystem >... | reverse complement strand
CTAGCGCCTGACGCGGGCGAAGCGCGCGGGCGCCCTGGCGGGCAGGATGCGCGCGTTGCCGGCAAAGCGCGCGGTGAACCGCAGCCGCGCGAGGCTGCCGAAGCGCCGCCGGTTGGCGAACGACACGCGCAGCGAGTAGCTGCAGTCGCTGCGCAGCGACACGCGCCGCGTGGAGATCGTCGTGCGGCCGCGCTTGATCTGCACCGACACGCGACCCGAGCAGCCGGCCGCCCGCGAGATCCCGGCCGGACGCGTGAGCTGCCCGGAGATCCGGAAGCGATACGGCGCCCGCACGTCGCGCGACGGCGACACCCGCGCGCTGAGGCTCCCGCGCAGCCGCGTGACGACGGCCGCGGGCGGCGGCGGAGGCGGCGGAGGCGGCGTCCCACCCGCCGCCGGCGGCGGAGGCGGCGGAGGCGGCGGAGGCGGCGGAGGCTCGGCCTGGCGCAGCCGGAGCACGTACAGCCCCGAGTTGATGTCGCTGATGACGATCGAGCCGTTGGCCGCGACATCGACGCCGACGACGTTGGCCTTCGCGGGAACGGTCCCGGTCGGATCGACCCTGTCGGGGGGCACGAACGCGTCGATCTCGGTCGGATTCGGGGTCGTGAGATCGATCGCCCGCAGGCCGTTGGAGTGGCCGGCGACGAACCCCGTCGAGCCCCGCGCGACCGCGTGGTGGATCGCGTACACGCCGAGGTCCGGCGGCGGGAACACGCGCGCGCCCGGCGGGTGGTACGTGCCGCGCAGCGATGGCGCGCCCGGGTCGGTCACGTCGACGACCCGCAGCCCGCCCCACTCGCCCGGCTTGTCGACCATGGCGCCCCTCAGCGTCTCGCCGCCGGGACCGCAGCCCCCGGCGGCCTGCGCGGGGCACAGCGCACTGCGCAGCGCGTTGCCGTCGCCGGAGTCGATCATGATGACGGGGATCTCGAGGTCCATCGGTCCCGCCGTCGGATCGCCGTCCAGGGTGACCGCCTGCGGAGCCGTCGTGGAGGCCGTGTTGCCGATCACGACGCCGATCGCGCCCTCCTGCTGGAGGCGGCCGACGGAGGCCGCGACCGTGCAGTTCGTGCCGGGAGCGGGCTCGCGGTCGACCACGCGGACGCGGTCCTTGAACGCGATCTTGCCCGCAACGCTCGCGCCGCTCGGATACGTGTCACCGGGGCATGCGCGGCCGACGTAGACGATGTCGCCGGGAAGCTGACTGCCGGGCTTGCGGTAGATCTGCGCGGTGTCCTGCGGATCGAACAGGGTGAACGACGCCTCGCAGGCGAACTTCGAGCCGGCAACGGACCCGTTGTCGATCCGCAGGCTCGATTCAGGGCCGATCCAGTCGTTCTCGCCGATGAGCGCGAGGTCGCGTCCACCGACCGACGCGAAGTCGACGTACGCGGCGTTGCCCTCGAGCGTCCGGTCGGTCGGATACGCCCAGCGGCCCAGCGTCGACGGCCGCGAGGGATCGCCGATGTCGACGGTCAGCAGGCCGGCGTCGAAGTAGGGGACGAGTGCCCGTACGCCGCTCTGGACGCCCACCGAGTTGGCCGCGTTGAAGTTGCGACAGCCGTTGTTGGACGTGCTGACGGGTTGCGTGGTGCCGCCCGGAGGCGTGTAGCCGGGCGGGCGCTGCTCGACGCCGTCGTTGAGCTCGGCGGCGTTCGGATATGAGCCGACGAAGGTGGGATTCGCGGGGTTGGTGACGTCGACGATCCGCACGTCACCGTGGAATGCACAGCTCGGCGGGAACCCGGGCGTGCCGCATTCCGCACGCACGTTCCGCGGCTGGCTGTTGGACGCGAACGGCTCCGTCGAGAGCGAGAGAACCGTGCCGTCCGCCCGCTGGACGAGCGACACGTTGTCGTTGGAGGAGGCGCAGCGGTTGGGGGCGCCCAGAGCGCACGGGGGGTCGATCGAGAGCATGAGGTTCTCGTCGGCGATGTAGCGGCCCATGAACCGGGGGCTGCTCGGATTCGTGATGTCGTAGTAGTGGACGCCGCGCTCGGTGGCGTTCCCCGGTGCGTCGTTGCTGCAGCGAACCAGCGCAATCGCGAGCAGCACGCCGCTGAAGGAGGGAGTGTCGACGCGCAGCGCCGCGACGTCGTTCGGGACCGCCTTGGGCTCGATCGGGATCTGCGACCTGACGACGGGGGTGCTCGGATTCGAGACGTCGACGACCTTCACCGTCGTGGCCGGACAGGGGTACGTCACGAAGTAGCTCGAGCGCACCCCCGCTCCACCGAGGACGCCCGATCCGACGACCGCGATGTCGCCGACCGTGGCGACCTGGCCGTTCAACCCCGTGCCGCCGAGGTCGTGCTGCCCGACCAGCTCGAGGTTCTGCGCGTGCGCGGCCGTCGGGACGGCGACTGCGAGCGCGAACAGCGAGGCGAATACGACCCGACCGAAACCCGAAATGGCTCTGCCCTCCCTCGCGACACGCCAGTCCTCGAGGCTGACGTTTTCTCTGGCGCGAACGTACAACCAACTAGGTGTCGACTGCAATCCGAGCGCGACGAAAGTCCCACCACATCCTGCGCGTTCGCGCTGCGGCCGACCGGATACGGTGCCGCGTCATGAGCATCGCGCTCGTATTGGCGCTGGTCGTCATGACCTGGATCGGCCTGATCGTCATGTGCGTCGCGCTGTGCTGTGCGGCCGCGCGCGGCGACGCCTGGCTGACGGCCGAGATGCGCGCGCGGCGCGCCTGAGGGCTACGGAAACAGCACGGCCAGCGCGCCGTGCGCCGCGCGCAGCTTCTCGAGCGTCGCGGCGACGTGATCGTCGCCGCTGCGCACGGAGAGCGTCTTGCCGCCGACGGATCCGATGATGTCCAGCGGCAGCCGACGTGCCAGGCGCCGCAGCGCGTCGTCAGCGCCCGACACGACGAAGCCGGCGCCCGGCGACTCGCCGAAGAGCAGCCGCTCGAGCTCGTCGGCGTCCCCGGCGCCGTCGCCGCGCAGGTCGACGGCCGCGCCGATCTGTCCTGCGAGGCAGCACTCGGCGAGCGCGACGAGCAGCCCGCCCTCCGCGACGTCGTGGGCGCTCGACAGCTCGCCGGCGCGGACCGCGTCGCGGATCGCCTCGTGGGCGGCGCGCACGACCGAGGTGTCGATCGCGTCGAGGCCCTCCGGCAGCGGCTCGCCGCGCAGCTTGGCGAGCTCGGAGCCCGCGAGGCGCGGGCGGAACGGCCCGGCCAGGCCGACGGCGTCTCCCGCGCGCGCGAAACCCGACCGGCCGGCGCGCGCCCGGTCGGGCAGCTCGCCGACCATGCCGACGACCGGCGTGGGGTAGATCGGGCCGCCGCCGCTCTCGTTGTAGAGCGACACGTTGCCGCCGACGACCGGTACGCCGAGCGCCCGGCAGGCATCGCCGAGCCCGCGGATCGCCTCGGTCAGCTGCCAGGCGATGTGCGGCTTCTCGGGGTTGCCGAAGTTCAGGCAGTTCGTCAGGCCGAGCGGCTCCGCGCCGGCGCAGGCGAGGTTCGCCGCGCACTCGAGCACCGCCTCGACGGCGCCGGTGTAGGGATCGCAGGCGACGCGGCGGCCCGAGCCGTCGATCGAGACCGCGATCGCCCCGCCGCCGGGCATCGCGAGCACGGCCGCGTCGGCCTGCTCGGGGCGGCGGATCGTGCGCGACCCGACGATGCTGTCGTACTGCTCGAACAGCGGGAGCCGCGAAGCGACGTTCGGCGACGCGAGCAGCGCCAGCAGGAGCTCGCGCGCATCGCCCGCGCCGGCGTCCAGCACGCGCGGCGGCGGCGGGTACAGCGGCGTGCTCGGCGGCTCGGGCGCCAGGTCGTAGAGCGGGCAGTCGTCGACGAGCGCGGTGACCGGCATGTCGCCGACGAGCTCGTCGGCGTCGAAGACCCGCAGGCGCCGCGTGTCGGTCACCGTGCCGATCGCCGTCCCGCCGACCTCCCACGTCGCGCAGACGTCGAGCGCCTCGTCCAGCCGCGCCGGCTCGACGACGCACAGCATCCGCTCCTGAGACTCGGACACCATGATCTCCCACGGCTCCATATCGGCCTCGCGCAGCGGCACGCGCGACACGTCGATGTCGAGTCCCACCTCGCCCTTGGAGGCCATCTCCGCGCTCGACGAGGACAGCCCGGCCGCGCCGAGGTCCTGCAGCGACACGAGCAGCCCGCGCGCGAGCAGCTCCAACGAGCACTCCAGCAGCTTGCTCTCGGCGAAGGGGTCGCCGACCTGCACCGTCGGGCGCTTGTCCGCGTCGGCGTCGCCGAGCTCCGCCGAGGCGAGCACCGAGGCGCCGCCGATCCCGTCGCGCCCGGTCGACGCGCCGAACAGCACGAGCACGTTGCCCACGCCCGAGGCGGCGCTGCGGATGAGCGCGTCGCCGCGCGCGAGCCCGAGCGCCATCGCGTTGACGAGGCAGTTGTGCTCGTAGGGCCCCTCGAAGTAGACCTCGCCGCCGACCGTCGGCACGCCGATCGAGTTGCCGTAGTGGCCGATGCCGGCGACGGCGCGGTCGAGCAGGTAGCGCGAGCGCGCGCTCGTCGGCTCACCGAAGCGCAGCGAGTCGAGCACCGCGATCGGCCGTGCGCCGATCGCGAAGATGTCGCGCAGGATGCCGCCGACGCCGGTCGCCGCGCCCTGAAACGGCTCGACCGCGGAGGGGTGGTTGTGCGACTCGACCTTGAACGCCACCACCCAGCCGTCGGCGAGCTTCACGGCGCCGGCGTTCTCGCCGGGGCCGAGTGCCAGCCGCGGCCCCTCGGTCGGCAGCGTGCGCAGCAGCCGCTTGGAGTGCTTGTAAGCGCAGTGCTCGCTCCACATGAGCGAGAACACGGCGAGCTCGACGCCGTTGGGCTCGCGCCCGAGCTCCTCGCCGATGAGCTCGAACTCGGCCTCCGTCAGCCCGAGCGCGACGGCCTGCTCAAGCGTGGGCACGGGCCATCGAGCTGAAGATCTTCAGCCCGTCGACGGACCCGGTGAGCGGGTCGACGGCGTGCTCGGGATGCGGCATGAGCCCGAAGACGTTGCCGGCCTCGTTGCGCACGCCGGCGATGTCGTTCGTCGACCCGTTGGGGTTGCCGTCGTGCAGGTAGCGCAGCAGGATCTGCCCGCCCGACTCGAGCGCCTGGAGCTCGTCGGCCGGCGCGTAGTAGCGCCCGCTCGTGTGCTTGACCGGGATCGACAGCACGTCGCCGGCCGAGCAGTCGGTCGTGAACGGCACGGTGGCCTGCACCACCTCGACGTTCACCTGGCGGCAGATGAAGCGCAGCTCGACGTTGGGCAGCAGCGCGCCGGGCAGCAGCCCGGCCTCGCAGAGCACCTGAAAGCCGTTGCAGATCCCGAGCACGAGCCCGCCGTCGCGCGCGAACGCGACGACCGACTCCATGACCGGCGAGAAGCGCGCGATCGCTCCCGGGCGCAGGTAGTCGCCGTAGGAGAACCCGCCCGGGATGACCACCGCGTCGACGCCGTGCAGATCGCGGTCGCCGTGCCACAGCAGCTGCGCCGACGCGCCCGGCACGCGCTCGCAGGCCTGCAGCGCGTCGACCTCGTCGCACGAGCCGGGAAAGCGGATGACCCCGAAGCGCACCTCAGGCGGAGACGTCTTGGAGAATCTCGTAGTCCTCGATCAGCGGGTTGGCGAGCAGCTTCTGGCACATGGCCTCGAGCTGCGCGGGGTCGTCGATGTCGAGCTCGATGAGCCGCCCGACGTGCACGTTGGCGACGCCCACGAAGCCGAGCGCCGGCAGCGCGCGCTCGACGGCGACGCCCTGCGGGTCGAGGATGCCGGCCTTCGGGCGCACGAGCACCCGTGCGCGGACGGTCACGGCGCCACCCGCCGCAGCCACGCGTCGAACCCCTCGCCGGTGATGCGCTCATAGGCCTCGACGTAGCGCTCGCGCGTGCCCGCCACGACGTCGTCGGGGACCGCCGGCGCCGGCGGCTTCTTGTCCCAGCCGGTCCCCGACGCCCAGTCGCGGACGTACTGCTTGTCGAAGCTCGGCTGCGGGCGCCCGACCTCGTAGTGGTCGGCGGGCCAGAAGCGCGAGGAGTCGGGCGTCAGCACCTCGTCGCCGACGCGCAGCACGCCGTCGGCGTCGAAGCCGAACTCGAACTTCGTGTCGGCGAGGATAACCCCGCGCGCGGCGGCGTGGTCGGCGGCGAACGAGTACAGCGCGATCGACAGCGCGCTCAGGCGCTCCATGAGCGAGCGGTCACCGACGATCTCGGCCGCCCGCTCGAAGCTGATCGTCTCGTCGTGGCCGACGTCGGCCTTCGTCGACGGCGTGAAGATCGGCTCGGGCAGCTTCTCGGAGTCGCGCAGGCCCTCGGGCAGCGAGATGCCGGCGACCGCGCCCGTCGCCTGGTAGTCCTTCCAGCCCGAGCCGGTGAGATAGCCGCGGACGACGCACTCGACCGGCAGCATCTCGAGCTTGCGCACCGACAGCGCGCGGCCGCGCACCTCGTCGGGGACGCCGTCGGTGGCCGACACGAGGTGGTTGGCGACGATGTCGGCCGTCTGCTCGAACCAGAACACCGACAGCCCCGTCAGCACCTTGCCCTTGTCGGGGATCGGCGTCGGGTGCACGACGTCGTAGGTCGAGATCCGGTCGCTGGCGACCATCAGCAGGCGGTCGCCCAGGTCGTACATCTCGCGGACCTTGCCCGAGGCCACGAGCGGCAGGTCGGCGAGCGCAGGGGTCACGCGGCGCAGGCTAGCAACGGCGGCGGCGGGCCCCGGGTCAGGCGGCGGCCGCGTCGAGCCGGTCGACGATCTCGCGCGCGTAGCGCGTGTACGCGCGCAGGTCGAAGACCGCGTCGAGATCGAGGCCGAGGTCCTCGGCGGCGAGCAGATCTCGCAGCGCGACGCGCTCGTCCCACGCCCGCTGCGCCGCCTGCTGCACGATCCGGTAGGCGTCGTCGCGCGTCGTCCCCGCCGCGACGAGCGCCAGCAGCGCGCGCTGCGAGAACAGCGCGCCGCACGTGATCTCGAGGTTCTCGCGCATCCGCTCGGCGTGGACGACCATGCCGCGGACGACGCGGATCGCGAGGTGCTGCAGGTAGTCGAGCAGGATCGTCGAGTCGGGCAGGATCACCCGCTCGGCGCCGGAGTGCGAGATGTCGCGCTCGTGCCACAGCGCGACGTTCTCGACCGCCGCGCTCGCGTTGCCGCGCAGCACGCGCGCGAGCCCGGAGATGCGCTCGGTCGTGATCGGGTTGCGCTTGTGCGGCATCGCGCTCGAGCCCTTCTGCGCGCCGCTGCGAAACGGCTCCTCGACCTCGCGCACCTCCGTGCGCTGCAGGTGGCGCACCTCGGTGGCGAGGCGCTCGAGCCCCGCGCCGGCGAGCGCGATCGCCTGCAGCAGCGCGGCATGGCGGTCGCGCGCGACGACCTGCGTCGACACCGGCTCGCGCGCGAGGCCGAGGCGCGCCAGCACGCGCTGCTCGAACTGCGGCGCGGTCGCCGAGTAGGTCCCCACCGCTCCCGAGATCGCGCCGACGGAGACCTGCTCGAACGCGTGCTCGAGCCGCTCGACGTTGCGGCGCGCCTCCATCGCGAAGCCGGCGAGCTTGATCCCGAACGTCGTCGGCTCGGCGTGGACGCCGTGGGTGCGCCCGACGCAGACGGTGTCGACGTGCTCGCGCGCGCGCTCGGCGAGCGCCGCCGCGAGCTCGCGCGCCCCCGCGAGGACGATGTCGCCGGCGGCGCGCAGCTGCACCGCCGTCGCCGTGTCGAGCACGTCGCTGGACGTCAGCCCGTAGTGGATCCAGCGCCCCGCGTCGCCCGCCGACGCGCTGAGGACGTCGACGAACGCCGCGACGTCGTGGTCGGTGACGCGCTCGCGGTCCTGCACCTCCGCGACCGTGAACGTCGCCGCGCGGATCGCCTCGAGCTCCTCGTGCGACGGGCCGTCCATCTCCTCGCAGGCGGCCACCTCGACGTCCCGCCAGGCCTGCATCCGCGCCTCGTCGGTCCACAGCGCGCCCATCTGCGGGCGCGTGTAGCGCTCGATCACGCGCGCAGGATCCGCAGTGCCAGATGCCCTGCGTTCTTCGCGTTGTCGAGCCCGACGCCGGCGACCGGCACGCCGGGCGGCATCTGCAGCACCGACAGGACGGCGTCCAGGCCGCCGAGCGCCGACAGCCGGCTGGACAGCGGCACGCCGATGACCGGCAGGTCGGTGTGCGCGGCGGCGACCCCGGGCAGCGCCGCCGACAGGCCGGCGCCCGCGATGATCACGCGCAGGCCGCGCATGCGCGCGTTGGCGCAGTACTCCGCGACGACCTCGGGCTCGCGGTGGGCGGACATCACGCGCACCTCATGGTGCACGTCGGCGTTTCGCAGGACGCTGGCGGCTCCGTCCATGACGTCCATGTCGCTCTTGGAGCCCATGATGATCCCGACGCGCGGGGCGTCGATGTCGATCTCCTCCAGCTCGACGGCCACCTCCGCCTCGGTGACCGGCTCAACCTGCTCGCTCATCCGCTCACCCTCTCCACGGCGCGCAGGGCGATGTCTGTGCGCAGCTGGCGCCCTGCGAAGTCGATCTGCTCGGCGGCAGCATATGCGGCGTCGCGGGCGGCACGTGGCGTGGGTCCCAGAGCGGTGACGTTCAGCACCCGCCCACCGGCCGTCACGAGCGCGCCGTCGCCGCGCCGCGCGGTGCCGGCGTGCGTGACCTCGACCGCCTCGTCGAGCGCGTCCAGGCCGCTGATGACGTCGCCCGTCGAGGCCGACGCGGGGTATCCGGCACTCGCCAGCACGAGCGTCACCGCCCACTCCTCGCGCCAGTCCAGCGCGTGGCCCGCCAGGCCGCCCGGCCGCGTCGCCGCGGTCAGCAGCTCGAGCGCGTCCGACCGCAGACGCGGCAGCACCGCCTGCGTCTCCGGGTCGCCGAAGCGGACGTTGTACTCCAGCACCTTCGGGCCGTCGGCGGTCAGCATGAGGCCCGCGTACAGAACGCCGTGAAACGGCGTGCCGCGCGCCCGCAGCAGGTCGACGACCGGCTGGTGGACGGCGGCGGCGATCTCTGCGGCGCGATCGCGGTCGACGCCCGCCACCGGCGAGTAGGACCCCATGCCGCCGGTGTTCGGCCCTTCGTCGCCGTCGAAGATGCGCTTGTAGTCCTGCGCCGGCGCCATCGGCAGCGCGCGCTCGCCGTCGCAGAGGGCCAGCAGCGACAGCTCCTCGCCCTCGAGGTGCTCCTCGACGACCACGCGCCCCGGGCCGAAGCGGCGCGCGACGAGGAAGTCCTCGAGCGCGGCACGGGCTGCCGCCTCGTCCTCGGCCACGACGACCCCCTTGCCCGCGGCCAGGCCGTCGAACTTCAGGACGACGGGAAAGCCCTCGATCGCGCCCATGCCGGACTCGACGTCGTCGACCGCGCGCCAGCGCGCGGTCGGCACGCCGGCCGCCTCCATGATCTCCTTGGCGAACGTCTTCGAGCCCTCCAGCCGCGCGGCCGCCGCGCTCGGGCCGAACGCGGGGATCGCTCGCGCCGAGAGCTCGTCGACGAGCCCGGCGACGAGCGGCGCCTCGGGCCCGACGACGACGAGGTCGCAGCCCTCGGCGGCCGCGACGAGCCCGCCGACGTCGTCGACGGCGACGTCGACGAGCCGCGCGTCGGCGGCGATGCCGGGGTTGCCGGGCGCGCAGGCGATCTGCGGGGCGGCCGCGGAGCGCCGCAGGGCGCGGACGAGCGCGTGCTCGCGCCCGCCGGCGCCGACGACGAGCACCTTCGGCGCCACGAGATCAGATCGACGCGATGAAGTCGTCGATCGGGATCGCCGGCAGCGTCTCGTAGTGCGCGGTGCCGCGCGATCCCAGCTCGAGCGAGACGCGCGCGATCGTGGCCTCGTCGGCCGCCTCGACGATGCTCACGAAGTCGAAGCGCCCGAGCGTGCTCCACTGCGCCTTGACCGTCGCTCCCAGCTGCTGGACCTCGTCGTTGACCTCCCTGATGCGCTGCGGGTTGTTCTTGACCGTCTGCACCCCTTCGGGCGTCAGGGTCGCGAACATCAGGTACGTCGGCATGGCGCCTCCCGGCGGTCGGAGCTGCGTGCCCAAGCGTTGTATCCGATACCCGCACAGCGACGCCCGGCGATCGGATACGGTCGGCGCATGCTGCCGCGCGCACTGGCTCTGGCTGTCGCGATCGCGGCCGCGCCGGCGTCCGCGGCGCCGGCCGCGGCGCTGAGGACCGACGCGCGCTGCTATCAGGAGACGCAGGCGGTCGTGCTGACCGGCACCGGTTACGCCCCGCTGGCGACCGTGATCGTGTCGCGCGACGGCCGGCCGCTGGGCACGGCGAGGACCGACGCCGATGGGGCCTTCCGGCGAAGGTTCGTGACGCCGAGGCTGCCGTCGCGCAGGGAGGTCGTGTACCGGCTGAGTGCCACCGACGGCAACGCTACCGCGCGCGTGCGCTACCGCGCGACGAAGGTCTTCGCCGGCTACAGGCCGACCTCGGGCGATCCGCGGCGCCTGCGCGTCCGCTTCTTCGTGTCGGGCTTCGCGCTCGCGCGCCCGCGCGCGCCGGTGTACCTGCACTACGTGCGCCGCTCGACGAACCGGGTGCGCCGCACCGTCCGCCTCGGCACGGCGCTCGGCAGCTGTGGCGTGATCGGGGGCACGAGGCCGCGCCGGCTGTTTCCGTTCAGGCCCGCGCGCGGGACGTGGATCCTGCAGTTCGACACGGCGCGGCGCTACGAGCGCCCGACGGGCCGGCGCTCGACCCCGTGGGTCCGCAGGCCGGTCGAGGTCTTCGCCCGCCGCCGCTGAGCAGTTTCACGCTGTACATAGACTCTGATCGTGACCCACGGAGAGGGCCCTCTGATCGGACGGGACCGCGAGCTCGCCGAGTTGCGGCGCGGGCTCGAGGGCGCGTTCGCCGGCCACGGCTCGCTGTTCGTCGTCGCCGGCGATCCCGGCGTGGGCAAGACCGCGCTCGCCGACGCGATCGGCTACGAGGCGGCCGCCGGCGGCGCCTGCGTGCTGTGGGGCCGCGCCTGGGAGGGCGGCGGCGCGCCGGCCTACTGGCCGTGGACGGAGATCGTGCGCCGCCTGGTCGCCGAGCGCGACATCGAACCGGCGCTGCAGGCGCTCGGCCCGGAGGTCTCCGGACGGCTGGCGCAGCTGATGCCGCGGCTGACGGCCATCCGGCCCGTCGCGGGAGGCGCCGCGGGCGCGGCCGACGTCGAGGACTCCGACGCCGCGCGCTTTCAGCTCTTCGATGCCGTGACGTCGCTGCTGCGCGCCGCGGCGGAGCAGGGGCCGCTCGTGCTGGTCCTCGACGACGTGCACGGCGCCGACCACCCGTCGCTGTTGCTGCTGCGCTTCCTCGCCGGGCACCTGCGCGACGCGCCGATCCTCGTGATCGCGACCTACCGCGAGGCCGAGGCGCGGCGCGACGCGCAGCTGGCCGGGACGCTCGGCGACATCGTCCGCCACGGCCGGCGGCTGCCGCTGCGCGGGCTCCGCGAGCGCGACGTCGGCGAGTTCGTCGAGCGCGTCGCCGGCCGGCGTGCGCCCGATCGCGTCGTGCACGCGATCCACCAGGCGACCGACGGCAACCCGTTCTTCGTCGACGAGGTGGTGCGGCTGCTGATCGCCGAGGGGCGCCTCGACGACGCGGCGCAGGTCGCCGCCGTGAGGATCCCCGACGGGGTGCGAGAGACGATCCGCCATCGGCTCGCGCCGCTGCCCGACGGCACGCGGATCGTGCTGCTGACGGCCGCCGTGATCGGCCGCGAGTTCCGCCTGGCCACGCTGGAGCGCGTCTGCGACCTCGACCCCGACGAGCTCGACCGCGCCGTCGGCGAGGCGCTGGCCGCCGGCGTCATCGTCGAGCGCCCGGGCGCGCTGGGCCTCTTCGCCTTCTCCCACGCGCTGATGCGCGAGGCGCTCTACGAGGACCTCGGCCCGCAGCGGCGCGCGCTGCTGCACCGCGACGTCGGCCGGGCGCTCGAGCAGCTGTATGCGGCCGACCCCGAGCCGCACCTCGCCGAGCTCGCACATCACTTCTTCGCCGCCGCCACGGCGGGGGAGCTCTCCAAGGCGATCGACTTCTCCGTGCGTGCCGGCGAGCGCGCGATGACGCTCGCCGCCTACGAGGAGGCGGCCGACCACTTCGAGCACGCGCTGCAGGCCTACGGGCTGCACGAGCGCCCCGACGGCGGCCGCCGCTGCGACCTGCTGCTGTCGCTCGGCATCGCCCAGAGCCGCGCCGGCGCGACGCGCGAGGCGCGGGAGACGTTCGTGTGCGCCGCCGGGCTCGCGCGCAACATCGGCTCGCCCGAACGGCTCGCGCGCGCGGCGCTCGGCTACGGCGCCGGGATGGGCGGGTTCGAGTTCGGCCGCGTCGACGAGGGGCTCATGGCGCTGCTGCACGAGGCGCGCGAGGCGCTCGGCGACGACGACGCGCCGCTGATGGCGCGCGTGCTCGGCCGCCTGGCGACCGAGCTGTACTTCTCCGACCGCGCGCGCGAGCGCGACGAGCTCGGCGCACGGGCAGTCGCGATGGCGCGCCGGACCGGCGATCCGGCCACGCTGGCGTCGACGCTCAGCGCGCGCCTCATCACGCTGTGCGATCCCGATCGGCTGGCCGACCGGCTGCAACTCGCCTCCGACGTCGTCGCGCTCGGCGAGCAGGTTCGCGACCGCGAGCTCGTCCTGCGCGGGCAGGTCTGGCGCATCGTCAGCCTCATGGAGCTCGGCGAGTGGGCCGGCGTCGACATGGAGCTGGCCGCCCACGCCGAGCTGGCCGAGGAGCTGCGCGATCCGCTGCACCTCTGGTACGTGCCGCTCTTCCGTGCCACGCGGGCGCTGCTGGAGGGTCGCCTGGAGGACGCCGAGCGGCTCGCCGAGACGGCGTGCGCGGTCGGGCGCGCGACGCAGCCCCAGAACGCCAACCAGCTCTACGCCGTGCAGCTGCTGGCGCTGCGCGCCGAGCAGGGGCGGCTGCACGAGATCGAGTGCGACCTGGCCACGTTCGCGCGCCGCTATCCGGCGGCGCCCGTGTGGCGGGCGGCGACGGCGTTCGCGCACGCGATGGTCGGGCGCACCGACGAGGCGCGGCAGGCGTTCGAGGAGCTGTCCGCCGGCGGGCTCGCAGCGATCCCGCGCGACGCCGACTGGCTGGCGACGATCGCGCTGCTCATCCGGGCGGGCGCGCGGATCGGCGACGCACGGCGCACCGGGCGGCTCGGCGAGCTGCTGGAGCCCTACGCCGATCGCGCCGTCATCGCCGGGCGCGCATCGATCTGCCTGGGGCCGGTCGCGCGCTACGCCGGGATCGCCGCCGCCGCGGCCGGCCGCCTCGACGAAGCGGCGGCCCACCTCGAGCGCGCGCTCGCGACGGCGCGCCGCTGGGGCGCCGAGCCGACGGTCGCCGCCGTCCGGCTCGAGCTCGCCGACGTGCTGGAACGCGCCGGCGACGAGAGCTCGAGGACGGCGGCCGGCGCGCTGCGCAGCGACGCGCTCGCGGCGGCCAAGCGGCTGCAGCTCGACGGCCTGCGCGAACCCTGGACGCAGCGCGCCGGACGGGAGCCCGAGCCGGCGACCGCGGTCCCGGGCGCCAGCCGCAGCGGCGCGCCGTGGGCGTTCTATCGCCGCGGCGACGTCTGGACGATCGGCCCGCCCGGACGGCAGATCCAGCTGCGGGACGTCAAGGGCCTCACGCACGTCGCGCGGCTGCTCGCCGCACCGCGCGTCGAGGTCCACGCGCTCGACCTCGTCGCCGGCCACCCCGCAGGCGGCGTCTCACCGGCGCTCGCGGCCGGCATGGACGTCCGCCCGCGCGGCGCCGGCGACGCCGGCCCCGCGCTCGACGCCCGCGCCAAGGCGGACTACCGCCGCCGCGTCACGCAGCTGCAGCACGAGATCGAGGAGGCCGGCTCGCGGCACGACGCCGAGCGCGCGTCGCGCGCCCGACAGGAGCTCGAGTTCGTCTCGCGCGAGCTCGCGGGCAGCGTCGGCCTGGGCGGCCGCGACCGCAGAAGCGGCTCCGACGTCGAGCGCGCGCGCGTCAACGCCCGGCGCGCGATCCGCGCCGCGCTGGACCGCATCGCCGAGCACGACGCCGAGCTCGGCCGCCGCCTCAGGCGCGACATCCGCACCGGGACGTTCTGCGCGTACGAGCCCGCGCCGGGGAACGAGCCGGTGTGGGACCTCAGCGGCCCGGGTTGACCGGCGGCGCCGGCGGTGGGTCGCATGCCGCGGCGCGCTCGCGCAGCAGCTCGCGGTCGCGCGCGTTGCCGGCGAGCGACGCGGCGCGCTCGAGCTCCTCGCGCGCCTCGGCGAGGCGGCCGAGCCGCGCGAGCAGGTCGCCGCGGACGCTCGGCAGCAGGTGCGTGCGCCGCAGCGACGGCTCGTCGCGGAGCGCGTCGACGACGTCGAGCCCGGCCTGCGGACCGAGCGCCATCCCGAGCGCGACCGCCCGGTTGAGCTCGACGATCGGCGACGGCGCGACCTGCGCCAGCGCCTGGTAGAGGACGGCGACGCGCACCCAGTCGGTCGCCTCGGCGGTGGGCGCGCGCGCGTGGCATGCCGCGATCGTGGCCTCCAGCGCGTAGCGCCCGAACGCGCCGCCGAGCGCCTCGGCGCGCTCGAGCGCCGCCAGCCCGCGGCGGATCAGCAGCCGATCCCAGCGCGAGCGGTCCTGTTCGAGCAGCAGCACCGGCTCGCCGGAGGGACCGGTCCGCGCGGCGGTCCGCGACGCCTGGATCTCCATGAGCGCCACGAGCCCGTGGACCTCGGGCTGGCGGGGCATCAGCCCGGCGAGGACGCGGCCGAGGCGCAGCGCCTCCGTGCAGAGCGCCGGTCGCATCCAGTCCTCGCCGGCGGTCGCCGAGTAGCCCTCGTTGAAGATGAGGTAGACGACCTGCAGCACCGCCGGCAGCCGCGCGGCGAGCGCGTCGCCGCGCGGAACCTCGAAGGCGACGTCGGCCTCCGCGAGGGTGCGCTTGGCGCGCACGATGCGCTGGGCGATCGTCGCTTCGGAGACGAGGTACGCCCGCGCGATCTCGGTCGTCGTCAGGCCGCCGAGCAGCCGCAGCGTCAGTGCGACCCGCGACTCCGCCGGGAGCACGGGATGGCAGGCGCAGAACACGAGGGCCAGCACGTCGTCGCCGACCTCGTCGTCGAGCGCGTCGTCGGGACCGGGGATCGCGGCCTGCTCGAGCTCGAGCTCGCGCGCGAGCTGCTCGTGCTTGCGCTCGAGCGTCTGGCGGCGACGCAGTGTGTCGATCGCGCGGTGCTTGGCCGTCGCCATCAGCCAGGCGCCCGGCCGCTCCGGGATGCCCGTTCGCGGCCACGTCTCGAGCGCCGCCAGCAGCGCGTCCTGCGCGAGGTCCTCGGCGAGGCCGACGTCACGAACGATGCGGGCGAGGCCGGCGATCAGGCGCGGCGACTCGATGCGCCAGACGGCGTCGATCGCACGATGCACGTCGCTCGCCACTCGCCGTCCTCTGGTCGTCCGGGCCTCAGGGGGCGACGCCCCGGCTCGCACTCTGACGACATGCGAGCCGGGGCGTGATCGACATGCGTCCCCGGAACGTCTGCGGTCAGGCCGCGATGTCCTCGACGACCGGCGCCCTGACGAGCACGAGCTCGCCGTCGGCGGCGTCGACGCGCACCGTGTCGCCGTCGCCGAACTCGCCCTGCAGCATCGCCAGCGCGAGCGGGTCGACGAGCCGCTTCTGGATGACGCGCTTGAGCGGCCGGGCGCCGTACACCGGGTCGTAGCCGAGGTCGCCGAGCAGCGCGCGCGCCTCGGGCGTGAGCTCGAGGGCGATGCCGCGCTCGGACAGCCGCTGCATGACGCGGCGCGTCTGCAGCTCGACGATCTGGCCGATCTGCTCGCGGCTGAGCGACTCGAACTCGACGATGTCGTCGAGGCGGTTGATGAACTCGGGCCGGAAGTGCAGCTCCGCGCCCTCGCGCCCGCCCGGGATGTTCGAGGTCATGATCAGCACGACGTTCTTGAAGTTCACCGTGCGGCCCTGGCCGTCGGTCAGGCGACCGTCGTCCATGACCTGCAGCAGCGCGTTGAACACGTCGGAGTGCGCCTTCTCGACCTCGTCGAGCAGCACGACCGAGTACGGCCGGCGGCGGACCGCCTCGGTCAGCTGGCCGCCCTCCTCGTAGCCGACGTAGCCGGGCGGCGCGCCGACGAGCCGGGCCACGGAGTGCTTTTCCATGTACTCGGACATGTCGAGGCGGATCATCGCCTCCTGGGTGTCGAACATGAACTCCGCCAGCGCGCGCGCGAGCTCGGTCTTGCCGACGCCGGTCGGGCCGAGGAACAGGAACGTGCCGATCGGGCGATCGGGGTCCTGCAGGCCCGCGCGCGAGCGGCGCAGGGCGCTGGCGACCGCGCTGACGGCCTCGTCCTGGCCGATGACCCGCTGGTGCAGGCGCTCCTCCATGTGGACGAGCTTCTCGACCTCGCCCTCGAGCAGCCGGCTGACCGGGATGTGCGTCCAGCGCGCCACGACCTCCGCCACGTCCTCGGGCGTGACCTCCTCCTTGAGGAAGCCGTCGTTGGAGTCCGACCGCTGCTCGGCCTCGGCGAGCTCGCGCTCGAGCTGCGGGATCTCGCCGTAGCGCAGCTCGGCGGCGCGCTGCAGGTCGGCCTCGCGCTCGGCGCGCTCGGCCTCGCGGTGCGCCTGCTCCAGGCGCTCCTTGAGATCGCGCACGGCGGTGATGTTCGCCTTCTCGGCCTGCCACTGGGCCTTCATCCCCGAGCTGCGCTCGCGCAGCTCGGCGAGCTCGCGCTCGAGTGCCCCACGACGGGTCGCGGAGGCCTCGTCGCTCTCCTTGCCCAGCGAGGTCAGCTCGATCTCGAGCTGCATCGCGCGGCGCTCGAGCTCGTCGATCTCCTCGGGCAGCGAATCGATCTCGATGCGCAGCCGCGAGGCCGCCTCGTCGATGAGGTCGATCGCCTTGTCCGGCAGGAAGCGGTCGGCGATGTAGCGGTGCGACAGCGTCGCGGCCGCGATCGTCGCCGAGTCCTGGATGCGCACGCCGTGGTGGACCTCGTAGCGCTCCTTGAGGCCGCGCAGGATCGCGATCGTGTCCTCGACGGAGGGCTCGCCGACGTAGACGGGCTGGAAGCGGCGCTCGAGCGCGGCGTCCTTCTCGATGTGCTTTCGGTACTCGTCGAGCGTCGTCGCCCCGACCGCCCGCAGCTCGCCGCGGGCGAGCATCGGCTTGAGCAGGTTCGCGGCGTCGACCGCGCCCTCGGCGGCGCCGGCGCCGACGATCGTGTGCAGCTCGTCGAGGAACAGCACGACCTGGCCGCGTTCGTCGGAGACCTCCTTCAGGACCGCCTTCAGGCGCTCCTCGAACTCGCCCCGGTACTTCGAGCCCGCCAGCAGCGCGCCGATGTCCAGCGCGATGACGCGCCGGTCGCGCAGCGACTCGGGGATGTCCCCGCTGACGATGCGCTGGGCGAGGCCCTCGACGATCGCCGTCTTGCCGACGCCGGGCTCGCCGATCAGGACGGGGTTGTTCTTCGTGCGCCGGCTGAGGACCTGGATGACGCGGCGGATCTCGTCGTCGCGGCCGATCACCGGGTCGAGCTTGCCGTCGCGCGCCTCCTCGGTGAGGTCGCGGCCGTAGCGCTCGAGCGCCTGGATCTTCTCCTCGGGCGACTGGTCGGTGACGCGGTGCGAGCCGCGCACGTCGGCGAGCGCCTGCAGCAGCCGCTCGCGCGTGGCGCCGGCGGAGCGCAGCGCGTTGCCGGCCGGGCCCTCGTCGGCGGCGAGCGCGAGCAGCACGTGCTCGACGGAGACGTACTCGTCGCGCAGCTCTCGCATCTCGCGCTCGGCGCCGCGCAGGGCGGTCAGCAGCTCCGGCGCGGTCGTCGGCTCGGCGGCCGCCGACAGCGTCGGCAGCTGTGCCAGGGCGGCCTCGACGTCGGCGCGCAGCGCCTCGGGCGCAGCGCCGATCTTGCCGAGCACGGGCACGACCAGGCCGCCCTCCTGGTCGAGGAGCGCGGCGAGAAGATGCAGCGGGGTCACCTGCGCGTGGCGCTTCGCGGGCGCGAGCGCAAGTGCGGCCTGCAGGGCCTCCTGTGTCTTGATGGTGAACTTGTCAGCTTGCATGGATCTTAGTGTAGTCGACTTAGATCTGTTGCCTCAGCCTGGCCTCGCCGTCGCGCCGCTCGACCGGGATGCCGAACGGCTGCGCGTCCTGCCGGCGGACGAGCTCGGAGCCCGTCTGCTCGTAGCGCACGATGTCGGCGCGGACCTCGGCGCGCCGGCCCTCGAGCGCCGCGATCTCCGCCTCGAGCTCTTCGCGACGGCGCTCGAGCGTCGCGACGCGCCGGCGCGTGCGCTCGAGCTGCTCCTCGAGCTCGAGCACCTTCTCGACGCCGGCGAGGTTCAGCCCGAGCTCGGCCGTCATCCTCTGGATGCGCCGCAGGCGCTGGACGTCCTTCTGCGAGTACAGGCGCGTGCCCTTCGGCGAGCGCTTGGGCTCGATCAGCCCGCGCTGCTCGTACATGCGCAGCGTCTGCGGGTGCATGTCGGCGAGCTCTGCGGCGACCGAGATCATGAACACGCCGCGATCGGACGAGAGCTCGATCGTGGTCGTCGTCGTGGTGGAACGCCGTCTGCGGCTCATCGCGAGAACAACCTCCCCCGTGGATTTCCGTTGAAGACCTTGGCGAGGTCGTCGACCGCCGCCTCCTGCTCGGCCGTCAGCCGCTCGGGCAGGTCCAGCACGAAGCGGTAGTGGATGTCGCCGCGGCCCGCCTTGCCGAGCCGCTTGGGACCCTCGCCGCGCAGCCGCAGGACGCTGCCCGGACGCGTGCCCGGCGGCACGCGCAGCGTCTTGCGCCCGTCGAGCGTCGGCACCTCGATCTCCGCGCCGCGCAGCGCCTCGGGGATCGTCAGCGGCACCTCGACCTCGACGTTGTCGCCCTTGCGGGCGAAGACCGGCGAGTCGGCGACGTGGGTGATGACGTACAGGTCGCCGTCGGCGCCCCCGTTGCGCCCCGGCTCGCCCTTGCCCGCGAGGCGAATGCGGCTGCCCTCGCGCACGCCCGCCGGGATGTTGACGCGGAAGCGCTTGACGGTCTTGTTGCGACCGGCGCCCTGGCACGTCGGGCACGGGCTCTCGATGATCGTGCCGGCTCCGCCGCAGCGCGAGCACGGCTGCGAGATCGAGAACAGCCCCTGTCCCTCGGACTCGATCCCGCGTCCCTGGCAGCGCGGGCAGACGGTCGGCGACGTCCCCGGCTTGGCGCCGGTCCCGCCGCAGGTGCCGCAGCGCTCGTGCATCGCGACCGAGATCGGGACCTGCGCGCCGGCGATCGCCTGCTCGAAGCTGATCGACACCTCGGCCTCGAGGTCGCGGCCGCGCTCGGTGCGCGGCTGGCCGGCGCCGCCGCCCGTGCGCCCGCGGGTCGCCTGGCCGAAGAGGTCGGACAGGATGTCGCCGAAGCCGCCGGCGTCGAAGCCGGGCTGGCTGCCGCCGCCGCGCATGCCGGCGAACGGGTTGGCGAGCGCGCGGTCGTACTCCTTGCGCTTCTCGGGGTCGCCGAGGATGTCGTGCGCCTGCGAGACCTCCTTGAAGCGCGCCTCCGCCTTGGCGTCGCCTGGGTTCTTGTCGGGGTGGTACTTGCGCGCGAGCTTGCGGTAGGCCTTCTTGATCTCGTCCGTGGAGGCCTTGCGATCGACGCCGAGCACCTTGTAGTGGTCCTGGGCCATCTGGGTCTCCCGGTCAGCCCGCGACGATCACCCGGGCGGGACGCAGGATCGAGTCGTTGAGCCGGTAGCCGGTCTGCAGGACCTCGACGATCGTCCCCGGCTCGGCGCCCTCGACGGCGTGCTGCGCGACGGCCTCGTGGCAGACGGGGTCGAAGCGCTCGCCCTTGGCGGCGAAGCTCTCAATGCCCGTGCGCCCCAGCGCCGCCGACAGGTCGTTGGTCACGAGGCGGATGCCGTCGGCCATGTCGTGCGTGTCGTCGGACGCCTCGAGCGCCGCGACCGCGCGCTGCAGGTTGTCGAGCGCCGGCAGCAGCTCACGGGCGAGGCGCCCGATGCCGCGCGCCTCGGCGGCGCGCACGTCGCGCGCCATCCGCTTGCGGTAGTTCTCGAAGTCGGCCTGCGTGCGCTGGGCGAGCGCGAGGTAGTCGGCCGCCTTGTCGGCCTGCTCGCGAAGCTGCGCGTCGCCGGCGGCCTCGCGATCCTGCGCCAGCTCGGGCGGCTGCTCGACGGGCGCCTCGGGCGCGCCGTCGACGGGCTGCTCGAGGTCCTCGGGCTCGGGCGCCGGCGGCGCCGGAGGGGCGTTGTTGCCCTCCGACGCCGCGTGCTCGATCTTGTGCTCTCCGGTGGCCACGGATCAGTGCCTTGTCGCGTCTTCCTCGACGACCTCGGCGTCGACGACGTCGTCGTCGCCGGCCTGCGGGCCCGCGCCGTCGCCGCCGCCGTTCGCGGACGGCTCACCGGCCGCGCGGGCCTGCTCGTACATCGCCTCGGAGACCTTGTGGAACGCCGTCTGCAGCGCCTCGGTCTTGCGGCGCAGCTCGTCGGCGTCCTCGGACTCCAGCGAGTCGCGCAGGTCCTTGATGAGGCCCTCGATCTCGCTCTTGGACGACGCGTCGACGTTGTCCTCGAGGTCCTTGAGCTGGCGCTCGGCCTGGTAGGCCGCGTTCTCGGCGCCGTTGCGCGCCTCGGCGAGCTCGCGCAGCCGGCGGTCGTCGTCCGCGTGCGCCTCGGCGTCGGTGACCATGCGCTTGATCTCGTCCTCGGACAGGCCGGAGCCCGCCTTGATCTCGATCTTCTGCTCCTTGCCGGTGCCGAGGTCCTTCGCCGACACGTTGAGGATGCCGTTGGCGTCGATGTCGAAGGCGACCTCGATCTGCGGGATGCCGCGCGGCGCCGGCGGGATGCCGGTCAGCTGGAACTTGCCGAGCGACTTGTTGTAGGCCGCCATCTCGCGCTCGCCCTGCAGGACGTGGATCTCCACGGACGGCTGGTTGTCCTCGGCCGTCGAGAAGATCTCGCTCTTGCGCGTCGGGATCGTCGTGTTGCGCTCGATGAGCTTCGTCATGACGCCGCCCTTCGTCTCGATGCCGAGCGTCAGCGGGGTCACGTCGAGCAGCAGCACGTCCTTGACGTCGCCGGCGAGCACGCCGGCCTGGATCGCGGCGCCGATCGCGACGACCTCATCCGGGTTGACGCCGCGGTGCGGCTCCTTGCCGGTGAGCTCCTTGACCTTCTCCTGGACGGCCGGCATGCGCGTCATGCCGCCGACGAGCACGACGTGGTCGATCTTCGCGGCGCCCTTCTCCTTGGCGTCGTCGAGCGCCTGGCGCACGGGCGCGACGACGCGCTCGAGCAGGTCCGCGGTCAGCTCGTTGAGCTTGGCGCGCGTGAGGCGCACGTCGAGGTGCTTGGGACCCGACTGGTCGGCCGTGATGAACGGCAGGTTGATCTGCGACTCCTGCGCGGTCGACAACTCGATCTTCGCCTTCTCGGCGGCCTCGTAGAGGCGCTGGAGCGCCATCGGGTCGTTCTTGAGGTCGATGCCCTGGTCGCGCTTGAACTCGGCGGCCAGCCAGTCGACGATCGCCTTGTCGAAGTTGTCGCCGCCGAGGTGGTTGTCGCCCGCGGTCGACTTGACCTCGAAGACGCCGTCGCCGATCTCGAGCACCGACACGTCGAACGTGCCGCCGCCGAGGTCGAAGACGAGGATCGTCTGGTCGGTCTCCTTGTCGAGCCCGTAGGCCAGCGAGGCGGCCGTCGGCTCGTTGATGATGCGCTTGACGTCGAGGCCGGCGACCTTGCCGGCGTCCTTCGTCGCCTGGCGCTGGTCGTCGTTGAAGTACGCCGGCACGGTGATGACGGCGCTGTCGACGGTGTCTCCGAGGTAGGCCTCCGCGTCGGCCTTGAGCTTCTGCAGGATCATCGCGCTGATCTCCGGCGGGCTGAACTGCTTGCCGCCCGCCTCGACGCGCGCGTCGCCGTTCGGACCGGCGACGACCTTGTACGGGACGATCGACTCCTCCTCGCGCACCTCGGCCTCCTTGCGGCCCATGAAGCGCTTGATGGAGAAGACCGTGTTCTGCGGGTTGGTGACCGCCTGGCGCTTGGCGACGGTGCCGACGAGGCGCTCGCCGGACGGCGCGAAGGCGACGACCGAGGGCGTCGTGCGACCGCCCTCGGAGTTCTCGATGACGGTGGGCTCGCCACCCTCCAGCACAGCCATGCAGGAGTTGGTGGTGCCCAGGTCGATGCCGATGGTCTTGCCCATGTGGGGTGGGTCTCCTTCCGAATGCCTTGCTAGGAAAATCTGCGTCTCAGTGTAGTAGATCGTAAACGGAACCTCACAACCGTAGACTGCGCAGATGGCCGACCTGAGGATCTACGAGGTCCCGACGTGCTCGACGTGCCGCAAGCTGAAGCAGCTGCTGTCTGAGCGCGGCGTCGAGTACGAGGGCGTCGCGTACCACGATGTGGGCATCAGCGAACAGCGCATCCGCGAGCTGGCACGCAAGGCGGGCGTGCGCCCACGTGACCTGCTGCGCCGGCGCGAGCCGCTCGCGTCGGAGCTCGGGCTGCTCGACGACGACGGCCCCGGCGACGACGAGCTCGCCGCGCTCATGGCCGAGCACCCGCGGCTGCTGCAGCGCCCGATCGCCGAGCGCGGCGACCGCGCCGTGCTGGCGCGCCCCGTCGAGCGCGTGCTCGAGCTGCTGGACTGACGCGGCCGGCCCGTCCCTACACTCGGCCCATGGTCACCCGCGCGCCGGTGAGCGTACGCCGCGCGTCCCCGGACGACTTCGCGCCGCTTGCGGCGATGCTCGCGCGCGCGTTCCACGACGACCCTGTCACCGCCTGGTTCTATCCCGACGCGCGCAAGCGCATGGGGCACGCGCGGCGCTTCTTTCGGATCCGCCTGCGCCAGCTGCACGACCAGGCGCTGCTGTACACGACGCCCGAGCTGTCGGGGGCGGCGCTGTGGGCGGCGCCGGGCTGCTGGCGCGAGGACCTGCGCCAGTCGCTGATGCTCGTGCCGATGCTGCCCGTCCTGCTTCCGCGGATCGTTCGCTCGACACGGGCCGTTCGCGAGATCGAGCGCCGGCACCCCGTCGAGCCGCACTTCTACCTCTCCGTGCTGGGCATCGAACCGAGCCAGCAGGGCGAAGGCATCGGCTCCGCCCTGCTGGCCCCGGTCCTGGAGCGCTGTGACGCCGAGGCGACGGGGGCCTACCTCGAGTCCTCCAAGGAGAGCAACGTCGACTTCTACGCCCGCCACGGCTTCGCCGTGACCGAGCGCATCGAGTTGCCGGGAGGGCCCCCGTTGTGGCTCATGTGGCGCGAGGCGCGCCGCCGAGCAGGTTTCCGAGCAGGTTGCTGATCATGCCGGTCACGCTGTTGAGGATGCCGCCGACGCCGGCCTGAGTCGTGCCCGAGCCGCCGGAGGTCGAGCCGCCGCCGAGCAGGCCGTCGAGCAGGTTGGTGATCGTCGTGCCGATCCCGCCCGGGACGTTGGCCGAGCCGCCGCCGAGGAGGCCGCTCAGCAGCCCGCTGAGCATGCCCGTGCCGCCCGTCGCCGACGTGCCGCCGACGAACGGCAGCGAGCCGAGGACGGAGTCGATGAGCCCGGTGACGGTGCTCAGCACGCTCGGGACGATCGTGCCGACGGTCGAGGTGACCATGTCGAGGATCGTGCTCAGCGGCGCCTGCACGACGGTGGGCAGCATCGGCAGGATCGACTGGATCGTCGAGAACGCGGCCTCGATCGCCTGCGTGGCGAGGTTGAGGCACTGGCTGACGATCGACGAGATGTTCAGCGGAAGCCTGCCGCCGCCGAGCGCGTCGTCGAGGTTCGTGACCTCCGTGGCGTCGCCGGCCGACAGCGCCGCGATGACCGAGGCCAGAACCGGCTGCACCTCGGCCGGGACGCGGTCGAGCATCGCGGTCAGCGTCTGGACGATCTGCTGCTTGCCGGCGATGCTCGGGGAGATCGCCTGCGCGATGAGGATCTGCGCATGGCCGCTGATCTCGTCGACGAGCGCGGTGATCGTCTCCAGGAGCGCGTCGTACTGCGTGCCGGCGAGCGCGAGCGCCTGCGTGGCGGCGATCTCCTGCCGGTCGCCGGTGGCCGAGCGGGCCATCCTGCGTGCGGCGCGCGAGGCCGCGGCGGTCTGCGAGCGAGCCGCCTTGAGCTCGCGCTTGGCGACGCTGGCGTTGCCGGTGCGGACGGCGCGCTTGAGGCGCTTGACGGACTTCTGGGCCTTCTTGACGTGGACCTCGACGGTCTGCGTCCCGCGCTTGGCGGAGCCCTGCGGCTTGGCCGACGCGGTGGCGGGGACCGCTACGAGAGCGGCGAGCGTCGCGATGACGGCGACGGTACGGCGATGCTGAGACATGGATGCCCTTTCGGCAACTGGGCGGCCTTCGTGAGGCCCCTGGTTTTGCGCGCCCGCCTCGCGACGGGGTCGCCCTTTCGTGATGTGGCTGCTCCCATCACGTCGATGGCCGCGGCCTGTGATGCGGTAGTTGAGGAAAGCTGGCGTGCGGGCGCTCATCCGGTGCCCCGGGCCGCGAGCTGCGTCAGCGCGGCGTCGACCGCGTCGAGGACCTGCTGGACCGGCGCGGCGATCGCGGACGGCGAGGAGGACGCGGCCGAGGGCGCCGGCGCGGTGGCGCCCGCGGGCAGCCGCAGCCCCGTCGACGCGGCGACGCGCTCGATCGTCGTGCCGGCCGACCCGAGCGCTGCCTGCAGCGTCGCCTGCGCGCGCCGCAGCGCGCTCGCGCTGCCGGCGTCCGCGATCGCCTGTGCCCGCGCCAGCGCGGCGGCGATCTGCTCGCGCACCCCGGTGAGCGTCTCGATCGCGTGCCGCTCGGTCCCTCCGGCCGGCGGGCGCGACTGCGCGGGCGCCGTCGCGTGCTGCGGTGCCCCGGCCGGTGGGGGCGCCGCCGGCGGCGAGGCGGTCGTCGCAGCCGCCGGCGATGTCGCCGCGGGCACCTGCGCGGTGCCGCGGTCGGTCGGCGTGGCGCCGGCGCCGCGGCGGCGCGCTTCACGCCTCGTCCGGGCGGCGGGCGCGCCGGGCGCGGCGGTCCGCGCCGTGGCTGCGCGCAGCGCGGGGCGCGGGCCCGCGGTGCCGCCCGCGAGCTGCGCGGCCTGCGTCCTCGGCGCCGGGTCGCTGCGCCCGGGCGCGTGGCGCAAGTCGATCGCCGCCGTGCCGGTCGTGGCGACGACGGCCGCGACGGCGATGCCCTTCACGAGCACCGGGATGGCGCTCCAGCCGGCGACCGTGACGGTGGCCGCGCCGCCGCCGCCGACCGCCGCGAGCGCGCCGCTGCCGGCGCCGCCGGCGAGCATCCCGGCGATCGCGGCGCCCGGCAGCCACGGCGCGAGCAGGTGCAGGTCGGCGCTGCGGGCGCCGATCGCGCGCTGGAAGGAGGCGCAGTCGTCACACGAGCGCAGGTGCGCGCGGATGCGACGCGCGCGTGCGCTGCGGCGGTCGCCGTCGGAGATGCAGTGGCGCACGCTCGTGCACTCGGTGGCGCGGCCGTCGACGGCCGCGTGCAACGCGGTGCGCGCGTCGAAGACCGCTCGGCGGGCGGCCTGCGGGGAGACGTCGAGCGCGAGCGCGATCTCGTCGTAGCCGAGCCCGCCGAGCTCGCGCATGACGAGCGCGCCGCGCTGGCGCTCGGGCAGCGCGCGCAGGTCGTCGACGAGCTCGCTGAGGCGCAGGCGCTGCTCGGCGTCGAACTCGGGGCCCGGGACCGTCGGCTCGTCGCGCTCGGACAGCGGGTGCTGCGGCCGCCGGCGGCGGACGACGTCGATCGCCGCGTTGTGGGCGATGCGGTACAGCCACGGGCGCAGCGGCCGGCCGGGCTGGCGGCGTGGCAGCGCGCGCAGCGCGCTCTCCAGCGCGCTCTGCGTCGCGTCCTGCGCGTCCTCGTCGTCGAGCAGGATCGAGCGGCAGTAGCCCAGCAGCGGGCCGTGATAGCGCTCGAAGAGCGCGCCGAAGGCGGCGTGGCTGCCTGCCGCGGCGCGCCCGGCGAGCGCCTCGTCGCCCAGGCGCGACAGGGCGACGATGCGCGGCGAGCGGCGCGAGAGGTCGGCGGCGACGGGCATCACGTGCGCCTATCGGCACGAGCGACGCGTCCTGTGACCCCGCGTACTCTGCAATCGCGTGCCCGTCCAGGCCTCCATCGGCTCCTTCTTCGATGCCGTCGGCTCGTTCTTCGACAGCCTGGCGCGCGTCGGCTGGGGCCCGCTGCTGCTCGGCGCGGCGTTCTTCGTCGTGTACCTGACGCTGCGCGCGCGCGCGTTCTTCCACACGCTGCGCGCCGCCTATCCGGCCGAGGTGATCCCCTTTCGGCGCATCTGGGGCGCCTACATCGCCGCGTACGGGTTCAACAACGTCATCCCGGCGCGCGGCGGCGACGTCATCAAGCTCTTCCTCGTCAAGAACTCGATCCGCCGCTCGACGTACCCGGCCGTCGGCGCGGCGATCTGCGTCGAGGCCATCTTCGACGGCGTCATGGCGATCTTCATCCTCGCCTTCGCGTTCAGCCAGGGCGTCTTTCCCAAGCCGCCCGACTTCGCCAAGCTCGACGCCTTCGACCTGTCGTTCTTCGCCGGCCACCCGCGCTTCACGCTCTTTCTGCTGACCCTGCTCGCGGTGCTCGCGCTCGTCGCGTTCGCGGTCCTCTCGCATCGCGTGAAGGCCTTCTGGACGCGCGTGCGCCAGGGGCTGACGATCCTCAGCGACCGCCGGCGCTACCTGCGCGAGGTCTTCGCCGTGCAGCTTGCCGGCTGGGGCTTTCGCTTCGCCGCCTTCTGGATGCTGCTGGAGGCCTTCAACGTCGGCGGGTCGGTGCGCAACGTGCTGCTCGTGCTCGGCGTCAACGCCGTCGCCGCCGTCGTGCCGTTCACGCCCGGCGGGGCGGGCGTGCAGCAGGCCCTGCTCGTGAAGGTCTTCGCGGGCGCGGCGGCGGGGGCGACGGTCGCCGCCTACTCCGTCGGCCAGCAGATCGTCATCTCGGCGACGACGCTCGCCGTCGGCTTCGTCGCGCTCGTCGCGATCTTCCGGATCCGCTCCTTCAAGGAGGCGATCCGCCTCGGGCAGGCCGAGCGGGACGCCGAGCGAGCCGCCTCGGCGCAGAAGGTCTACTGAAGGCCGCTGCGCGCCTCGCGCACGAGCGCGACGGCGTCGGGGAAGACGGTGGCCATGACCGAGCGGATCTGCTCGGCCTGCTGCTCGACGGTGCCCTGGATGTTGACGCGGTTGACCGCCGCCACCGTCATCTCGACGGCGAGCTTGATCGCGTTGTCGGCCCAGGCAAGGCCCTGCTGGGCCTGCAGCTGCTCGGCGAACTCGGCCATGCGCCGCTGCAGCTCCTCCGGGTCGCCGAAGAGTCCTCCGAAGCCTTCCATGCAGCCATCGTAGCGGTCGGGCGAGGTAGCCTCGCGGCGATGCCGGAGATCGAGGGCGCGGGCGTCGCGCTGAACTACGTCGAGCGCGGCAGCGGCCCGCCGGTGCTGCTCGTCCACGGCCTCGCATCCGATGTGCGCGCCTGGGAGGCGCAGCTCGACGCGCTCGCGCAGGCGGGGGCGCGCGCGATCGCCTACGACCGTCGCGGCTACGGTCGCAGCGGCGCGCCCGAGCCGTACGTCGCGACCACGGTGCAGGAGCAGGCGCAGGACGCCGCCGCCGTGCTCGAGCGACTCGCCGCCGCGCCCGCGCTGCTCGTCGGCGAGGGCTTCGGCGCGCTCATCGTGCTCGAGCTGCTCGTACGGCTGCCGGCGCTGGCGACCGGCGCGGTGCTCGCCGACCTGCCGGTGTTCGCGTTCGTGCCCGAGGCCAACGAGGCGCTCGCCGCCCAGCGCCAGCGCCTCGAGCAGGCGCTGCGCGAGGAGGGCCCGCAGGGCGCGCTGCGGGCGTGGCTCGGGGACGCGGCCGACGACGCCCGCGCGCGAACCTGGCAGCGCGGCTTCTTCGCAGACTACGCCGGGCAGGCGAGCTGGTCGCCGTCGCGGCGCGAGCTGCGCGCGATCGGCGTGCCGGTGGCGGTCGTGACCGGCCCCGGGTCGCCCGAGCACGTCGTCGCGGCGGCCGACGCCGCGGCGGCGCTGGTGCCGCGAGCGCGGCGAGCGCGCGACGGCGACGCGCTCTCGGCGGCGCTCGCGCTGCTGGGCTGAGCGGGCGCCGGCCTACTGACGCCGCGCCACGACCGCGACCGTCCCGCCGCGCCGGGCGAGCCCGGACGCCGCCTCGGCGGCGACCGCCAGCGGCGCCAGCGGCAGCGCGGCGGCCGTGACGAGCGCGTCGCGCGTGCGCAGGGGCGCGTTGCGCTTCAGCGCGTGGTACAGCCACGACGGCGTCGTCGTCGCGCGGCTGACGAGCGACTGCCACAGGCCGAACGGGTTGTGCTCGACGAGCAGGTGATCGGTCGCGACCGGCTGCAGCCCGCACGCGCCCAGCAGCGCGTGCAGGCCGCGAACCGTGAAGTGCGTCCGGTGGCGCGGCACGTCGAGGTGATACCAGCGCGCGCCGCCCAGCCGCGCCTGCACGCTTTCGAGGTTCGGCACGCCGACGAGCAGCAGGCCGCCCGGGCGCAGCCACGCGCCGATGCGGTCCAGCGCACGCGCCGGCTCGTCGAGGTGCTCGAGCACGTGCCAGAGCGTCGCGGCGTCCAGCGAGCCCGCCGGCACGTCGGCGTCCTCGACGCCGGCGTGCTGCAGGTCGACGCCGAGCGCGCGCGCCCCCTCGACGCCGCGCAGCGACGGCTCGATGCCGTCGGCCTGCCAGCCGGCCGCGCGCGCGGCGGCGACGAACCGCCCGCGGCCGGCGCCGACGTCGAGGAGGCGTCCCGGCGGGCGGCCGCCGGCGCGCTCCAGCAGTGCCAGCCGCCGGCGCGCGAAGCTGCGCAGCAGCGGCGCGGCGAGCCGCGAGCCGCGCGGCGAGCCGCCGCCGTAGGCGCCGGACTCGTGCGCGCCCGCGGGCGCGGGGCCGCGCGTCACAGCGCTGGCGCAGCGCGTGCAGCGGTCCAGCGCGAACGTGCCGGGCAGCGCGGGGTCGGAGGCCGGCACCGTGCGCCACCCGGCGAGCGCGCCGCCGCAGGCGGGGCAGCGGCGCTCACCCGCGCTCACCCTCCGCGATCGTGGAAGTAGAAGCCGGGCAGCGCCGCGCGCGTGATCTGCGCCGTCATGTGGTGGGCGAGCTCGACGTCGCCCGTGCGCACGACGAGGTCGTCGAGCGTGACGATCCCCGTGAGCCGGCCGTTGTCGAGCACCGGCAGCCGGCGGATGCCGTGACGGACCATGAGCTCGGCGGCGTCCTCGACGTCCATGCCGGGCTCGGCGGTGACGACGGGCGAGGACGCGTGCGCGTGGACCGGATCGCTCGAGTCGCGGCCGTCGGTCAGCGCGCCGAGGGCGAGATCGCGGTCGGTGACGAAGCCGACGATCGAGCCCTGCTCGTCGAGCAGGACGACCGAGCCGACGTTGCGCTCGCGCATGAGCTCGGCCACCTGGCGGACCGTCGCGGACGGCTGCGCGGTGACCACGCCCTCCGTCATGACGTCTCGGATCTGCACGAGCGCAACATACACTTGGCTCGTGGCCGCCACCGCCGACGAGACGCTCGCCGACGAGGCCCGAAGGCGCAAGGCCGCCGGAGCGACGGCGATCTCCGCCGGCATCCTGACGATCGTCAGCGGCGCGGTCGCGGCGATCGTCTACAGCGACAAGCCGACCGTGCCCGTGCTCGACGCGCTGCGCGAGCGACTCCAGGCCGGCTCGCCGTCCCCGGGCCTGAAGGTGCGCCAGGCGCTCTTCTACGACGAGCGAGCCGTCCAGATCGTCCTCGTCTCGGCGCTGCTGGCGCTCGCCGCGCTGCTCATGGGGCTCGCGCTCGCGCACCTGTACCGGTCGACGAAGGCGCGCCGCAAGGAGACGCCGCGCGCCGCGCTCGTGGCCGCGATCGCCGGAGGCGTCCTCGTCGCCGTCGCCGAGCTCGCGCTGGCGGTCGGCATCGTCGTCGAGGTCCGCGCGCTCGCGGACGCCTCGCAGCCGACGGCCGAGGCGGCGCGGGAGGCGCTCGCGCCGCCGGTCGCGCAGGCCGCGGTCATCCTGCGCCAGCTCGGCGTCTTCGCGCTCGGCGTCGCATTCATCGTCGTCGCGCTCAACGCCATGCGCGTCGGCCTGCTCACGCGCTTCATGGGCGTGCTGGGGATCATCGTCGGCGTCCTGTTCATCTTCCCGCTCGGCGCGTCGCTGCCGATCCTGCAGGCCTTCTGGCTCGTGGCGATCGGCGCCCTGTTCCTCGGCGCCTGGCCGGCGGGCATGCCGCCGGCGTGGGCCGCCGGCGAGGCGCGGCCGTGGCCCAGTCAGCAGGAGCTGCGCGAGGAGCGGCTGCGCCGCAAGGGCGAGGGCGGTGAGCAGCCTCCGGCCAGGCGGCGCGCCGAGCCGCCCGAGACGCCCGCGCCCGCGGTGCCCGAGCGACCCGCGCACCCGTCCTCGAAGAAGCGCAAGCGCAAACGGCGCTGACGCTCTCGCGGTACGGTGCGGCGATGACGTACGAGGAAGCCTGCGCCGCGCACTCGTGGGAGGTGCCCGAGCGCTACAACATCGCCGCCGACGTCTGCGACCGCCACCCGCGCGACAAGCTCGCGATGATCCACGAGGACCCCGACGGCGCGGTCCGCGAGGTGAGCTGGGGAGAGCTTCAGGACATGTCCGATCGCTGCGCGCGGATCCTGCGCGAGCGCGGTGTGCAGCGCGGCGACCGCGTCGCGATGCTGCTGCCCGCGACGCCCGAGACCGCCGCCGCGTTCTTCGGCGCCTGGAAGGCGGGGGCGATCCTGCTGTCGATGTCGGTGCTCTACGGCGACGACGGCATCAGCCACCGCATCGGCGACTCGCAGCCGCGCGTCGTCGTCACCGATCGCGCCAACCGCTCGCGCGTGGAGCGGCTGGCCGACGTCCTCGAGCTCGAGCCCGGGGGCCTCGACGACGGCTCGACCGACGTCGAGCGCGCGGACACCGCCGCCGACGACCCGGCGCAGCTGTACTACACCTCCGGCACGACCGGCCTGGCGAAGGGCATCCTGCACGCCCATCGCTACATCCTCGCCCACGAGGAGTTCGTGTACTGCCACGACGTGCGCGACGGCGAGCGCTTTCACGGGATGGGCGAGTGGGCGTGGGCCGCCGGCATCTGCCCGCTGCTCGGGCCGTGGCGGCTCGGCGCCGTGCAGCTCGTGCTCCAGCGCAAGGGCGGCTTCGACCCCGACCAGCAGCTCGACTTCCTGTCGCGCCACGAGGCGACGAACGTCTTCGCGACGCCGACGGCGATCCGCTCGACGATGCGCATCGCCGACGCCGGAACGCGCTACCCGCAGCGCTTCCGGATCGTCTGCTCGGCCGGCGAGCCGCTCAACCCGGAGGCGATCCGCTGGTTCCGCGAGCAGTACGGCGTGACGGTGCTGGACTACTACGGGCTGTCGGAGTCCTATCCGCTGTGCGGCAACTTCCCGTTCATGGAGGTTCGCGAGGGGTCGATGGGCAAGCCGATGCCGGGCTGGGACGTCGCGATCCTCGACGAGGACGAGCGGCCCGTGCCGCCCGGCGAGCGCGGCGAGATCTGCCTGCGCGCGCGGTCGAACCCGCACTATCCGCTCGGCTACTGGAACAACCCGGAGGCCGGCGAGGAGACCTTCGGCGGCGAGTGGTTCCACACGAAGGACGCCGCGCGCCAGGACGAGGACGGCTACGTCTGGTACGAGGGCCGCGCCGACGACGTCATCATCTCCGCCGGCTACCGCATCGGCCCCTTCGAGGTCGAGTCGGCCTGCCTGGAGCATCCCGCGGTCGCCGAGGCGGCGGCCGTCGCCTGGCCCGACGAGCGGCGCGGCAACATCGTGAAGGCGTTCGTCGTGCCCGCAGCGGGGTACGAGCCGGGGGACGACCTCGCCGGCGACATCAGCGCGTTCGTGCGCGAGCGCCACTCCGCATACGCCTATCCGCGCGTCGTCGAGTTCGTCGACGACCTGCCCAAGACCCTGACCGGCAAGATCCGCCGTATCGAACTGCGAGAGAGGAGCAAGCCAACGTGAGCGTCGATACGTCTACGCACGAGAGGCTGGCCCGCCGCCTCGAGGAGCTGCTCGAGGTCGAGTTCTTCCCGCCGCCGGAGCAGTTCGCCCGCGAGGCGCTGCTCAACGATCCCGCCGTCTACGAGCGCGCCGCGGCCGACCCGCTGGGATGGTGGGCCGAGCAGGCCCGGGCGCTGGACTGGATGAAGGAGCCGACGCAGACGCTCGACGACTCCCGCGCGCCGTTTCACACGTGGTTCGCCGACGGGACGCTGAACGCCTCCTACAACTGCCTGGATCGCCACGTCGCGGCGGGTCTCGGCGATCGCGTCGCCTTCCACTGGCACGGCGAGGAGGGCGAGCAGCGGACGGTCACGTACGCCGACCTGCATGCTGATGTGCAGCGCTTCGCCAACGCGCTGCGCGACGTCGGCGTGAAGCAGGGCGACGTCGTCGGCATCTACCTGCCGATGATCCCCGAGGTCGTCGTCGCGATGCTCGCCTGCGCGCGCATCGGCGCCCCGCACAACGTCGTCTTCGGCGGCTTTTCGCCCGAGTCCGTCAAGGAGCGCATGGAGGTCTCGCGGGCCAAGGCGCTCGTGACGGTCGACGGCGCCCGCCGCAAGGGCCGCACCGCGCCGATCAAGCAGGCCGTCGACGAGGTCGGGATGCCGGTCGCGACGACGATCGTCGTGCGCCACACCGGGATCGACTGCCCGATGGGCGACGGCGACGTCTTCTACGACGAGATCATGGCCGCCGCCGCGCCCGAGTGCCCGCCGGCCGAGCTCGAGGCGGAGCACCCGCTCTACATCCTGTACTCGTCGGGCTCGACCGCGAAGCCCAAGGGGATCCTGCACACGACGGGCGGCTATCTCACCGGCGTCGCCTGCACGCACCGCTACGTGTTCGACCTCAAGCCCGAGCGCGACGTCTACTGGTGCTCGGCGGACGTCGGCTGGGTGACCGGCCACTCCTACATCGTCTACGGCCCGCTGTGCAACGGCGCGACGTCGGTCATGTACGAGGGCGCGCCGGACTACCCAGACAAGGACGTCTGGTGGGCGCTGTGCGAGCGCTACGGCGTGACGATCTTCTACACCGCGCCGACGGCGATCCGCGCCTGCATGAAGTGGGGCGAGCAGTACCCCGGCCGCCACGACCTGTCGTCGCTGCGGCTGCTTGGCAGCGTCGGCGAGCCGATCAACCCGAAGGCGTGGGTCTGGTACCACCACGTCATCGGCGGCGAGCGCTGCCCGATCGTCGACACGTGGTGGCAGACGGAGACGGGCAACATCATGATCGCGCCGCTGCCAGGCATCACGCACACCAAGCCGGGCTCGGCGACGATCCCGTTCCCGGGCGTCGACGCCGCCGTGCTCGGCGAGGACGGCGAGGAGGTGCCGCGCGACACGCAGGGGCTGCTCGCGCTGCGCCGGCCGGCGCCCGGAATGCTGCGCACGCTCTACGGCGACGACGAGCGCTACGTCGCGACGTACTACGAGCGCTTCGGCCCGCGGACGTACTTCGTCGGCGACGCCGCACGCCAGGACTCCGACGGCTACTTCTGGGTCATCGGCCGCGTCGACGACGTGCTCAACGTCTCCGGGCACCGCATGTCGACGGCCGAGATCGAGTCGGCGATCGTCTCGCATCCGAAGGTCGCCGAGGCCGCGGTGATCGGCCAGGCCGACGAGGACACGGGCCAGTCGGTCTGCGCGTTCGTCACGCTCGAGGGCACGCTGGAGGGCGACGACGCGCTCGTCGCCGAGCTGCGCGAGCACGTCGCGCGCAAGATCGGCAAGCTCGCCCGGCCGAAGCGGATCGTCTGGGCCGACGACCTGCCCAAGACGCGCTCGGGCAAGATCATGCGCCGGCTGCTGCGCGACATCGCCGAGGGCCGCGAGCTCGGCGACGTGACGACGCTGCGCGACCCGAGCGTGATGGCGCAGCTCGAGGCGCGCATCGCCGAGCGCGAGGACGACGAGTAGGCGACCGCCGGCGCACGGCGGCCGCGGCCGCCCTGCGGGCTAGGCGTCGGCGAACGGCAGCCGGTCGACGAGATCGGTGATCTCGAAGACGCGGTGAACCTGCCGCGGGCCCTTCAGGAGCGTGAAGCGGCCTGTGTCGGTGCTGCGCTCGGCCGCCATGAGCAGCAGGCGGATCCCGGTGGAGTCGATGAACTCCAGCGATCCGAGGTCGACGATGATCGAGGACGCGTCCGACGCCTCGACGCGCAGCAGTTCCTCCTCGAGGCGCGGCGCCCCGTCGAGGTCGAGCTCGCCGATGAGCTCGATGACGTGCGTGTCGCCGTCGCGCTCGCTGCGCAGGGCGAGGCTGCCCAGCTTGTGTGCGCGTTCTGCGCGCGAGCTCCGATCCATTCGACCCCTTCTGTCGTGCCCTCTGCCCCGCGGGCGGAGCAGTTCCTCTCGAATGACCCTAGCACCGGCGCGCCGCATGACTAGGTGTCAGATGCCAACGGCGGCTGCCGGCCGTGGCCGGAGAGTCGTTCGCACGCGTCTCGTCGCGTAGGGTCGAGCGCGTCAGGCGCCGTCCGAGGGCCCGGTCAGGATGCGCGAACGCATCCCACGACCGCCGAGGACAGCCGCCTGCCATGACGCCGACGACCGCACTGCCCGACCACGAGACGAGTCCGCCCGCCATGAACGAGACCACGCCGTCCGTGTACCTGGTCGCTCGCCCGTCGGTCGACGTCGACGGCATGCGCGGCTACCTGGAGGAGCTCGGCGGCAGCTCGTGGCTCGACCGGCGCCTCGACGAGGCCGACGGCGCGCCGAACGACGGCGAGCTGCTCGTCGAGTTCAGCGGCCGCGTCTGCTATCGCAGCTGGGAGCCCGGGCTCAACCCGAACGTCACGCGCGTGCGGACCGACAGGCGCGAGTACCTCGGCAACCTGCTGAGCAGCCTGCACGGCAGCGTCCTCGAGCACGCGAGCTACTCGTTCGCGTTCCGCAACGTCTCGCGCGTGTTCACGCACGAGCTCGTCCGCCACCGCGCCGGCTCGGCGTTCAGCCAGGAGAGCCTGCGCTACGTGCGCCTGACCGACATCGGCTTTCGCGTGCCGCCCGCGCTCGAGCCCGTCCGCGAGCAGGTGGTCAGCCTCGTCGAGCAGCTCGAGGAGTTCCAGGCCAGCGCGGCCGAGGCGCTCGGCCTCGACGAGGAAGGGGTGCCGTTCTCGGTCAAGAAGGAGGTCACGTCCGCCCTGCGCCGCCTCGCGCCGATCGGCCTGAGCACCGACATCGTCTGGACCGCGAACGTCCGCACGCTGCGCCACGTCGTCGAGATGCGCACGGCGCCCGGGGCGGAGGAGGAGCTGCGCCTCGTCTTCGACGAGGTCGCGCGGACGATGCAGCAGGAGGCGCCCGGCCTCTTCCAGGACTTCCGCCGCACGGACGACGGCTCCTGGGTGCCGGAGCACCGCAAGGTCTGAGCCCGGGCGCAACGAGCGCCTCGCCTCGCGCGTGACGGCGCCAAGCCGCTCGGGGGGACGGAGTTCTCCGGCGGGGGAGGCACTGCGCCGGCATCGACTCGAGTGACGGACGGTCGGCTCGGCGCGCCACGGCGGTCAGAAGCGCCGTCTGCCGGTCGGCACGCCTGGACGCCGACAGCCGTCGGTTCTGCGCGTATGCCGTGACGCTCGCCCGCGGTCCCGCCCGCGCCACGCAGCGACACCCTCCGCCGCCTCAGTTCGTCGCGCCACGACCCGACACGCGCGACCAGCGCCCTCAGACCCCCTGCTCCTCCGCCGCCTGCTCGACGCGCTCGACGACAGCGTCGACGTCGTCTGTGAGCTGCATGAGCGCGAGGTCGCCGTTGCTGATCTTGCCCTCGGCGGCGACCCGGTCGCGCAGCCACTCGACGAGGCCGGACCAGTACTCGGTGCCCACGAGGATCACCGGGAACGAGCGGATCTTCTGCGTCTGGATGAGGCACAGGGCCTCGAAGAGCTCGTCGAAGGTTCCCAGGCCGCCGGGGAGCACGACGAACGCGTTCGCGTAGCGCACGAACATGACCTTGCGGCAGAAGAAGTAGTGGAAGTCCAGCGACTGGTCGACCCAACGCTCGGCGCTGCCCTGCTCGAACGGCAGGTCGATGTTCAGCCCGATCGAGCGCGCCCCCGCCTCGTGGGCGCCGCGGTTGGCGGCCTCCATGGCTCCCGGCCCGCCGCCCGTGATGACCGCGAAGCCGGCCTCGCCGAGGCGCCGGCCGACCTCACGGCCGAGCTCGTACTCGGGCGTTCCGGGCGGCGTGCGGGCGGACCCGAAGACCGACACCGCGCGGCGCACGCCGTTGAGCTCGCGAAAGCCCATCGCCAGCTCCGCCGCCATGCGGTCCACGCGCGTCTCGTCGTCGATCTCGCTGGCGACGGTGTCGTGCTGGGCCCCGATGAGCTCCTCGTCGGGCGTGGCCGGGCGGCGGATCACCCGACCGAGCCTAGAGGGTGGCCCCGCGGCTACGGACGGCCGGGCGCGTCGGCGGCCACGCCGAGCAGCGCCTGCTGATCGCTCGCCGGCGCCTCGGGCGGCGGGTCTGCCAGCTCGAGGGCGTGCGGCAGCCGCCGGCTGGCGGCCACCCGCCGGTCGATGATCGGCTGAAAGACGCCGCGCAGCACGAGCGCGCCGCCGACCCAGCGCGGCGCCCAGATGCGCGGCGAGCGGCGGCCGACGCCGCGCTCGATCGCGTCGATGGCGACCGACAGCGGCGCGGGCCGCGCGACGAAGCCGGGCATCACCGACGACAGCGCCTGCGTCGACGGGTGCGCGAAGCTGCCCTTCACGAGGTCCGTGTCGACGAAGCCGAAGTACGCGCAGCCGACGCGCGCGCCGCCCGGCGCGAGCTCGGCGCGCAGGCAGTCGGTCATCGCCTCGACGCCCGCCTTCGATGCCGTGTAGGCGCCCATCAGCGGCGTGTGCGTCGCGGCGCTCAGCGAGGAGACGTTCAGCAGGTAGCCGCGGTTTCGCACGATCTCGTGGAGGACCGCGCGGTTCGTGCGCCAGACGCCGAGCAGGTTGACCTCGAGCGTGCGCTCGACCTGCTCGCGCGGCGCCGTCGCCAGGCGGCCGATGAACATCAGCCCCGCGTTGGCGATCGCGACGTCGATCGCGCCGAAGCGCGCGACGGTGGCGTCGACCGCCTCGCGCAGGGCGTCGAAGTCGGTGACGTCGGCCTCGTGCCAGGAGGCGCGCGGGCCGAGCTGGTCGGCCAGAGCCCGCAGGCGCTCGGGCTCCAGGCCGACGAGCGCGACGTTCGCGCCGGCGGCGTGCAGCCGCTGCGCCGTCGCGGCGCCGATGCCGCGCGCCGCGCCGGTGATGAACACCGTCCGGCCGGCGACGTCGAAGCGCGCGCGCCGCATCACGCCGCCGCCGGCGCGGGCGCCGCCGCGGGGAGGTCGGCACCCCGGCGCAGCACGTACGCGCGCGTGTCGAAGCGGCGGGTGTGGTGGCGGAAGCGGAAGGTGAAGTCCGGCCAGATCGTCGTGTTGCGGCCGGCGGCGTCGAGGTACCAGCTCGCGCATCCGGACATCCAGACGGTCCCCGGCATCTTGGCCTGCAGGCGGTCGTTGTAGGCGGCCACCGCCTCCGGGCGGACCTCGAACGTGGCGATCCCCTGCTCGTCCATGACGCGCAGCGCATCCATGACGTAGCGCAGCTGGGACTCGATCATGTAGATCATCGAGCTGTGGCCGAGGCCGGTGTTCGGGCCGATGAGCTTGAAGAAGTTCGGCAGCCCGGCGACGGTGGCGCCGCGGTAGGCGCGGATTCCTGTGCGGGCACTCTCGGCGAGCGTGCGGCCGTCGCCACCGCGGACGAGCTGCGCGGTCGGCGGGTCGGTGACGTGGAAGCCCGTGCCGTGGATGATCGTGTCGACCTCGCGCTCACTGCCGTCGGCGAGCACGAGCGTGCGGCGGCGGACCTCGCGGATGGCCTCCGTGACGACCTCGACGTTCGGGCGCGTGAGTGCCGGATACCAGTCGTTGGACAGCAGGATGCGCTTGCAGCCGATGCGAAACGACGGCGTCAGCCGGCGCCGCAGCTCGGGGTCGCGCACCTGCCTGCGCAGGTGCGCGCGTGCCGCCGCCTCGGCCACGCGCATGATGCGCTCGTCGCGGATGAAGCCGAGCAGGAAGAGCTCGCGGCTCACGTAGACCGTCCCGCGGACCGCCTTCTGCGCAGCGGGCAGAGCGCGGTGCAGGCGGCGCTCGAAGCGGGTCGTCGGCCGGTCGGTGTGCGGCAGGATCCACGGTGCCGTGCGCTGGAGGACGTGCAGCCGGCCGACGCGCCCCGCGATCTGCGGCACGAACTGGATCGCCGAGGCGCCGGTGCCGATGACGGCCACGCGCTCGCCGTCGAGGTCGTGGTCGTGGTCCCACTCGGCGGAGTGGAACATCGTCCCCTCGAACTCGCTGAGCCCCGGGATCGCCGGCAGCTTCGGATGGCTCAGCGGCCCCGTCGCGTCGACGAGCACCTGCGCCGTCCACGTGCCGCGCGACGTCGTCACGTGCCAGCGCCCGCGGTCGCCGTCCCACGACGCGGCCTTCAGCTCGTGACCGAAGCGGATCTGCGGGCGCAGCTCGTGGCGGTCGGCCAGGTCGCGCAGGTACTGCCAGATCTCCGGCTGCAGCGAATACGTCCGCGTCCAGTCCGGGTTCGGCGCGAAGGAGAACGAGTACAGGTGCGACGGCACGTCGCACTGGCACCCGGGGTAGGTGTTGGCAAGCCACGTGCCGCCGACGTCGCTGTCGCGCTCGAGGACGACGAAGTCCTCGATCCCGGCCTGCCGGAGCATGATCGCGAGGCCGAGGCCGGCGAAGCCGCTGCCGACGATCGCGACGCGCACGTGCGGCAGGTCGCCGTCGTGCGAATGTGCCGCGCGGTCGACCGGCAGCTCGAGCAGCCCGCTCATCGTCCCGCGAGGGTCGGGGTCCGCGCCGGGCGGGCGTCGTCGGGCTGCGCTGCGGCCGGGCCGGGCCCGGCGGGCGGCCGCGGCGCGCCCGGCGGCGTGCCGCGATGCCGGCCCGCCGTCGCGCCGACGCGGTGCACGCCCCATGCCAGCAGGCTCAGCAGCAGCACGGTGATCGCGAGCACGGCGGCGTAGGCGCCGTAGGTGATCGCGGCCTCGCGCGTGCGCGCCTCGCGCTGCAACAGGCGCCGATCGGGCACGAACGCGCGCTCGAAGCGGCGTGGCGCCGGGACGCCCGCGACCGGGATCGCCGGGTCGGCGGGCGCGTAGACCGGCAGCCCCAGCAGCGCGTTGCCGGTGTGCAGGCGGATGAGCGCCTTCCAAGAGCCGTGCAGCGGGATCGGCCGCGTCGTCTCGTAGACGCCCTCACGGACCCTGCGCAGGTGGTCGACGACGAGACCGCCGCCCTGCCAGGCGGTCGCCGTCAGCCACTTGGCCTCGCGCGCGCCGTCGCGCGGGCTGAGCGTGACGGTCGCCATCGCGGTGCGCTGCGGCGCCGGCGTCACGTCGCGCAGCGCGACGCGGGCGCTGATCTCGGGGCCGGGCTGCGTGAAGAGCGGATAGGCAATGATCGCGGTCGCCGCGGCGGCACCGCCGAGCGCGGCCCAGCGCAGCGCGGGCGTCCGCTCGATGCGCTCGGAGCCAAGGCGCGCGCCGACCCAGGCGCCGATGACCGACGCCGCGATCGCCATCGCCAGCCCGAGCACGATCGTCTCGGCCAGGATCTCCGACGGCCACGGGATCGGCATCCAGACGTGCGACCAGCCCCACTCGGCGGCGAGCCCGACGGTGCCGATGAGCAGGCCGGCGAGCGCCCCGAAGAGCAGCGGCCGCCTGACCGACACGACGAGCGCCAGCCCCTCCACGACGAGCGCCTCGGCGATGTACAGCGGGAAGTGCGGCAGCGACTGGCCGAACGAGTCGTGGACGGTGAGCGCGAGCAGCCCGCGCATCGCGAGGAAGAACCCGACCGCCGCGAGCGCGCGCCCCGGACCCAGCCAGACGCGCGTGGCGACGAGCGCGACGCCGGCCGCGAGCATGAGCAGGATCGGATGGAAGACGAGCTGGAACTGCGGCACGCCGAAGTCGAACTCGCCCTGGAACGTCGACAGGCCGATGAGCAGCCCGCCCGGCAGCCAGACGTGGCGCAGGTGGCGAACCCACCCCATCTCGCGGTCGCGCTGGCCGGTGGCCCGCATCGCGCGGCGCGCCTCGACCTGGATGATCGCGATCGCCAGCAGCGTCATCGCCGCGCCGCCGATGAGCATGAGGTGCGTCGGTCCCCAGAGCGTGACGTCCTGGCCGAACAGCCGGTGCCAGACGTCGTCGAGCGGGAAGCCGAGCAGCGAGAACAGCCCCGCGCCGCACATCATCACGCCGCCGAGCGGCGCGTACCACTCGCTCGTGATGCGGATCGCGGTCGGCCCGGGCCGGTCGACGCGGTCCTCGCGCGACAGGCAGATCGCGAACCAGCCGGCGGCGAAGATCCCGTACAGGCCGCCGAGGATCAGGATGTGCGCCGGGTTGCCGAAGATCGCCTCGTCGCGGCCGCGGTCGACGTGCAGCGACACGTCCCAGTACATCCCGAGCAGCGCCGTGATCAGCGACACGATCGCCAGGCCGCACGGCAGCGAGGCCCACGCCGGCTGGCCGGAGACGCGCTCTGAGAAGCGCTCGAACCAGCCGAGCGTCGGCACGATCTCGGCGCGGTGGCCGAGACCTCCCATGAGCAGCACGATGAGCCCGAACGCGGCGATCCCGGCGCCGATGCCGAGGTCCCGCGCTGACGCCCCTCCCGCGGACGACTCGGCGCCGGTGGCCAGGAACGAGACCGCCTGCAGCACGCTCATGAAGCCGTCACCGTAGCATGTAACGTCAGACGATGTTCAATAGATCTCGGCGCCGGGAGCGGTGCTCGCGGCGCGGGCCGGCGGCTGCTCAGCCGCCGGCGGCCTTGGGGTTGCCGGTCGCCTCGCTGGGCTCGCCGTCCCGGCGCGGCTTGTTGTCCGGCGCGTCCGTGTCGGGAAGCTTGTTCTCCGCGTGCTCGCGCGGGTCGATGCCGGTGCCCGGCTGGCTGTCCTCGGGGTAGCCCGCGCCGACGTCGGTCGGCGGCTGCTCTCGTTCGGTCATGCGGGGCTCCTACCCGCCCGGGCCTCAGAGCAGGCCGAGCGCCGCGCCGGCGTCGCGCACGACGTCGAACAGCGGCGACGGGACGATGCCGAGGATCAGCGTCAGCGCGCCGAAGACGACCGCGACCGCGACCACCTCGCCCTGCCCGCGCAGCCCTGCGGCCTCGCTCGAGCCGCCGGCGAGCACCGGGCGGTCGGCGCCCGGCAGCGGCACCGGCGCGACCTCCTCGTCGGGCGTCATCCAGATCGCCGCGATGACGCGCAGGTAGTACGCCAGCGAGATCATCGACCCGACGACGATCAGCACGCCGAGCCACGTGTAGTCCCCCGAGACCGTGGCGTCGATGAGGTAGAACTTCCCGATGAAGCCGGCCGTCGCGGGGAAGCCGGCGAGCGCCAGCATTGCGATCGTCATCGGCCAGGCCAGCAGCGGCTGCGACGCGCCCAGCCCGTTGAGCGAGGCGATGTCGTCGCCGTGCGGGGTGTCGCGCTCGCGCGCGACGATCACCGCGAACGCGGCGAGGTTCATGACGAGGTAGACCGCGAGGTAGAAGACCGTCGACTGCAGCCCCAGGCGCGAGGCCACGACGACGCCGGCGAGCATGTACCCGGCCTGCGCGACCGACGAGTAGGCCAGCAGCCGCTTCAGCGACGACTGCCCGAGCGCGCCGACGTTGCCGACGATGATCGTGACGGCCGCCAGCGCCGCGAGCGCCGGCGCCCAGTCGTCCGACGCGCTGAGCAGCGGTCCGTGGAAGAGCCGCAGCATGACCCCGAACGCGGCCGCCTTCGTCGCGACGGCCATGAACGCCGTCACGGGGGTCGGGGCCCCCTCGTAGACGTCCGGCGTCCACTGGTGGAAGGGTGCCACCGACGCCTTGAAGCCGAGCCCCACGATCGTCAGGCCGATGCCGGTCAGCAGCAGCGGGTCGCCGAGCAGCTCGTCGGCGCCCAGTGCGCGGCCGATCGCGCCGAAGTCGGTCGAGCCGGTCGCGCCGTACAGCAGCGCCAGCCCGTACAGCAGCGTCGCCGAGCCCAGCGACCCGACGACGAGGTACTTCAGCCCCGACTCCAGCGACGACGCGCGGCGCAGCTCGGTCGCGCAGAGCACGTAGAGCGGGATCGACAGCAGCTCCAGCCCGAGGAACACCGTCACGAGGTTCTGCGCGGCGACGAGCACGATCATCCCGGCGATCGCCGTCAGCAGCAGCGCGTGGTACTCGCCGTGGGCCGCCTCGCGCGGCGCCACGTGGCGCCACGACAGCAGGATCGCCGCGATGCCCGCGATGCAGAACATCAGCGTCAGGACGAGCGTCAGCTCGTCGAGCCGCAGCGAGCCGGAGATGAGGTCCTTGCGCTCGCCCCACTGCCACACCGACAGGCCGGCGGCGAGCGCGAGCGCCGCGATGCTCAGCGCGGGCACGGCCGCCTCGCGCGCCGCGCGTGAGCGCGAGAGCCCGAGCAGGAGCACCACGAGGGCTCCGCCGAGCACCGCGATGAACGGCGACAGCCCGGCCCAGTCGATCGCCGGGCCGGCGATCTTCTCGGCGGCCGACAGCGGCGTCATGGCCCGCTCCCGGGCTCGGCGGCGAGGACCGCGGGCGCGCGCTCTCCGGCGATCGTCGGCTCGCTGCGCTGCAGCGCGAACTGCGGGTACAGCGAGATCGCGATGATCGCCAGCACGAGCGGCACGAGCACGAGCGCGTCGCGCGGCGTCAGCTCACGCGAGTCGACGCGCGGCCCCGTGCGGTTGTGCATCGCCCCGATGAACAGCCGCAGCGCGTAGAAGGAGGCCAGCACGACGCCGGTCGAGGCGGCGATCGCGATCGCCATCTTCGTCTCGAAGACGCCGAGCAGGATCAGGAACTCGCCGGCGAAGTTCGCCGAGCCGGGCATCGCCAGCGTCGCGAACGCGACGATGAGGAACAGCGTCGCGAGCGCCGGCGCGCGCAGCGCGACGCCGCCCATGTCGCGGATGTCCTGCGAGCCGCCGGCACGCTCGGCGAGCAGCGCGACGATGAAGAACGCCGGCGCGACGACGAGGCCGTGGTTGAAGGACTGCAGGATCGCGCCCTGGGCGCCCTCGGCGTTCAGCGCGAAGATGCCGAGCGTGATGAACCCCAGCTGCGCGACCGAGGAGTAGCCGAGGATCAGCCGCGCCTCGGTCGTCGTGAAAGCCATCGCCGAGCCGTAGAGGATCGAGGCCAGCGCGACGAGCAGGATCAGCGTCTGGAAGTGCGTCGTCGCGTCGGGGAACAGCGGCAGGCAGATGCGCAGGAAGCCGTAGGCGGCGACCTTGCTCAGCACGCCGGAGAAGACGGCCAGCACGGGCAGCGGCATCGTGCGGTAGGCGTCGGGCATCCAGCCGTGCAGCGGGAAGGCCGGCATCTTGACGAGGAACGCGGCCGCGAAGAACAGGAAGATCCAGTACTGGCTGGACGTCGACAGCTCGCGCTGCGCGAGATCGGAGAACGCGAACGACAGCCCCGGTGCGCCGCGCGCGGAGAGCACGCCGGTGGCGATCGCGGCCGTGAGCATCAGCAGCGAGCCGACGAGCGTGTAGATGACGAGCTTCATCGTCGCCTGCACGCGCCGCGCGCCGCCCCAGATGCCCGTGAGGAAGAAGAACGGCACGAGCATGAGGTCGAAGAACACGACGAACAGCGCGAGGTCCTGGGCGAGCAGCGCGCCGAGCACCGCGGTCTCCGCCAGCAGCATGTGGAAGAACAGCAGCTGCGGCTTGTCGTAGGAGCGCATGCTCGCCCACAGCGTGCAGGCGAGCCACAGCAGCGCCGTCAGCAGGACGAGGATGAGGTTCAGCCCGTCGAGCGCGAGCTTGTAGGAGATCCCCAGCTCGCCGATCCACGTCTCGTCGACGAGGAACTGCAACGAGCCGGAGGAGGCGTCGAACTCGACGAGCAGGGCGACCGTGTAGGCGGCGACCGCCAGCGTGCCGGCGACCGCGATCCGGCCGGCGGCGCGCGCCGGCGCCGCCAGGCACACGAGGCCGATCGCCAGCGGTGCGAACAGCAGGATCGTCAGCGTCATGTCGACACGAGGAAGTAGAAGGCCATCAGGACCATCCCCACCACGACGAGCGCCGCGTAGTAGCGCAGAAAGCCGGTCTGCGCCGCGCGAACCGCCGACGAGCCGGCCTTGACGACGCCCGTGGTGCCGCCGACGAGCACGCCGTTGACGACGACGCGCTCGAACGTCTGCTGCGCGAACGACCCGAACCAGCGCGACGGGCGGACGACGAGCGCGTCGATGAGCTCGTCGAAGAACCACTTGTTGACGAAGAGCTTGTGCAGCGCGGCCAGCCGCTCGCGCACGCGGCCGGACAGGCCCGGGTTGCGGACCCAGACGAGGTACGCGATCGCGATCCCGAGCACGCCCGCGACCGTGCCCAGCACGACGCCCAGCGAGATCAGGCTGTCGCTCGGGTGGCGCTCGTAGAGCGCCGAGTCGTGGAACGTCGGCTCGAGGAAGCCGTCGACGACGTGCGTCACGTGTGGGACCTGCACGAGGCCGCCGAAGATCGCCAGCAGCGCCAGGACGCCCATCGCGATCTTCATCGTCGGCTCGCGTTCGGCGATGTGGTGCTCGGCGCCGGGGAAGCCGACGTCGCTGTCCTCCTCCTCGCCGGTCGCCGGGTTCGTGTGCACCTCGGCGTGGTGCAGGTGGCCCTGCTCGAGCTCGCGCGCCTCGGCCACGGGCTCACCGAGGAAGGCGCGGAAGATCATCCGGAAGGCGTAGACGCCGGTGAGCAGCGCGCCGACGTAGCCCGCGACGTAGAGGATCCAGTACCAGCCGCCGCGGTCTCCGACGAGCAGCATGATCTCGTCCTTGGAGAAGAATCCCGAGAACGGCGGCACCGCGGCGAGCGCCAGCCCGCCGATCAGCATGCAGCCGAACGTGAACGGCATCGCGCGCCTGAAGCCGCCCATCCTGTCGAGGTTCTGCTGGCCCGCCATCGCGGCGATCACAGAGCCGGCCGCCATGAACAGCAGCGCCTTGAAGAACGCGTGCGTCATGAGGTGGAACAGGCCGGCCGCGTAGGCGCCGGCGCTGACGCCCATGATCATGTAGCCGATCTGCGACATCGTGGAGTAGGCGATCACGCGCTTGAGGTCGGTCACGGCGATCGCGATCGTCCCGGCGACGAGCAGCGTCAGGCATCCGATGACGGCGCCGACGTCGGCAGCCGTCGGAGCGAGCTCGAACAGCGGGTGCATGCGCGCGATGAGGTAGACGCCGGCGGTTACCATCGTCGCCGCGTGGATCAGCGCGCTGACCGGCGTCGGGCCCTCCATCGCGTCGGGCAGCCAGGTGTGCAGCGGAATCTGCGCGGACTTCGCGAACGCGCCGACGAGCACCAGGATGAGGCCGGCGGTGAGGTCGGCGCTGTTGCCGGCGAAGGCCTCGCCCGCGCGCTCGAACGTCCCCAGGAAGTCAAGCGTCCCGGTGTGCCGGAAGATGAAGAACGTCCCCAGCACCAGGCCGACGTCGCCGAGGACGTTGATGACGAACGCCTTGATGCCCGCGCGCGTGGCGGTCGCTCGCCGATACCAGAAGCTGATCAGCAGGTACGAGGCCGCGCCGACGAACGCCCACCCGATGATGAGCACGAGGAAGTTGCCGGCCAGGACCAGCAGGAGCATCGAGAACACGAAGAAGTTCAGGTACGCGAAGAAGCGCGTGTAGCCGCGGTCGGAGGCCATGTAGCTGATCGAGTAGAGGTGGATCAGCATCGAGACGCCCGCGACGATGAGCATCATGAAGACCGACAGCGGGTCGACGAGCAGCGACAGCTGGGCGTCCACCCCGACCGTGCTCGCGTAGTCCCACGCGACCGCGACGACCTGGCGCTCGTCCTCGGCGAGGTCCTGCAGCGCGAAGAGGGCGGCGATCGCCGACGCGAACGAGACCGCCAGCGCCGCGGTGCCGAGGTAGCCGGGAGCGCGGCCGGTCAGGCGGCGACCGAGCAGCCCGAGCGCGATCGTCCCGGCCAGCGGCGCCAGCAGCGTCACCCACGCGAAGAGCTTCAGCGACGTCATCGCGCGGGCCGGCCCGTCGGCGCGCGGCGAACGGCGGTCGATCGGTGCACGACCGTCATCCCTGCAGCTCGCGCAGCTCGTCGACGTTGATCGGCAGCCGGCGGCGGTGCATCGCGACGATGATCCCGAGGCCGATCGTGACCTCGCAGGCCGCGACGACCATGACGATGATCGCGAAGATCTGGCCGTCGGGGTCGCCGTGCATGCGCGCGAACGCGATCAGCGCGAGGTTCGCCGCGTTGAGCATCAGCTCGATGCACAGCAGGATGACGAGCGGGCTGCGCCGCGTCAGCACGCCGGCGGCGCCGATCGCGAAGATCAGCGCCGAGACCGTGAGATACCAGCCGATGTCCATCAGCGGTCAGCGTCCGTGACGGGCGCCTGCTCGGGCTCGGTGGCGCCGGCCCGCTCCGTCGCCGGGGGCAGCCGCCGGCGAACGCCGACCGCCTCGGCCATCGTCCCGGTGTTCGCCGGGCGTAGGAGGTCCATCGCCGAGTAGCGCGCCTGGTCGTCGGCGGCGCTCACGCCGCCGCGCCGACGCGCCAGGACGACCGCGCCGACGGCCGCGATGAGCAGCAGGAACGACGCCAGCTCGAACGCCAGGAGGTAGCGGGTGAGCAGCAGCTCGCCGATCTGGCCGGGCGAGCCGAAGCCCGCGCCGACGGGCGTGCCGCGGGTGTCGATCAGCGAAAGCCCGGATCCGAGCGTCGCGATGCAGAGCTCGATGAACAGCGCGGCGCCGAAGACGAGCGACACGACGCGCAGGCCGCTGCCGGGGCGCGGCCCGAGCGGCTCGTCCTGCCCGCCGACGTAGGCGACGACGAACACGTAGAGCACCATCACCGCGCCCGCGTAGACGATGACCTGGGCGGCCGCCACGAACTCCGCGTGCAGCAGGAGGAACAGCGCCGCCAGCGACAGCAGATGCGACACGAGCGCGAGCACGCTGTAGAACGGATTGCGCATCGCGACGACGCCAGCCGCTCCCGCAATCGCTCCTGTGCCGGCCAGGAAGAACAGCAACGCCGCCATGAAGCGCGCAATCTATCGACGCGACGCCGACGACCTCGTGCTCGCGCGGCGCGCGCGCCGGCTCAGGTCACGAGACCTCGCCGCAGAGCCTCGGCGACGGCTCCCGCGCGGCCCTCGGCGCCCAGCTTGTCGTACACGTGGTGCAGGTGCGTCTTGACGGTCGCGGCGCTGACCGACAGGCGCTGGGCCATCTGGGCGGCGGTGAGCCCCTCGGCGGCGAGGTTGAGCACCTGCAGCTCGCGCGCGGTCAGCCGCGGGGCCGGCGGCTCCGGCGCACGGCGCAGCCGCTGCACCAGCGTGTCCTGGATCTCGGACGGCAGGATCATCTCGCCGCGGCCGCTGGCGACGATGACCTTGCAGATCTCGTCGGGATCGGCGTCGGTGGAGACGCAGCCCTCGGCGCCCGCCGCGAGCGCCTCCATCGCGAGGTCCACGTCGACGTGCGAGACGACGCAGACGACGCGGCTGAACGCGCTCGCGCGAGCGATCGTGTCGAGGATGTCGCGCTCGTCGCGATGGCCGACGAGCGAGCCGATGACGGCGACGTCGGGCCGACGGCTCTGGACGAGCTCGAACGTCTCCTCGCACAACCTCGCCGATCCCAGCAGCTCCAGATCGTCGCAGCGCTGCACCGCGCCCGCCAGCGCGCTGAGATACAACGGGTTGCGCTGGGCGACGACGACGCTCGTCATGGGTGCCATTGCATGCTCTTCGGGATGCGGCAAGCCGCCGCCGACGTGCAGGAAAGCGTAGCGAGGAGCGCCGGGAACTAGATCGTTCGGTTGAGGTTGGCACCGACGAACGCCCCCCGACCGGCTGGACGTTCGTTTAGGTAGGTCTGCAGGTCGGCGTATCGAGACGTGCGAGCTGCGCCGTAGTCGGCGGCGTCGCCGTGGTGCAGGGTTGCGATCACCACTCGTAGTTCGTCCAGGGAGACCCATGCCCGCGCAACGGAACCCCGGCGCCACCCCGCCGCACATCCAGATCGCCGTCGTCCTGCTGTGCGCCAGCGCAGCGGTTCATCTGTGGCTCATAGCGACGCACGGCGGCGTCATGTCGCACGGGGTCGGGTTCTCGCTTGCGGCTGCTGCGCTCGTCCTCTGCTCCGCCTCGCTGTGGCGCCGGCACACGCCGCGGGTCGCCGCCCTGTCCGTGTCGGTCGCGGGTGGGCTCGTCGTCGTGTACGCGGTCACCCGCGTGTCCGCGCTGCCGCTGGTCGGCGGCCCCGAGGCGCTCGACGCGATCGGCGTCTTCACCAAGGTCGTCGAGCTCGCCGCGATCGCGCTGCTGGCGCCGCTGGCGGCGCGCTGCGCCCTGGTTCGCGGCCTCGTCCAGCACGGGCGGCACGCGACCCCGCTGCGCCGGGCGGGCCTCGCCGGCGTCCTCGGAGCCGGCGTCTTCGCGGTCGTCGGCGTCCCCGTCTCCAACGCCGTCACCGGCAGCGTCTGCCCCAACGGCGCGCGCACGCTGACCTACGACGTCGTCGCGATGAACGTCGACATCGTCTTCAACGACCTCGGCGACCACAACCCCAACGGGGCGATGTACGCGTTGGCCTCCGACGAGACGGAGATCAGGCGGCAGATCGCGGCCAACCCGAATAAGACGTCCAAGCTCGTCCGGCCGCTCGTCATCCGCGCCAACCGGGGCGACTGCGTCGTCGTCAACCTGCGCAACAAGCTCGACCGGCGCGCCGGCTTCCACGTCCAGGGCGTCGCCTACGACGTGCGCAGCGACGACGGCTCGAAGGTCGGCGACAACCCCGACTCGACGGTCGCGCCGGGCGCGACCCGCGCGTACACGTACTACGTCCCCTCCGACGAGGAGGAGGGCGCGCACATGATCGAGGACCTCGGCGACCCGCGCGGCGGCGGCCAGCTGCTCGACGACCCGACGGCCCATCAGGACGGCGCCAACGGCTCGGTCGAGCGCGGGCTGTACGGCGCGCTGAACGTCGAGCCGGCCGGCTCGACCTGGACGGACCCGGAGACCGGCGCCTCGCTCGCCGGCAAGGCCGCCCCGGACGCCGACATCCACATCGCCGGCGACGGCAACGACTTCCGCGAGGGCACGCTGATCGGCTGGGACGAGACCGACGTGCTGACCAAGAACGGCGAGGAGCCCAAGGACCACAACGGCGGCGAGAGCTCCTTCTTCGGCTTCAACTACCGCTATGAGCCGCTGCGCAACCGGCGCAAGAACAACGTGCCGGAGATGACGTCGCAGGGCGGCGACGGCGGTGACGGCGAGGAGCTGGCCTACAGCTCCTGGGCGCACGGCGACCCCTCGACGCCGGTCATCCGCGGCTACAAGGGCGACCCGACGAAGCTGCGCATCCTGATGGCGGGCACGAAGGAGACGCACGTCTTCCACCTGCACGCGCATCGCTGGCGCAACGAGCCCAAGGACCCCAAGTCGACGCGCATCGACTCGATCAGCTGGGGCCCGGGGCAGTCGTTCTCGCTCGACCTCGAAGGCGGCATCGGCTCGACGGCGAACTCCGTCGGCGACTCGATCTTCCACTGCCACCTGTACCCGCACTTCATCGCCGGCTTCTGGGGGCTGCTGCGCTCGCACGACGTGCTGGAGGACGGCACGCGCCACTACCCGGACGGCACGAAGACGCCGAAGCTCGTGGCGCTGCCCGACCGCCAGGCGCCGCCGGCGCCGACGGCCACCAAGCCGGGCTACCCGCACTTCGTCCCCGGCGCCGTCGCCGACAGCGTCGCGAGCGAGTACCCCGACGGCCGCACGGGCAAGGGCTTCGGCCACCGCCCGCCGCAGGCGCCGCTGGGCCCCGTCGACAGCGCGGGCGTCAACGACCGCCGCGGCCCGTTCGACACCTCGTGGCGGACGACCGGCAGCGCCGACCCGATCGCGGCGCTGACCCCGACGGAGAAGACGTCGTTCCCCGACGCCAAGCCGGGCGCGCCCTACGCCGACCCGTGCAGCACCGGCGCACCGGTGCGCAAGTACGAGGTGTCGCTGATCCAGCGCCGCATCGACTACAACAACAACGGCTGGCACGATCCCGAGGGGCGGATGTTCGTGCTCAAGCGCGACGAGGCCGCGGTGCTGGCGGGCACGAAGGAGCCCGAGCCGCTGATCATCCGCGCCAACGAGGGCGACTGCGTGGACTTCTCGTTCACGAACAAGGCCCCGCTGACGATGGGCGGCAACAAGTTCCAGAGCGTGCTGGTCACCAACGAGGCGGGCATGCACGTCCACCTCGTCAAGTTCGACGTGCTGGGCTCCGACGGGGCCACGAACGGCTGGAACTACGACCAGTCCGCGCTGCGCAACCAGACGATGCGCTACCGCTGGATGGTCGACACCGACCTGAAGTCGATCTTCTGGCACGACCACGCCTTCGCCGGGGTCCACCAGCAGCACGGGGTGTTCGCCGGGATGGTCGCCGAGCCGAAGGGCTCGACGCACCGCCATCCCAAGACGGGCGAGGCGGTCGGGCCGGCCGACCTGACGGCCGCGCAGCAGCGCTCGGGCTGGCGCGCGGACATCCTCGACCCCAGCGGCCCGGACTTCCGCGAGTTCGCGATCTTCGCGCAGGACTTCGTGCCGCTGTTCGACAAGGACAGCCAGGAGATCAATCCGCCGGAGCTTCCCGACGACCTCGAGGACCAGGGCGTCTCGGGGATCAACTACCGCAACGCGCCGTTCAAGTACCGCCGCTCGAGGACGCTGGCCAACGGCAAGACGAAGGCGGTCGACCCGTCGCTCGTGTACAGCTCGAAGGTCCACGGCGACCCGGAGACGCCGATCATGGAGGCCTACCGGCAGGACCCGGTGCGCATCCGCCTGTTCCAGGGCTCGCAGGAGGAGCAGCACACGTTCTCGCTGCACGGGGCGCGCTGGCGCCACGAGCCAGACGATCCCAACTCCGAGCTGCGCTCGACCCAGTCCTTCGGGTTGTCCGAGGCGTTCAACTTCCAGGTGCCGACCTTCGAGAACTGCGGCTCGGCGGCCTGCAAGGGCGACTACCTGTACAGCCTCAACGACAAGGACTCGCTGTGGCTCGGCGCCTGGGGGATCTTCCGCGCGCACAAGTTCAAGCAGGACGGCAAGAACGGCCGCGGGTCGCTGCTGGAGCTGCCCGACGCGCCCAGCAAGCCGCCGGAGGACACCAACAACATCGACAACACGTCCACGAGCGTCTGCGGTGACGGCATCAAGGTGCTCGGCGTCACGCTGCTCGGAAGCACGACCTGCGTGCTGGACGCCGACGGGACGACGACCCCGCCGGACCCGGGCTCGTGCCCGAGCGGGGCGCCGGTGCGGAAGTACAGCGTCGTCGCCTTCAACGTGCCGCTGACCTACAACTCCAAGGGTGACAAGGAGGACTTCGGCCTCATCTACTCGCTGGCCGCCGACGAGTCGGCGATCAAGGCGGGCAAGAAGAAGCCGGAGCCGCTCATGATCCGCGTCAACAAGGGCGACTGCGCCGAGGTGACGCTGACCAACAAGCTGCCCAAGACGATCCCACCCCGCGAGGGCGACGATCCGAAGTTCGAGAACGACGACCTGCAGGGCTGGGGTCCCTCCAACCGCGTGTCGATCCACGCCGGCGGCCTGCTGAAGTACGAGGTCAACGGCTCCGACGGCGCGACGGTGGGCTACAACTCCAACCAGACGATCGCCCCGGGCGAGTCGATCACGCAGCGCTGGTACGCCGACGAGGAGGTCGGAGCGGTGCTGCTGGAGGACAAGGCCGACCAGCTCAACCACCGCTTCCGCGGCCTGTTCGGCGGCCTCGTGGTGGAGCCGGCGGGCTCGACCTGGACCGACCAGAAGGGCGTCTCGATCAGCAGCGGCACGCAGGCGATCATCACGACCGGCACCGGGCAGAAGTTCCGCGAGTTCGGGATGTTCCTGCAGGACGGGCTGAACACCGTCAACGCCGCCGGCCAGCACCCGATGGCTCCGGAGGAAGAGCCCGAGGATGCCGGCGACAAGGGCCTCAACTACCGCTCGGCGCCGTTCAGCCGGCGGCTGACCAACCCCGGCAACCCGAGCGCCGACGAGCTGACGAACGTGTTCAGCTCGCAGGCGGGCCCGATCGACACGCCGCTGCTTGAGGCGATCGCCGGCGACCCGGTCCGAATCAGGCTGTACGGCTCGCAGGACCAGCGCCGCCAGCACTCCTTCGAGGTCACCGGTCACGCCTGGCCGCAAGAGCCCGGCGACCCGAACACCGTCTGGCGCAACAACCAGGACGCGATCGGGCCGGGCGTGCAGGACAACCTGCACATGAAGGCTGGCGGGGCCGCCGGGCGGGTAGGCGACTACCGGTACGGCTCGTCGATCCAGCGCAACCATCGCGAGGCCGGCCTGTGGGGCCTGCTGCGCGTGCTGTCCTCGACGACGACGAAGATCAACCGCATCAGGTGAGCAGCTCGACGGACACCATGACGCCCGCGACGTCCGCGCCGCCACCGGCGGCCCGGGCGTCCGCGGCGGGCCGCCTTCCCGGTCTCGCCGGCGCTGCCCGCCGCTACGGGTTCGCGCTGGCGGCGATGGCCGCCGTGGCGATCGGGCTGGCCGGGCTGTGGGCCGTCGGCGCGCTCACCCACGGCCACGACGAGCACAGCGGGCCGGTCGCGCTGCGCACGACCGCGCCCGTCGGTGACCTGTCGGTGGCGGTGATGAGCGTCCAGCGCCTGCGCGACGGCCACGCCGGCGTCAACTCGCCGCGGCTGCCGATGAGCGGACCCGCAATGCCGATGTCCTCGATGGGCGAGATCGGCGGTGCGCTGAAGGCCGGCCAGGAGCAGATCGCCGTCACGGTCACGCTGCGCAACCCGACCGACAAGCCGGTGAGCTACGACGCGGGCCGCCTGCTGCTGGTCTCGAAGGGGCGCGAGGTGCCGCTGCTCAAGCCCACCCGCTCGACGCTCGGCGACGGCGTGCTGCGGCCCGGAAGCCAGATCTCGGGCGGCATCTTCTACACCGTGAAGGCGGGCGCCGCTCCGCTCTCGCTGCAGGACGTCAAGACGGACACGGTCTTCACGCTCGACCGGCGCACGAGCGTCCCCGGATCCAAGGCCGCCGCCGAGGGCGACGGCCACGGGCACTGAGAGCGCCGCTCGCGAGGCGACGCGAGCGGCGGGCCGCTACTCCCCCTCGTTGCGCAGCGGCGTGCGCTCGAGCGGCTCCTCGAGCAGCATCTCCTTCGTGAAGACGAGGTCCTGGCGGTTGTAGTCGGACATCTCGTAGTCGTGGCCCATCGTGATCGCGTCGAACGGGCAGGCGACCTCGCAGTAGCCGCAGAAGATGCAGCGCGAGAGGTTGATCTCGTAGACGGCCGCGTAGCGCTCGCCGGCGCTGACGCGGTTCTCCGGCGTGTTCTCGGCGGCCACGACGCGGATGCAGTCCGCCGGACAGGCCGCCGCGCACAGCGAGCAGCCGACGCACTTCTCCAGGCCCGTGTCCTCGAAGCGGTGCAGCCGGTGGCGGCCGCGGAACCGCGGGTAGACCGGCACCTTCTCCTCGGGATAGGAGATCGTCGTCGGGCCCTCGAAGATGCGCGCCATCGTCGTCTTCATCCCGCGCAGCGTCTCGCCGAACGCGCGGTAGGCGCCGCCGGCGCCACCCGGTCGCGGCGCGCGCTGCACGGCGATGACGTCGTCGCCCGGGTTCCATCGCCCTGTCATGTCGAGCACCAGCCTTCCATCACGAGGTTGCGACCACGACGACCGCCGTCACGAGCGCGTTGAGCGTCGCGAGCGGCAGCAGGATCTTCCATCCGAAGCTCATGAGCTGGTCGTAGCGCAGGCGGGGCAGCGTCGCGCGGATCCAGACGAACAGGAACACGAACACGAACAGCTTGGCGAAGACGACGAGCGGGTCGACCCAGCCGGGCGGATCGACGAACGGCAGATGCCAGCCGCCGAGGAACATCGTCACGGTGATCCCGGAGACCACGAGGATGTTCACGTACTCGGCGAAGAAGAACGCGGCGAACCGCGAGCCACCGTACTCGGTGTTGTAGCCGGCGACGAGCTCGGCGTCGGCCTCCGGGAGGTCGAACGGCGCGCGGTTGGTCTCCGCGAAGCCGGCGACGATGAAGACGAGGAAGCCGACGAACTGGGGGACGACGAACCACATCCCCTCCTGGGCCTGGACGATCTCCGTCAGCGACAGCGTGCTCGCGGTCATGATCACGCCGAGCAGCGACAGTCCCATCGCGACCTCGTAGGAGATCAGCTGGGCGGCTGCGCGCATCGCGCCGAGGAACGAGTACTTCGAGCCGCTGGCCCAGCCGCCGAGCATGAGCCCGTAGAAGGCGACGGCACCGAAGGCGAAGACGTACAGCACGCCGATGCCGACGTCGACCCCGTAGAGGCCGATCTCCTGGCCGAAGATGTTGGCGACGTCGCCGAACGGGATGATCGCGAAGGCGGCGAGCGCGGTCATCAGCGAGATGACGGGCGCGAGCGTGTACAGGAAGCCGACGCTCGTGTTCGGGCGGAACGCCTCCTTCGTGGCGAGCTTGAGGATGTCGGCCAGCGGCTGCGCGGCCCCGAACGGGCCGACGCGGTTCGGCCCGTAGCGCTGCTGGAAGCGCCCGAGCAGCTTGCGCTCGGCGAGCAGGACGATCGGCACCATCTGCACCGCCACGCCGAACAGCACGACGGACTTGACGATCTGCACGTACCACGGCTCGGCGTAGCCGACGTCGGCGATGATCGGGATCACGCGCGCGTCACCTCGACGAGCGAGGCGTCGAGCTCGCTGGCCGAGTCCGAGCCGATGCCGGTCTCGAGGAAGACGGTGCCCTCCGGCACGCTCGCGCGCAGGGCGACCGTCGCCTGCACCCGGCTGCCGTTCGAGCCGACGGTGACGCGGTCGCCGTCGGCGACGCCGAGGCGCTGGGCGTCGGCGGGGCTCAGCTCGGCGCGCTGGCGCTGGCGCAGGAACTTCAGCGACGGCGACAGCTCGACCTCGGGCGCCGCCCAGATCGAGCGGAACGTCCCGAGGCGCAGCTCGCCGTTCGCTGCGGGGGCCCGCGGCGGCGTCTCGAGCCCGAAGGGGCCGGTGTCGGCCTGCGGCCAGGCGGACGCCTGCGGGCGCGCCGGCCAGCGCACGCCGCGGCCGCCGAGCTCGTCGAGCGTCAGCCCGGCGTAGAAGGGGATCGCCTCGAAGAGGACGCGCGAGGCCATCGGCCCGGTCAGCACGCCCGGCTCGTGGCCGAGGCGCCGCGACAGGTCGACCAGCACCTGCCACTCGCCGCGGACCTCGTGCGGGCGCGCGATCGCCGGGCGCAGGCGCTGCACGCGCCCGTCGGGGTGCGTGATCGTCCCCTCCTTCTCGGCGTAGGACTCCGCCGGGAAGACGACGGTCGCGTGCTCCCACAGCCCCTCGGTCAGGAAGGCGGCGTGCGCGACGACGGTGCCCGCGCGCTCGAGCGCCTGCTTCCAGCGGCGGCGGTCGGGCAGCTCGCGCAGCGGATCGACGTGCAGGAGGTACAGCGCGCGCAGCTCGCCGGACGCGACCGCTGCGCCGATCGCGGCGCTGTCGTGACCGGCCCGGTTGACGGGCGTGAGCGCCGGTCCCGCGTTGGGCAGCACGCCGACCTCGCGCAGACCGCGGCCGTTCGTGCCGGCGGGCAGCTGCAGCAGCCCGGCGCCGTCGTGCCCCGGCTCGATCAGCCGGCCGGCGACGTTCAGCAGCCCGCGGGCCGCATGCTCGCCGCGCGCGCCATGGGTGAGGCGCTCGCCGTAGACGACGACGATGTCCTCGCCGGCATCCGACAGCAGGTCGGCGAGCGCGCGGACGTCGCCGGCGTCGGCGCCCGCCGCCGCGGCGAGCTCCTCGACGACGCCGTTGCCGCCGAGAGCGGCGTTCAGCGCCGCGCAGAAGGCCTCCGACGCGCCCGGCGCGAAGCGCGCAACGGCCGCCGCGTTGGCGTCCAGCGACGACGGCCGGCTCGTGGCGACGGCGAGCTTGACGCGGTTGCGGCGAATGCCCTTGCGGATGCGCAGGTCGAGGATCGGCGCGTCGTCGACGGGCTCGCAGTCGAGGACGAGCACGGCGTGCGCGAACTCGATGTCGGGCACCGTGGCCTGCAGCGCCGGCGCGTGCAGCGCGGCGTGCAGCTCGAGCGGCAGCGAGCCGCCGGTGCGCGAGTCGAGGTGCGGCGAGCCGAGCGCCGCGCGCACGAGGTGGGCGAGCAGGAAGCCCTCCTCGTTCGTCGTCTCGCCGCCGGCGATCGCGCCGGTCGCGGCGCCGGCCGCGCCGAGCGCCGCCGCCGCCTCGTCGAGCGCGCGCTCCCAGCCGACGGGCACGAGCTCGCCGTTGACGCGCAGCAGCGGATGGGAGACGCGCTCGTCGACGTGCACGGACTGGTAGGCGAAGCGGCCCTTGTCGCACAGCCAGCCGTCGTCGACGCCCTCGTGGTCGCGCGCGAGCACGCGCAGCACGCGCTCGTCGCGCACCGTGAACTCGACGTTGCACTGCGCCGGGCACAGCGTGCAGACCGAGCCCGAGCCCTCGATGTCCCACGGCCGCGCGCGGAAGCGGTAGGGCTGCGAGGTCAGCGCGCCGACAGGGCACAGCTCGATGATGTTGCCGCTGAACGGCGCCACGTACGGGTGCCCGTCGAACGTCGAGACGAACGTCTGCGCGCTGCGCTCCTGCAGCACGAGCTGGTAGTCCTCGGCGACCTCCTGGCTGAAGCGCACGCAGCGGTAGCACAGGATGCAGCGCTCGCGGTCGATCGCGATGAGCGGCGAGAGCTCCAGCGGCTTGACGAAGTGGCGCTTTGGCTCGATGTGGCGCGACCGGCCGGGCCCCCAGCCGAAGGAGATGTCCTGCAGCGGGCACTCGCCGCCGCGGTCGCAGACCGGGCAGTCGAGCGGGTGGTTGATGAGCAGGAACTCGACGATCGCCTCCTGCGCCTGCTTGACGCGATCGGTCTGCGTGTGGACGACCATGCCGTCCTTGACCGGCGTCGAGCAGGCGGTCTGCAGCTTCGGGATGCCCTCGATCTCGACGAGGCACATGCGGCAGGCGCCGACCGGCGGGCCGAGCTTGGGCTCGTAGCAGAAGTAGGGGATCTCGACGTCGCCGAGCTTGGCGGCGTCGACGAGCATCATGCCCGCGGGCGCGTCGACCTCCAGGCCGTCGATCGAGAAGGCGATCGTCTCCTCGACGGGCCTAGGCACCCACGGCCCCCTGGATCAGCGGCGTCGGCGGCTCCGGCGCGCCGCGCCACGGGTCGCGCTCGCGGGCGGCCTCGATGTGGGCCTCGAACTCGTCGCGGAACTTCGCGACCATCGACCCGATCGGCATCGCCATCGCGTCGCCGAGCACGCACAGGCAGTTGCCGATGATCTGGTCCTGCACCGAGGCCATGATGTCGAGGTCCATCGGCGTGGCGAGGCCGGCGTCGATGCGCTCGAGCATCTTCACGGTCCAGTTGGTCCCCTCGCGACACGGCGTGCACTTGCCGCACGACTCGTGGCGGTAGAACTTCGCGAGCTTCAGCGCGACGTCGACGACCGGCACCGAGTCGTCGACGACGATGATCGCGCCCGAGCCGAGCATCGAGCCGGCCTCGGCGAGCGCGTTGAAGTCGTACGGCAGGTCGAGGTCGTCCTTCGTGAGCACCGGCGCCGACGACCCGCCGGGGAACCAGAGCTTCACCTCGCGGCCCTCGGGCGGGCCGCCGGCGAGGCCGAAGATGATCTCGCGCGAGGGGATGCCCAGCTCGACTTCGTAGTTGCCCGGGCGCTGCACGTTGCCGCTGACAGACACGAGCTTCGTGCCCGCCGACGTCTCCGTGCCGATCTTCGCGTACGCCTCGCCGCCCATCCGCACGATGTGGGGGATCGTCGCGAGCGTCTCGACGTTGTTGATGAGCGTCGGGCCCTGGTAGAGGCCCTGGTTGGCCGGAAACGGCGGCTTCAGGCGCGGATTGCCGCGCTTGCCCTCCAGCGAGTCGAGCAGCCCGGTCTCCTCGCCGCAGATGTACGCGCCCGCGCCGCGGTGCACGACGAGCGAGAGGTCGAAACCCGAGTCGAGGATGTCCTCGCCGAGGTAGCCGGCGGACTCGGCCTCCACGAGCGCGGCGTCGAGGATGTCGGCCTGCTCGGCGTACTCGCCGCGGATGTAGATGAACGAGCGGTTCGCGCCCGCGGCGTAGGCGCCGATGATGATGCCCTCGATGAGCATGTGCGGGCTCTTCTGCATCAGCTCGCGGTCCTTGAACGTGCCCGGCTCGGACTCGTCGGCGTTGCAGACGAGGTACTTGTCGACCTGCACGCCCGGGATGAAGGAGATCTTCTTGCCGGTCGGGAAGCCGGCCCCGCCGCGGCCGCGCAGGCCCGAGGCGAGCAGCTCGTCGAGCACCGCCTGCGGCGTCATCGACTTCAGCGCGCGGCGCAGCATCTCGTAGCCGCCGCGGCGGCGGTAGACGTCGATCGTGTGCAGGCCGGGCTCGTCGATCCCGGCGAAGAGGATCGGTTCGGTCATTCCTCCGCCTCCTCGACGGTGGGGTTCTCGATCGGCGCCGGCGGGCCCGCGGCCTGGCCGGGCATCTCCCCGCCGTACTTGTCGGTCGTGCCGGTCGGCGTCATCTGGCCGGGCTCGGCGCGGGCGGCTCCCGGGTCGGTGCTCTTGCGCAGGCGCAGCTGCTTGTCGGGCAGCGGCGGCGAGCCGTCGCGGACCTGCGAGATCAGCGTGGGAACCTCGTCGAGCGCGATCGGGCCGACGTAGACGCCGTCGACGGAGGCCATCGGCGCGATGTCGCAGGCCCCGAGGCACTCGAACGCGCGGACGTTGAAGTCGGGGTCGCCGTCGGTCTGCTCGACGATCCGCTCCATGAGCTCGTCGGCGCCGCACAGCGAGCAGGAGATGTTCGTGCAGACGTAGATCGAGTGCCTGCCGACGGGCCGCGTCTCGAGCATGTCGTAGAACGACGCGACAGCGACCAGGTAGCCGGGCGTCAGCCGCATGACGCAGGCGACCTGCTCGATCGCCTCCGGCGAGCACCAGCCGTGGTGGCGCTGGGCGGCCGCCAGCGCGGGGATCGCGGCGCTGCGGAAGTCCGGGTACTTGGACATGTGCGCCTCGATCTCCTCGCGAAGCGTCGCGTCGACCGGCGTCGTGGCCGGATCGGGGATCTCCGACGGGTCCTTCGTGAGGTCGACCGCGTCGTCCCAGCCCGGCACGCGCGAGCCGTGGCCGAAGCGCGGGACGGTCCGCTGCGGGTCCTCGCCGAGCGCCTCCTCGGGCTTGCGCTCGACGGCCGGCACGAGCACGGCGTCGCGAGCCTTCCTGCGCCGGCCGATCACCGGTCGATCCCGCCGAGCACCGGGTCGAGCATCGCGAGCGTCGCGATGAGGTCGGCGATGTAGGAGCCCTCGGTCATCGGGGCCATCGCCTGCAGGTTGACGAACGACGGGTCGCGCATGTGCACCCTCACCGGCTTCGACGAGCCGTCGGAGCGCACGAAGCAGCCGTACTCCCCGCGCGGGCCCTCGATCGGGAAGTAGACCTCGCCGGGCGGCACGCGGAAGCCCTCGGTGACGAGCTTGAAGTGATGGATGAGGGCCTCCATCGACGTCGCCAGCTCGTGGCGCGGCGGCAGCGCGACCTTGCGGTCGTCGGTGATCCAGCGGCCCTCGGGCATGCCGTCGAGCGCCTGGTCGATGATCTTGACCGACTCGTAGATCTCGGCCACGCGGACGCCGAAGCGGTCCCAGTTGTCGCCCTCTGTGCCGACCGGGATCTTGAAGTCGAAGTGGTCGTAGGAGCAGTACGGCGTCGCCTTGCGCAGGTCCCAGGGGTTGCCCGCCGCGCGCAGCAGCGGGCCGGTCACGCCGAGCTTGAGCAGCTCGGACTCGGCGAGCGGGCAGACGCCGCGCAGGCGCTGCAGCACGATCTCGTTGTTGGCGAGCAGGTCGCGGTACTGGTCGGCGCGCTCGGGCATCCTCGCGGTGAACTCGCGCACCTTCTGCTCCCAGCCGCGCGGGATGTCCTCCGCGACGCCGCCGACCTGGATGTAGCGCGTGTGCATGCGCTGCCCCGAGCTCTGCTCGAAGAGGTCGTTGATCTGCTCGCGCTCGCGGAAGCAGTACCAGAACATCGACATCGCGCCGATGTCCAGCGCGCTCGTCCCGAGCCACACGAGGTGGCTCATGATCCGGTTGAGCTCCATGTGGATGACGCGCAGGTACTGCGCGCGCGGCGGCGCCTCGATGTCCAGCAGCGTCTCCGTCGCCGCGCAGAAGGCGTAGGCGTTGAAGTAGTAGGCGAGGTAGTCCATCCGCTCGACGACGGGGATCGCCTTCCAGTAGCTCTTGTCCTCGGCCGTCTTCTCGATGCCGGTGTGGACGTAGCCGACGATCGGCTTGAGGTCGCGCACGACCTCGCCGTCGAGCGTCACGAGCAGCCGCAGCACCCCGTGCGTCGCCGGATGGTGCGGGCCCATGTTGAGCGTGAGCAGCTCGCGGTCGAGCTCCTCGCCGCCGACGCGCTCGACCGGCTCGAGCGTGGTCGACTCCTCCATCTGGCGGTAGCCGGAGGTGCCGGTGACGTCGGTGTGCGCGCTCATTGCGTGTACGCCGTCCCTTCTGCCTCGTCGATCGTGAACAGCACGGGCTCGCCGCCGATCGGGAAGTCGCGGCGCTGCGGGAAGCCCTCGTAGTCCTCGGGCATGAGGATCCGGCGCAGGTCGGGATGGCCTTCGAAGATCACGCCGAACATGTCGTAGACCTCGCGCTCCTGGAAGTCGGCCGTCGGCCAGTCGGGCGTGACCGACTCGACGACCGGATCGTCCAGCGGGACGCGCAGCTTCACGGTGACGCGGTCGGGGGCGGCCATGTCGAGCATCTCGTAGTGGACGCCGAGTCGCGGCTCCTGGGGGTAGTAGTCGACGCCGTGCACGGACATGAGCGCGTCGAAGCCCTTGGCGCGCAGCCGCTGCAGCGTCGCGCGGATCGTCGCCGGCTTGACGATCAACGCGCCCTTGCCGCGGAAGTGGACCGTGTCGAGGATCGACTCGCCGTCGGCCTCGCGCAGCTCCTGGGCGAGAAGCTCGAGCCCGACCGCGTCAGGCACCGCCGGTGTTCCCGGGAAGAAAGACGTTGACCGCCGTGTCCTGGTCGGCCGCCGGCACGACCTCCTCGGTGCCGCGCGCGCGATGGCCCTCGCGCCAGCCCATGTCGGGGTCGTCCTGGATCATCTTGCGCAGCCTGAGGATCCCGTGCATGAGCGCCTCGGGCCGGGGCGGGCAGCCGGGGACGTGCACGTCGACCGGCATGAACTTGTCGGCCGGCACGAGCGCGTAGTTGTTGAAGACGCCCATCGAGCTCGAGCAGGCGCCCATCGCGATCGCCCACTTCGGCTCGAGCATCTGGTCGTAGATGCGCCGCACGACCGGCGCCATCTTGATCGAGATCCGGCCCGACAGGATCAGCAGGTCGGCCTGGCGCGGCGACGCGCGGAAGGCCTCGAAGCCGAAGCGCGCGACGTCGACGCGCGAGGCGACGATCGACATCATCTCGATCGCGCAGCAGGCGAGGCCGAAGGTCGCCGGGAACAGCGCGTTGGAGCGCGCCCAGGCGACGGCCTTGTCGAGCGACGTCGTCAGGACGCGCTCCTCGACGTACTTGTCGAGCTCCTCGCCCTCGAGGTCGCCGCGCAGCATGTCGCGCGCGCGCAGCTGGCGGACGCGCAGGTCGTCGGCGCCGGGCGGCGGCAGCTTCTCGCGCTTCACCGCCATTCGAGTGCCCCCCTGCGCCAGACGTAGACGAATGCCGCCATGAGCAGCGAGATGAAGACGGCGATCTCGATCAGCGCGAACGTCCCGAACGACTTGAGCTGGATGGCCACCGGATACAGGAAGATGACCTCGATGTCGAAGAGGATGAACAGCATCGCGATGAGGTAGAAGCTGATCCCGAAGCGGAAGCCCTGCTGGACCTCGGACGGCAGGCCACACTCGTACGGCTCCTCCTTGTTCGGGATCCTGCGGCGGGGCCCGAACAGCGTGTTGAGCATCACGAACACGATCCCCACCGTAGCGCCGAGCGCGACGAAGACGAGTGCGGGAAGGTAACCGCTGAGCACGCACCCCTTTCTATCAGCTATGTCGCGCCCGCCAGCGACCACCCGTCATGGATGAGAGCGCGATCGCGCAGCTCGCGGCCCTCGCGACGGTGGCGGCCAGCGGCGCCGCCGCGGCGTTCGGCGGCGTGCGCTGGTGGCTGGTGGCGCCCAGCGGCGCGGCGTGGGCGCTGCTACGCGCCGGCCAGGCGGTCGCGGTCGCGCAGGCGCTGGTGGCCGGGGCGCTCGCCGTCGCGGGCTACGACCCCGCCGACGGGCTGTACTGGCTCTACGCGCTGCTGCCCGTCGCGATCAACTTCGTCGCCGAGCAGCTGCGCGTCGTGTCCGCCGAGCAGGTGCTCGAGAACCGCGAGCTGCCCGACGCGCAGGCGATGGGCGCGCTGCCCGAGGCAGAGCAGCGCTCGATCGTGCTGTCGATCATGCGCCGCGAGCTGGGCATCATGGCGCTCGCCGCGTTCGTCGTCGCGTTTCTGTCGCTGCGCGCGGCGCTCGTCGTCTGACGCCGGCGCGCGGCTCAGCCGCCCGCCCGGATGACGAGCGAGCCCCTGGCCTGCAGCAGCGTGCGCCGCGAGAACCTGCGCGACTGGTCCATGTAGACGAGCCACGTGCCGAAGCGCGACTTCGTCGGCAGCAGCGCCATCCGCCTGGAGACGATCCCGCAGGGCGAGCGCGCGACGCCGAGGCGCACGCTGCGGCGCGTCACGCCCCCGTGGCGGAAATGCGCGTAGACCGCCCGCCCGGGCACGAAGCCGCGCGCGGTGTAGCGCACGGGCCGGTCGGGGCGGCCGCTGGCCGGGACGACGTCGAAGCCGAAGCGCACCTGGCGAAACGTCGACGTCGCGGTGTTGACGGGGTTCGTCGTCTCGAGCGCGACGAGCGCGAACGTCTGCTGCATCGTGCGCTGCGAGCGCAGCGCCGGCGGCTCGACGCGGCCGACCACGTTGCCGGCGGCGTCGGCGCGTACGCTCGTCAGCTCGCGAGGCGTCGGGTCCGACCGGCTCGTGGCGCGGATCGTGACGACCGCGTTGGGCGTGAAGCCGGTCCCGGCGAACGGCAGCGTGCGGGCGCCGGCGAGGCCGAGGTTGGGGACGCACGGCGACGTCGCCGCGATCCTCGGCGCGGCGCTCGCGGTGGCCGCGACGCCGCCCGCCACGCAGAGCGCGAGCGCCGACGAGGCAGTCAGGGCAGACCGTGAGACCAGCATGGAACCTCCGATGGTGACCGCCGGCGCGCCCGGCTGCGACTTCCGGCGGCAGCCATCCTAGAGGCGCTGTCCACCTCCGGCCAGCGGCTAGTTGGCGGCCGTCGTCGTGTAGCGCCCGCGGTAGAACACGAGCGGCGGCCGCTCCTCGCCGGTGCCCATTCCGACGACCTCGCCGATCCCGATGACGTGGTCGCCGCCCGGTCGCAGCTCGCGCAGCTCGCAGGTCAGCCACGCGAGCGCGCCGTCGAGCACCGGCACGCCGTGCGTCTCGATGTGCGTGACGCTCTCGAACTTCTCGCGCGGGACGCGCTTGGAGGCGAAGACGGCCGCCAGGTCCTCGTCGCCGGCGCGCAGGATGTTCACCGCGAAGCGCTCGGACGTCCGCACGACCTCCAGCGTGCGCGAGCGGCGCTCGAAGCACACGAGCAGCAGCAGCGGCTCGAGCGACAGCGACGTGACGGCGTTCGTCGTCATCCCCGCCGGCCCGTCGGGGCCGGTCGTGGTGACGATCGTCACGCCGCTCGCGAAGTGCCCGATCGTCTCGCGGTAGGCGCGCTGCTGGGCGCCGCCGTCGGAGGTGCTCACTCGCGCACCGTGAGCGTCCCGAACTGTCCGAGGTCGTCGTGGTTGGCGATCGTGCAGACGAGGCGGTACCTGCCCGGCGACAGCGTGACCTTGATCGGCTCGGCGGTCTGGCCCGGCTGCATCGTCGCGACGCGGTCGACGGTCAGCGTCCTGCCGGCGCGGCCCTTGGGCAGCTCGATGACGAGGTTGTGCGTGAGCCGGCCGGTGTTGCGCACGATGAACTTCATCCGCCCAGGCCTCACGGAGACGTTCTGCGGCACGATCCGGTACTCGTCGAGCGTCAGCCGCAGGACCGGCCGGTCGGTGCGCACGACGTCGCCGCCACCGCACCCGGCGAGGGCGAGCGCGGCGGCGGCGAGCGCGGCTTGGAGCAGGGGCGGACGAGGCATCGCGCGTGGGATTGTTCCGTATCATCTGCGCGCCAATGGCCCGCCGCGTCGTCACCGCCGCCTGCATCGCCGCCGCGGCGCTCATCGCCGCCGGCTGTGGTGAGCTCAGCGTGCAGCTGTCCGAGAACGACGAGCACTACGAGGGCGCGGTGCTGTTCGCGCAGCGCTGCGGCATGTGCCACACGCTCGACGCGGCCGGGACGCAGGGCTCGGCGACGAACGTCTCCGACCGCGAGAATGTCGATGGCCCGAACTTCAACGTCCGCAAGGTGCAGGCGCCGGACATCCTCTACGCGATCGCCAACGGCGGCTTCTCCGGAGCGATCATGCCTGAGAACATCGTGACCGGCGAGCAGGCCGAGCAGGTCGCGGCCTTCCTGGAGGAGTACTCCGGCCAGCAGACGGCCACCGGGGGCTAGCTCCGCTCGGCGGAGGGCGGCATGCTCGACCTCCGGCTGATCCGGCGCGAGCCCGAGGCGGTGCGCGCCGCGCTCGCCCGCCGAGGCGCCGACGTCGCCGAGCGCGTCGAGCGCGTCGTCGAACTCGATCGCCGCTGGCGCGACGCGGCACAGGCCGCGGAGGTGCTGCGCGCCGAGCAGAAGGCCGCCTCCGAGGAGGTCGCGGCGGGCAAGCGCGAGGGGCGCGACGTCGGCGGCCGGCTGGCGGAGCTGCGCGAGCTGTCGGCGCAGGTCAAGCGCCGCGGCGAGGAGGCGCGCGAGGCCGAGGAGGAGCTGCAGGCGCTGCTGGCGACGCTGCCCAACCTGCCCGACCCGACGGCGGCCGACGCCGAGGACGAGGTGCTGCGGACCGTCGGCGAGGCGACGGGCACGGGCCGCGACCACCTCGAGCTCGCCGGCGAGCGGATCGACACCGAGCGCGGCGCTCGGCTGTCGGGCTCGCGCTTCGCGTACCTGCGCGGCGATGTCGCGATGCTCGAGCTGGCGCTCGTCTCGTGGACGATGCACAAGCTGCGCGGGCACGGCTTCGAGCCGGTCATCCCACCCGTCCTCGTGCGCGAGCACGCGCTGTTCGGCACGGGCTTCCTGCCCGACACCGAGCAGCAGATCTACCACCTGCCGGCCGACGACCTGTACCTCGCGGGCACGAGCGAGGTCGCGCTGGCCTCGCTGCACGCCGGCGAGATCCTCGACGCCGCGGAGCTGCCCCTGCGCTACGCGGGCTTCTCGCCGTGCTTCCGGCGCGAGGCCGGCGCGGCGGGCAGGGACACGCGCGGCATCTTCCGCGTGCACCAGTTCGACAAGGTCGAGATGTTCTCGTTCGTCGAGCCCCAGCGCAGCGGCGAGGAGCACGAGCGGCTGCTGGCGATCGAGGAGGAGATCCTCGGTGAGCTGGGGATCCCCTATCGGGTCGTGAACATCGCCGTCGACGACCTCGGCGCGAGCGCCTCCAAGAAGTACGACCTCGAGGCGTGGCTGCCCGGCCAGGGCCGCTTCCGCGAGCTCACCTCGACGTCGAACACGACCGACTTCCAGGCTCGCCGGCTGGAGATCCGCATGCGCCGCGACGGCGGGCGGCCGGAGCCGCTGCACACGCTCAACGGCACGGCCGTCGCGGTCGGTCGCACAATCATCGCGCTGCTCGAGAACGGCCAGCGCGAGGACGGCTCGGTGGTGCTGCCCGAGGTGCTCGCCGCCTACGGCGCCGCGCCGGAGCTGCCGCCGTTGCGCTGAGTGACGTGCGCGATCGCCGCCTCGCGGTCGGCGAAGATGTCGAACGTCGAGTCCAGGCGCGTGATCTGAAAGAGCCGCAGCACGGTCGGGTTCGCGCAGACGAGGGCCATGTGGCCGTCGCGCTGGTTGACGAGGCGCAGGCCGTTGAGCAGCACGCTCAGGCCCGTGGAGTCGATGAACTCGACGCCGCTGAGGTCGAGCACGAGCGTCGTCTTGCCGCTCTCGATGATCGTGTGCAGGCGCTGGGACAGATTCGGAGCCGTCGAGACGTGGATCTCGCCGCTGACGCTGATGACGTGGACACCTGCGTCCGACGGCTCCTCGCCGAGCTCGAAGTGGGGGATGACTGGCGACATCTCCGAGTATCAGACCCTTCCCCGGACAGCCTGTCAATGCACGTATGCGTCCCTTAAGGTCAAAACGGTGACATCCGGTGATGACGACGAGCTGACGATCGACGAGCTGGCCCGGCGCATCGGGATGACCGTGCGCAACATCCGTGCGCACCAGTCGCGCGGCCTGCTCCCGCCGCCGGTCGTGCGCGGGCGCACGGGCTACTACGGCCCCGATCACGTCGCGCGCCTGCGGCTCATCCAGGAGCTGCAGGCCGACGGCTTCAACCTCGACCTGATCCGCCGGCTGCTGGAGGGCGCGGGCGGATCGAGCAGCGAGGTGCTGCGCTTCAAGCACGCGCTCGCGCAGCCGTTCGGCGACGACGAGCCGGTGAGGATGGGCGCCGCCGAGCTCATCGCGGAGTGGGGGACGGCGGACCCCGCGCTGCTGCAGCGCTCGCTGGAGCTCGGAGTCGTGCGCCAGCTGCCCGACGGGCGCTTCGAGCTGCCCAGCCCGCGCCTGGCGCGCGCGGCGCGGGAGCTGCTCGCGCTCGGCGTCCCGCTCGAGCGCTCGCTGGACATCCACTCCCGCGTGCGCGAGCACGCCGACCGCATCGCACAGATCTACGTCGACGTCTTCCTCGAGACGATCTGGACGCCGTTCGAGCACGCCGGGCGCCCGAGCGAGGGCTGGCCCGCCGTCCAGGAGGCGCTCGAGCGCCTGCATCCGCTCGCGACGCAGTCGCTGCTCGCCATCTTCGGCATGGCGATGAAGGACGCCGTCGACCGCGAGTCCGCGGGCGCGCTCAGGCGCATGGCCGACGACCGCGAGGCCGGATAGGCGCGTGCTCCCCACGCTGCAGGAGGGCCGCGTCACCCTGCGGCCGCTGCGTGAGGACGACGCCGGCCGGCTCGCGCAGCTCGTCGAGCACCCGAGCATCTCCCGCTGGTGGGGCTCGCGGGAGTCGGCGAACCGCAGCGCCGAGGGCTTCGCGGCCGAGGCCCGCGACGAGGTCGCCTTCGCGATCGAGGTCGACGGCCGGCTCGCCGGCTGGCTCGGCTTCCACGAGGAGCTCGAGCCGGACTACCGCCATGCGGGCCTGGACATCTTCCTGGCGCCCGAGCACCAGGGCCGCGGCCTCGGCCCGCTGGCGCTGCGCCTCGCCGCTCGCTGGCTCGTCGAGGAGCGCGGCCACCATCGGCTGACGATCGACCCGGCCCACGCCAACGAGCGCGCGATCCGGGCATACGCCTCGATCGGCTTCCGGCCCGTCGGCGTCATGCGCCGCTACGAGCGGGCCCGCGACGGCACCTGGCACGACGGCCTGCTCATGGACCTGCTCGCCGAGGAGCTCGTCGGCGGGTGACGGCGAGCTACGACGTGGCGTTCGGCGGCTGAGCGCTGCGCTCGAGGACGAGCCGGCGCAGCCGGTCCTCGTCGGGCTCGGCGGGCTCCGTCGCGGCGACGAAGTCCGCGATCGCGGCCGCGAAGCGCGCCGGGTCGTCGTGATGCGGGAAGTGCCCCGCGCCCGCGAAGACCTCCAGGTGGCTGCCCGGCATGAGCTCGTGCGCGCGGCGGCCATGGCGCACGGGGATGATTGGGTCGCGGTCGCCCCAGACGATGAGCGTCGGGACGGCCTCGGCGAGGTAGAGCTTGTCGATCGCGTTGACGCGCTGGCCGCCGGCGTCGATCACCGAGCGGGCGGTGTGCACGAACGCGCGGCGCGCCTCGATGTCCTGCAGCGACGCGAAGCCGGTCGCGATCGCGCCGACGTCCGAGCCGGCGCTCAGGCCGATGCGCTCGATCCAGCTGCGGACCCGTGCGCCGGCGTTCACGAGGCGCGCGGAGGCCAGCAGCGGCAGCACGAGCTCTGCTCCCGGCAGGGCGACGGCGCGCAGCAGCGGGGTGACCTGGCGGCCGAGGCCGCCGCTGGCGACGAGCACGAGCCGCTCGACGCGCTCGGGGAACTGGTAGGCGAACTGCATCGCGATGCCGCCGCCGAGCGAGTGACCGGCGACCGTCGCGCGGTCGTGGCCGAGCGCCAGCACGAGGTCGCGCAGCAGCGACGCGTTGGCGCCCAGCGAGTAGTCCCCGCGTGGCTTGGCGGAGTCGCCATGGCCGAGCAGGTCGGGGGCGATGATCGTGAAGTGCTCGTGCAGCGGGCCGAGCACCGGCTCCCAGCTCGCCGAGGAGTTCGTGATGCCGTGGACGAGGACGAGCAGCGGCCCGCTGCCGCCGGCGCGATAGCTCAGGCGGTGGCCGTGGAGCTCGATCTCCTCGAGCGTGACCACTACGGGATCTGCAGCCCCGAGATCGCGCGCGCGATCACGAGCCGCTGGATCTCCGAGGTGCCCTCGAAGATCGTGTAGATCTTCGCGTCGCGATGCCAGCGCTCGACGGGGAACTCGCGCGCGTAGCCGTTGCCGCCGAGGATCTGCATCGCGCGCTCGGTCGCCCAGACGGCGACCTCGCCGGCCTTGAGCTTGCTCATCGAGCCCTCCGCCGCGCTGAACGACTGGCCGGTGCGCCCCATCCACGAGGCGCGCCACACGAGCAGCCGGGCGCAGTCGATCTCCATCTTCATGTCCGCGAGCGCGAACGCGATCGCCTGGTTTGCGACGATCGGCCGGCCGAACTGGCGGCGCTCCCTGGCGTAGGCGAGCGCGTACTCGTAGGCCGCTCGCGCGATCCCGATCGCCTGCGCGCCGACGGTCGGGCGCGTGACCTCGAACGTCTGCATCGCGGCCTGTGACTTCGAGCGCGCACCCTCGCGCGCGCGTGCGAGCCGCGCGTCGAGCTTCTCCCTGCCGCCGAGCAGGCAGCGGCCGGGGACGCGGCAGTCGTCGAGGAAGACGTCGGCGGTGTGCGACGCGCGCAGCCCGTGCTTTCGGACCTTCGTGCCCATCTGCAGGCCTGCCGTGCCCGGCGGGACGACGAACGCCGCCTGGCCGCGCGAGCCGAGCTCGCGGTCGACGGCCGCCACGACGACGTGGACCCCGGCGATGCCGCCGTTCGTCGCCCACGCCTTCTGCCCGTTGAGCACCCACTCGTCGCGCGCCGCGTCGTAGCGCGCCGTCGTGCGCAGCGCCGAGACGTCCGATCCGGCGTCGGGCTCGGACACGCAGAACGACGCGACCTGCGGCTCGTCCGCCGTGCCGAAGCACTGCGGGATCCACTCGCCCATCTGCTCGGGGGTGCCCGACCCGAAGATGCTCGCGACGGCCAGCGACGTCCCCATAATCGCCATGCCGATGCCGGCGTCGCCCCAGAAGAGCTCCTCGTTGACGATCGCCATCGTCAGGCCGCTCGGATCGGCGTGGAACTGCGCGAGGCCCTCGAAGCCGTACAGGCCGATCCGCGCCGCCTCCCGGATCACCGGCCAGGGCGTCTCCTCGCGCTCGTCCCACTCCGCGGCCGCCGGGCGCACGACGCTCTCGGCGAAGCCATGCACCCAGTCGCGGATGTCGCGCTGGTCCTGGCTGAGCTCGAGCGAGAAGCTCGCGTCCGCGCCCTCGGAGAGGTCGACGGTGGTCGACATGGGCGCCAGGCTAGATGATCGATTCCAAATTGCCGCACCCGCGGATGACGGGCCAGGATCGGCGCCGGTTCGCCACCCGGACGCTCGCCGGTACCACCGGTACCGGCTTCACGTCCGCGCGGCGCCCGGCATCCGTCCTGATCTGCCCCGCAGGCACGTCATTCGGAAGCGATCATCTAGCCGCGCGCCGCGCGCCGGCGCCGCAGGTTGCGCATCAAGAACCGCCAGACGTCCGGCCGCGGCGTCCTCGCGTCCTCGACCTCGCGCAGGCAGCCGGGGCACAGGCAGCCGTCGTAGAAGCGCGCGAAGTCCTCGCGCACGCGGTCGTCGAGCGTCACCTCGGCGCACCAGCAGCCGTCGCCCGCGCGCCCGCAGTGAAAGCCGACCGCACAGCGCGGGCACAGGCCGGTGATGCTCGCGGGGACCGGCTCGGGCGGGGTCGCTGGCGGCTGCACGCGCAGCCGATGATACGAGCGCCCGCTAGCCGGCCTCGCCGGCGATGGTCGCGACGAGCTTGCCGGGGTTCATGATCCCGGCCGGGTCGAGCTCGGCCTTCAGGGCGCGCAGGACGCCGATCCCGCGATCGCCGAGCTCGTGCGGCAGCCAGCGCGCGTGGTCGCGCCCGACGGCGTGGTGATGGCTGACCGTCGCGCCGGCCGCGCTGATCGCGTCGGTCGCGGCCGCCTTGGCGGCCTGCCACTGGCCGATCTCGAAGCCCGGCTGCGCGCGGGCGAGGAACGTGAAGTACAGCGACGCGCCGGTCGGATACAGATGCGAGACGTGGCAGCCCACGAGCGCCGGCGTCCCGCGCGCGCCGAGCGCCCCGCGCAGCGCCTCGGCGACCGCGCGGTGCACCGCGCCCAGCCGCGTCCACGTCGTCGCGGTCTCTAGCGTGTCGACGAGCACGCCGCGCGTGAGCAGCTCGTCGCGCACGTAGCCGCCGTGGAAGCGACCCCTCGCCCACGCGGAGGCGGGCGCACGTCCGAGCGCGATCGCGCCGTGGCGGCGAAGGATCGCCGCCGCCCGCAGCCGGCGGCGGGCGATCTGCGCCGACTCGCCGTCGAAGCCCGCGATCGCCAGGCAGCCCTGCCGGTGACCGCGCGCGCCGCGATACGCGCCGAGCGCGCGCGCCGCCGCAGGCCTCGATGCGAGCACCAGCGACAGGCGCGTCTCGTCCTCGTCGGACAGGCGCGCGACGTCCGGCGCCGCGCCGGCCTGCTCGAGCTCGCGCAGCGCCTCGCAGCCGGCTGCGAAGTCCGGCAGCGACCACGCCGCCCAGCGCCGGCGGGCGGGCCGCGGGCGTACCCGCAGCGTCACGTCGGTGATGATCCCCAGCACGCCCTCGGAGCCCAGCAGCAGCTCGCGCAGGCTCGGGCCCGCCGCGCTCGCCGGCACCTGCGCGGTGGCGATCTCACCGCTCGGCGTCGCCGCGCGCAGCGCGACGACGAGCTCGTCGATGCGCCCGTAGCCCGTCGACGCCTGGCCCGCCGAGCGCGTCGCCGCCCAGCCGCCGACCGTCGAGAACTCGAAGCTCTGCGGCAGGTGGCCGAGCGTCAGGCCGTCCGCCGCGAGCAGCCGCTCGACCTCGGGCCCGACCGTGCCGGCAAGGAACGTCGCAAGCTGCGAGCGCCGGTCGACCTCGCCGAGCCCCCGCAGGCGCGCGAGGTCGACGCTCACGACGGCAGCGAACGGCCCGCGCAGCGGCTCGACGCCGCCGACGACGCTCGTGCCGCCGCCGAAGGGGACGACCGCGACGCCCTCCTGCGCGCAGGTCCGCACGATCCGCGCGACCTGCTCGCGGTCGGCGGGGGCGACGACCGCGTCGGGCGCCGCGAGCCCGCGCCCGGCGCGCAGCCGGACGAGGTCGGGCAGGCTGCGGCCGGCGCTGTGCGACACGCGCGCCGGCCGGTCGTCGCGGACGTTCGCGGCGCCGACGATCTGCTCGAGCTGCGCGCGAGCGCGCCGGGGAAGCCGCGGCCGCTCGAGCTGCACCGCTTCGAGCGCGACCGGCGGCGCGCGGTGCGCGGCGTCGATGCCGAGCTCGTCGCGCAGCAGCGCGTCCGCCGCCGCCGGCAGCGGACGGTCGTGACCGTCGACGCCCCACCCCCACCAGCGCATCCGGCCGGCGATCGGATCGCTCATGCGGACAGCACAGCACGAACGCCCGGCGGGCGACGCGTCGCGCCGCCCGCCGGGGCGTGCCGCTCCTAGCGGCTCTTGCGGGCCGCCTTGTGCTTCGTCGCCTCTTCCTGCAGGCGCTGCGCCTCGTCCTTGGCGGTGAGCGCCTCGGCCTGCTCGTCGAGCGCCTCGGCCTCGCGGTCGAGCTGCTCCAGGCGTGCCTGCGTGGCCTGCTCGTCGATCTGCTCGTCGCCCTTGGCCTTCGTCTTACGCGCGGCGCTGCGGCGCTTGCGCTCGACGCGCTCAGCCTCCTGCTTGCGCTGCTCGCGAAGCCGTGCGGCCTGGGCACGCTGGCGGTCGGCGCGCTCGGCGGCCTCCTGGCGGCGCTCGCGCGCCTGCTCGCGCGTCTCGGCCAGCTGCTCGTCGGCGGCCTGCGCGCGGCGCTCGGCCGCGGCCCGCAGGCGCAGGGCGCGCTCGCGCTCGTCGGCCGCGACGCGGCGGCGGGCGGCGTCCTCGCGCAGCGCCTCGTCGCCGAGCACGGCGCCCGCAAGGTCGCGGACGTGCGCCTCGATGCGGTCGAGCGCCAGCGTGGCGCCGGGCTTCGCGCCGCTGCCGTTGCCGTTGCCGGGCAGCATCGCGACGGCGAGGTCGAGCGGCAGCCGCGCGAGCTTGATCGAGCCGCCGACGGCCGATCGGGGAATCGCTCGGATGCTCATCTATCGCTCCTCTGGGTCGATCTTCGCGGCCGTCAGCTCGGCGCGACGGGCCTCCTCCTGCAGCTGCGCCGCCTCGCGCGCCGCGGCGGCGCGCTCCTCCTCGGCTTCGCGCTCGGCGGCCGCCACCGCTGCGTCCTGCTGACGGCGCTGGGCGTCGGCCGCGGCCTCGCGCTGGCGGGCCTCGGCCTGTGCGCGCTCCTCGGCCTCCCTGCGGTCGCGCTCGGCCGCCTCCTCGCGCTCGCGCGCGGCGACCTCGTTCTCGAGGCGCTCGCGCTCGAGCTCGTTCTCCTTGCGGGCCGCCTCGAGCTCGGCCTCCTCCTCGGTCTGGCGCGCGCGGCGGGCGGCGGCCTCGGCGTCGTCCTCGGCCTCGACCTGGGCCTGCTGCAGCCGGCCCTCGCGCGCGAGGTCGTCGTCGCCGAGCGCCGAGCCGGCGGCTTCCTTGATGTGCCCGGCGAGCTTGCCGGCCAGCCCGCCGCCGGTGCGCTCGGGGGTCTCTGGGTTCGTCACGTCGTAGCTCCTGTGTGTCACGCCACCGCTCCGGACGAGCGGCGCGGACCAGTTGGTATGCCCGCAAGGAGGCGCCGTTGTGTGGCGCAGGACACACAGCGGCGTGCCGGCCGGCGCGCGGGCTCGCACGGAGGGGGCGGGATTCGAACCCGCGGTCCGCTCTCACGGACTCCGGTTTTCAAGACCGGTGCATTCGACCGCTCTGCCACCCCTCCAGGCGACGACGAGCACCACGGACGATCCCATACCGCGCGGGCATCGTTCCCTGCCCCACCCGCCGCGCCGCGCCCGACCTCTACACTGCGAGGACCCCGCCGGGAGAGGTGGCCGAGTGGCTGAAGGCACTCGCCTGCTAAGCGAGTATGGGGCTCAACCCCCATCGCGGGTTCGAATCCCGCCCTCTCCGCTTACACTGCACGATCCCCAAGCGCCCGTAGCTCAGCTGGATAGAGCGTCGGTCTACGGAACCGAAGGTCAGAGGTTCGAATCCTCTCGGGCGCGCTGGAGACGCCCCGCATCGCGGGCGTCTGTGACCGTCCGCAGGTCCGCAGCGGCCGCTTCGCCCGCTCGGCCTCACGGCTGGATACCGAGCTGGCGCATCCTCGTGAGGTTGTCCTCTACCACGGCGATCGCCGAGGACAGCTTTCCGTCCTCGACGCGGAAGATGTACACCTCGTCGACGTCCTCGAAGCGCCGGCCGGTTGGCGGGATGCCGCGCCACTCGCCCCGGTGGGTGCCCGAGCACTTGAAGTAGCCGACGACCTTGCGGCCTTCTGCGATCACGTCGTGAACCTCCATGCGAAAGTCCGGGAACGATTCGCGAAAGGGGCCGATCCAGCCCCGTGCCGCCTCGGCGATCTGACCGCTCGCGACCTCGTCTAGGCGCTCCAGATCGCCGGCGTTGACGATCGCGACCAGCCGGTGCACCAAGGCCTTGTTGTTCTCGGGGCCGGTCATCGCGGCGCGTACATGATGACCGCGACTCCGATGAGGCGGACGGAGGCGCCGATCAGGTCATAGCGGTCGGGGCGGAAAGCCGTTCGAGCAGCACGCCGGAGCCAAGCGTCCCCGCCACGAACACGCCGCCGTAGGCGGCGAGGATGCGCCCGAAGTGCGGCTCGGTGTGGAAGGTGGCGACGAAGCCGTAGAGGAAGAGCGCGAGGCCGCCGAGCAGCGCGAGCGCCCAGCGACGTCTCATGAAGTTCCGCAGACGCCGATAGCCGGTCCGCCAGCGGAGGTCGCCCTCCCAGTGCCCGGGGGTCGCTTCGGCTGGGTCGCGCGGTTCAGTCGGGCACGTCCGGCGGACAGGGGCGCTCGCGCACGAGGGCTAACCCCTACTAGGGAGTGACGGCCTTGGCCAGCTGCTCGCCGCGGATCAGCCGCGGCTCGTAGCCGGTGAACTGGATCGAGAGCTGCCCGCCGGCCCGCGCGGCCTCGCGCGGCAGCTGCGCCGCCAGCGACCACCCGCCACGACTGATCTGCGCCCTGAGGTGCAGGAACTCGACGCTGCCGCCGGCCGCAACGTAGCCGAGCCGAATGCGCACGACGCCTCGCGCGCGCTGCGTGATCGAGCCGGACACGAGCAGCCTGCCATCGCTGTCGATCCGCGTCGTGCGGCGCACGAGCAGCGCCTTGCCGCTCGCCGCGCGCAGGGTGACGTCGTCGGGCTGGACCGTCGCACCGCCGCCGTAGGCGAGCGTGACGATGCCCGTCGACTTGCGCCGCTGCGCCGCAGGCAGGAGGCGCGAGATGCGGATCTCGCCACGCGAGATCGGCACGGTGAAGCGCGTCGTCCTGCCGGAGGATCGGTAGCTGACCGCGATGTCGCCGCCCGCGCGCGCGGTGATCCGCGCCAGCACGTCGAGCCGGCCCGATCGCACGCCAGCCCGCAGCACCGACAGCTTCGCCGGATCGCGTGGAGCCGCGTCGAGTGGCGGGGGCGGCGGCGCGGGTGGCGGCGGCGGCGGAGGCGCGGGTGGCTGAGCCGCGGGCGGCGGAGG
>Ga0247713_1000064_pt1 | contig 75583 bp, 83 predicted proteins | sample 21E_NmetaG_FD_189936 | JGI IMG/M metagenome (GOLD analysis project Ga0247713, IMG submission 189936) | Soil microbial communities from hillslope of Landscape Evolution Observatory, University of Arizona, Oracle, AZ, United States - 2-1-E_N | ecosystem: Engineered > Artificial ecosystem >... | reverse complement strand
GCGCGGGCGGCGCCTCGAACTCCACCGTGGGCCGGGGCGCAGCCGGAGCGGGCGGCGGAGGAACGGTGGGTTCGGTCTCGGGAAAGTCGAAATCGACGGGCATGTCGCGCACCTCCGCTAGATACCTGGCCGGACCAGGCGTCGCTGAAACTCCAGGGGATCGGTCCACCCAGGCCGCGGGTGGGGGGACCCGGGGCCAGGGCCGAACGAGAGGCCACCGGTCGTGCTCACGTATCCAGGTAACCACTGTTGCCTGTGAACATGCTGGGAAGGCCCCGCGAGGCCGGTGAGAGGATGGGTCGATGAGCGCTCCCCTTCGGCGGTATCGGCTTCAGCACGTCGAACCCGTCGACATCGGGCAGCATGACGTCGAGGACCATGAGATCAGGCCGGAAGCTGGCGGCCCGGGCCAAGGTCGAGCGGCCGTCCGAGGCCATCTCCACCTCGAAGCCCTCGTAACGCAGGTTTTGGGGGCTCCCGTGACTGCAATCGAAAAATATTCGTCTCGGCGGGCGGCCACGTGGGTAGGGACAGGGATTGCTCACACAAAGGAGGCGGACCATCGTCACGATCCCGTTAGAGTCAGTCGGGTTCCGCACCGGCGCCGTCCCCCGCCGGGAGATGGTGGCGGTGCTCGAAGAAGCGGCGACCAAGAAGAACATCAAGGCGGAGAAGGCGACCAGCGGCAGCCCGGGCCTCGACCTGGAGACGGTGCTCTCCGTCCAGGCGTGGGTGCGCAAGCTCGGCGAGCCACAGCACAGCTGGCTCGACCTGCACGTCTTCGACGAGAGCGACCAGCTCATCAGGTCGGAGACGCTACCGATGAACTATGTACGGACGGCCGACAACGACGGCGAGGTGTTCGGCTTCGAGGGCGGAGTGTTCAAGGGCACCGGAGCGTCACCCGGCTCTGTCTGGCTGGCGCCCGACGCCCGCAAGGTGCAGTACCGGGTGTACTGCGAGGCAGGGGGTACGGTCTACAGCGACGGTCTCCTCCGCCAGCACGAGCTGCCGCCGGACGCCGAGCTGAGTGGCGCAGCCGAGCCGCCGTCCCGCCGCAAGCGGGCGGTCAAGCCGACCTAGCCAGCTCACCTCGCATTGTCATGGACCTGAGCGGCGGCTCAGGTCATGTACTTCCCTTCCAGGGCCGAGCAGCAGGTCTCGGTGATCGCCTTGGTGACCAGGTAGGGGTCGCAGTTGGCGTTGGGACGGCGGTCCTCGATGTAGCCGCTCTTGTCCACTTCCACCTGCCAGGGGATGCGCACGGAGGCGCCCCGGTTGGACACTCCGTAGCTGAACTCGTTCCACGGCGCCGTCTCGTGCAGGCCGGTCAGCCGGGCCTCGATGCCGAAGCCGTACTGGTGGACGTGCTCCATGTAGTTCTCGCCCAAGGCCTCGCATGCGGCGATGATCGGGTCGTAGCTCGAACGCATGGCGTTGGTCGAGAAGTTGGTGTGGGCGCCGGCGCCGTTCCAGTCGCCATGGACCGGCTTGGGGTCGAGCGTGGCCGACACGTCGAAGTCCTCGGCGGTGCGGTACAGGAGCCAACGGGCGACCCACAGGTGGTCGGACACGTCGAGGGGGGAGCCTGGGCCGATCTGGAACTCCCACTGGCCGGGCATGACCTCGGCGTTGATGCCGGAGAACAGCAGCCCGGCGTCGAGGCAGGCCTGCATGTGCTTCTCCACGATGGGCCGACCAAAGATCTCGTCCGAGCCGACGCCGCAGTAGTAGCCGCCCTGGGGGGCGGGGAAGCCCTTGGGCGGGAAGCCCATGGGGCGGCTGCCCTCGAAGAAGGTGTACTCCTGCTCGATGCCGAACCACGGCTCCTGGGACGCGTACTTTTCGGACACCGCACGCAGGGCCGCCCGGGTGTTGCTGGGGTGCGGGGTCAACTCGGTCGTCAGGACCTCGCACAGGACCAGCACGTCGTTGCCACCCCGGATCGGGTCGGGGCAGGAGAAGACCGGCTGCAGCACGCAGTCCGAGGCGCTGCCCGGCGCCTGGTTCGTCGACGATCCGTCGAAGCCCCAGATCGGAAGCTCGGCGCCGTCGGCCATGACCTTGGTCTTCGACCGCAGCTTGGCGGTCGGCTCGGTGCCGTCGATCCAGATGTACTCAGCTTTGTAGGCCACGTAACTCCTCGGGGTAGCGGGTCGGGGCCTGCTGTCAGCCGGCCCGGAATCTCTGACCCCAATAGTGAGCCTCATCAGCGTTGCTGAACCAAGTCTGCTTTGTGAACGGTCTGTGAACAACGGCCGTTGCGTGCCCATCGACCAGCTCAGCCGTCCGAACTTCTAGGCTCCGCGGCGTTTGACCGACCACCCTCTGGGAGCCCTGTGATCATCCATCCCTGCTACACGCTCGAGACGTGGTGCGTGCGGGAGTCAACGCTCGACCTCGACGTGCTGGCCCAGTCGGAGTCGCTCTTCGCCCTGGCCAACGGCCACCTCGGCCTCCGGGGCAACCTCGACGAGGGCGAGCCGTACGGGCTCCCGGGCACCTACCTGAACGGGCTCCACGAGATCCGCCCCCTGCCCTACGCCGAGGCGGGCTACGGCTATCCCGAGTCCGGGCAGACGATGATCAACGTCACCAACGGCAAGCTCCTGCGCCTGCTGGTCGACGACGAGCCGTTCGACGTGCGGTACGGGCGGCTCGCGTCTCACGAACGGGTGTTGGACATGCGGGCTGGGACGTTGACCCGCGACGTGCAGTGGGTGTCTCCCGCCGGCCAGGCCGCCCGCATCCGGTCCACCCGACTGGTGTCGTTCACCCAGCGCGCCGTCGCCGCCATCTGTTACGAGGTCGAGGCCCTCGGCGACCGGGCGCGCATCGTCGTCCAGTCGGAGCTGGTGGCCAACGAGCCGCTGCCCATTCCCGGCAGCGATCCCCGGGTCGCGGCCGCCCTGGCCGCGCCGCTCGTCTCCGAGGACCATGGCACCCGGGGCCTGACAGCCGTCGAGCTGGCCCACGTCACTGCGGTCAGCGGCCTGCGGATGGCGGCGGCGATGGACCACATCGTGGATGCCCCACCGTTCACCGAGATCGCCGCCGAATCGAGTGCCGACACCGGCCGGGTCACGGTGACGACCGTCCTCGAACCGGGGCAGCGCCTCCGCATCGTGAAGTTCCTGGCCTACGGCTGGTCGAGCCTCCGCTCCCGCCAGGCGTTGCTCGACCAGGTGGTAGCGGCCCTGACCGCCGCCCGCCGGACGGGATGGGACGGCCTCCTCGTCGAGCAGCGCCAGTACCTGGACGCGTTCTGGGACCGGGCCACGGTCGAGGTCGAAGGGGACCTGGAGGTCGAGCAGGCGGCTCGCTTCTCGCTCTTCCACATCCTCCAGGCCGGAGCGCGGGCCGAGGGGCGGGCCATCCCGGCCAAGGGCCTCACCGGATGGGGCTACGACGGTCACGCCTTCTGGGACAGCGAGTCCTTCGTGCTGCCGGTGCTGACCTACACGTTCCCGTCCGCCGCGGCCGACGCCCTGCGCTGGCGCCACAGCACGCTCCCGATCGCCCGCCTGCGGGCGCAGACGCTGGGTCTTCAGGGCGCGGCGTTCCCGTGGCGGACGATCGCCGGAGAGGAGTGCTCGGGCTACTGGCCGGCGGGGACGGCGGCCTTCCACGTCAACGCCGACATCGCAGATGCCGTCATCCGCTACGTCGACGCCACCGGTGACGAGGACTTCGAGCGCGACATCGGCCACGACATCCTCGTGGAGACCGCCCGTCTCTGGCGGTCGCTCGGCCACCACGCCCGCGACGGCTCCTTCCGCATCCCGGGCGTCACCGGGCCCGACGAGTACACCGCGCTGGCCGACGACAACGTCTACACGAACCTCATGGCGCAGCAGAACCTGCGGGCCGCGGCAGATGCCGCCGAGCGTCACCCGGCCCAGGCGAAGGCCCTGGGCGTCGAGGTCGACGAGGTGGCAGCGTGGCGAGCGGCCGCCGACGCCATGTACGTCCCCTACGACGAGGTACTGGGCGTGCACCCGCAGTCGTCGGGGTTCACCGGGTACGAGGTCTGGGACTTCGAATCGGTGAGCCCCTACCAGTACCCGCTCTTCCTGCACTTCCCGTACTTCGACATCTACCGCAAGCAGGTGGTCAAGCAAGCCGACCTGGTGCTGGCCATGCACCTGCGACCGGACGCCTTCACCGACGAGCAGAAGGCGCGGAACTTCGCCTACTACGAGGGCATCACCGTGCGCGACTCTTCACTGTCGGCAGCCACCCAGGCGGTGCTGGCCGCCGAGATCGGGCACCTCGAGCTGGCCTACGACTACCTCGCCGAGTCGGTTCTGGTCGACCTCCAGGACCTGCACAACAACACTGGTAGCGGGCTCCACCTCGCCGCTCTCGCCGGGGGGTGGTCCGCTCTCGTCGCCGGGTTCGGGGGCTTTCGGGCGCTGGCGGGCACGCTGTCGTTTGCCCCCCGCCTGCCCTCGGACATCACCCGGTTCGTCTTCCACCTGCGCTACCGCGGGCGCAGCATCCGGGTGGCGGCTACGCACAGTGAGGCCAGCTATGCCGTGATTGCCGGAGAGCCCATCGACCTCACCCACCATGGCGAACCGCTCCGGGTAGGCCAGGAGCCGGTCACCCGCCCGATCCCCGCCCCGACACCGCGCCCGACACCGACGCAGCCTCCAGGCCGGGCGCCGGCCGCGCGTCAGGACGTGGGCGGCCTGTAGCGCCCGCTGGCCGCGGTTGAAGCGGTCCTCTCTGAGCAGCAACGGGCTTCGAGGGGTGGTACCACATCATCGTGGTACGTTTGGTACGGTGACAGACCTTGAGGTACTCGATCGGCTGAACGAGCTCCTCGACGCGACCGACGATGCAACTGTCAACACCTCGATGCGGTTGCCGGCGGCGTTGCGCGATGCCGCTGCTCTGGCCGTCGAGCATCTGGGTGTCGCGCCCTCGACGACGACGCTCACCGCTGCCGCACTCCGCTCCGCGCTCGAGACGGCAGCGATGGAGGCTGCGCTCGAAGCCCACTACCGGCAACACCCAGGCGCCCGCCCCACGCTCGCCGAGATCGCCCTCGCCCTGGCCGTCCAGGACGGGTCACCGCTGGCAGCTCGTCCTGCAGTGATCGAGCGGGCGGCGGCGGAGGTGGTGGTCCGGCACCCACGCGCCGACGCCGACGATGTCCTGCTCTGGGCTGAAGCGCAGCAGGCGGTCGGAGCGTGAGGGCAATCATCCTGGACAACGAGGCCGTGCAGGCGCTGTCGCAGCCCGACCACGCCAAGCATCGAGTCGTGGTCGCCCATCTTGCTGGTGCGGTCGTCCGTCGTCGCAGGCGCGCGATGGTGCACACCGTCGTGCCTACCGCGGTCCGTGTGGAAGCGGGATGGGATCGTTCAGCTGGGAACGCGGTCGCTATCAATCGGTTTCGCGTCGTCGACGCCGTGCTGTACACCACCACGGCCAACGTCGGCGCCCAGATCGTCGGGAGCACGGGCGCAAGCGTCGCCGACGCCCATGTTGGCGCGACGGTACGAAGCCGCCCCACCGACGATGTCGTCGTGCTCACCAGCGACCCGGACGACATGGTCCGCGTGTCAGTACCCAAGACGATCGTCGCGATCAGGATCTGAGAGCAGCTCATCGGCCGAGGCTTTCCCGAAGCTACGGTCCGGCCGACACCACGACCGTCACCGCCGACGCCCCCGGGACTACCGATCCAGGGAGCGGCGTCTGTGTCATCACGAGCCCCCGTGCGACATCGGGAGTGTGCTCCTCATGAATGACGACCGTCAGCCCCAGTTGCGCCAAGGCAGCTGCGGCCTCTCCCACCTGCCGACCGAGGAGGTTGGGGACGGGGACGTCCACCGGGATCGTCGAAGGCTCGTCGTAGCAAGCGGCCCAGGCGCCCGCCCGAGTACCTGTGGCGTCGTCGATGAACGCGACCATCTGGTAGGACGGGTAACGGTTCGGGTTGGGCGCACCACCTCGGCGGGTGGGGGTCGATGACGCGTCGGTGGGGGGAGGCGGCACGATGTCAGACACCTCGACGACCCATGTCGGCCTCGCCAGATTGGGGGGGCCGAGTCCCACCTTGTCGAGTACCGGATTGCCAACCATGGCGAAGTAGGCGCTGTATCTCCCATTGCCGTCGTGGACGTAGGCGCGGGCCTGCTCGATCGCCGCTTGCTCCGAGATGGCCGAGACGACGCCGGGATCGGCGGCGGTGATCTGATAGCCGGCGGCGGTCAGCTGCGGCTCGCAGAATCCATCCCCGACATGCGCGCGCCCGGAGGGCTCCTGCACCGTGGTGGGAGTGACCGGGGCCCCGGTCGTGCGCACCGTCCTCTGGCGGTCAGCTTGAAGACTGGCGACGAGCACGGCGCTCGCTGCAATGACCCCGATGCCACTCATGACCCCGACTGCCACCCGGCGCCGGCGGTGGCGATGGTGCAGCTCCTGCCGCAGCTCCGTCACGGACGGGCCAACGGATGGCCGCGCCGCAGCCCGGCGCAGAGCTTCGGTCAGGTCGCTCATAGGTCCTCCCCGTCGACGCCAAGTCCCGCATCCCGCAGCGCCGTGAGCGCGCTCCGGAGGTGCACCTTCACCGTGCCCGCACTGCACCCCATCGCCGCAGCGATGTCGGCAGCAGACATGTCCAGGTAGTAGCGACAGATGATGGCTTGTCTCTGGCGGTTGGGCAGGCGGGCCAGCGCAGCACGAACCGCCAGGACGTCGGCGGCATCGGGGTGCTGTGCCGCGGTTTCACCAGCTACGCGTGCGTATGCCCGTCGCTCCGCCGCCAGGCGACGAAACCGGGATCTAGCGAGGTTGAACGCCACCGTCTGCACCCAGCCATCGGGATTCATCATCAGGCGCACGTCAGGCCATCGGTCGACAGCGCGCAACAGCGCCTCGTTGGCCAATTCCTCGGCCACGCCCGCGTCTCCCAGGTAAAGGCTCAATGCGCCGACCAACCGGCGACGGGCGCTGGAGCAGAATTGCTCAAGATCGCTACTGCTCGATGTCGCCAACGTAGGCCCCATGCTGCTTGATAACGCCTCGGAGGTCGGTGAAGGGGTAGCGGACAGAAGACATTTCGTTCGATCGGCCACGGCTGTTACGGGCAGCACGAGCGTCCATCTCCCGTCCCAACGGCTGGACGGTCACGAGTTGCGAGTCGAGCGGCTGTTGACCGCTTGCCAGTCGGCGGCTGTCCGCTGCCGACCGCTGAAAACCGTGGTTTCGCCGCCTCCCGCGGCCTGGCCGCGGCCTGGAGCCACTCCTGATCAGCCTCGCGATCGGTCGAGCCATGCCGCGCTCACGGTTGGGAAGTGGGCGGCAAGCTGTGCCGCCATCTCCGGCTCCGACACCGGCCGGCGCCGGCGCTTGGCGATCAGCCCTTGGCGCCGTGCGCCCGTCGGACGTGCAGGCCTGGGTCAGGAGCCGAAGCGACGTACTCGCTCCGTCGACCGTCGAGGTCGTCTATCGCTACCTGGCCGCGAGCTTCGGCGCGGCGGTCAAGGACCGGATCATCGTCCGTTTGCCCTGTGTCTGCATCGAACTTCCTCGCCCGGCGCCGGCGGAGGTGGTTCCGGCGACAACGGCCGAAGTGCTTCTCCTGGCGGAGACACTGCCGAAGCGGTACCGGGCCATGGTCATCCTGGCGAGCGGGACAGGAGTGAGGCAGGGCGAGGCTTTCGGCGTGGTGCTCCCGAACGTCGACTTCATGCAGGGCGAACTCCGCGTCGATCGCCAGCTCGTGCTTCGCGGTCGCCACGTCCCCGAGATCGCTCCTCCCAAGACCGACGCCAGCGTGAGGACGGTCCCGCTCTCCGATGGCGTCGTTGGCGCCCTCGTCGCCCACCTCGCCGAGTTTCCGGCCGTCGACCGGGCACCGTATGGGTCACTGGTCTTCACCGCCGCCGGCGGCGGGCCGATTCATCGCAACCGGTTCGGCGAGGTCTGGCGGCGCACGGTCCGCCGGTCTGGCGGCGCACGATCCGCCGGTCTGGCGTGCGACCGGACCTCACGTTCCATGACCTGAGGCATTACTACGCGTCCCTGCTGATTCGACACGGTGAGTCGGTGAAGGTCGTCCAGCGCCGGCTGGGCCACAAGACCGCCCAGGAGACGCTCGACACCTACGGGGCACTTGGGCCGGCTCCGACGACAGACGCGAAGCGCGGTCGAAAAACTGAACTGTTCCGTAGCCCGCGGCCTGGCGGGTCCCTCCGGAGGTAAAATCCCAGGTCACAGTGATGACGGTAGGCGGGGCCTGGGAAATCTGCCCTCTGAGCAGCACTGTTGCTCGTCCGAGAGGGCACCCTCGTCCTCTAAAAGTCCTCAACTCAAGGGTCTGAGCGGGTCGTTGTGGGACGATGGCGGTCATGGGCGAGGAACTGCTCGACGCCATCGACTCCGATCCCTCGGTCCTGCACGGACAAGCGCGTTTCCGAGGGACGCGCGTCTCGGTCAGCGTCGTGCTCGACTGCCTGGCCGCCGGCATGACCTCCGCCGAAATCCACGAGCAATACCCGTCGTTGCCCGATGACGCGGCGCGAACGGCTGTTGCCTACGGCGCCTTGTTGGCACGCGAGGAGCTGTACCCGCTCAAGCCGACGTCGGGGTGAGGGTCAAGCTCGACGAGAACATTCCGGTCCTGGCTGCGGTCGTCGCACAGCAGCTCGGGCACGACGCCGACACGGTCACCAGCGAAGGTCTGGTTGGGTCGACGGATCCGGAAGTCCTCGCAGCGGCGACTGGTGATGGCCGCCTCCTTGTCACGCTCGACCGAGGCTTCGGCGACGTTCGCGCCTATCCGCCCGGAAGCCATGGCGGGATCGTCGTGTTGCGGGTTGAGTCGCAGGACGCCGCCAGTGTGGCGGAGGTGGTGCGGTCCTTCCTGTCGACCAACGAGTTCGACGATCTCACCGGCTGCATCGTCGTTGTGCGAGGCCACCTCGTCCGGGTCCGGCGCCCCGAGTAGTCAGCTCGGCGGCCGGCCCGCCAGCCTGCTCTCAATCATGTGCAACGGGACCGCGGTCGGCCGGCAAGCACCGTACGCGATCGCCGCCACGCCGCCGACGAGCAGGAAGTCAACCTGATGCCGTTCGAGCGCAGCGAGGAGTTGGTCGATGTCGAGGGACGGTCCCTCAGCGGTCATCGAGCTCCACGTAGTGGCCGGCGGCACGGTCTGCTTCCACCGCCGCCCGCACGCGAGGCCACGAACTCGTCGTCCGAGAGCGGAAGAGTCTCGCCGGTCATGGTACGAGGCTAGCGAAGCGCGGTCGAAACTGACTGCTCGGTAGTCCCCGGGTCGGCGCATAGGAGGACCGTAACGCGCCGTCGCGGACCGACATCGGCCGTCAGAGCCCGGTATCCGCGGCCTGCCGCGGCCTGGCGGGTCGCTCCGGAGGTAAACCCCAGGTCACAGGGAGTAATGACGGTGAGTCGGCCTGTAGGCGGGGTTCTGTGCGTCGCCCCGGGGGCGGCGCGGTGGCCATCCATCTATGCGGCCTACCTGGGGAGTGTGCCTCCGAGGAGGCACTGGACGGGCATCCGTCCCCTGTTCGGCCTTGCTCCGGGTGGGGTTTGCCGAGCCGCCCGGGTCACCCCGGGCGCTGGTGCGCTCTTGCCGCACCGTTTCACCCTTGCCTGTGCCCTTGCGGGCCATCGGCGGTCTGTTTTCTGTGGCACTTTCCTGCGGGTCACCCCGACTGGCCGCTAGCCAGCACCCTGCCCTGTGGAGCCCCGACCTTCCTCGACCCGGTCAGTGCCGAGCCGCGGCCACCCGGCCGACTCACCGTCGCCTCCATTCTCGCGCACTCCGGTCAGAAGTCGAGGGCGGACAGCTCGGGGATCCAGCCCCGGGCCCGTTCGCACGCCTCCCGCCAACGGTGGCGGTCGGATTCGTCGGCCGGTTCGACGGTGGTCCGGGGTGACCAGGTAGCGGCAACGTCGTCCTCACCCGCCCACACGCCCACGGCCATGCCGGCCAGGAACGCCGCTCCGAGCGTGGTGGCCTCCAACACGGGCGACACCTCCACCGGCCGTTGGCATGCGTCGGCCAATGCCTGCAGGAACAGCCCGTTCGCGCTCATCCCACCATCGACCCGGAGCGATGGGATGTGGCAGGCCGCGTCGGCTTCGGCCGCGTCGAGGAGGTCGGCGCCCCGGTGGGCGACGCCCTCCAACACGGCGCGTACGACCTCCGCCCGCCCGGTCCCACCGGTCAGGCCGAGCAGCGTGCCTCGGGCGCCAAAGTCCCAGGCCGGGGTGGCCAGGCCCAGCAAGGCGGGCACAAACCAGACGTCGCCGGTCGTGTCGCAGGCCGAGGCGACGACCTCTGATTCGGCCGCGTCCGAGATCACACCGAGGTCGTCGCGCAGCCACTCGACCGCCTGGCCGGCGGTCAGCATGAACGCTTCGATGCCCCAGGTGATCCGTCCGGCCCGTCGCCAGGCCACGATCGGGAACGTGCCGTGCGGGCCTCGCTGCTCGTACTCGGGACGGACGGGGCCGAGGCACAGGTCGAGCATGCCGCCGGTACCGAAGGTCATCTTGGCCATGCCCGGCCTGGTGCACCCCTGGCCGATCAGCGATGCCTGCTGATCGCCGACCAGCCCCGCGATCGGCGGCGAGCCCGGCAAGGCGGAGGCCGGACCGACCACGCCGGAGGAGTCCACAATGTCCGGCAGCACCGAGGGCGGGATGCGGAGGACGTCGAGCACCGACGTATCCCATCCCGAGCCGTCCAGCCGCATGAGGCCGGTCACGCCTGCGTTGGAGAGGTCGGTGACGTGCAGCGCCCCGGCCGAGAGCGTCCAGGCGACCCAGGTATCGACGGTGCCGAAGCACAGGTCGCGGGTGCGGTCCGGGTCGACCGTGTCGAGCAGGAAGGCCAACTTGGTGGCCGAGCTGCTGGGTGACAGCCGCAGGCCCTGCGCCTGGAGCGCCAGGCACATCATCACCGTGCGCTGGTCCTGCCAGCCGATCCCGGGCCCGACCGGCTCGCCTGTCTGGCGGTCCCAGACGATGGTGGTGGCGCGCTGGTTTGTGATGCCGACACCTTCGACCGGTCCGCCGTCGGCGAGTGCCGCCTTGGCCACGTCGAGAACCGCATCGGCCAGGTCCGAGGCGTCGATCTCGACGAAGCCGGGCGCCGGCGTGGACGGCAGCACGGTGCGGCGGTGGATGTGGGTGACGGAGGCGTCGGCGGTGACGATCGAGGCCCGCACGCTGCTGGTGCCCACGTCGATGACCAGCAGGCTCATGTCGGCCGTTCTGAGCGCCGCACGGCCAGGTAGCCGCCAAAGATGCCCGCGGACGCGGCCATGAGCCCGTTGAAGACCAGCGACACCGGATCGGCGACCTCCCGGCCCAGCGCAACGCGGATAAGCGTGATGACCACGATGAGCACGACGTACGCCGACAATGCGGCCAGCGCGCCGTGGGTCAGTGGCGTCTCCGGCTGGCGAAGAGCCGCCACCCGCCCACCGGCCACCATCCCGCCCAGCAGGACCAGGTAGAGCAGGAGGTTGGCGTCACGGTCGGTGAGCGACGTGATGGCCTGGGCCACGACGATGGCCGCCGCGGCCACGAGCATGGCCAGCTGCGCCCCTGCCATGACAGCACGACGGTCGACGTTCACGACGCGCGGAGCCCAACGGGGCCGGCGAGGTGAAGCACGCGGCCAGTATCGCCGTCGCCCGTCGAGGTCACGTCGCGGCCGCCAGCCGCTCGCCGTCGGCGCAGGCCCGGTAGGCGGCGATGTGGGCATCCGCCTCGGTCTCGGTCCAGCCCAGCTCGCCGGCCAAGAGGCGGGCCACGTCGGCGGCTGCGACCGCAGACGCGTCACGGCCGAGGATGAGCGACCGGGTCCGGCGAGACAGCACGTCGTCGAGCGTACGGGCCATCTCGTAGCGGGCGGCGTAGACGGCCTCGGCCCGCAGGTACGGGAGCGTGGGCACGAGAGGCGCGGCGAGCGACGGGTCGGCGGCCGTCATCGCCTCGATCACCCGGGCCTCGCTGCCATAGCGGCCGGCGAGATGGTCGAGCTCGCTGTCGACGACCGCCGTCGCTCCTCGGAGCGCCAGCCTGGCAGTGGGGGAGGGTGTATGGGACCGCCCGAGCTCGTCCTCGACCGCGTCGACGGTGTCGGCGGCCATGGCCCGGTAGGTCGTGAGCTTGCCGCCGGCGATGGTCACCAGGCCGTCCGGACCACGGCTCACCCGGTGGCGGCGGGAGAGGTCGGCGCTGCGCTGGTTGGCGGCGCCCGCCACGAGCGGGCGCAGCCCGGCCCATGTGCCCACCACGTCGGTCGCCGTCAGCGTGGTGGTGAGGGTCGCGTTGACGGCGTCCAGCAGGTAGGCGACATCGGCGGCGGTGCACATGGGACGGTCGAGGGGGCCGTCGTAGTCGGTGTCGGTTGTGCCGACGTAGACCCGGTTGGTTCCCGGCCAGGGCACCACGAAGATCGATCGGCCGTCGGAGGGGACGGTGAGCACCAGCGCTGTGTCGGTGTGGGCCAGGTCGGCGGGGACGGTGATGTGCACCCCCTTGGCCGGCCGGATGGACTTCGGCCCGGCACCTGCGGTCGCCAGCTCGTCGGCCCATACGCCGGCGGCGTTGACCACCACCGATGCCCGGACCTCGAGCTCCTGCCCGTCGGCCTGGACCGAGGCGCCGGTCACCCTTCCGCCGGCCCGGGTCAGCAGGCCGGTGACGGGGACGTGGTTGGCGGCCACGGCCCGGTGGTTCAGCACGGCCGTGCGCACGACAGCCAACGTGAGACGGGCGTCGTCGGCTTGGGCGTCGAGGAAGAGGTGGGCGCCGACCAGCCCGTCCGTGCGCAGTGACGGGGTGTGGGCCAGGGCGTCCCGGGTCGAGAGACGTCGGTGCAGGCGACCGATACGGAGGCCACCGGCCAGGTCGTAGAGCCAGAGGGCGGAGGAGACGCCCCGCATCCGGGCTCGGCTCCCGTAGGAGGGGTACAGGAAGGGGATGGGGCGGACGAGGTGAGGGGCGTTCCGGAGCAGGCGCTGCCGCTCGGCCAGGGCCTGGGAGACGAGCCGGTAGTCGCCCTGGCTCAGGTACCGGAGGCCACCGTGGACCAGCTTCGACGACCGCGACGACGTGCCGGCGCCGAAGTCGTCCCGCTCCACCAGCGCGGTGCGCATGCCCCGCCCCGCGGCGTCGAGAGCCACGCCGGCGCCGGTGATGCCCCCTCCCACGACGAGCACGTCGAACGGCTCGGCGACCAGCCGCTCGAGGGCGGTGTCGCGGTCGAACATGGTCACGCCGGTCCGCATCCTAGGAGGCTGGTGGTGACGGCCTCCCTCCACCGAAAGAAATGGACTTCGGCAACCTTTTCGTTGGATAATTCACTTCGGTCGATGTCCGCCTGGTCACCGAGACGCCAGGTTTGGAACCGAGCCGGGAGAGGAAGGTGATACCGCAATGGATCTGTCCTGGCGTCTACGAGGCGCGTGCCGCGGGCTGGACCCGGAGATCTTCTACTCCGCGTCCGAAGAGGACGACGGCATCGCGCGGGCGAAGCAAGTCTGCAACACGTGCGTCGTGCAGCAGCAGTGCCTGGAGTTCGCTCTGGCGAACCGCGAGTCCGAGGGGATCTGGGGCGGCGCCACCGAAAAGGAACGCCGACGCATTCTGCGTCAGCGCCGCAAGACCGCCGCGGCCTGATTCCGGTAGACCGGCGTAGGCCGGTTCGGTCCCGCTACCGTTCCGCGCCGTGAACCTGTCTGACCTCGGAGGCTGGCCGGCCGTTCTCGGTCCTCTGAGCGCGGGCCGAGACCTCGGTGCGGTCGAGGTGACGGCCGCCATCACCGAGATCCTCGAGGGGACAGCCAGCCCGGCCCAGATCGCCGCCTTCGCCGTCGGCCTGCGCATGAAGGGCGAGACGGTCGAGGAGATGTCGGCCCTCCTCGACGTGATGCGGGCCTTCGGCGAGCGGGTCGAGCTGGCGGCGGACACGGATGCCGTCGACACCTGCGGCACCGGCGGCGACCGGTCGTGCACGATCAACGCATCAACCGTGGCTGCGCTCGTGGTCGCCGGCGCCGGCGCCAAGGTCTGCAAGCACGGCAACCGGTCGCAGTCGTCGCAGTGCGGGTCGGCCGACCTGCTCGAGGCTCTTGGTGTGACCATCGACCTGGCCCCGGGTGCGGTGGCGGGCTGCGTCGACCGAGTCGGGATGGGTTTCTGCTTCGCGCCCCGCTACCACCCCGCGTTCCGCCACGTCGGCCCGGTCCGGCGGGAGCTGGGCGTGCCGACGGTCTTCAACTTCCTCGGTCCGGTGGCGAACCCCGCCCGCGTCCGGCGCCAGGTGCTCGGGGTCAGCGACCCCGCCATGGCCGAGAAGCTCCTCGGCGTCCTCCAGGCCCAGGGCTCCGAGCGGGCGTTGGTGGTGTACGGCCACGACGGCCTCGACGAGCTGTCGACGGTCACCACGTCGACCGTCTTGGAGCTGCGCGACGGCGACGTGCGCAGCTACGACGTCGATCCGGCGGCGCTCGGACTCAATCCGGCCACGCTGGGTGACATCCAGGGTGGCGACCCGCCGACCAACGCCGACCTGGCTCGCCGCATCCTCGACGGCGAGCCCGGCGCCCGGCGCGAGTTCGTCCTGCTCAACGCCGCAGCCGGCCTGGTGGCGGCGGGGGTGGCCGACGACCTGTCGGAAGGGCTGGCTGCAGCCACGGCTTCCGTCGACGAGGGTGCCGCCGCAGGCGTGCTCGACGGGCTGGTGGGCGAGTCCAACAAAGGGGGCTAACGCCCGGCCTGCATGGCGCCGGTGGGTACCCGGGCCTTCGCCGGCTCGAAGCGGGGGAGGCGGGGCAGCGGGAAGCTCCAGGGCCCCTCGCAGTGCAGCACGCGGACCGAGCTGGCCTCCGCCTCCAGCCAGGAGGTGACACACGACAGCTCGTCGACCAGGTGGCGGGGGAGCGGGCGACCCGGATCGGGATCGCCGTCGCCGTCGCCGTCGCCGTCGAGGAGCGACAGCTGCCCCACGTCGCCCGCCAGGCGGCCGCCGCTCAGGACGACTCGGCGGGATCCTGAGGCGCCCGGCTCGCCCAGCACCTCGAGCTCCATGCGGCCGGCCTGGCGGAGGGCGTCGAGCTGGCGCTGGCGGGTGAGGGCCCGGGCCAGGGCCGCGGCCCGATCACGCATGTCGGCCGCCTCTTCGTAACGGTCGGCGGAGGCGAGGGCGGCCATCCGGGCGCGGAGCGGCTCGAGCAGGATCGACGGGTCGCCGGTGAGCCCCCGGATTAGGCGGTCGACGATCCGGCTGTAGTCGGCCAGGGAGACGGCGCCGGCGCACGGGCAGGCGGCGACGCCGAGCTGGGCGGGCGCGCAGGGCCCGGCCACCGGGATCTTCGGTACCCGGGCCGTGCACCGGCGGATGGGCAGAGCCGACTCGATGGCGTCGGCCACGAGGCGGGCGCTGCGGGTCGATCCCAGCGGGCCGAGGTACAGGCAGCCGTCGCCCGCCCGAGGCGTGCGGACCACGGACAGGCGGGGGTAGGCCTCGTCGAGCGTCAGCTTGAGGTACGCGTACCTGCTCCAGAGCTTGGACCGGTGGTTGAACGGTGGCTGGTGGCGGTGGATGAGGCGCACCTCGAGCACGGCGGCCTCCAGCGTGCCGGGACAGACCACGTGGTCGATGGTCTGCGTCTCCCGCAGCAGTTGGGAGATCTTGCGGCGGTCGTCGCCGCCGAAGTACGACCGCACCCGGGCCCGCAGGTTGTTGGCCTTGCCGACGTAGAGGACCCGCCCGCCCAGGCCCCGGAACAGGTAGACACCCGGACGGCGGGGAAGCCCTGAGGTGAGCCGGAGCTTGCCCATCTGAGGATGGGCCCGGATGGTGGGCAGCTCGTAGAGGTCGTCGAGGCCGAGAACGCCGAGGTTCCCAGCACGTTCCAACAGGGCGTGGAGCAGGTCGCCGGTGGCCAGAGCGTCGGCGAGCGCCCGGTGGGAAGGACGGTGGGGGAGCCGGAGCCGCTCCGCCAGCGTGCCGAGCCGGCAGTTGGGCACCTCGTCGCGGACCAGCCTGCGGGCCAGGGCACATGTGTCCACGAAGCGGTTGGGCAGTGGCGCCCGCCCGGATGCCATCAGCGCGGCCTGGAGGAAACGCATGTCGAACCGGACGTTGTGGCCCACGATCACCGCCGAGCCGATGAACTCGAGGAACGAGGGCAGCACAGCGTCGATCCACGGCGCGGGCAGCACCATGGCTTCGGTGATCCCGGTGAGCACCGTGATCTCCGGCGGGATGCCGACGCCCGGATTGACCAGGGTTTGGAACGTGCCCAGGCACTCGCCGCCCCGCAGCTTGACCGCCCCCACCTCGGTGATGGCCGACTGGGGCGGAGCGGAGCCGGTGGTCTCCAGGTCGAGCACGCAGAAGGTGACCTGATGCAGGGGGATGCCCAGGTCGTCGAAGCTGCGCTGCACCAGCGAGGACCCTAGGCGAACATATGTTCGAATACAAGGACCCCGGGGCCCCGAGACCGGGCAGTAGAGTGACGTCCCGTGCCGACCGCCCGCTACCGCTGCGCGTCCTGCGGCAACCTCACCCGCTTCGACGTTACCGTCACCCGCCGGACCCGCGCCTTCCACCACTACTCACTGGGCGGCGATCTGGCGGTCGAGGACGAGGAAGTGCTGGCCGAGACGGTCGAGGAAGTGGCCTGCCGGTGGTGCGGGTCGTCCCGTGGGGTGGAGACGCTCGACCCGGCGGCGCAGCGAACGGAGCGCTGACGCCGGCGCTGGACAAGCTCCTGCGTCAGGCCATCGAGGCCGCCGTGGCCGTCGCTCGCGCCGGCGAGGAGGACACCCCCGCCGTTCCCGCTCCGGTGGCCCTGCGGCCGTTCCTCCACTTCGCCAAACTGCCGGTCCGGGCGGTGGTGGCTGCCCGACGGGCCGTCAATGCCGACGACGAATTCCGGGCCCGCGTGGCCGAGGCGGTTTCCCAGGACGACGTCGGCCAGGCCGGTTGGCTGTGGCTGACCCGACCGCCGGGGTGGGAGGCCGACCTTGAAGCGCTCGCCTCCGGCGTCGCCGAAGCCGGCGAGGCGGAGGCCGACCGGCGGGCGGAGAACGAGGCCCGGCGCCGGCTGGCCGGTGCCGAGGCCGCCACCCAGCGGGCGGAGGCGGCGGCCGTCGCCGCCAAGGCCGAGATGGCTCGGGCCACCGCCGCGCTGGCCGAGGAGCGGCGGGCCCGCCGGAACGTCGCCCAGGAAGCCGAGGCCCTGGGCCGGCGCCTCGAACAGGCCGCCGACGAACGTGATCGGGCGCGGGGCGAGCGCGACAGGGCCCGGGAGCAGGCCGGCCAGGCGCAGCGGAAGGTGTCGGAGTTGAAGGAGGCCGTGGACGAGCTGCGCCGCACTCCGCCGCCGGCGCCCGAACCTGTCGCCCCGGCGGCGCAGGACGACCCGGCAGCCTCTGCCCCTAACGCCCGTCTTGCCGCCGAAGAGGTGCGCCGAGCGGCCGGGGCCCTGCTGGAGGCGGCCGGCGCGGCGGCGGGGATGGCCACGTCGCTGCGCCAGGCCGCCGTGGCCCTGGGCGCCGACCCCCCCGAGCCGGCGCGGGCGGCGACGATGCCGCCAGCCCCGCCGACGCGCAGGGCGCGCCCGCCCCGGCCGCCCCGGCGGGTGCCGGTCGCCCTGCCGCCCGGGGTTCTCGACGACTCCGTGGAGGCGGCCGACCACCTCTTCCGGGTGCCCGGCATGACGGTGCTGGTGGACGGCTACAACGCCTCCCAGCTCGGGTGGTTCGAACTCCCGATCGCCGAGCAGCGGCGGCGCCTGGTCGACGCCTTGACCGAACTCGCCGCTCGCACGGGCGCCGACGTCTCGGTGATCTTCGACGGCGCCGACGCGGTGTGGCCGGCGGCTGTCCCCACCACGGCCAGACTGGTGAAGGTCAGCTTCTCGCCTGCCGACGTCGAAGCGGACGACGTCGTGCTGGCCCGTGTCGCCGACCTCGACCCTGGCCGCCCCGTGCTGGTCGCTTCCAGCGACCGGCGGGTACGCGAGGGTTCCCGTGCCCTCGGAGCGAACGTCATTTCCTCAGCACAGCTCCTCGCCGCCCTCCGCCGGTGACGAAACAATCTGTTCATGGAAAACCGGTGTCCGGCCACTGACGCAGCCCATCGGCGGCGGTAGGTTCGTCGGCAAGGACGCACGACGAGCGGCCTACGCCGACGGCGACCTCGGCTCCATGGGAAGGCTCGGATCGTGAAACTGGTCACCGCCATCATCAAGCCCTTCAAGCTCGACGACGTGAAGGAGGCGCTCCGGACGCTCGGTGTCGCCGGGATGACGGTGTCGGAGGCGCAGGGCTTCGGGCGCCAGCGAGGCCACACGGAGGTGTACCGGGGGACCGAGTACACGGTCGACTTCGTGCCCAAGATCCGCCTCGAGATCCTGACCGACGATGGCGACGCCCAGGAGGTCGCCCGGACGATCGTCGAGGCGGCCCGCACTGACAAGATCGGGGACGGGAAGGTGTGGTTGGTCCCGGTCGACGACGTCGTCCGCATCCGGACCGGGGAGATGGGCCACGACGCCCTCTGATTCGTCGTCTCCGGACGCCGATCGGGCGTGGGATCACCTCGTCGCCGTCCGGGGTGACGCCGCCCTGCGCGGTTTCGGGTTCTGCGCGGCCTATACCGAGGCGGCCGACGCCTGGTTGACCGCCCTCTTCTCGTCGGCCGCCAACGGGCTGGCGGCCGAGGGCCTGGCGCTCGTGGCTGTCGGCGGGTACGGGCGGCGCGAGCTGTGCCCGGGAAGCGACCTCGACCTGATCCTGCTCCACCGAGGAGGCCGGCGGGACCGGGCCGACCTCACTCGCGTGGCCGAGCGGCTCTGGTACCCGATCTGGGACCGGGGGATGAAGCTGGGGAACGCCGTCCGCACGGTGAAGGAGGCCGTCGGCTTGGCCGGCTCGGACCTCGACACCGCCACCTCCCAGCTCGACACCCGCCTCCTCGTCGGCGACCCCGCTCTGGCGAACGAGCTGTCCCGGCGGGCGGCCGACCAGTGGCGGGCGACGGCAGGCCGCTGGCTCGGCGCGCTCCGCGAGTCGGTGGCCGAGCGCCACCAGCGGGCCGGCGAGGTGGCCTTCCTCCTGGAGCCTGACCTCAAGGAGGGCAGGGGCGGGCTTCGCGACGTGCACGCACTGCGCTGGGCCGAAGCGGCCCGCCGCATCCTCCTGGAGGGCGACGACGATTCCCTCGAGGCGGCCCACGGCACCGTCCTCGAGGTCCGCGTCGAGCTTCAGCGCCGGACGGGCAAGGGGAAGGACCGCCTGCTGCTCCAGGAGCAGGACGCGGTCGCTGAAGCCTTGGGCGACGCCGACGCCGACCGGCTCATGGCCCGGCTGTCCGCCGCGGCCCGCACGATCGCCTGGACCAGCGACGAGGCGTGGGACCGGATCGGGTCCTCCTTGCGCGGTCCTCGGGGTCGCGTCTCGGCCGCCGACCGTCAAGTCGGGCCGGGGCTGGTCCTGCGGGAGGGGCTGGTCGAACTGGCGGGCGGCGCCGACCCGGGTGGGGACCCCGGGCTCGTGCTTCGCGCCGCGGCAGCGGCGGCAGGGGCAAACACGTCGCTCGGTCGCCGCAGCCTCGACCGCCTGGCCACGGAGGCGCCGGACGAGCTGGCCAAGGGCTGGGACGCCGCGGCCCGGGCGGACCTGGTGGCCCTCCTGGGCGCCGGGCCGGCGGCCATCCCGGTGCTGGAGGCCCTCGACCAGAAGGGCCTGCTCGTCCGCCTGCTGCCGGAGTGGGCCGCGGTCCGCTGCCGGCCCCAGCGCAACGCCTACCACCGCTTCACCGTGGACCGGCACCTGTGCGAGGCGGCGGCGGGCGCCGCTGACCACACCGACGAGGTCGACCGCCCTGACCTGCTCCTGGTCGGCACCTGGCTGCACGACATCGGCAAGGGCTTCGTCGGCGAGCGCGGCGACGACCACACGGTCGCCGGCGAGGTGGTGATCGAGGAGATCGCCACCCGGATGGGCTTCCCGGCCGGCGACGTCGCCGTGCTCGTCGACATGGTGCGACACCACCTCCTGCTGCCGGATGTCGCCACCCGCCGTGATCTCCAGGACCCGTCAACCATCGCGTCGGTGGCCGGCCAGGTCGGTGACCGCACGCTTCTGGGCCTGCTGCACTTCCTGACCGTGGCCGACAGCCTGGCCACCGGGCCTGCGGCCTGGAGCCCGTGGAAGGCGGGGCTCGTTTCGGACCTGGTGAACCGGGTCGACGGATACCTGTCCGGGGCCGGTGCCCATTCGGCGACGGATTTCCCCTGTCCGGAGCACCTGGCCCTGCTCGGCCGGGCCCGCGCCGAGGGACGGCCGCTCGTCGACGCCGAAGGCCGCCAGGCGACGGTGGCCGCCGAGGACCACCCCGGGCTCTTCTGCCACGTGGCCGGTGTGCTGGCCCTCCACGGCCTCGACGTGCTGGAGGCCCGAGCCTGGTCGAGCGACGACGGCATGGCCGTGGAGCACTTCACCGTCGAGCCGGCGTTCGGCAAGGAAGCCGACTGGGGGGCGGTGGCGGCCGACGTCGCCGGCGCCATCGAAGGTGAGGTATCGCTGGAGGCCCGTCTGGGCGCCCGGGCCCGCCAGTACGCAGGGCGGGCCGGCGTGCTCTCCGCCACCCCGGCGCGGACCCAGGTGAGCGTCCACGACGACGCGTCGGAGACGGCCACCGTCGTCGAGGTCCGGGCCCCGGACCGGATCGGGACGCTGTACCGCATCACCCGGGCGCTGGCCGATCTGGGCCTCGACATCCGTTCCGCCAAGGTGGCCACTGTCGGCCACGAGGTGGTCGACGCCTTCTACGTGGTCGACAGCGACGGCGCCAAGGTGACCGACGAGCCCCGGGTGACCACGATCGAGGAGGCCCTGCGGCTGGCGCTGTCCGGGGTAGAGACCCCGGCATGACGAGCATCGGGTTCTGCGGGCTTGGGCGAATGGGGGCGCCAATGGCCGCCCGGCTGGTCGACGCCGGCCACGACGTCTCGGTGTGGAACCGCACGCCCGAGAGGGCCGAGTCGCTCGTACAGAGAGGCGCCTCACGGGCGGGCTCGCCCGCCGACGCAGCAGCCAGGGCGGAGATCGTCGTCACCATGCTCGCCGACCCACGAGCGATCGAAGAGGTGGTGTTCGGCCCGGACGGCGTTGCGGCCGGTGTGCGTTCGGGGACGACGGTGGTGGAGATGTCGACCATCGGCGTGGACGCGGTCCGATCGGTTGCCGCCCGGCTTCCGGACGGGGTCGAGATGGTCGACGCCCCGGTGCTGGGCAGCGTTCCCCAGGCGGCCGAGGGGACGCTCAAGATCTTCGTGGGCGGCGACCAGTCCGCCTTCGAGCGATACCGGCGGGTCCTGGAGGCCATGGGAACCCCGCGCCATCTCGGTTCCCTTGGGGCGGGAGCGGCCATGAAGCTGGTCGCCAACTCCACGCTCGGCGTCCTCATGTGCGGCCTGGCCGAGGCTCTCGCCCTGGCCGACGCCCTCGGGCTGGAGGAGTCCGCAGTCCTCGACATCCTGGCCGAGTCGCCCATCGGCGCCACCGTCAAGAGCAAACGGGCCAAGGTCGAGAGTGGGGTGTACGAGGCCAACTTCACCTTGGCCCTGGCCGCCAAGGACCTCGGTCTCGTCACCTCGGCCGCTCAGGCAGCTGGTCTCCAGCTGCGCCTCGCCCCCGCCGCCCACGACTGGCTGGAGCTCGCGAACGCCGCGGGTCTGGGAGACCTGGACTACTCGGCCGTCATCGCCGAGGCCCGAGGGCGAACCGCGTCCGGCGGCTCCCCATAGACGTCACCATTTGCCGGAGCAACAGGCACCGGGTGGCATAGGCGCGTATCCCGCTGGCCCGGTGATACGGGGCGGAGGTGACCCCTCGGCCCGGACGTCCTTAGGGGATGCGTACCCGGCGCTGCCCGGTTGCCCGCCCGCGCTCTGGATAGCGTGCTTTCGTGCGACTCCGCTGGGACTGGCTCGGACCTTCGGTTACCGTCCCGTTCGAAGCCGATTCGTTCGACAAGGTCGCTCGGTTCCTCGGTCTGGGCTACCTGGGCGGCCCCGTCTGGGTCGGCGTCACCCCACGCAAACCCAGGCTGGCGTAGCCGGATGAGTGTGTGTCGGCCGCGACAGGCGACGTGTGTGGTGATGGCCCTGCTCTACGTCGCCGGCCTCGCCGCGTGCGAATCTTCGTCCGACCGCGTGGCCAGGCCGACGGCGTCAACCGAGCCGCCGCCGACGTCGGTAACGGTCGACCCGCGCCGTCCCCGCCATCAGGGCTGCCCGGTACGGCAGTGGCGGCCGAGGAGAGCGGGCGCCTGGTCGTCGTCGATGTCGCGACCGGTGAGGTGCATCGCACCCTCATGACGTTCAGCGACCTCCGCACCGAGGCCCCCGAAGGCGGACACGCCTTTCCACGGGACATCACTCTCACGCCGGACGGAACGGTCGCCTATCTCGACTGGTGCTGCGAGCCCGCGGCAGGTGCCATCCGGCGGGTACCGACCGTCGGCGGTGACGGTGCTGGCGCGGACTCGATCGCCCACGGGTATGCGCCGTCGGTCTCTCCGAACGGCGCGTCGGTGACATGGGGGACCTACACGTCCGGCATAACCATCCGCACGGGCGACCAGCAGCGCCTGGTCCCGGGCCCCGAACGACCGACGGACCTCTTCTACTCTGCCACCGCCTGGGTCGACGACCGCCGCGTCGCCTACGTACGTTCGACGCCGGGCGGGCACGTGACCCAGGATCAGGTCTACATCCACGACATCGCCGCTTCCGATCTGCTCGGCGACCGGCTCTTGGCCGAGGTCAAGGACCTCCGGGACCTCGTTCGACGGGGTGACGGGTCGCTGGTCTGGGTCGGGAGCGACGGCGTGGGCCACGTACTGGATCCCCGAAACCGGCCGGGAGACGGCGGCCTTCGAGCTGGGCAGTGGCGTCCGCGACATCGCCTACGACGCGACCGGCACCTGGCTCCTGTACACGACCCGGGCCCGGGAGCTGCGGTGGACCGGCGGAGGCCGCAGCGGATCGATCCCCGGGAGGTTCGTGGCCGCCGGCTGGTGAGGTGCCGCCGGTCCGTTGACTGGTCCCCCGGATCCTGGCCGCGGTCGTGAAAGCGCGATCCGAGCGATAACACGCGAGGGCGCCCCTAACGCGCGTCCCAGAACCAGCTGGTCGTGGACCGTGGGCCTAGCCCGGAGGTGCCGTACGGGGGGACGCGACGTTACGGCGGCCGCCTGCGCAGGCGCGGCGTCGCCGGCTGGCCGGCGGAGATGCCCTGGAACCCGACCGATGTTCCCGTGGCTGGTCCGCTCCGGAAGGTGCCACTTAACCACGAGCGCCGCAGGCCCGAAGCGTGTCCCCCGTACGCCGGGTCGATGGGTCACGACGACCCAGGCTTCGGTGGTGATAGGGATCGCGTGCCCCGCTACCGTGGCCCTGTGAGCAGCACGCGAGTGCCCGGTGGGGTGGTGCACGAGCTTCCAGGAGACCTGCGCAAGGCGCTGATCGCCAACCCCACGGCACTCGGTGCCTGGAAGGACATCACGCCTCTGGCCCGCAACGAGTTCATCTGCTGGGTCGAGGACGCCAAGCAGGAGATGACCCGAGAACGGCGCATTCGACGGACCCAGGAGGAGCTGGAGGAAGGCCAGCGTCGGCCCTGCTGTTGGCCAGGGTGCACTCACCGCGAGCGCACCGGCAGATAGCAGTCGGCTGGGTGCCGCCCCCTATCGCCGGTGTCCCTTCAGCGCCTGGAGGCGGGCGTAGCACTCCGGGCCGAAGGCGGCCTCCACCCGGCCGAGACCCTCGTCGCCGATGTAGTTCAGATAGACCGGCCGACGGCCCCCTCGACCGGGCCGACGTAGACCACGGTGATACCGACTACTGGCTGACCGCGCACCGGCTCGGGAACGAAGTCTTCGGGGCGCGCGGTGATGAAGACGAGGGCCCCACCCACCTCGTCCGGAGCGCCGAGCATGAGGTCCCGGCGGTGCATCCGGGTTCACGGCGATGCCCTTCATGCTCCGCAGGTCGGCGCAGATGCCGGCGTCGACCACTGCCGAGCCGGTCACGCTATGGCCTCCGCCGTAGATCGAGAGGGGCAGGTCGTTCTCGCGGGCGAGGTTGACGACGACAGCGACGTCGTCGCCGTCGGTGCAGCGGGCGATCACGGCGGGACGCCGGCCGATCATCCCGTTGAAGACGCGGCGGGCGTCGTCGTACCCCTCGTCGTCAGGCCGCAGGACAGCGCCCTTGAAGCCGGGCAACTCGAAGGTGGGGGTGCTGGTGTCGACCATGGGCAGAAGTCTTCTTGCCCGGACGCTGACCGTAAAGGGCTGGCGCCTCCGTCGAAGTCACCATTTGGCGGCTCTCCGCCGACGTAGAGTCCGGCCATGGATCTCGACGAGGCCCGCGGCTTCCTGGTCGAGCACCACCGCGCCATCCTGGCGACGGCGCGGGCCGACGGGCGGCCGCAGATGTCGCCCATCTCCGTAGCGCTCGACAGTGAGGGCCGGCCGTCGATCAGCACCCGTGAGACGGCCTACAAGCTCCGTAACATCCGCAGGAACCCGCTGGTCTCGCTGTGCGTGTTCTCCGACGACCTCGGCGACTGGATCCAGATCGACGGTAGGGCGGAGGTCGTCGCACTTCCAGAGGCCATGGACCTCCTGATCACGCAGTACCGCACGGTGGCGGGCGAGCACCCCGACTGGGACGACTTCCGCCGGGCCATGCAGGAGCAGCGCCGGGTGATTGTCCGGATCGACATGGAGCGGGCCGGGCCCGACCGGCAGGGCTGAGAATGGAACCGCCGAGTCATGGTCCGTCCGGCACGTCCCCGTCGGGTTCCCGCCCGCTCCACAGCCGCTACCGCAGAACCCGGTAGCCGCCCGCGCCGTAGCCGGCCGCAACCGACCCGTCCGCCCCAGCCGTTCCGGCTGGTGGCCCGGTTGCGGGCGCTCCTCGGCCCGAGCTCCGAGGTCGTCCGCCAGAGCCTGGTCAGCCTCACGCTCAACAGCAGCACCAGCCTGGTGGCCGGGGCGGTGCTGGGGTCGATCACCGACACCTTCGAGCGGCTCCCCGGACTGCTCGTCCTGGTCCCCGCAGCCATCGGCCTGCGGGGCAACGTCTTCTCCGCCCTCGGGAACCGGCTGAGCACGGCCATCCACCTCGGCAACTTCCGCCTGTCGGTACGTCGCCAGACCCTCATGGGCCAGAACGTGGCCGCGTCGCTCGTCCTCACCCTCATGCTCTCGCTGCTGCTGGCCGTAGTGGCCAAGACGGTGGCCGTGGCCTTGGGTGTGATGAACACCATCTCCATCCTCGACCTAGCCCTCATCTCCATCGTCGGCGGGGCGCTCGCATCGGTGGTGGTGCTGTTGGCCACCATCGCGCTGGCGGCCGGATCGGTGCGGTACGGATGGGACCTCGACAACCTCACGGCTCCCTTGGTGTCCACCCTGGGCGACGTGCTGACCCTCCCGGCGCTCTGGCTGGCCAGCCTCCTGCTCGACATCGAGTTGTTGGCCAACACCTTGAGCGTGGTGGTGATCGTGGTCGTCCTCTTCCTTTTCAGCGCGGCCTGGCGGTCGAAGCAGGAAGTGCTCCGGCGGGTGGTCCGCGAGTCGCTGCCCATCCTGTTCGCGGCCGCCTGCTTGAGCACCATGGCGGGCATCGCCATCGAGAAGCGCCTCGGGACCTTCTCGACCTATCCCGCCCTGCTCATCCTGTTCCCTGCGTTCATCAGCAGCGCCGGCGCCCTGGGCGGCATCCTGTCCAGCCGGTTGTCGACGAAGCTCCACCTGGGCCTCATGGTGCCCGGGCCCTTTCCGAGCCGCGACGCGAGAACCGACGGGTACCTCATCCTGCTCCTCGGCGCGCCCATCTACCTCTTCAACGCGGTGGGCGCCCACTTCGTCGGCCGCGTGCTCGGCCAGGCCAGTCCCGGCCTGCTCCAGATGGCCGTCGTGTCGCTGGTGGGCGGGGCGTTCGCGGTGGCGTTCGTGATCGCCATCGCCTACTACGGCACCATCGCCGCCGTCCGCTTCGGCGCCGACCCCGACACCTACGGCATCCCGCTGGTGACGTCGTCGGTCGACTTCATCGGCGCCATCGCCCTGATCGTCGTCATCGTGTCGGTGGGCATCGCGTGACGACGGGTAGGCTCTGAGGCCTAGGTGGACGACAAACCCCGCAATCTGAAAGTCATGCTGTCGGAGGCGAAGGACACCTCCGAGCTCATGATCGACCTGGGCTACGCGGCCGTGTACTTCAGTGACACGGCCATGGCCGAAGAGGTCTACGAGCTCGAGAGCCGCCTGTCCGACCTGGTGCACGAGATGCGGGCGGTGTGCGTCATGGCCGCCCGGTCTCCGCGCGACGCCGACGCCATGGCATCGGTCCTGCAGGTGGTGGGGGCCATCGAGCGGCTGGGGAACGCGGCGGTCGACATCGGCCGGATCGTGACCCACCGGCTGGGCATCCCGCGCGCCTTGGTCGCAGACCTCTCCAGCGCCGAGGAGATCAGCCACCGGGTCCGCGTCCGCGACGACTCGCAGATGGCCCACCGGCCCCTGTCCGCCTTGGAACTGCCGGTCGAAGTGGGAATGCGGGTGATGGCGGTACGCCGTGATCGCGACTGGATCACCGAGGTCGACGGTGACCTCGTCCTGGTGCCCGGCGACGTCCTCTTCCTGCAGGGGGCGGCGGCCGGCATCGCCGAGCTGCGGACGCTGGCCGGAGCACCCGACTGGAACCCGCCCAAGCTGTCAGAGGAGCCGGAGCTGTCCGACCTCGACCGGGCCATCGACGTGCTGGTGGAGATGAAGAACATCTCCGAGGTGGCGGTCGGCCTGGCCTATTCGGCGCTCGTCCTGCGCGATCAGGGGCTGGCCGCCGAGGTCAACCATCTCGAGGACCGGCTCGACGAGATGAAGGAACGGCTCGAGCTCTGGGTGCTCCGGGGCGCCCAGGAGCACGTCGACCCCTCGGCACTCCGCGGCCTGCTCCACCTGGCCCAGGCAGCCGAGGAGATCGGCGACGCGGCCCAGCAGCTCGTCTGGCTGGTGGAGGAGGACGAGGAGCTCCATCCCATCCTGGCCATCGCCCTGGGCCACGCCGACGAGGTGGTCGTCCGGGTGCCGGTGGCGGCCGGGGCGCCGGCCGACGGCGCCTCGCTGGCGAGCCTCTGCATGGAGACCGAGACCGGTTTCTACCTGCTGGCCATCCGTCGCGGTGGCCGTTACCTGTACCGCCCGCGGGCGGGCGTCACCCTCCAGGCCGGCGACGACCTCATCGCCACCGGTCCCGACGAGGGCCACGCGCTGCTGGCCGAGCTGTGCGGCTACGTCCTCATCGAGGACGAGGACACCGGCCAGGACCAACTGGTCCCGGCCGGCTCCTACCGGTAGCGGACCAGCCGGGCACGGGGCTACCGCGGCGCCATCTTCACGGCCTGGCGCACCTGCTCCTGGCGGGCCTCGACAGGCCCGGTGAGCGTGTGGAAGGACACGTCGGCGCCCTTGAGGAGGTCGGTGATGCGCCGGTCGATGTCGGCCTGGAACGCGGCGTCGTCGGGACGAAGGCCGTCGAGGACGATGGGGAACTCGACGGGGAGGTAGAAGACGTGGTCGTAGCGCGACCGCAGGTCCATCGTGGCCAGCTCCCGCGACTCGTACCAGAGGTGGTTCTCCTTGCGGTCGCCGTCCTGGTGCTCCATCACCCAGTCGGCGTAGGCCAGCACGTCGTAGATCGACCGGTCGGCCACGAAGTGCTCGTGGGACACCTCGGCTCGCCACTGCTTGAGGAAGATGAGCGTCTCGGTCTCGGCCGTGGCGCTCTGGTCCAGGGGGAAGCCCAGGGCCACGACCTCGCGGGCCACCTCGGGGAGGAGCGGGTAGTCCCACTCACGGGCGAACAGGTTGGCCAAAGTGGTCTTGCCGGTGGAGAACGAGCCGACGAACGCGATTTTCATGTCGACAGTGTGACCCGGCGCCGTGACCAGGCCCGAATCATCCGAGGACGGGTAACTTGAACCGGATGAGCGAGCCGGCGAGCGACGGGCAACGGCTGTGCCTGCTTTCGGTGCACGCCCACCCCGACGACGAGTCCTCCAAGGGGGCCGCCACTGTCCATCACTACGCGCAGGAGGGTGTGCGCTGCGTGCTCGTCTGCTGCACGGGTGGTGAGGAGGGCGAGATCCTCAACCCGGCAATGGACCGGCCGGAGATCCGGGAGCGGCTGCACGAGGTCCGGATGGAGGAGCTGGCCCGGGCCACGGAGATCATCGGCTACCACGAGGTCGTCCTCCTCGGATATCGCGACTCCGGGATGGCCGACAGTCCCTCCAACGCCAACCCCGACTGCTTCGCCGCTGCCCCCGAGGCGGAGGCCGTGGGCCGGTTGGTGGAGGTCATCCGCCGGGAGCGTCCCCAGGTGGTGATCACCTATCCCGACGACCAGCAGGGCTACCCGCACCCAGATCACCTGAGGGTGCACGACATCAGCGTCCTGGCCTTCGACGCGGCCGGCGACCCCGACGCCTTCCCCGAGGCCGGGCCGCCCTGGCAGCCGCTGAAGCTGTACTACAGCGCCTGGGCGCGGGCCCGGATGGTGGCCATCCACGAGAAGTTCCTCGAGCTCGGCATGGAGTCGCCGTTCGAGGAGAAGTGGTTTGAACGGCCCGGGCTCGACGACCGGGTCACCACCAAGATCGACGTCACTGCGGGCGACGACATCCGCAAGGAAGCCCTGCTGGCCCACGCCACCCAGATCGACCCCAACTCGCCGTTCTGGTTCGGCCTGCCTCCGGAGGTCACGTCGGTGTACCCGTGGGACGACTACATCCTGGCCCGGTCCTTGGTGGAGAGCCCGCCGTACTTCCCCGAAGACGACCTCTTCACCGGCATCCGGGAGCGGGCCCAGCCCGAGCTCGGCCGCTAACCTCCCGATCATGCAGAAGTATTTGTCGCAGGAGTGGCTCGACGCCGGCCGGGAGCTGGCCCAGGAGTTCCCAGAGCGCCCCGGCGCCACGGCCCGGCTCCAGTACCAGGTGACCGGCACCCCTTCCGGCGACGTGCACTACTACTGGGTGGTGGAGAACGGGAACCTGCAGGAGTCTACGCTGGGCGACGATCCCGACGCCGAGATCACCCTGTCGATGAGCTACGAGGACGCCGTCAAGATGCAGAAGGGCGAGCTCGACCCCAACGCCGCCTTCATGCAGGGCCGGATCAAGGTCGTCCCCGGGAGCAACATGGGCAAGCTCATGAGCCTGCTCCCGCTCACCCAGAGCCCGGAGTACAAGGCCATCCAGGCCAAGATCAACGACATCACCGTCTATTAGCGGGGGCGAGCCGCCGGTCCACCGGTGATGAGGGAGAGCTTGGGGTCGGCGGGAGCGAAGTCGCTGATCTCCTCGGCCACTCCGCTTCCAACCGGGTAGAGGCCGAGGACGTAGCGCAGGATCGCCTGGCGCTGAGAGCCGACCACGTTGACCTGGGCGGCCAGCCGTACGGCGTCGGCACTGCGCAGCGTGGGGATGGCCTTCTGGTACGTCTGGGACGCGTAGTCCTCCAGCTTCAGGACGAGGGTCGCGGCCGCGGGGATGTCGGTCAGCTTTCCGACAGCCGCGTCGACCGCCGGCTTGAGAGCGGGGCTGGGCGTGGTCACGGCGGGGCGTCCGGCGCCGGTGAGCACCTTGTTCCAAGCCTCCAGTGCCACCTGGTGGTGCTGGGCGGCGGCGATCATCAAGTCCATGACGGCCGGGGGCATCGCTGCGCCCAGACTGCCGGCCGTGGCCAGCTGGCCGAAGGCGGTGTAGGTGTCGAACGCCAGCTTCTCGATCCCGGCGGCGGTCGCCGCGGTGTCGAGGTCGAAGTCCGGCCCGCGGGGCCCGGCGGCCGTGGTGTCGCCGGTCTGGCCTGCCCCGCCGGCGCCCGTGCCGGTGTCGTCGTCGTCGGAACAGGCGACGGCGAAGACGGCGAGGGCTGCGGCGACGGTGGAGCCGGCGAGGAACCGCCGGCGACTGACGCCGATGGATGGGTCGTTCACACCACCGCTCCCGACGTCGGCTCGGCGACGAGTTCCGGGCCGCTGATCTTGTGCAGGGCGTCCGGGAAGGCCACGGTGCCGGCGACGGCAGGCAGCTCCATGAGCTCGCTGATCGGGAAGGGCACGGCGACGAACGCCGCCCCCGCCGCGCCGGCCCCGAGGAGAGCACTGACGGCGCGGAGGGTGGCCAGGTGCTGCGATTCGACGGCCATGACGCTGGCCATGATCGCCTTCGACCGCTGGTCCTGGAGCATCGAGAGGTTCAGCAGGTAGGTGTCGGTGGCCACCTTCTCCAGGGTGGCGGCGAAGTCGACAAGCTTGACCGGGGTGCTCAGATCTGCCTCGCTCACAGCTAAGAGGAACTTGGGGTTCGGCGCGTCCTGCACCTTGCCGCCCAGGGCGGTGGTCTGGGCCTGGAACGCCTCCCTGTGCTCCGCGTGCTGGCGCCGGGTTTCCTTGGCGAACGCGGCAACGGTGGCCTTGGCGCCGGCCACTGCGATGCCGTCGACGGCCTTCGCCGCCGGGGCGTCACCCTTTTCGGGCCCCTCGCCCAGGGCCGCGGCGTAGGTGGCGACCGCCAGGGCTTCCAGCGACGAAGCGGTCTGGAGGATCTGGACGTCGAGGGCGGTGTCGGCTCGGGCCGGTGTGGCCAAGAGGCCGGCAAAGAGGCCACCAAAGCCGCCACCCAGAACGGCCCGTGTCGCGACGCCTCCGGCGCCGTGGCCCATCTTGGACAGAACGGCCCGGCGGGCCTCGTTGAAGCGGGCGATCTCGTCAGTGTCGACTTCGCCCTTCCGCTCCTCGCGGATCTCCGCGAGCTGGGGCAGTGATGCGGAGGCGACCTTCATGGCGTCGACGTGGAGGTCCCGCGACTCCTCGGTAAGCGCCGCGAAGGCGGTGGTGTCCAGCTCGGGTCCCTCCTGACGTGGGTGGGCCATGGGTCTTGGCGGCTTTCTACTCCTCACCGCGACGCAGGGGTGGGCACCCCTTCTCCGTCGCCGACGGGGATCGCGGATGCATCCGGCCGGACCGAGGGCTACGAACAAGGGATGCTATGGACATGGACGACCTTCGCGACACCAGTGATGCGGCCCTCGTGGTCGCCATTGGACGTTGGCGAGAGGACGCCTTGGCCGAGGTGTACCGCCGCCACGGTGGAGCGGCGTTCGCCCTGGCCCGCCGGCTGCTGAACGACCGGGAGCTGGGCGAGGAGATCCTGCAGGAGGTCTTCCTGCGTCTCTGGAACACCCCCGAGCGCTTCGACCCCGAGCGTGGCAGCCTGCGGTCGTTCCTCCTGGCCCAGATCCACGGCCGCTCCGTGGATCTTTTGCGTTCGGAGACGTCGCGTCGCCGGCGCGAGGAACGGCAGGCTCGGGAGTCGGCCGACTTCGGCGACGACATCGAACGGCAGGTGATCGACCTCACCGTGTCCGAAAAGGTCAAGGAGGTCGTCGCCGGCCTTCCCCCAGACGAGCGCCAAGCCATTGAGCTCGCCTACTTCGGCGGCCACACGTACAGGCAGGTAGCAGTCATGCTGGAAGCACCAGAGGGAACGGTGAAGAGCCGCATCCGATCGGGGTTGCGGCGGTTGCGCACGGATTTGGCCGAGGCAGGAGTCGGAGCGACATGGGCCGAGACTTGAGCCACGAGGAGGCGACGAGCCTTTTGGGCGCCTACGCCCTCGACGCGCTCGAGCCCGCCGAGCTGCAGACGGTGGACCGCCACGTCCAGGGCTGCAAGGCGTGCCTGGCCGAGGTAGCCGAGCACCGTGAGGTGGCCGGACTGTTGACACCGGGCTGGGCCGAGCCGCCTCCTGGACTGTGGGAGAAGATCGCCGCTTCCATCGAGGAGGTGCCCCCGCCCCTCAACCTGGCGCCGGTGATCGCCATGAAGCCGGCCCAGCCGCTCCCCTCGACGGCGCGGCCGCGGCGCAGCATCGGCATGGGCATCGCTGCCATGGTGGCGGTCGCCGCCGTGGCGATGATCGGGTTCCTCGGGATCAAGGTGGCCGACGACGGCGAGCGCCCCCTCCAGCCGTATCCCGACGCGCTGCAGTTTGCGGCGAACGAGGCCTTGGCCGATCCGGCCGCTCGGAAGGTGGATCTCGTCTCCACCGACGGGCACCGCACCGCCCAGGCCGTCGTCCTTCCGGACGGCACCGGGTACGTGGTCAAGAGCAACCTGCCCGGATTGTCGAGGGAGCGGACTTACCAGCTCTGGGCGCTGGTGGGGACGTCGCGGGTCTCCGTCGGCGTCCTGGGGCCCGAGGTGAGCGTTGCCCCCTTCAAGATCGGTTCCTCGGTCCTGGCATTGGCCATCACCGAGGAGACGGCCGGAGGCGTGGAGACGACCAAGAAGGATCCCGTCGTCGTAGGCCGGATCCAGAACATCTGACCGTCAGCCGGCTCGTTGAAGGTCGCGTAGCTGCCGGTAGCCGATGAAGCTGGCGCCGGCACGGTGCGCCAGCGAGCGGAGCGTGGAGTGGCCGGTGACCAAGTCGTGGTCGTCGACCCGCCCGGCCCAGTCGGGCGCCAGGGCGCGGAGCTCGGCGGTGTCGACGGCGGGGCGGACGTGCAGCTCGGTGACGCCCTCCGGCAGCTCGAGCAGGGCTCGCTCGATGGCCCGGCGGCTGCCGACTCGGGGCACGTAGAAGAAGTTGTCCGGGAAGACCACGCCCTCGTCGGCGGCCAGCCGGCGGAACGGGAACCCGACCGACCGCTCCGTCGTCGCGGCGCCGAGCCGGAGGGGGAGGCGGAAGTCGACCGCCAGCTCCAGGTAGACGTCGAAGAACTCCGGGCGCAGCTCCAGGGCTCCCAGGTGGGAGTCGAGGTGGCTGACGTCGAAGCCCCAGTAGATGGCCCGCTCCACCTGGGCTCGGCACTCGCGGCGGACCTCGACGAGGTCGGCGTGGTCCCAGAGGTCGGCGGGAGTCCGGGGGAAGCCGCCGTCGCCGTCGAGGAGAGAGGGCGCGTGGGTGATCGGCCCCCACCGGTAGAGGTCATGCTCGGCGTTCAGCGTGAGGTGAACACCGACGTCTTCGCCGCGGTACCGGGCGGCGGCGTCGCGGGCCCACGGGCAGGGCACCATCAGGCTGCCGCTCGTGCCCGCCCCGTCGCGGAGCGCCTCGTAGACGCCGACGTTGGCCGAGTGGCACGACCCGAGGTCGTCGCAGTTCACGATGATCAAACGCGACCCTGCCGAGTAGCCGAGCCGTTCGACGAGCGGCCGTTCTGCGAGGGACGTCACGCCTGAGACGGTAGTGGGGCCGGAGCGTGCCCGAGGCTCGCTCCGGCCCCCGGGTTCAGCCCTGGCGGACCTTGCCCTTTACGTAGGCGGCAATGGTTCCGGTGGTGACCTGCACGTTGTGCTTCTTCTTCACGTGGTCGGACACCTTGGCCATCAGCTCTTCCTCTGTAGATCCTGAGCCCTGCCAACGGCAGGCGTGGTTTTCATCCCTTCAAGCGAAGCGGTACGCCACGACTCCTCCTTGTGATGCGCACATGCGCGGTGTTGTGTCTCTTAGGTTATCCGGAGCCCACAGGCGCCCCGGATGACGCCGGAGCCACCCGGCCGTCGGGCATCAGGGTGCACGCCGCCCACAGCCCCTGTGATCCGGCGCGGGCGTCACGGGCGATGGAGACGAACTCGTCGGTATGGGCCACGTTCGGCGGGATGGTCAGGAGCTGGGCGTAACCGCGGCGAAGCAGCTCGGCGTTGACGAAGAGGCCGTCGTCGCGGCGGTAGACGTACGCAAGGAGGCGGCCGTAGCGATCACGCTGCTCGGCGTCGCCCACCAGACGCACGGGCGTTCCCGGCGCCAGCAGGGAGGCGGTGAACCCGGTGGCCTCCTTGCCGAAGCACCCCGCCGGCCGGTTTGGGTCGTTCGTCTCGGGGGTGTCGATGCCGATGAGGCGTACCCGTTCACCGCCCGAGACATCGATGGTGTCGCCGTCGATCACCTTGCGGACGACCACGTCGACCCCGGCGGGAAGGTTGCCGGTGGCCGGTGATGCGGTGGGCGGAGGCTCGGCCTGGCTCCCGGCGCACCCGGCGAGCAGGACGGCGACCAGCGGGGCAATCAGGGCGCGGATCAGGCGTCGCCCCATGGCTTGCCGCTCAGGCGGCCGGTCGAGCCCGGGCCTGCTCGAGCGCCTGGCGGGCGGCGGCCAGACCCTGCTTGCCGATGTGGCGGGTGTGATCGTCGAGCTCCCAGGATGCGTCGTCGTCCCTGGCGGCGTCGGGCAGGAGAGCCATCTGGTCGTTCATGGTTCCAGGATGGCAGGACCCTGAGACAATTCGACAGCGTCACATCTCGTGTTGCTCGCGAGAGCCGAAATCCCTGGTCGGAGCGGAGATGTCAGGTAGACATCCTCGAAACGCAGGGATACGGAGGTCGTCGGTGGTTCAAAACGGCGTACGCGCTGTCCATCGTGCGGATCGTTGGAGACGAAGCGGAACGGCAAGACCTCCACGGCTCCGCTGGGTGTTGCCGGTCCGCTGAGGCCGCTGCAGAGGTTTCTCTGCACCAGTTGCGGGGCGAGCTTCACCACCCCGAGGAACGCAGCCCGACCCCGTGCCAGCTTCACCGACGACTTCGCACTGGAGGCGGTGCGGATGTACGTGCAAGGCATGCCGTCGTATCGAACGCTGTCTGCTCTGCTCGAGTCGAGAGCGGGTCGTCCAGTCTCGAGAATGACGCTGAACCGCTGGGTGCAGCAGCTCGGCGCGGCCGCCAAGACTCCATTGCAGGTCTCCGCCGAGCTGGCCCCCTCCGGTTGGTCAGGGGTGCTTGGAGTCGACGGCAAGGCCGTGTGGGTCGCCGGTGAAGAACACTGCCTGCTCGTCGGTGTCGACTACGAGACCCAGGACATCGTCCACGCCCTCATGGTGCGCGGCGAGGACGGCGAGTGCTTCGAGCGCCTCGTGCGGGAGGCCGTCACCCAGGCGGGCTATCCGTTGCGGGGCGTCGTGATCGACGGCTCACCGTCATTCTTGGCGGCCCACGCTGAGTACTTCCCCTTGCTGCCCCTCCAGGTCTGCCGGGTTCATGCCTCGCGCCGACTGGACCACAACATCCCCAAGGCGAAGGGATCATCGGATGCCGCCCAGCGTGCCGAGCTCAAGGACCGCGTCCGAAGCGTTCTCTTCGCCTCGACGCGGGAGGAGGCGCGCGACAACCTCTTCGAGCTGCTGAGGAGCAGGGACCGTTACGCCGGCATTGGCCGCCGGGACACCGTCGGCTCGCTCGAGCGCCTGTTCGGCCTCTACATGACCCATCATCGGGTGGAAGGCATGCCGGCCGACACCAACGTCACCGAGAACGTCATAAAGCAGCTGAGCAAGAAGATCAGGCTCATCGAGGGGTTCGCCACCTTGGCCTCTGCCGAAACGTTCTCCCGCCTGCTCGTCGGCTGCTACCGCTTCAAGCGATTCACCGACTCCTGCCAACGCAACGGAAACGGCCGGTCGCCACTCGAACTCGCCGGGGTCGACCCCATGCCGAATGACTGGCTCCGCTATCTCCTCAGGCCGGTCCCGGAGCAACACGAGATGTGACGCCGCTGACAATTCGGCCGGCCGGCGGGCTTGTGTGCTGGGTGAAATCTGTTGTTCACTGGGCCGCCACCGGTTGGACGTGCGCTTTGAGTAGGGTGCTGGTGGGTAGTCGCTCAAGGAGCAACCCGAAAAGGTCGACGTACAGGGAACAGGGATGGCTGCCCAGCGTTGGGAGTGAGTGATGAACGAAACACTTGAGATCGAGGCCATAAATCAGGCTCTGGAAATGATCGACAAGAGCCTGGGGGTGATGCACACCCGCGAGTTGGTCTCGACCACCGAGGTGTCGGACCTCCTACTCGACATGCGCTCGATCCTCGCCTCGGCCGGCATCGACCTCGTGGAGATGCAGGAGGTCAGCCCCAACTAGCGCGGCCGCCGGCAACAGCCGGCGCCCGATCACGCCCAGTACGACGCCGAGCGCAAGCCCGGCCGCTACGTCGGAGGCGTGATGGATCCTTACGTAGATCCGGCTGCTGGCGACGACCGCGGCGAGCGCCCAGTAGATCGGCCACCAGTCGTCGTCGTCCGAGAGCATCATCGCCGCACTGACCGCCGAGGTGGCATGGCCGCTGGGAAAGCTGCTGGTCAGGGGTCGACGCACGTACAGTGGTCGATCGACCTCCCACGGAGGGCGGGTACGGCGGAAACACGACTTGATGACCCCGTTGACCAGCACCGATTCGGCGCCCATGGCCGCGGTCATCTTCAAGGCGGTGTTCAGGTCGTCTCCCTTGCGGAGGCCCTTCACCGTACCGAGGAGCACCCAGATCAGGCCGAAGTCACCGAGCTCCGACGCGGCGTAGAAGATCCGGTCGGCCACCACCTTGCCCCGCAGGCGCTCGAACGCCCGCTCGGCCGCCAGGTCGAAGCGGGCCACGCCTCTGCGGGCGGTGCGGAGGCGGACCTTCACGATGGGTGGACGCTACATGGTGAGCTGGGCCACCTCAGCCAGTGCCGACCAGCTCCCGGGCCCGGGCCGGGTCACCGCCGAAGGACGGGCAGTAGTCCTGGAACGAGCACCAATTGCACAGCGGCGAGGGGCGGGGCCGGAAGTCGTCGTTGGCGCAGGCCCGCTCCACGGCCTTCCAGATGGCCGACGTGCGCTGCTCGAGACCCCGGACGGACTGGGCGGAGGGCTCGGCCACGATGGCGACGGGCTCGGACAGGTAGAGGAGCTGGATGCGAGCCGGGCGCTGCCCGAGGACCCGCTCGCACAGGAACGCGTAGAAATGCACGCCGCCCAGCCGGCTTTGCTCGTGCATGACGCCCGGGACCTTGCCGGTCTTGAAATCGGTCACCACCAGCCCGCCGTCGGCGTCGAGCTCCAGGCGGTCGATGACGCCCCGCAGGGTCAGTGAACCGACCTTGGCCTCGAGCCGTAGCTCCAGCCCGATGGGATGGACGGTGGTGGGGTCCTCCAGGGCGAAGTAGCGGCGGACCAGGACCTCGGCGTCGGCGGCGAACTGGGCAGCAGCCTCGGCGTCGAGCCCCAGACTGACGAACTCCGGATCGGTGGCCATCTCGACCCTGGCCCGGTCGAGGCACTCGAGCCCGGCGGGCACCGTCCGCGTGTGGGCCGGCTCGCAGAAGAGCAACTCGAGCGCTCGGTGGACCAGGGTGCCCTTGGTGGCCGAGGGCGAAGGCGGCTCCGGCAACCGGTCGATGTTCGAGAAACGGAAGGCGAGCGCGCAGTCCTTGAACGACGCCACCTTGGACGGCGACAGCGAGGTCGGAAGCGGAAGGCCCATCGGTGCCCAGGCTACCGACCGGCTGGGACAGAGCCGTGGATGCGCACCCGGCTTGCAAGGGGAAGAAACCGGTCAGCGGGGCGCCAGCGCGGCCGTCACCGCTTCGGCGACCGTCGCCAACCCTTCGAGGGGGCCGAAGTGGCCGAGTTCGGGGAAGGTGACGAGGGTGGCGTCGGGCAGCTCGTCGACCTGGGCCTGAGCCACCTCCGGGTCCACGGCCAGGCTGTGGCCGCCCCGTCCGATCGTGACCGGGCACTGCACCTGGTGCAGGCGTGAGAACCCGTCGTGCACGAGCCCTTGGCGGTAGATGGCGGCCTCGACGAACGGCGGGCACTTCAGGCGGATGCCCTCCTTGTCGGCCGCGAACCCGCAGTCCACGTAGGCCCGCAGCGCCCTGGCGTCGAGGGATTCGAGGGGCGGCTTTGACGAGAAGTTGTCGTAGGCCTCCTGCCGGGAGGGGAACTGGTCGCGGCGCTTCAGCGCCCCGCTGATCAGGGGCCGGCGCGACGCCTTCAGCTCGTCGGTGACCTCCGGCCACAGGATGGGCTCGTAACACCAGAGGGCGCTGAAGGTGCCCGGGCGCCGGGCCTCGGCGTCGAGCATGGCCGCCCCGCCCGCAGAGTGCCCGAAACCGTACGGGCGGTCCAGGTCCAGGCCGTCCACGACGGCCAGGACGTCGTCGGCGAACCCCGACCAGTTCCAGTCCAGCCCGGCCGGCGACTCGGTGTCGCCATGGCCGCGAGCGTCGTACGACCAGCAGTGGAACCGAGCGGTGAGGTGGGCGGACAGGGGAGCGAGGACGGGACCGCAGAACCCCGTGGCATGGGCCATGAGCAGGGGAGGGCCGTCGCCCCCCAGGTCGTGCACGGCCAGCTTCACGCCGTCGGTCGAGGGCAGGCGCTGCACCCGGCGGAGGCTACCGTCGCAGGCGGTGACGACCGATCTGGACTCCGTGGCTGCGGCCAACAAGGCGTTCTACGCCGCGTTCGAGGCCCGCGACCTGGACGCCATGTCCATGGTGTGGGAGCACTCCGACCGCATCGTCTGCACCCACCCGGGCTGGGCCAGCCTGCGGGGCTGGGGTCAGGTGGCGGCCTCGTTCTTCGCCCTGTTCCAGAACTCCCAGCACCTCCAGTTCATCCTCACCAAGGAGACGGCCGAGGTGGCGGGCGACGTCGCCTGGGTGGCCGTCGATGAGAACATCCTCCAGAGCACCAACGCCACCACCGTGGCCGCCCTCAACCTGTTCGTGCGGAACGAGGACGGCGACTGGCGCATGGTGGCCCACCACGCATCCCCGGTGAGCGACTCCACCGAAACCTGAACTGGCGGACCCGTCGGCGGGGCTGGGGCCCCCGCCGACAGCGACGGCCTGCCTCCCGTGGCCAACGGAGTTGCCGTGTCCGAAGGACCCGGGTGCCCGTCGCAGCAATTCAGCCGGCGGCGCACTCCCCGGCGCCGACCTCGGCGATGTAGGGGCCGGTCTCGCCGTAGTCGACGTAGAAGTCGGGGTTGTCCTCGGGGGACGGGAAGGCGTCGAGGTCGGCCAGGCCGGCGGCGACGGCTGACGCCCCGCCCACCCGCTCGAGCCAGGCGGTGAAGCTCTCACCGGCCGAGCGCTCATTGGCGAAGCGGGCGACGACCCGCACCGTGGCCTCGCCGGCCGTCTTGGCCGGCAGGCGCAGGGCCTTGTGGCCGAACTCGATCTGGGTGTGGCCGACGTAGCCGCCCAGCAGCATCTGGTAGCCGGGGGCGGGCTGGCCGTGGGCCCGGCGCTCGACGCCCATGAAGCCGATGTCGGAGATGTGGTGCTGGCCGCAGGAGTTGGTGCAGCCCGAGATGTTGACCCGGATGCCCCCGACGTCGGCCAGACCGGCCTCCTCGAGCGCCCGGCCGATCTCACTGGCCAGGCCACGGGACTGGGTGACGGCCAGGTTGCACGTGTCCGCGCCTGGGCAGGCGACCACGTCGCGGGCCAGCTCGGCCCCCGGCTCGGCCATGCCCAGGGCGTCGAGCCGCTGGTACAGCTCGGGCAGCTGCTCCTCGGTGAGACCCCGGAAGACGAAGTTCTGCCGGTTGGTGACCCGGACCTCGAGGTTCAGGTCGCGCTGGATGGCGGCCACACCCCGGAACTGGTCCGCGGTGACGTCGCCCAGGCGGCAGTAGGCATAGGCCGAGACGGTGTGCTTGGCGTTGCCACGGACGACGTTGGCGTCGTCCCACCGGCCCATGGGGTCGGAGCGCTTGAGGACCACGTTGGTGCCCCACCCCATGGGAGTGGGACTGATGGTGGACGACACGCCTGCGGGCTCGTCGCCCGACGCCTGGACGGCAGCGGGGACCCCACCGGGCCACGTGGCGGAGGCGGGGAGGAGCTTGCGCTCCTTGAGGATGCGGCGGCGGACCTCGTCGGCGCCCAGGGTGTCGACCAGCCACTTCATGCGGGCACGCAGCTTGTTGTCGCGGTTGCCGTAGTGGTCGAAGGTGCGGAGGATGGCCTCGATGGTGGGCAGCAGGTCTTCGCGGGAGGTGAACTCCTCGAGGGCCTGGGCCGGATGGGGGTTGGCGCCCAGGCCGCCGGCGAAGAAGACCCGGAAGCCGGGCTCCACCGTGCCGTCGTCCTTGGCCCGGTTGACGGCCACCACGCCCACGTCGTTGAACATGGCCTGGCCGCAGTCGGTGACGCAGCCGGAGAAGTTGATCTTGAACTTGCGGGGGAGGCGCTGGGCGTAGGGGTTGCGCAGCAGGTGCTCGAAGGTGGCCTGGGCCCACGGGCTGATGTCGAGGACCTCGAACGGGCAGGCGCCGGCTAGGTGGCAGCCCATGACGTTGCGGACGGTGTCGCCGCACGCCTCACGGGTGGTGAGGCCCACGCTGGCCAGCTCGCGCATGACCGAGGGGATCTGTTCGAGCTGGACGAAGTGCATCTGGACGTTCTGGCGGGTGGTGATGTGCCCCCAACCCCGGGAATAGGTCTCGCTCAGGTGGGCCAGCATTTCGAGCTGCTCCGGCTGGAGCGAGCCGTAGGGGATCTTCACCCGCACCATCTGGTTGGTGCCGCCCTGGCGCTGGCCGTAGATGCCGTTGTTCAGACGGAAGACGCGGAAGGCGTCCTCGTCCATCTCGCCCCTCAGGTGGAGGGCGAGCAGGCGCTCGAACTTCTGGATGTCTGCGAGTGCCGCCGGGCTGATGGCACCCGGTCCGACCTCGACGTCGATGGTCTGACTCATGAGTGGGGCCCTCCTGCCGATCAGGTTAGCAAATACCTGACCGTTTCAATCAACATTCGCCAGCCGGGCCGCGACCTGCCGGACCATGGGCGACAGTCGGGGAGGATCGGGCCACACCGGAGCGTCGATGCCCTCGTCGGTGGCCGCCGACGCGCACACCGGACCGACGCACGAGGCCAGCACCCCGCCGTTGAACGCGGCCCGCAGCTCCTCCCGCAGGCCCACCTCCCCGGCGATGCGGAACAGGTTGTGGACCGCGGGCTGGGCGGTGAAGGTGACCGCGCCGAGCTCGTTCTCGACAGTGGCCCTGACCAGCTCTCTCGCCGGGCCCGGGTCGTCCGGCAGCGCCCACTGGTAGACCGGCACCTCGACCAGCTCGCCCGCCATGGCCCGCAGGATCTCGGTCGACGGGTTGCCCGCGGGATCGAAGAGCTGGAGGGCGACACGGGATCGGCCGACGTCGTCGTGGGCGGCCAGGTGGTCGACGATCTCCTGCATAGTCTCGTCGGGCGCCTTCCACCACACGTCGAGGTTGGCGCCGCGGGCCGCCGAGTTGGCTTTGGCCCCTCGGGCGACGACTCGGGTGTTGGCGGCCAAGCCGGCCAGCAGGGCGGTGTCGAGCTCCCACCGGGCCGCGGCCTCCAGCCAGCGCCGCATGCCCATGCCGGTGGTGACGACGAGATAGTCGGGTGGGTCTTCGGCCAGGTCCGACGTGATGGCCCGCAGGGTCTCGTCGGCAGAGAGGTCGATCGTGCGCATGGTCGGGCCGTGAAGGACCTCGAGCCCCCGGTCGGCGAACAGGCGGGCCTGCTCCTCCCACCGCCGGTCGGCCGTGATCCCGACCCTCACCGCCGGGACCGCGCGTCGGGGTCGTCGGACAGGCGGCGGACGACGTCGGGGAGCTTGCCGCTGGCGATGTCGGCGATGGTCACCGACTCCAGCACTGAGCGGAGCGTGGCCCGGGTGGCGATCCAGACGTCCTGCAGGGCGGTGGCCGCGCCGTGGTACTCGACCTCCTCGGGCGGCTCTCCCCGCACGTCGGCCAGGGCGCCCTCGACCAGGCGGATGACGTCGGCGACGGAGATGGTGTCGGCCGGCACGCCGAGCCAGTAGCCGCCGACCGCTCCCCGTTGGCTGGCCACGATGCCGGCGCGCCGGAGGTCGCTCAGGATGTTCTCGGTGAACTTGAGCGGGATGTCCTGGGCGGCGGCGATCACCTCACCCTTCACCGGTCCCTTTCCCGCCGCGGCGGCCAGCTCGGCCAGGGCGCGCACGGCATAGTCGACCTTGGCCGAGACTCGCACGTCAGGTCGCGTGGTCGATGAGGCCCCAACGACGGCGGATGGTGACGTCGGCCCTCCCGAAGACGGTGTCGACGACGATCCCGATGACGAGGATCACGATCATGAGGGCGAGCATCACTTGGGGGCGCGAGAACTCGCGGGCCAGCTGGAGCTGATCGCCGATCGACGGCCGGTTGGCCACGATCACCAGCAGCTCGCCGGCCATGAGGCTGCGCCAGGCGAAGGCCCATCCTTGTTTGAGCCCGCCCACGTACGTCGGCAGGGCGGCGGGGAGGATCACGTGGCGGTAGAGGCCGATGCCCTTGGCCCCGATCATCCGCCCGGCCCGCACCATCAGCGGGGGCACGTGGTCGACGCCGCCGATGAGCCCGTTGGCGATCGAGGGGGCGGCCCCCAGCACCACGACGAACATGATGGCCCGCTCGGTCAGGCCGAACAGCAGGATGGCGAGGGGGAACCAGGCGATGGACGGCATGGTCTGCAGCCCGGTGATGAGCGAACCGACGGCACTTCGCAGCAACCGGATACGGGCCACGGCCAAGCCGATCACCGAGCCGATCATCAGGGCGACGAGGTAGCCGGTCATCGCCCTGCGCATGGTGATGCTGACCGCCTTCCAGAAGTCGCCGGTGGCGAGCAGGTCCCAGAGGACAGGGAGCACCCGGTCGGGTCCCGGCAGGACGTAGTCGTCCTTCCATCCCGACCACACGACCGCCTGCCACACTCCTAGGGCGAGGACGATGGCGGCCAGCTTGGGCCACGTCATCGACCAGATCTGGCGGGCCCGGGTGGGGTGGCTCTCGAGATGGGCCTCCAAGGCGTCGAGGCCGGCGATCTCCTCGGCGAGCTTCTGCTCCTCGAGGCCCTCGGTGTGGACCTCAGTCGTCATGAGCCGTCATGCGCATGTCAGTCGCCATGTCAGTCGCCGTGGCGGCGGACCTCGGCCCGCAGCCGGTCTGTGACCGCCGCGGCCAGGCCCATCACCTCGGGCGAGTCGATGCGGCGGGGCCGGGCGATGGCCACCGGGAACTCGTCGGCCACCTTGCCGGGGAGGCTGGTCAGCAGGACGATGCGGTCCGACAGCCGCGCCGCCTCCCGCACGTTGTGGGTGACGAACACGATGGTGAGGCCGGTGCTCGACCACACCTGCTCGAGCTCGTCGTGCAGCAGGTCGCGGGTCATGGCGTCGAGGGCGCCGAAGGGCTCGTCCATGAGCAGGATCTCGGCGTCTTGGGCGAGGGCCCGGGCCAGGGCGGCTCGCTGGCGCATCCCGCCCGACAGCTCGTGCGGCCGCCGCCCACCCTGCCCACCCAGGTGGACCTGCTCCAGCAGGTCCTCGGCCCGACGGTGGCGCTCGGCCTTTCCTTTGCCCGCCAGCCGCAGGGGCAGGGCCACGTTGTCGCGCACCGTCAGCCACGGGAAGAGGGCGGCCTCCTGAAACATGAGCGCGGTCCTGCCCTGCACCGCGACCTCGCCCACGGTGGGCCGGTCGAGCCCGGCGATGAGGTTGAGGCTGGTGGACTTCCCGCAGCCCGATGCGCCAACTAGGCATACGAACTCCCCGCGGGCGACGTCGAGGGTGATGTTGTCGAGGGCTACCACCGCGTCGCCGCTGCGACCGAACGCCTTGGAGACACCCCGCAGCGAGATGGCGGTGGTGGCGGGCAGTGCGGCGACCGGCGTGGCGGTGACGGTCATCCCTGTACCTCCGGCTGGCTGGCCGCGGTGAGGACCTGGTTGAGAAAGGTGAGGTCGTAGATCCCGTTCAGGTCGACCTTGCCGAGGAACCCCACGGCCTGGGCCCGACCGGCCGCCACGGTGAGGGACGGCGCGATGGGGTCGTTGGTGAAGTGCAGGTTCTTCCACGAGGCCTCCAGCACCGGGTCGGCGATGCCCTTGCCGGTGAGGCTGGCAATGGACTGGTTCACCAGGCGCCGGGCCTCGGCCGGGTTGCTGTTGACCAGGTCGTTGGCCTGGACCTGACCCTCGACGAGCCGGCGCACGGCGTCGGGGTGCTCCTCCAGGAACCTGGCCCGGACGACCAGGTGGGTGGTCACGAACCTGCCGTCCGGCCACAGGCTGCGCTCGTCGACCAGAACCTTGCCGCCACCCTCCTGGACCAGCCGGGTGGCCCACGGCTCCGGGACCCAGCCGCCGTCGATCTGGCCCGACCGGAACGTCTCCAGGGTCTGGGAGTTGTCTTGGGGGACGATCGACACGTCGCCGCCCCCTTGCAGGTCCGTCTCGAGCTTGTTCTCCTTCAGCCAGTGGCGAAGGGCGACGTCTTGGCTCCCGCCCCGCTGCGGTGAGGCCAGCTTCTTGCCCCTGAGGTCGGCGGCGCTGTTGATGGACGGCTTGACGACCAGGGAGGAACCGCCCGAGGTGGCGCCGGAGATGATGCGGATGGCCTCGCCACGGGACTGCACGTGGGCGTTGATGGCCGGGTTGGGCCCGATGTAGGCGGCGTCGAGGGCGCCGGAGAAGAGGGCCTCGACCGCGGCGGGGCCGGCGTTGAAGGTCTTGGGCGTGAGGGTGTCGGCACCGAGGGCGCTCTGGAAGATGCCGCTCTGCACGCCGACCAGGGCGGTGGCATGGGTGACGTTGGGGAAGTAACCCAGCCGGAGGTTGGTGGCAGACTGCCGTCCGCCGGGACCTCCACCACCCCCGGATCCGGACGAGTTCGCGTCGCCGCCGCAGGCCGACGTCAGCAGAGCCAACGCCAGCGCCAGAGCGGCGGGCACGGAGCGCCCGAAAGCCGAGTTTCTCAATCGCATTTGTGCAGAATAAGTTCGGTCGTTCTCGTACGTCAACTGATTCCCGGAAATCCAGATCATATTCGTCAGGAATTGGTACCGTGGCCCGGTGGCCGACCTTGCCCACGGGCTGACCGTCTGGCTGACCGGCCTGCCGTCGGCCGGCAAGACCACGCTCGCCCGCGGGCTGGAGAAGCGGCTGCTGGCCGACGGGCACCGGGTGGAGGTGCTCGACGGCGACGTGGTGCGCACCCACCTGACCAAGGGCCTCGGCTTCTCCCGGGAGGACCGGGAGGAGAACGTTCGCCGGATCGGCTTCGTCGCCCACCTGCTGGCCCGCAACGGGGTGGTCGTGGTCGCCTCGGTCATCTCCCCGTACCGGGCGGTGCGGGACGAGCTGAGGGAGCTGCACGCGGGCCGGTTCTTCGAGGTCCACGTGGCCACGCCGGTCGAGGTATGCGCCCAGCGCGACGTCAAGGGCCTCTACGCCAAGCAACGGGCGGGCGAGCTGCAGGGCCTCACGGGGGTCGACGACCCCTACGAGGCCCCGGTCCACCCGGAGGCCGTCATCCCCACCCAGGACCAGAGCCTGGAAGAATCAGTGGAGACGTTATGGCAGGCCCTGCACTCCTCCTAGACGACGAGCTGGCCGAGCTCAACCGCTCGTTCGAGGCGGCGCCGGCGTCAAAGGTCGTCCGGTGGGCGGTCGACCGGTTCTCGCCGCAGCTCTCCCTGCTGGCGTCCATGACCGACGCCGTCCTCATCGACCTGGCCGTGAAGGTCGACCCGTCGATCGAGGTGGTGTTCATCGACACCGGCCACCACTTCCCGGAGACCCTGGAGACGGTGGAGCTGGTCCGCCGCCGCTACGGGCTCAACCTGCGGATGGTCACCGTCGGCCCCGATCCCGCGCCGCTGGTCGACGGCTGCTGCTCGGCCACGAAGGTCCTTCAGCTCGACCGGGCGCTCGTCGGCCGCCAGGCGTGGTTGAGCGGCCTGCGCCGGGCCGAGACCGTCACCCGAGCGGACGCTCCCATCGTGGCTCTGGACCGTCGGGGGCTGGTCAAGGTCAACCCCCTCGCGACCTGGACCGACGACGACGTCGGCGGCTACATCGCTGAGCACGATGTGCCCGTGAACCCCCTGGTGTCCCAGGGCTACCCCTCCGTCGGCTGCCGCCCCTGCACCTTCCCGGTCGCCGAGGGCTCCGACCCCCGGTCGGGGCGCTGGGCCGGATCGACCCGTACGGAGTGCGGGATTCACGGCTGAAACGCCCCGGGAGTTCGAGGGCATGAACCCCGAGTAGCGCAGCTCAAGCCCGCGGGCGCGGGCGCCGATACCCCTCCAGACGGCACGGAACGCAAGAGGGGGGACCCGCCCGTGATCAACCTCGACGAGATGGAAGCGCAGCTCGCGGCGGCGCTGACCGAGGCTCTCGGTCGTCCTCCGGCTGCGGTGCGTCGCGCGCCGGTGTCACGGCCACGGCCCCATCCCAAGGTTGGCCTGCCTTCCTCGGCACCTGAGCTTCTCGAGCTGGGACTGTTGGAGGAGGCCGACGCCACCATGTCCGCCGTGTCCCATCCCCGGGATGCGCTGAGCTGGACCACCATGCGGGCTCTGCTCGACGGTCGCCAGGACGCGGCGCGCACCGGCGTGGAGGAGCTGCGCCGGCTGGCGCAGAGAACTGACGACACTGAGGCGTGGAGCAGGTACTGGGTCCAGCGCTTCTGGGCCGCGTTCCAGTGGGGCGCCGACGACGAGCGCCACGACGTTCTCGACCACTGCCGCGACCGCGCCTACCGCTTCGACGACCTCCAGTGGTGGGGCAACCTCGCGCTCCTCCTCGCCGCCATGGGGAAGACCGAGGAGGCGGCCCGCGCCTTCGACGACGCTCTTCAGCTGCTGCCCGCCGCCCCCCAGGACGCCGTCCGCGTCGACGTCGTGACCAACCTGATCGAAGGGGCGGCGCTCCTGGGTGATCCCGGACGGGTGACAGCGGCCGGCCGTCACCTCCGGGTACTCGCGGGCCGTCTGGTGGTCGTGGCCAATGGCGCGGTCTGCAAGGGCTCAGTCGACCGTTACCTGGGCCTGAGCCACGCTGCCCTCGGGCACTGGGCGGAGGCTGGCGAGTGCTTCCGCAGCGCCGAAGCCATCCACCGCTCGCTGGGCGCCGGCCCACTCGTGGTCCGCACCGTCCAGCAAGCCTCCGGCTCGCTCGCCGCCGCCTGAGCCTGCCCGGACCGGGAACGGTCCCTCTGACCCCGACGTTGTCTGTGTGCCATGACTGCACGGACCGTCTTCGGGGGGGAGCGACGGATCGTGCAGCGCAGCTCGGTCGGCGCTCTGGTCATGCTGTGGCTGCTCGCCTCCGGTGGACCGGCACGGGCGGGCGTCGACGTTCCCGGCTACCGCACGGAGGAGGTCCGGTCCCTGGCACCGGGCGTGGAATACCGACGGCTCGTCCGCCCCGAGGGACCGGTGGTCGTCCACGTCGTGGCCCTCAGGAAGGACGCGGGCCTGGTCCTGCGGGCCGTCCTCTCCAACGACCGGGTGGCCGGGGCGCCGGTCCAAGAGCGGACCACGGCCATGTGCCAGCGGGTGCGCTGCGTCGCCGCCGTCAACGGCGACTTCGCCTTTCCGAGCGGCGAGCCGATCGGCGCGGTGGTGGCGGGTGGCCAGATGCTGCGGTCGCCGGTGCCCAGCCACCACCAGCTGTCGGTGAGCCCGGCCGGCGAGCTGGTGGCGGGGACGCTCGGCTGGTCGGCGCAGTTCGTGCCATCGGACCTGCGGCCGCTTCCCGTGCAGGGAGTCAACGTGGCCCGCGCCGCTGAGGCGCTCGTGCTCTACACACCCGCCTACGGTCCCTCGACGGCCACCAACGGCTTCGGCGCCGAGCTGGTGCTCCGAGTGGTCGAACCGGCTGCATCCCCCCGGCTGGGTCAGACGGCGCTCGTCGAGCTCGTGGGCTTCACGGCCGGCGGCGGCAACTCGTCGATTCCCTCTGACGGCCTGGTGCTGTCCGGGCACGGTGGGGCGGCCGCGGGCCTGGCCGACCTCTGGGGCCGCCACCAGAGCGGGGCGGTGAGCCGGCGGGGGCTCCTGCGGGTGGAGACGACAGCACCGGTGGCCGAGAGCGTCGGCGGCACGCCGATCCTTGTCCACGAGGGCCGCCGGTGGGTGGCCGACGATGGATCCGGGTTCGTTGCCGGCCGCCACCCGCGCACCATCGTCGGATGGAGCCCCTCCGAGACCCTGCTGGTCACCATCGACGGCCGCCAGCCCGGCTACAGCATCGGGTTGAGCCTTCCCGATGCCGCCGTGCTGCTCCTCAGCCTGGGTGCGACCGAGGCCGTGAACCTCGACGGCGGCGGGTCGACCACGCTGGCCGCAGGACCGACGGTGCTCAACCGGCCCAGCGACCGGATGGTCAAGCGGGCCGGGAAGCAGGTGATCGTGCACGAGCTCCGACCGGGCGACGTGGTCGTCGGTTCCGTCGAGCGCCCGGTGGCCAGTGGCCTGGCCATCGTCCCGGCGGGCGCCGACCCCCTGCCGCCGTTCGACCCGCTGGCCGGTGGCGTCCCCGTCGTGCTCGGCGACGTGGCGGTCGCCCCCTACGATGCCGACCCGGCGTCGGTCCCGGGCGCCGGCAACTTCGCCCTGCTCCATCTCGGTCAGTCGCCCACCCCGGGTCCCGGCCTCATCGCCGTCGCCGCCGGCATGGAGGTGGCCATGGCCCAGTGGCTGCTCATCGTCGTCGCCCGTCGACGGCGACGCCGGCGGTCGGTGGTCTAGTCGCGGGCGAGGAGCTCGGTTAGCTCGGCGGCGTTGACGGCCGCGTCGTCGCGGTAGCAGTTGTTCATGAGGACGTGGACCTCCCGGGCGGAGGCGGCCAGCTCACGGATCCGGGGCACCCATTCCTGCAGCTCGTCGGGGGTGTACCGGTAGCGGAAGCGCTCTGCGGCCGTCTGGATCTCGGGGTCCTCCCATGTGGCTGTGTTTCGGCCGTGGAAGCGGACGACGGCCAGGTCGGACGTCACGGCCACGACGGGAGGCATCGACGATGGAAAGCCGGCCGGCTCGTCGACGCAGACGAAGCTCACGCCGAGCTCCTCGAGCAGCTCCAGGGTGGGCTCGCAGTCGCCGCCCTCGAGCCATCGGGCGTGGCGGAACTCGACACAGAGCCGCAGGTCGGGCAGGCGGGCGACGGTGTCGCGCAGCACCTGGCGGTTCTCCGCCTTGGGCCCGAACCACCGCGGGTACTGGAGCAGCACCGCGCCCAGCCGACCGGCCCGGTGCAGCGGGAGGAGCGAGTGGCGGAAGCGGTCGAACGCCTCGTCGAGGGCGTCGGCCGGGAGGTAGTGGGAGTAGAGCCGGCGCTTGTCGCGGTGCTCGGGGGGGACGGCCGGCTGCATGTCCTCCCACAGCGAGTTCTGGAAGGTGGGATGGCCGGTGAGCAGCGACCACGCCTTGATGTTCATGGTGAAGCCGGGCCGGGTCCGGTCGGCCCACATCTGGGACAGCTCGGGCGTCGGTGGGAAGTAGTAGGTGCTGTCCACCTCGACGATCGGGAACTGGCTGGCGTAGTAGGCCAGTCGCTCCGCTGCGGTCATCGTCTTCTTCGGGTACCAGTCCGTCTCCTTGACCAGGGTGGCGTCGGTCCAGGAGCACGTGCCCAGCAGGATCCGGCTGCCACCCAGATGGAGGGCGGTCACTCGTCAGCCGGTGGGAACGGTGAGCGGCCCGGAGGCCCGCAGCACCTCGGCGAAGGCCTCGGCGACTGCGGCGTGGCCGACGGTGCTCGGGTGGAAACCGTCCCCGCTGACCAGGGTGGCCTCCGTGCCCGCGGCCCGTGCTGCCATGCCGACTGCGTGCAGGTCGACGAGCAGCCCGCCGTTGCGCTGCACCACCCGGGTGATCACGGCGTTGTAGTCGGCGACGAGCCCTTGGACGGCTTCGGCGGAGGGCAGTCGGTCCAAGAGGCGGCCGGCCTGGTAGGCGGGGAGCTGGTCGAGGGGAGGCGTGTTGGCGACCAGCACGCGGATGGAGCCGTCGCCTCGGAGCTGACCGACGAGGGAGTCGAGCTGGCGCTCGTACTCGGCCGGGCTTACCCCCCGCGTCATGTCATTGACGTTCAGCCAGACGGTGACCAGGTTCGGCCGGGCGGCCATGGCCTCGGGCACTTCGTGGGCCAGCGCCTGGGCCACGGTGGCCCCCGGAATGCCCATGTTGACGAAGACCGACCCAGGCGGCAGGGCGCTGCGGTGCAGGACACGGGGCCACGCGTCGCGCAGTGGCTGGTCGCTGCCCACGCCGACGGTCTCGCTGGCCCCCACGGCGACGTAGACGGGCGCCGGCCCGGCGTCCGGCGGCGGAGGCAGGACCTCCGGCTTGGAGACGGTGCAGGCCGTGGCCACAACGACCAGGACGGTCAGGAGGACGGCCACCAGCGGCCACCGGCCCCTCATGCTGCCTCCATCGCCTCGCGGGCGGGCATGCGCGCCGCTCGCCGAGCGGGCATGGCGCCGGCCCCCAGGGCCAGCAAGGTCGAGCCGCACACCGCCCCGACGAGGACGAGGACCGGCAAGCCCAGGTGCACCCCGGCCAGCCCCTGAGCGGTCAGGTACCGGTTGACCACCGTGCTCACGCCCAGCGCGGTGCCGAAGCCGCCCGCCGTACCGATCACCCCGCCGACCAGCCCGAGCACTCCGGCTTCGAACAGGAAGACCCGCTGCACGTCGCTGTCGCGTGCCCCGATGGCCTTGAGCACCCCGATCTCCCGGCGCCGCTCGCGGACGGCGGCCAGCAGGGCGTTGGCGATGCCGAGCGAGGCGATGACCAAGGCGATCGCCCCGATGGCCCCCAGCACGATCTCCACCACTCGAAGGTAACGCTGGACCGACGCCACCAGGTTCTCGGGCGCGCTGGTGGAGTAGCCGAGCTCGGTGATGTCGCGTCGGACCTCGTTGACCTTCTCCAGGTCGTCGGCGATCACGAAAAGGCCGCTGTACGGGGAACTTGGGATCGGGATCCGGCCGTCGGCGTCGTCGCCCAGAGCGGTCCAGGCCCGGGCGGCGCGTGACTGCTCGAGGGAGACGACGAACTGCCCGGGGGCGGTCTCCTGGGCCACGACGCCGACGATGGTGGCCCGTACCCAGCGGCTGCGAACCCGTCTGGGTTGGCCGTTGCCGGAGAACGCCCGCGGCGCCCCCAGCTCCACCTCGGTGCCGACCACGGCGGCCGCCTGTTTCTTGGTGAGGCCCATCCGGGTCAGGTAACCCTGGGTGACCGCCACCTCGGTGAGGGACTGCGGCAGGGGGAGCCGGCCGCTCAGGATGGTGATGGGCATGAGCGACGCCCGTTCCAGGTCGATGCCGACCATGGTCTCCGGGAAGGGCTCCGGGGTCTTCAGGCCCGGGACGGTCGGCCGGGGTGCGGTGGAGGCGGTGGTCGCCGGCTGGGCCGAGGTGGTGGGGGCCGCCGTCGACGGCAGGGGCGGCTGGCGGGCCAGGACGTCGGCCTTGGCCGGGGGCTCGGGGACGATCACGTTGACCACCGCGGCCACGACCGGCAGCACCGAATTCACGTCCGGCATGGCAATGATCTGCGCCCGGACGGTGTCGTCGAGGTCCTTGGGCGGGCCCGGCTTGGGGTCGTCGGTGTCCACCTGGGTGGGGTCCGCCTCGGCGGCGGCCACGTTGATGCCCGACAGCGGCCCGCCCTTGGACAGCTCGGAGAGAACCTTGGTCCGGGCCGTGCCGGCGATGGTGACCAGGGCGGTGAGCAGGGTCGCAGCCAGGGCCACGGCGGCCACGGTGAGGACCGAGCGACCGAACCGACGCCGGATGCTGGTGGCCGCCATGGAGGCGGCGTCCCGCCACTTCATACGGGAATCGTGACCTGGCGTCCCCGGTCGAGGGGGATGCGCTGCTCGGCTCGCAGAGCCAGCTCGCGGTTGTGGGTGACCATCACCAGCGTGCAGCTGTGCTCGGCCCGGACCTTTTCCAGGAGCTCGATCACCATGAGGGAGGCGTCGTCGTCGAGGTTGCCGGTGGGCTCGTCGGCGAGCAGCAGGCGGGGCTCGTTGACCAGGGCCCGGGCGATGGCCACCCGCTGGCGCTCGCCGCCGGAGAGCCTCGAGGGCCGATGCGCGGCCCGATCGGCCAGCCCCACCGCGTCGAGCAGCTCCAGCGCCCGCCGTCGGCGCTCCGTCGGGCTGGTCCCGTTCAGGGTGCCGGCCAACTCGACGTTCTGGGCGGCGGTCAGGGTCTCCAGGAGACCGAAGTGCTGGAAGACGAAGCCCACGGTGGCCCGCCGGTAGGCGGCCAGGCCGTCACCGCTCAGCCCGTTCAGGTCTTGCCCGCCGATCTCGATGCGGCCGCTCTGGGGCTGCTCCAGGCCGCCGAGCAGTGACAGCAGCGTCGTCTTGCCCGCGCCTGAGGAGCCGGTGATGGCCGCGTATCCGCCGTCGGCCACGTCGAGGTCGAGGCCGCCGAGCACGGTGAGCGGGCCGTCGGCGGTGCGATAGGTGTGGCTGAGCCCGCGGATGGTGATGGCGACGCCCATGTCCCACCCACTCTGGCGTATCGCGAGCGCCGAACTACCCGCGCCCTCCGCTGTAGACACTGGGACGACATGGAGATACACGTCTTCACCGCCCTGCCCCAGATACTGGAGGCGCCGTTGTCGGCCAGCCTGCTGGGCCGGGCCCGGGAGCGTGGCCTGGTCGACGTGCGCGTCCACGACCTCCGGGACCACACCACGGACCGCCACCGGTCGGTCGACGACTCACCGTTCGGCGGAGGAGCGGGGATGGTGCTGTCGCCCGAGCCGGTCTTCCGGGCCGTCGAGGCGGTGCGACCGCCCCGTCCGCTGTTCCTCCTGGACCCGGGCGGGCGCCGGTTCGACCAGGAGATGGCTCATGAGCTGGCCGGTGGGCCGGGGTTCTCCCTGCTGTGTGGCCGCTACGAGGGGGTCGACGAGCGGGTGCGCCGGCACCTGGTGGACGGGGAGCTGTCCATCGGCGACTTCGTGCTCGCCGGGGGAGAGGCCGCGGCCTTCGTGATCGTGGAGGCGGTGACGCGGCTGGTGCCGGGCGTGATGGGCAACGAGGCCTCGGCGGGGGAGGAGTCATTCGTCGACGGGCTGCTCGAGCACCCCCAGTACACCCGTCCGGCGGACTTCCGGGGGTGGGTGGTCCCCGAGGTGCTGCGCTCCGGCGACCACGGTCGGGTGGCCCGCTGGCGACGAGCCGTGTCGCTGGCCCGGACGCTGGCCCGACGACCCGATCTCATCGAGGCGAGAGGCGGGCTGAGCGAGGAGGAAAAGGCGCTGGTGGAGGACCTGGGTGCGGAGGAGTATCGTGGCCTGTCCCCGGAACACCCGTCGCAGGAGTCGAGCGCGCCATGAACCCCACCGATCTCGTCGATCGCGACAGCCTTCGCGACGACATCCCCCAATTCGGCCCGGGCGACACGCTCAAGGTCCACGTCCGGGTGGTGGAGGGGAACCGGGAGCGGGTCCAGGTGTTCCAGGGCGCGGTCATCCGCCGCCAGGGCTCCGGCGTCCGGGAGACCTTCACCGTCCGCAAGATCAGCTTCGGCGTCGGCGTGGAGCGCACCTTCCCGGTGCACTCGCCGATCCTGGCCAAGATCGAGGTCGACCGCCTGGGCGACGTGCGACGGGCCAAGCTCTACTACCTGCGCGACCGGATCGGGAAGAAGGCCAAGATCAAGGAGAAGCGCACCGTCAAGTGACCGGGCCCGCGTCGGGCGTGATCGACTCCGGTCGCGAACGGTGGACGTTCCTCGCCTTCCTCCGGGAGATCGGGGTGCTGGTGGTGACCGCGCTGGTCATCGCCGTGGTGGTCAAGACGTTCGTGGCCCAGGCGTTCTACATCCCGTCGGGATCCATGCTGCCCCAGCTCCAGATCAACGACCGGGTGGTGGTCTCCAAGGTGTCGTACCGGCTCCACGATCCCCGGCGCGGCGACATCGTCGTGTTCGACGCGCCCGGCGGCGAGCCGAAGGACACCTCACCGCTGCCCGAGCGGGCGTTGCGCAGCGTGATCCAGTCCATCGGCCTGTCGCCCCCCTCCACCGACGAGTACATCAAACGGGTGGTGGCCCTGCCCGGGGAGCGGGTCGAGGCTCACGACGGCAAGGTGCTCGTGGACGGCCGGGAGCTGGTCGAGCCCTACCTCCCGCCGGGCGTCACCACCAGCACGTTCGTCGCCGTCGTCGTGCCGCCCGAGACGGTCTTCGTCCTCGGCGACAACCGGCCCAACTCCGCCGACAGCCGCGTCTTCGGGCCGGTCCCCCAGTCGACCGTGGTGGGGCGGGCCTTCGCCCGGGTCTGGCCCCTCAACCACACGTCGTTCCTCTGACAGGCCGGAATCGGTCGTACAGTGGCGTCATGAGCGAAGAGGATCTGGAGCGGTACGAGACCGAGATGGAGCTCCAGCTGTACAAGGAGTACCGCGACGTCCTGCCCCTCTTCGGGTACGTGGTGGAGACCGAGCGCCGGTTCTACCTGGCCAACACGGTCGACATGCAGCTCCACGACGACGACGGGGCCAACGGTGGCCGCAGCCACCTGGAACTCGAGCTCAAGGACGCCTGGGTGTGGGACATCTACCGCCCCGGCCCGGCCCGGTTCGTGTCGTCGGTGCGCATCGTCACGTTCAAGGACGTGAACATCGAGAAGGTACGCAACGACCCGTGACACCGTGAGACTGTGAGCCGGTGACCCACGCTCGCCGGGCGCTCGGGGCCAGCGGCGAGGACGCGGTGGCCGCCTGGTACGAGGCAGAGGGCTATGAAGTGGTGGCCCGGAACTGGCGGTGCCGGGCCGGCGAGCTGGACCTGATCGTCCGTCGAGGGCGCACGTTCGTGTTCTGCGAGGTGAAGACCAGGACCTCGGACGCCTTCGGGGCGCCCGTCGAGGCCGTCACCCGGCAGAAGCAGGTGAAGCTCCGCCACCTCGCCGCCCGCTGGCTGGAGGACTCCCCGCTGCGCCCCACCGACATCCGCTTCGACGTGGCGTCGGTGCTGGCCGGCGAAATCGAGGTGCTCGAAGGCGCGTTTTGAGCTGCCCTTTTATCGCCGGCCGCTGGCCGCCGGCGTCAGGCGGGCGTCAGGCGGGCGGCGCCCCCCGCTTCTCGCACTCCTGCTGCTCGATGGCGGCGAGCTGGTCGATGCGGGGCTGGTGGCGCCCACCCTCGAACTCGGTGCCGAGGAAGAGGTCGACGACCATGAGGGCGTAGGCGTCGGCCAGGACCCGGGCCCCGAAGGCCAGCACGTTGGCGTTGTTGTGCATGCGGGCCATCCGGGCGGTGAACTCGTCGTGGCACAGAGCGGCACGGACACCGATCACCTTGTTGGCCGCGATCTGCTCGCCCTGGCCGCTCCCGCCGATGACGATGCCGAAGTCGGCAAGGCCGTCGACCACGGCCCGTCCGGCGGCGGCGCAGAACGGCGGGTAGTCCACCGACTCCTCCGAATCGGTTCCCATGTCGACCACCTCGTGGCCGGCATCGGCCAGGTGGGCGACGACGACGGTCTTCAGCCGGTACCCGGCGTGGTCGGCGGCGACGGCGATCCTCATCCCACCACCGCCCAGATCAGGAGCACGGCGACGACCGCGAAGGCGGCGGCCACCATGACGATGTCGGTCGGTCGGCGGCGCTGCTGGCGTAACGGGTTGAAGCCCACGGGGGGATTCTGTCGCAGCGCCTTGGTATGCTCCAAACAGCTCGCTCGAGCGGCCGGCGCACGGCCCTCCTCTTGGTCCAACCCGTGAGGAGAGCCAGTGATCGCCACCATCCCGTCGGCCACGCTGCTGGGTGTCGAGGGCACGCCCGTCGCCGTCGAGGTCCATGTGTCGAAAGGGCTACCCGGCTTCACCGTCGTGGGCCTGCCGGACGCATCGTGCCGGGAGTCGAGAGACCGCGTGCGGGCGGCGCTGCTGTCCAGCGACCTTCCCTGGCTGCTGAAGCGGGTCACTGTCAACCTGGCCCCGTCGAGCGTGCGCAAGGGGGGCGCCGGCCTCGATCTGCCGATTGCCGTGGGGTTGCTCGTGGCGTCCGAAGACTTGGCGGCCGAGGCGGTTGCCGGCTGCGGGTTCATCGGCGAGCTAGGGCTCGACGGGTCGATCCGCCGGGTGCCGGGCATCGTCCCGCTGGTGGCCGCGCTGTCCACGCGCGTCGTCGTCGTCCCACCCGACTGCTTCGCCGAGGCCAGCGTGGTCGGGCGTCACAAGGTGCGGGTGGCTGGGTCACTGTCGGAGCTGCTGGCCGCCCTCCGGGGCGATGCGCCCTGGCCCGACCCGCCGGTGGCCGCGCCGGCGCCGCCGGAGGCGGCGTCCGCGCCGGACCTGGCCGACGTGCGCGGCCAGGCAGTCGGCCGTACCGCGGTCGAGGTGGCCGCGGCCGGCGGCCATCACCTGCTCCTCTCCGGCCCGCCCGGCGCAGGCAAGACCATGCTCGCCCGCCGACTGCCGGGGCTCCTCCCTCCGCTGGAGGGCGACGATGCCCTCACCGCCACGCGGATCCACTCGGCGGCCGCCGTAGCCCTGCCGCCAGGTGGTCTGGTGGTGCGGCCGCCGTTCCGGGCGCCGCACCACGGAGCGTCGGCGGTGGCTCTGATCGGCGGCGGCACGGGCTACATGCGGCCGGGCGAGATCAGTTTGAGCCATTGCGGCGTCCTTTTCATGGACGAGATGTGCGAGTTCCCGGCCACCGTCCTCGACGCCCTGCGCCAGCCGATCGAGGAGGGCGTCGTCCGAGTGTGCCGGGCTCGAGCCACGGTGTCGTTCCCGGCCCGCTTCCTGCTCGTCGGGGCCACCAACCCCTGTCCGTGCGGCGAAAGCGGGTCGGCCGGCCTCTGCCGGTGCGCCCTTGCCGCTCGACAGCGCTACAACCGTCGGCTGTCGGGGCCCCTGCTCGACCGGTTCGACCTGCGGGTCGTGGTCAGCCGGCCCGACCCGGCGTCGGTGATGGGGGGCCCACCCGGCGAGGCCACCGCGCCGGTCGCCGCCCGGGTGGCGGCCGCCCGCGAGTTGGCCCGAGAGCGCGGTGTCCGCTGCAACGCCGAGTTGCCGGCGGCGCGCCTCGATGCGCTCGCCCCGCTCACGGCTGGTGCGGCCCGCGTGCTCGAGCACCGCTTACGGGCCGGGCTGCTCAGCGCCCGCGGCGTGCATCGCATCCGCCGGGTGGCGCGCACCATCGCCGACTTGGGCGGCGCGCCCGGCCCAGTCGACGAAGAGAACGTCTGCCTGGCCTTGAGCCTCCGTGCCGAGCTGGCCCCGGTCGAGCTCGCAGCATGACTGGACCGGCTGTGCCGGCCGAGGGCTGGGCCGCGGCCTTGGCCGGGCTGCCGGGCATGGGCCCGGCGCGGTTGCGGGCCGTCCTCGACGCGTGGCCGCCGGAGGAGGCATGGGCTCACGTCGCCGCCGGCACGGCTTGCTCCCGCCCCGGGGTCGCCCTGGCCTGTCGGCCCGACCCCGCGGGAGCGGCTGCGCAATGGCGGGCCGCGGCTCGTCGAGCGTCGGTGGGCGACACGTGGGACGCGCACCGGCGGGCCGGCGTCACCGTCTCGCTCCCGGGCGGTCCGGGCTTCCCCGACGAGCTGCGCGTCGACCCGGAGCCGCCCGCCATCCTCTTCTCTCGGGGAGACCCTGCTGCCCTCGACGGCCGTCGGGTGGCCATCGTCGGCACTCGCCGGTGCACCCGCTACGGGCGTGAGGTGGCCTACGAGCTGGGCCGCGACCTGGCATCGAGCGGCGTCCGCGTGGTCTCCGGGCTGGCCCTCGGCGTCGACGGGGCCGCCCATCGCGGCGCGCTGGCCTCCGGCGGGGCGCCTCCGGTGGCGATTGTCGGCAGCGGCCTCGATGTGGTGTACCCGCCGGCTCACCGGGCGCTGTGGGAGCAGGTGGCCGACGCCGGCCTCGTCCTGAGCGAGGCGCCTTTGGGCGCGCGACCGGAGCCGTGGCGGTTCCCGGTTCGCAACCGGGTGATCGCCGCCCTCGCCGAGGTCGTCATCGTCGTTGAGTCACGGGAGAAGGGCGGATCCCGGCACACCGTCGAGGCGGCTATGGCACGCGACCGCATGGTCATGGCTGTGCCCGGGTCGGTACGCAGCCCGGTCTCGTCCTACACGAACGGCCTGCTGGCCGACGGCTGCCATCCGGTCCGGGACGCGCTCGACGTGCTGGTGGCCCTCGGCCTCTCCACGGCCCCGTCCGTGCGTGCGGCCGAGGAGCGGCCGGCGCCCGGTCCGGAGGAGGCGCCGGTGCTGGAGGCACTTGGGTGGGAGGCGGCGACCCTCGACGACCTGTGCGCCCGCAGTGGCCGCAGCCCTGGTCAGGTCAGCGTGGGCCTCGCCCGCCTGCAAGTCGGCGGCTGGGTGGCCGAGCGGGCCGGTTGGTGGGAACGGGTCACGTGACCCCGATGTGGGCCGCCGGTACCGTGGGAGGTCGTGGGATGGGAGCAGGAGGCATTTGTGCGGTCGCTCTCGTCGCTTTCGGCGAACACGGTTGCCGCGTACCGGCGCGACGTACGGGACTTCGTGGTCTGGGCCGAGCGCGCCGGGGCCACCGGGCCGTCCGAGATCGACCACCTCGTCCTTCGGCGCTACCTCAGCTTCCTCACGACCCGGCGAATGGCGAAGCGGTCCATCGCCCGTAAGGCGGCCGCCCTCCGGCGGTACTTCGGCTGGTTGGTCCACACCGGCGCGGTCGCCGGCGACCCCTCCCGCCGCCTCACCGCCCCAGGGGGCGACGGTCGCCTGCCCCACGTCCTGAAAAGCGAAGAGCTCGACACCCTGCTGGCCGAGGGGCCCGACGACGGCCCGATCGGCTGGCGCGACCGGGCGGTGCTGGAACTGCTCTACGGGAGCGGCCTCCGGGTGGGCGAGCTGTGCGGGCTCCGGCCCGCCGACGTCGACCTGGTCCGGGGCCGGCTGCTGGTGTGGGGCAAGGGAGCCAAACAGCGTCAGCTCCCGATGAGCGAGTCGTCGGTGGAGGCAGTCTGCGAGTGGATCCGAGGCGGGCGACCCACCATGGTCGGGCCGGAGACGCCGGACGACGCTCTGTTCCTCAACCGGCGGGGCCGTCGGCTCACCTCACGCGACGTCAGGCGCATCCTCGACCGGCGATCGGCCTCACCCACGCACCCGCACGCCTTGCGTCACACCTTCGCCACCCACCTGCTCGACGGCGGGGCCGACCTGCGCGCCGTACAGGAGCTCCTGGGCCACGAGGACTTGGCCACCACCCAGTTGTACACTCACGTCAGCAAGGAGCGGCTGCGTACGGTGTACGAGGCCACCCATCCTCGAGCGTAGGAGCACGTGGAACCCCAGTCGGTCGCCATCACCAAGCTCTGGGACGACTTCAAGTCCACGGGCTCGATGGACGTCCGTAACCGTCTGGTCGTCCACTACTCCCCGCTGGTGAAGTACGTGGCCGGGCGGCTTTCGGCCGGCTTGCCCAACAGCATCGAGCACGCCGACCTCGTCAGCTACGGCATGTTCGGGCTGATCGACGCCATCAACAAGTTCGAGCCGGCCCGGGGCTTCAAGTTCGAGACGTATGCCATGTCCCGCATCCGCGGCTCGATCATCGACGAGCTGCGGTCGATCGACTGGGTACCGCGTTCGCTGCGGGCCAAAGCCCGCGCAGTCGAGAAGGTGTACACCAAGCTCGAGCACGAGCTCCTCCGCACGCCCTCCGACGCCGAGGTGGCCGAGGAGCTCGGCACCACCGAGGAGGAGCTGCAGGACGTCTTCACCCAGATCTCCTTCTTCGGCCTCGTGGCTTTGGAGGAGACCGTGTCGGTGGGCGCCGACCGCAGCGAGTCGGTGACCCTGGGCGACACCATCCCCGACGCCGGCCTCGGGCCCGTCGGCGCCTTCGAGGTCGAGGAAACCAAGCAAATCCTCGCCCAGACCATCAACCGCCTGGCCGAGCGGGAGAAGATCGTTCTCACCCTCTACTACTACGAGGGCCTGACCCTGGGCGAGATCGGCGGCATCCTCGGGATCACCGAGAGCCGGGTGTGCCAAATCCACACCAAGGCCGTGATTCAGCTTCGTTCAAAGCTGTCCGACCCCACGGTGAGCACGTCCCGATAAATCTTTCAGCGCCTCTGGCGCTGTCTCACCCCTCCGGGTAGAGTTCCACCCAGTTCGCCTGAGTGCTCCTCGTGAGCGACCGGCGCTCCCTTCCCCCCAACGGTTCACCCGTTCCTGGGGGTTTCCATGCGCCGGTTGGCCCTCGTGCTGGCCACGCTCGTCGCGCTCTTCGCGTCTCAACCCGCAACCGCCGGCCCCGCCGCCGCAGTCACCTACCGGCCACCGGTCGACGCGCCGATCGTCGACGCGTTCCGCCCGCCCGCCCAGAACTGGAACGCCGGCAACCGCGGCCTCGAGTACGCCACGGAGCCGGGTACGCCAGTGGCTGCGTCGGCTCCGGGCGAGGTGGTCTTCGCCGGCCCCGTCGCCGACGGGCTCCACGTCGTGGTCCTCCACGACGACGGGCTGCGTACCAGCTACTCGTTCCTGGCCCTCGTCGCGGTCAAGCGAGGCGACAAGGTCGAGCAGGGCCAGATGCTGGGGACGACCCAGGAGCGGTTCCACTTCGGCGTCCGGGCCGGCGACGCCTACCTCGACCCGGCCAAGCTGTTTGGCGGCGGCCCACCCGAGGTCCACCTCGTCCCCGACGAGCTCCGGCGTCCGCAGAGCGCGGCCAAGGAGCGAGCCGGCCTGGCCCGGATGTTCCAAGGGTGGGCGTCCCGGGCCGCGGCCGGGGGCGTGGCGGCGGCCGACTGGGCCCGCGACCGGGCGGTCGAGACGGTCGAAGGGGCGATCGGCGAGACCCTCGACGAGGTTCGGGGCGCCATCCACTTCGCCCACGCCACCCGTCCCTCCACCCACCTGGCCCGATTCGCGTCCGCTGCTCACGCCTGGTGGAAGGCCAGGGACACTTGCACCCCGGAGTCGGAGCCTCCGCCCAAGCTCCAGGAACGCCACATGCTCGTGAGAGTGGCGGGGCTTGGCTCCACGAGCGACGAGGGCGCGATCGACGACCTCGACGGGGCCGCTCTCGGTTACGCCACGCAGGACGACCTCCGATTCTCCTATCGGGGCGGGGCCACCGACGAGCACAGCTATACCGTCACCGATACCACGCAGGACATTCGCCGGTCTGGCCGGCAGCTACGCGATCTTCTCGCCCGGATCGAAGCAGCGAACCCCGGCGTGCCCATCGACATCGTCGCCCACTCCCAGGGCGGTCTGGTGGCCCGAAGCGCCCTGACCGACGAGGGGGAGCCGACGGACCCGCGGCTTCCGAAGATCAACTCCTTCGTCACGCTCGGCACACCGCATCTCGGGGCGCCGACCGCCACCGGGCTGACCATGGTCGGCCACACGACGGTAGGAGAAGCGGTGCTGACCGGCGCCCATGCCGCCCTGCCCGACAAGATCGATCCGGCTGGTACGTCGGTCACCCAGATGGCCGAGCATTCTGAGTTCCTTCGCCGGCTCAACGACCAGCCGCTGCCGCCTGGACTCAGGGCCACGTCGATTGCCGCTCGGGAAGACCTCGCCGTCCCTGCGGGGCAGACAGCGCTCCCCGGCGCCAACCATGTGACGGTCTCGGCGCCTGGCGCCGTGAACGACCACGGGCGCCTGCCTGGCTCGCCGGAGGCCCAGCGGGAGGTCGCGCTCGCCGTGGCCGGCAGGAGACCGACGTGTCAGCGCTTTGGCGACGCCATGGCCGACGCCGCCGTGTCCGGGCTCATCTACGCCGCGGAAGAGGGCCTTGGTGGCGGTGCCTGGCTCGCCGCCCGCCGCGTCGACAAGAAGCTGGACAACGCCCTGCCTCAGCCCAGCGTCCCCAGGAGGTACAACAATGATCCGCCCCGTTAACCTCATCCGCATCCTGTGTGTTCTCGCCTTGCTCCTGGGAGTCGGCTGCCAGTCACGGGACAGTCGGGGCGGCCGGACCGAAGCCGGCGCGGAGGCCGGCGCAGCTCCCTCCCCGCCTGCCCGCGGCGGTGGAGCGGACGCCCGGCCGGTAGGGGCGGGGTGGGTGTGGACCGTCCCTCCTCCGGCGTGGGCCGGGATGCCTGCCGCCGACGAGCGGGACATCGCTTTCACCTACGGCCATCAACACCTGGTCCTGCTCGACGAGAAGGGCCGCCTCCAGTGGGACGTCCACCGGTTGGGCCTGCGCGACGTGGCGCCCCGTCTGGGCCCCGAGCTGGTGCTCGCCGCCACCGACGACGGTCTCGCCGCCTTCGCCCGCTCTGACGGCGCCAAGCTCTGGGACACCGGGCTGGCGGAACGGGCCAACACACCGGTGATCGCCGGCGGGCTGGCGGTGACGTCGACGTGGGAGGGAGCCGTCGTCGGTCTCGACCTGGCGACCGGCACGGTGGTGTGGAGGGCGGCGTTGCCCGGCCCCGCGCTCGGTCCACCGGCCACCGACGGCGCCACCGTGGTGGTCGCCTGGGACCGGACCGACCTGCGCATCGGCGCGGCCGTCGCTCTCGACGCGTCGACCGGTCGGCAGCGATGGGCAACACCCCTTCCCGGCGGTGGGATCAGCGCTCCGGCGCTGACGTCGACCGGCTCGGCAGTCATGGTGGCCGGCGACCTCGCTGCGCACGGGCTCGACATCGCCTCCGGCGAGGAGCGGTGGCGAACGCCGGTCGAGGGCGCAGGGTCGCCCGAGGTGCCGCCCCTCGCCGTCGAAGGTGGATCGGTGCTGGTCGGGCACCGTCTCGGTGGTCTCGATCTGCTCGACGCCACCACGGGCCGGCGCACCTGGACCGTGGCCACCGACGGCGCATCCGTGCGGGGAGCACCCGTGGCCGGTCCGCACGGGCGCTACGCCTTCCCCCTCAACGACGGCCGGGTTCTGCTGGCCGGGCCGAGCCGGGAGACCGAGCTGCTGCGCCCTCCGGCGGGCCGGATCAGCGGTGTGGCGACGGGTCCAGGCGGGTTCCTGGTCGGCGCCACCCGGGAGTCGACGGTCAACACGGTCGAGGCCGGGCCGGCGTGGTGAACCCTTTGCCCCCACTCGGTTGAATCGGTGGTGACGATAGAGTGGCGCATCCGCCTCCCCCGAGGTGGATCCGAACCTCCCTTCCCGCTGTCCCACGGTCGCCCCTCGCGGGGCGCGGCGGCCAGGGCTCGTCAACCGCTGGGAGAGGAGAACGCGCGTGGCTGTTGTCACCATGAAGCAACTGCTGGAGGCCGGGGTCCACTTCGGTCATCAGACCCGGCGCTGGAACCCGAAGATGAAGCGGTTCATCTTCGGCGAGCGCAACGGCATCTACATCATCGACCTGAACCAGACATTGGTTCGGATCGAGGCCGCCTACACCTTCGTTCGCGACATGGCCGCCAACGGCGGCACGATCCTGTTCGTCGGCACCAAGAAGCAGACCCAGGACCCAATCTCCCAGGCGGCCAACAAGTGCGGCATGCCGTACGTCAACGAGCGCTGGCTGGGCGGCATGCTCACCAACTTCACCACCATCAGCGCCCGGGTGAAGAAGATGCAGGAGTACGAGCGCATGATGGAGGCGGGCGACTTCGAGGCCATGCCCAAGAAGGAGGCGCTCATCCTCAGCCGGGAGGTGGAGAAGCTTCAGCGCAACCTGGGCGGTATCCGCGGCCTGACCCGCATGCCCGACGCAGTGTTCATCATCGACACCAAGAAGGAGCACATCGCCGTTACCGAGGCCAACAAGCTCGGTATGCCGATCGTCGCCGTCGTCGACACCAACTGCGACCCCGACCTGATCCAGTACGTGATCCCCGGCAACGACGACGCCATCCGGGCCGGCACCCTCATGTGCCGGGTAATCTCCGACGCGGTCGAGGAGGGCAAGTTCATCGCCTCCCGCAAGAACGCCAACCGGGCGGCGGCCGCCGCGGCGGCCGCCCCGCCCCGCCAAGCCGCGCCGCCTGCACCGGTCGACCCCGAGGCCGAGGCCCGCCGCAGCCAGCAGCAGCAGGAGGCCCGCCGCCAGGCCGCCCTCCAGGCCCAGGAGCGCGAAGCCCGCCTGGCCTCACCGCGCCGCGGCCCCGAGGCCGCCAGCGAGACCACCGACGCTGCGCCGCCCACCGACGCTGCGCCGCCCACCGAGACTGCGCCGCTCACCGACGCGCCGGCTGCCGAGGCTCCCGCGCCCGAGACCGCACCGGTCGACGTCGCCGCAGCCGACACGGCCGACACCAGCGCCACCGACGACGCCACCTCCACCGTCCCCGGCGACGCCTGATGGCCGACATCACGGCCAAGGACGTCCAGGCCCTCCGCAAGGCCACGGGCGTGGGGATGATGGATGCCAAGCGGGCGCTCGTGGAGAACGACGGCGACTTCGAGAAGGCAGTCACCTGGCTGCGGGAGAAGGGGCTCAGCAAGGCGGCCGAGCGCTCGGACCGGGCCAACACCCAGGGCGCGGTCACGATCGCCCGCTCGGGGAACACCGCCGCCATGGTGGAGCTGAACTCCGAGACCGACTTCGTAGCCAAGTCGCCCGAGTTCAACGCCCTGCTGGAGAAACTGGCCGGCGCGGTCGTCGCCGACGGCGAGGGCGCGCTCGCCGCGGCCCAGGACGAGGTCGACGACCTTCGCATCACCCTGAAGGAGAACATCGCCGTGGGTCGGGTGGTCCGGTTCGAGGCCCCCCCGGGTGCGGTGCTGGATACCTACGTTCACAAGCCCGCCGGTTGGGGCGTCAACGCGGTGATGGTCGAGTTGGAGGGCGGAGACGAGGCGCTCGCGCGCGAGCTGTCCCTGCACATCGCCTTCAGCAAGCCGCAGTGGCTCTCGCGTGAGGAGGTGCCGGCGGATCGGGAGGCGGACGAGCGCCAGGTGCTCGAGTCGATCACCCGCAACGAGGGCAAGCCGGAGGCGGCGCTGCCCAAGATCGTCGAGGGCCGGCTCAAGGGCTTCTTCAAGGAGCACGTCCTTCTCGACCAGGACTTCGTGAAGGACAGCAGGGTGAGCATCGCCCAGCTCCTCGGCGACGCCAAGATCACCCGCTTCGCCCAGGTCGTGATCGGCCGGTAGGGCGGCGCATGCGGGGCAACTGGAGCCGGATCGTCCTGAAGCTGTCGGGTGAGGCGTTCGCCGACCCCGTTACCGGTTTTGGTATCGACGGCCCCACCGTCGCCCGCATCGCGGCTGAAGTGGCCGACGTCCACCGTGACCTTGGCACCGAGATCGCCATCGTGGTGGGTGGCGGCAACATCTGGCGCGGCATGGCCGGCGCCGGCGCGGGGATGGACCGGGCCCAGGCCGACACCATGGGCATGCTGGCCACCGTCATAAACGGGCTGGCCCTGCAGGACGCCCTCGAGCACATCGGTGAGCCCACCCGGGTCATGACCGCCATCCAGATGGCACAGGTGGCCGAGCCCTATATCCGCCGCCGGGCCCAACGCCACCTGGAGACGGGCCGGGTGGTGATCCTGGCCGGCGGCACCGGCAACCCGTTCTTCACCACCGACACCACCGCTGCCCTCCGGGCTGCGGAGATCGGCGCGTCGGCCATCCTGAAGGGCACCCACTCCGGCGTCGACGGCGTCTACGACGACGACCCGCTGCTGAACCCGGAAGCGGTGAAGTTCGCCGAGGTCGAGTACATCGAGGTGCTCAAGCGGGGGCTCAAGATCATGGACTCCACCGCCATCACCTTCTGCATGGACAACAAGCTCCCCATCGTCGTCTTCGATCTGATGGGGCCGGGCAACATCCGCCGCGCCCTGGAGGGCGAGCCAATCGGTACGCTTGTCTCATGACAGCCCGCGCGAACGCGGTCGCCCGATGATCGACGACGTGCTGCTCCAGACCACCGAGAAGATGGCGAAGGCGGTGAGCCACACCTCGGCCGACTTCTCCACCGTCCGAACCGGGCGGGCCACCCCGGCCCTGGTCGAGAAGATCAAGGTGGACTACTACGGCACCGAGGTGCCGCTCCAGCAGCTGGCCGGGTTCAACGTGCCCGAGCCGCGGGTGCTGGTGGTGGCCCCCTACGACAAAAGCTCCATGAAGGCCATCGAGAAGGCCATCATGCACTCGGACCTGGGTATCACCCCATCAAACGACGGCCAAGTGATACGCCTGGTATTTCCGCAGCTGACGACGGACCGACGCAAGGACTTGGTACGGGTGGTAAAGCACAAGGCCGAAGAGGGCCGGATCGCGATACGGAACCTGCGGCGGGCGGCCCGTCACGAGCTGGAGGCCTTCGAGAAGGAGGGCGAGATCTCGGTGGACGAGCTCGACCGGGCCGAGAAGGAGCTCGAGAAGGTCACCCACGAGTACGTGGCCGAGATCGACAGGCTGCTCGGGCGCAAGGAGCAAGAGCTGCTCGAAGTCTAGGGACGCTGACTCTTAGGAAACGCAGGAGGGTCCACTTTTGGACGAATTCCAGACCGACGACCGCACAGAGGCAGCACACGAAGCGCTCTCCACCGATCCAGGCCCGGCCTGGACCGGGGTTTCGCGCGGGCCACGGCCACCGGCCGAAGGTGTGAGGATCATCGGTGCCGAGGAGGCCGCCGCGGCCATCGAGTCCGGGCAAGTGTCGCCCCGGGTCCCCGACGACGCGCCCCGCTTCGGCGACGTCCCCAAAACGCCGCCCGGCCCCCATACTTCGCTGCGCTTCCCCGGCACCGACCCTGCGGCGGTAGCCAAGCCGCCAGTGGTGGATCCGCCTCCAGCGCCGCCGCCCGCACCGCCGGCACCGCCGCCCGCACCGCCGGCACCGCCGCCCGCACCGTCGTGGTCCGGCGCCTTTGACTCCACGCCGCCGGCCGCCGACGACCCGAGTGGCTTCTGGGACCCGCCCGTGGTGGCGACCGCCTCTCCTGGTCGGTTCGAGGAGCTGGTGGCGGCGGCGGCGAGGGCGGAGGCCGAGGCGCAGGGCTCCGCCCCTCGAGACGCCGGTCGGGAGGAGTCCGCCGCCCAGCGGCCTCCGGCGCCCGCTCCGGAGCTGCGGGAGATCACCCGCGACCATCCCCTAACCTCGAACCCCGTGTCCGGCGAGTGGGCGGTGGCGTCCGGTCTGGGCGGAAACGTGGGCGCGGTGGCCCAAGGCCGCGGCCGCCCCACGGCCGAAGGGAGCCGCCGCCAAGCGCCGGAACGGCGTACTCTGACCGGACGATCATCGGGACCAGCGTCGCCCCAATCGGACTGGGACCGGCTCACCGGGCCCACCAGCGGAAGGAGGCCGGTGAGCGAGGGAGACGGAGGTTCCTGGGAGTTCTTCGACGAGCAGGGTGAAGCCGACGAGCCGCAACCGGCGGCCGGCTCGGCGATGTCCGAGGACCAGGCCACCATGGCGCTGCCCCACTGGACCGAGCCGCCCAGCGGTGAGGTGCCTCGCATCCTGGCCGAGAGCGGCCCGCCGGGTGCGGCGGCCGACGACGAGTTGAGCGCGTGGTCGGCGTTGTCAACCGGCCCTCGGTGGCGCGACCAACCGGCCGACTGGGACGAAGCCGACTTCCACGACACCGTGCTCGACGACCGTGAGGCCCGGCTCGGGGCCCTCCGCGACCAGCCGGAACACGGCGACGAGGGCGACATCTTCGCCTTCGAGGAGGCGGTGCCGCCGGCTCCCCAGGGCGTGGGCCAGCGGAGAGGCGCCTCCACCCAGGTCCGTGCCACCCGCCAGCCCCGCGGACAGGCGCCCAGCGGCGGATCGGTCAACACTGGTGGCCACGGCGGACCCGGAGGGGGCGCTGGATCGGGCTCGGCCGCCGGTGCCGACATCTCCACTCGGGTCGTCACGGGGGTCATCGCCGCCGGTGTGGTCCTGGCCGCGGCGGCAATCGGCCCGCGCGCCCTGCTGCTCATCGTCATCGCCGCGGTGACCATGGCGGGCGCAGAGCTGTTCCAGGCCCTGCGGGCCAGGGGCTACCAGCCCGCCACCCTGCTCGGCCTGGTCGGTTGTGCATCGATGGTGGCCGGGGCGTACTGGCGGGGCGAGTCGGCCTTCCCGCTCGTCCTGACGCTGATGGTTATCTTCAGCTTCCTCTGGTACCTGGCCGGGGTGGTCCACGCCAAGCCCACCATGAACATCGCGGTCACCCTCTTCGCCTTCGTCTACGTCGGCTTCCTGGGCAGCTTCGCCGCCCTGTTCCTACGGGTGCCCGACGAGCGGGGGGTCGGCATCCTGCTCGGTGCGGTCATCGTCACCGCGGGCCACGACATCGGCGCCTACCTGGTGGGGAAGTACTGGGGGAAGACGCCGCTGGCGCCCGAGCTGTCGCCGAACAAGACCTTCGAGGGACTTGTCGGCGGTGTCCTGGCCTCGGTGGCCGTCAGCCTCATCGTGGTCAGCCGCATCGGGCCCTGGGACGCCGGCAAGGCGTTCTGGCTGGGCGTGGTGGTGGCCGTCGCCGCCCCTCTCGGCGACCTTTGCGAGTCGATGATCAAGCGAGACCTGGGCGTGAAGGACATGGGCAAGCTGCTGCCCGGCCACGGCGGCGTGCTCGACCGGATCGACGCCCTGCTCTTCGTGATCCCGGCCACGTACTACCTGTGGTTGTTGCTGGTCTGACCTCTTGAAGACCATCAGTGTGGTCGGGTCCACGGGCTCGATCGGCACGCAGACCCTCGACGTCGTGGCAGCCGAGCCGGGCCGCTACCGGATCGTCGCCCTGGGTGCGGCCACGTCGGTGGAGCTGTTGGCCGAGCAGGCCAATGCCGTCCGGCCGGAACGGGTGGCCATCGCCGACGCATCCCTGGCCGCCGACCTGGAGGCCCGGGTTCCGAAGGGCACCGAGGTGTGGGCGGGCCCCGACGCCCTGGCCGCCATCGCCCGGGAGGCCGAGGTGGTGGTCAACGGGGTGGTCGGCTTCGCCGGGCTGCCCGTCACGCTGGCCGCCCTGGAGGCCGGGCGCCGCCTGGCGCTGGCCAACAAGGAGTCGCTCATCGCCGGCGGCCCGGTTGTCCAGCAGGCTCGGTCCACGACCGGGGCGGAGATCCTCCCCGTCGACTCCGAGCACGCCGCCGTCCACCAATGCCTCGCCGCCCTGGGCTCCGCCGGGCTCGAGCGCCTGGCTCGGATCGTGCTCACCGCCAGCGGCGGGCCGTTCCGGGGCCGGACCCGGGCCGAGATGGCCTCGGTGACGGTTGCCGACGCCCTCGCCCATCCGACCTGGGCCATGGGGCCGAAGATCACGGTGGACTCGTCGACGTTGATGAACAAGGGGTTGGAGGTGATCGAGGCTCACGAGCTGTTCGGGGTGGCCTACGACCGCATCGACGTGGTCGTGCACCCCCAGTCGATCGTCCATTCCATGGTGGAGTTCACCGACGGGTCCACCGTCGCCCAGCTGTCACAGCCCGACATGCGCCTGCCCATCTCCTACGCCCTCGCCCACCCCGACCGGGGCGGTGTGGCCTTCGGCGCCCTCGACTGGTCGACCGTGGGCCGCCTCGACTTCGAGTCCCCCGACCGGGATGCGTTCCCCTGCCTCGGGCTGGCCTACGAGGCCGGACGCGAGGGTGGCACCGCGCCGGCCTGGTTGAACGCGGCCAACGAGGTTGCGGTGGCTGCGTTCCTGGAAAAGCTCATCCCCTGGACATCGATTGCCGATGTAGTCAAAGAGACCCTGGTGCGGCATCATGGAACGAACCCCGTGACCGTCGACGTTGTTCTTGACGCGGACCGGCAAGCGCGGGAACAAGCAAGGCGGGTCGTAGAACGGAGCGCAGCAGCTTGACCCAGACGAGCACTACCCCCCCGAGCGACGAGACGGTGATCCCCGACCCTGATGTCCAGAGCGCCGAGAAGCGGAAGCTCGCCATGCTGGCCGGCATCCTGGCCGGCGGGATCGCCCTGTCGGTGATCACCGACACGTTCCCGGTCGTCGCCTTCTGCATCGCCCTGGTGGCCGTGGTCATGGTCCACGAGGCCGCCCACTTCGTGGCCGCCAAGTGGTCGGGCATGAAGGCCACCGAGTTCTTCTTCGGCTTCGGCCCCCGCCTATGGTCGATCCGCAAGGGCGAGACCGAATACGGCATCAAGGCCATCCCCCTCGGCGGCTACGTGAAGATCATCGGGATGAGCAACCTCGAGCGCGACATCGATCCCGCCGACGAGCCCCGCACCTACCGGCAGGGCTCGTACCCCAAGCGCATGCTGGTCGCCCTCGCCGGGGTGGCCACCCACTTCGTCATGGCCTTCCTGCTGCTGGTCATCCTGCTCGGCGCCGTCGGCGTACCGAACTATGAAAAGCCCACCCTCATAATCGGCACCATCAGCCGCCTCGACACCGGGGCCGCCCCGGCCGTCGACGCGGGGCTCAGGGTCGGCGACCGCATCCTGTCCGTCGGCGGCACGCCCGTCGCCAGCTGGGACGACGTGCCCCCGATCATCCGCGAGAGCGCGGGCCGTCCCGTCGACTTCGTCGTCGAGCGTGACGGCCGGCGACTCAACCTGACGGCCACTCCGGCCACACTGGAGAGGGAGGGCCAGACCCGGGGCTTCATCGGTGTCAGCCCCAAGCCCGCGGTGGAGCGCCTCAACCCGGTAGCGGCCTCCGGCCGTGCCGTCAGCGAGATCTGGACGCTGACCACCGGCTCGGTCACCGCGCTCGGCTCGTTCTTCGCCCCGGGGGCGCTGAGTGACTACGCCGGCCTGCTGACCAACTCCGGCAGCAACACGCCCGCCTCAGTCGAGGACCAGCGCTTTGTCTCTGTTGTCGGCGTGGCCCGCATCGCCGGGCAGGCGGCCGAGAGCGGCCTGTTCAACGTCGTCTACCTGCTCGTCTTGCTGAACATCTTCATCGGGATATTCAACCTGGTGCCGCTGCTCCCCCTCGACGGTGGGCACGTGGCCATCGCCACGTACGAGCGGATCCGGTCCCGTGCCGGCCGGCGCTACCAGGCCGACGTGGGCAAGATGATGCCGGTGGCAGCCGCGGTCATCGCCGTGCTGGTCCTGATCGGGGTCACGTCGATCTACCTCGACATCGTCAAGCCGGTCGCCAACCCGTTCCAGTAGGCGCCCGTCGACTGGCGTACAGACCGGCTGGAGCCCCTCGTCGCCCGGTACCGCGTCGCCGCCACCCATACTGGTCCCATGATCTCCCGCCGGCTCACCCGCCAGGTCACCCTTAACGGGGCGTCCAGCTCGGTCGTCGTCGGCGGGGACGCGCCGGTGTCGGTGCAGTCGATGACGATCACCAGGACGGCCGACGTCGAGGGCACCCTGGCCCAGATCTACGCCCTCGCCGCGGCGGGCGCCGACATCGTGCGGTGCACGTGCAACGAGCCGGAGGCGGCCGAGGGGCTGGCGGCCATCGTCCCCCGCTCGCCGGTGCCCATCGTCGCCGACATCCACTTCCAGTACCGCCTGGCCCTGGCCGCCCTCGACGCGGGTGTGGCATGCCTGCGCCTGAACCCGGGCAATATCCGCAAGCCGGAGCAGATCAAGCTGGTGGCCGAGGAGGCCAAGGCCCGGGGCGTGCCCATCCGCATCGGTGTGAATGCCGGATCGCTCGATCCCGACGTGTACACCAAACACGGCGGCGCCACCCCCGAGGCCTTGGTCGAGTCGGCCCAGCGGGAGCTGGCCTACTTCGAGGAGGTGGACTTCCACGACGTCAAGATCTCGGTGAAGGCGTCGAACGTTCCCCTGATGATCGAGGCTTACCGCCAGCTCTCGGAGGTCACCGACCACCCGCTGCACCTTGGCGTCACCGAAGCCGGCCCGCCTCCTGCCGGGCTGGTCAAGGCCACGGCCGGTATCGGCACCCTGCTGTCCGAAGGCATCGGCGACACCATCCGCTACTCCCTTACCGCTGATCCGGTCGAGGAGGCTCGGGCCGGCCGCCAGCTTCTCGAGGCCCTGGGCCTGCGGACCCGCAAGACCGTGGACCTGATCGCCTGCCCCTCGTGCGGGCGGGCCGAGGTCGACGTGATCCGGGTGGCCAAGGAGGCCGAAGGCGCCCTGGCCGACCGCAAGCTGCCCATCCAGGTGGCGGTCATGGGCTGCGTGGTCAACGGTCCGGGTGAGGCCCGTAGCGCCGACCTGGGCATCGCCGCCGGAAATGGGAAGGGCCACCTGTTCGTCAAGGGCCAGATGATCCGCGTCGTCCCGGAGGCCGACATGGTCAGCGCCCTGGTCGAGGAGGCCGAGCGCCTCGTGACCGAGGGGGCCGAGGCCCGCATCGCGGCCGCTGACGTCGGTGCGGTCGAGGAGGCCGAACGGAACCGGGCGGCCCTCCTGGCCGAACAGGGCGACGACCCGAACGCGGTCGGCCAGCGCGTCGACCTGATCCGCAAGGAGCTGGACTAACGGGGCGGGACCGTCGCGACTGGGACGGCGCCACGTACGACCGGATCGCCGACCCGATGACCCGGTGGGGGACCGAAGTGCTCGAACGGCTGCCGCTCAATGGCGACGAGACCGTGCTCGACGCCGGCTGCGGGAGCGGGCGGGTGACCGAGGAGCTGGTCGAGCGGCTCCCGAACGGCCGGGTGATCGCCGCCGACAACGCCCCGTCCATGCTGGTCGAGGCCCGGACGCGGCTGGAGCGCTTCGGCGACCGGGTGTCGTTCGTCGAGTGCGATCTGGGCCGCCCGCTTCCGCTCGACGGGCCGGTGGACGCTGTCTTCTCCACGGCCACCTTCCACTGGGTGGCCGACCACGACGCGCTGTTCGCCAACCTGGCCGCCGTCCTTCGCCCTGGGGCCTGGTTGGTCGCCCAGTGCGGCGGGGTCGGCAACATCGCCTCGGTCCGGCGGGCGGTGGCCGAGCTCGGCGACCCCTGGCCCGGCCCGTGGACGTTCGCCACTCCCGAGGAGACTGCCGCCCGCCTCGAGGCCGCCGGCTTCGTCGACGTGCGGGCCTGGTTGCACGACGAGCGAACCTTCATCGAGCCGGGCGAGCCGATGGAGACGTTCCTCGCCACCGTCATGCTGCGGGCCCACCTCGACCGCCTGCCCGAGTCGGATCGGGCCGGCTTCGTCCGCCGGGTCGCCGAGCGGCTGCCCACGCCGGAGATCGACTACGTGCGCCTCAACATCGTTGCCCAGGTGCCCTAGCGGGGTTACTCCGAGCGGTCCTCCATCTCCGAGGAGGCCGTGGAGTTGACGCTTCCCGAGGCGCCGGACGTGGACTGGGAGAAGCCTGACCGAGGTTTCTCGCGCCCCGCCCAGGGCGATGGCTGGCGCTATGCTGTTCGCTGAATCTGTCGTCGACATTGGGTGGTGACCGAGCGTGGGCAGTGCCCACGCTTTTGTTTGCCAAGCAAAGGAGGGAGAGGCATGACCGACCGGCCGACGCACGAACGCGTCCGCGAAGTCGTCGAGCCCTCTCTCACCGCCGCCGGCTTCGAGCTCATCGACGTCGAGCGCCAGGGAAGCGTGCTGCGGGTCACGGTCGACCTGCTGGTCGGCCCCAGCGACACGGTGGACCTGCTGGTGGGGGGGATCGACCTCGAGGGCGTGACTGCGGCCACCCGCATCGTCTCCGACCTCCTCGACAGCACCGACCTCATCGGTGAGCGCACCACCCTCGAGGTCTCCAGCCCCGGCATCGAGCGCTCCCTGCGCACGCCGGAGCACTTCCAGCGGTTCGTGGGCACTGAGGTGGCGGTCAAGACCCGCCCGGGCACCGAAGGAGAGCGCCGGGTCGACGGGGTGCTGGAGACTGCCGACGACGAGGGCGTGGTCGTCGCCGGCCGGCGCCTGTCCTACGGCGACATCGAACGAGCCCACACCGTGTTTGTCTGGCCGACCGGCGCGAAGAAGACGCAGGCCAAGAAGAAGATCGGACGAGCATCATGACTGCAGCAAATTTCGAGCTCATGGAAGCCCTCCAGGTCATCGAGCGGGAGAAGGGCGTCTCCGTCGACACCCTGCTCGAGGCCCTGGCCAATGCCCTGGTCTCGGCCTACAAGCGGATGCCGAAGGCAGCCGAGGAGGCGTTCGTCACCATCGACCCCGACACCGGGGAGATGCACGTCTACGCCCAGGAGCTCGACGACGACGGCAACGTGGTCCGCGAGTGGGAGGACACGCCGGACGACTTCGGGCGCATCGCGGCCCAGACCGCAAAGCAGGTGATCCTCCAGCGCATCCGCGAGGCCGAGCGGGAGATGAAGTACGAGGAGTACGCCGGCCGCGAGGGCGACATCGTCACCGGGATCATCCAGCAGAACGACCAGCGCTACACCCTCCTCGACCTGGGCCGGGTCGAGGCCTTGCTGCCGCAGGCGGAACAGGTCCCCTACGAGCGCTATGAGCACGGCGCCCGGCTCAAGGCCTACATCGTCGAGGTGCGCAAGACCAGCAAGGGCCCCCAGATCGTCGTCAGCCGTACCCACCCCGGCCTCATCAAGCAACTCTTCGTCCTCGAGGTCCCCGAGATCGCCGACGGCGTGGTCGAGCTGAGGGCCGTCGCCCGTGAGCCGGGTCACCGCACCAAGATCGCCGTGTGGTCGAACGACCACAACGTGGACCCCGTGGGCGCATGCGTGGGCGCCCGGGGTGCCCGCGTGCGGATGGTGGTCAACGAGCTGCGGGGCGAGAAGGTCGACATCGTCCCGTTCTCCGAGGACCCGTCGGAGTTCGTGATGAAGGCCCTGTCGCCGGCGCGGGTCAAAGAGGTTCGGATCGACGAGGAGTCGGGCACCGCGGAGGTCATCGTCCCCGACTACCAGTTGTCGCTGGCCATCGGCAAGGAGGGCCAGAACGCCCGCCTGGCCGCTCGGCTCACCGGATGGCGGGTCGACATAAAGAGCGAGAGCCAGCTGGCCGAGGAGGAAGCCGGGTACGCCGGCGAGGAATGGGCCGAGGGGGAATGGGTGACCAACGACGCCGGCGAGATGGTCTGGCAGCCCGCCGAGGGCGGCGAGGGCGTGTCGGCCGAGCAGTACTCCACCCCGGTTGGGCCGGAAGGCGCCACGCCGGAGGCGGGGTCTCCCTCGCCGGTCGCCCAGCCCGAGGAGACGTCCGCATAGCGCCCGAGCGCACGTGCGTCGGCTGCCGCCGGGTGGCGTCGCCGGACCAGTTGGTCCGGGTGGTCGCCGAGCCCGGCGGTCGCCTGGCCGTGGGGCGGGCCCGGCCCGGACGGGGGGCGTGGCTGTGCGCCGGGTCGCCTGCGTGCATCGACGCAGCCGAGCGTCGCAAGGCCTTCGATTGGGCGCTGCGGACCACTGTTCACAGGGAGGCTGTGGACGAGGTCCGGACGATGCTCGCCGAGCGTGGGAGACTAGATAGCTGAGTCGGCGCGCAGCCGTCAGGACGAGCTAGTCGGCGTGAGCCGCCAAGCCCAACAAAAGCAGTCGGCGCAGAGCCGCACAGATGCAGTCGGCGGAGAGCCGCCATAGAAGGAACCGGTGGGAGCCGGGAAAGGACGGATTCGCCAGTTGGCACAGAGGATCAGGGTCTACGAGCTGGGCCGGGAACTTGGGCTCACCAACAAAGAGACGCTCGATCTCTGCGTCGCGCTCGGCATTGGGGTCAAGAGCCACTCCTCGAGCATCGAGGACGCCCAGGCCGATCGCGTCCGCCGCAAGGCCGACCGGGAGGGGCTGCGGCGCGATGTGTCCCCGAGCGAGCCCGGGGCCAAGAAGACGGCCGCCCACCCCGTAGCGGCGGCGCCCGGCCCTGGCCCAATCGAGGCTTCGGCGCCCGACGCGGCAGGTCGCACGACTTCGCCGCCCCCCGCCGCACCGGCCGAGGTGCCCTACGAGCGACCGGCCGATCCACAGCACCGCCTGATCACCAGCCGCCCGGCCAGCGAGCAGCCGGAGCCGGGCTCGCCCAGCCAGCCGGCCCCGACGCGCCGGCTGCCGCCTCCGCCGAGCGTCCAGCGACCCGCGGCGGCCGCGCCTCCCGCCGCCGCGCCAGCGGCTACTC
>Ga0247713_1000063_pt1 | contig 77756 bp, 71 predicted proteins | sample 21E_NmetaG_FD_189936 | JGI IMG/M metagenome (GOLD analysis project Ga0247713, IMG submission 189936) | Soil microbial communities from hillslope of Landscape Evolution Observatory, University of Arizona, Oracle, AZ, United States - 2-1-E_N | ecosystem: Engineered > Artificial ecosystem >... | reverse complement strand
CATCTGCTCCGTTCGTAGCCTTCCGCTCTGAGCGGAAGGCCAACATACGGGAGGGGTGTGACAACCGGGCGGTACCGGGCTCCTACGATGCCCGCGTGGACGACCTGGCAGCAGGGCAGCGCGCCCTCGGCGAGCGCCTCCGAGCCCTGCGCGAGGAGGCCGGGCTCAGCCTGCCCGGCCTTGCGCGCGAGTGCGGGCTGTCGAAGTCGCACATCGGCGACGTCGAGCTCGGGCGCCGACTGCCCAGCCTGCGAACCATCGTGGTGCTCGCGGACGCGCTGGGGACGTCGGTCGTCCGCCTCCTGCGGGGCATCGCCGTCTTCGACGACGACACCCGGTAGACGCGCTGCCAGCACGGCGCGCGTGCGGCTCACGACGGTGCTGATCGCACCGACCAGCCGCCGGCCGGTGCACCACCCGCCCGAGCCGCACGGCCGGGTCGATGGCGCCGACAACTCGCGGACCATTCCGCCCCTTCCCGAGTCCACCTCCGGGGTGCGGGCAGCGCGAGCCGGGCCTGGCCACGTCGCGCGAGTGGACGTACACTCGGCGACGCGACGGCCGGCTGTGCCGGTAGTCGCTCCCAGAGGGGCGCCGCGGGTTTCCACACCTCACAGCGGCGCCTTCTCTATTTCCTACGACCTGCGGCGCGCCGTCCCGGCGTGGTCCGGCGCGCAGTGACTTCAGCGGCGGGCACGAACGCTGTGCCGGCTAGCTGGTTCCTCGGCTCACCCCATGATCCGCCTCGCTCCGGTTACTGTGCGCCATGTCGCCCACGGCCTCCTGGCGCCGCAAATGGTAGACGTCCGAGCGGCATCCTGCACACACGGAATGGCAGGAGAATGGCTCAACCAGCCCGCTGTCGACCGTCAGTAGACACTCGGTTCGAGGCGGTGGAACGCGCCCCGCGTGCCGGAGCCGCTCCGCCGGAGACTACTCTCTGTAGACACCCTGGCAGCGGTTGCGCCGCTGGCAGCGGCACTGGCGCGCCGGACGCAGCGCGCGGTTCACCGGAGCGAACGCGTCACTCGATCCTGGCGGTGAAATGCCGCGCGACCTGTACTGCGGCGCCAGCGGTCACGGCCCACGTCACGGCCGCCAGCATGTCCAGCTCGGTTCCCCAGGCCGGGTTCGGCGCGTAGAGCGCGGCGTACGCGGACACCGCCGCGATCACCAATCCGAGCAGCCCGAACCCGATTTCCGCCCAGGCGTTGCGGCGCCGCACCCCCTCAAGCGCCTGCGCGGGCGTCTCCGGCTGCCTCGACCAGAACACCCCGGGCATGGCCTCCGCGAGCTCCCACGTCTCCGTCGGCCGGAGCAACAGGTCGAGCCCGGCGACCCCGTCGCCGTCCACGGCACCGTCGATCTCCTGCAACTTCGACCGGAGGGCCGCCACCGCGTCGTCCTGCGAGAGGTCCGTCCGTGCGAGCTCGCAACCAAGCTCGTCAGCACGCCCGACCGCGGCTTCGTCCCCGGTCTCGCGCGCACGGCGGCGCACCGCTGCTATGGCCCTGCGCAGTCGGTCGAACTCCGCGGTGACCGCCAGCGCCGAGATAGCGTCGTCGTGAAGCCTCTTGACCGGGTTCAAGCGAGGCTGAGGGTCGGCGAGCGAGCTCTTGACGGCCTCCACGGTCGGGCCTGCTGCAGCGTCACCGTTCACCTCGAGCCATTGGGCAAGGTCGAGGCCCGCCGCGACCGCGTCCTTGTAGGCCGCCGCCAGTGCGAGGACCTCCTTCAGCTTCGCGCCGTCCGCGAGGCGGTCAGCGAGCGGCGGCTTCAACAGCCGGCGGAGTTTCCGATCGCCGACGTAATCCTCCAGTGCCACGTCCAGGGGGCGTTCCGGGGCTTTCGGCGGCTCGTCCGAGACGACCGTCCACCGGTCGGCGGACGGGGCGTCACCCGCGTTGAGGATGCGTTCCTGGTGCGACCACGCCTCGGCGCGGATCTGCGCCTCCGCCTCGCTGATGAACCCCCAGTGACGCCCGAACCTGGTCTGCCACGAGAGCAGCGTCGCCGCGACGATGCCGACGCCCAGCAGCAGCCAGAACAGCCACAGCGGAGCGCGTAGGTTCACCACCACCGGTATGTCGCCGCCGTCGGCTGCCCCGTTGCCGTCGATGCTGCCGGTGTACGCCCCCGGCCCTGACAGCGACGAGACCGTGACGACGGAGCGCGACGCTTCCGCGGCGCACGTCGCGCCCTCGGTCGCGGCGACCTCAACGGGGTGCAGGTCCCCCTCTCGCTCGACGTAGCCGACGCGGCCGCCGGCCGCTTTCGGCAGGCACAGCGACTTCGACGCGGTCGTGTCGCTGTCGTTTACGTCCATCCGGATCTTCGGTGGCAGCGGTACCGCTGGCCGGGACGCGGCGGTTCCAGCCTTCACCTCGACTCGGGCGACGCCTTCTGCGCCCGACGCCCAGACCGCGATTTCGTGCGACGACCCGTCCAGTTCGCCGCAGCCGACTATCGCAAGTAGCGCAGTGGCCCCCGACGGCACGTCGGCTGTCGTCGACGCGGTGCGGCCGACGTTGTCGCATTCGGCACCTTCGGTGCCGAAGGCCAAGGCCAACGGCGCCTCTGGGGCCGCACCGGCGAAGAGGCGCTGCGCCGCGCCCGTGTTGATGACCAGCACGCGCACCGGCTGGTCGGCCTCCTCGATGGCGACGGGGCTCTCGGCGACAACCTGCACCGGCGGAGGCACGGGTTGCGCCCCGGCGGAACCCGAAGACGAGATGGCGAGAACGCCAGCGACGGCGGCGATCAGTGTGTATTGAGCGAGTCGGTTCGGCATGGCGTCACACCCCGTTGGTCATCGCCAGTGGAGCGCCTGTAGCGGGCCCTGGTAGCCGATGGCGCTTACGGCATCCAGTAGGTTGCGGCCCAGGAGCGCGGGGACGTTGTCTCCAGCGAGGACCGGCACGTACCGCCAGAGAACGTCGAACGCGTGGAGATGCACGGCGGCGGCTCGGAAGTCGGCTGCGCCGCCGGCGGTCATCGTGCGGAAACTCGGTGGGGTCAGTGTGTAACCGCAACGTGCGAGGAGCGCCCTCGGGAAAACGCATGTCATCGCGCCGGTGTCGACGACCGCCATCACGTTGATCTCACGAGCCGGCCCCGAAACGGTGACCGGGACGCGTGGCTCTCCCGCCACGAACCGGCGTCCGTGCGGGAACGTGATGGTTGTCACGCCGGTGGCTGCGGGACGACCGCGTCCACGAACGTGAACAGCACATCCTCGAGTTGCCGGTCGCTGCGGACAACGCGCCGCATGAGGGCGTTCAGGTCCGTGCCAGCGAGCGGCCGTTCGTCCGTGCGGGCTACGCCGTCGCCGGTGACGGCGATCCACTGGAGAGCGTAAGGCTCGAAACGCTCCGGTGGCGCGGCAGTGAGCCACTCGATCGCGGCGAGCACTTGTCTGTTCTCGTAGTACGGCAATGGCGATCCCTGTCAGTGCGGTGCTGGGGCTACGGCCGCGGTCACGACAGTGACTGCTTCGAGTTGGATTCGTAGAGGAACTCCGTGACGAGCGACTGCACGTAGTCGTCGTCCAACAGCTTGAGAATCCGCCAGCGGCGCTGGACGTCCGAGTGGAACACGAGCTGCTGCTGTCCGGGCGTCACCTCCACCCAGTCGATTTCGACCTCCGGGTGCTCCTGGGACAGCCGGCGCAGGTTGTCCGTTGTCATGGAGGCTGCGTACCCCGGGTCTTTGAGCCGCTCGGCGATCCCGCGGACCTTGCTGATCATGTTGATGTCGGCCGCCACCGCCTCGAGGAACTCCGCCTCGTTGGTGATGGACAGCCCGGCGATGGCCTTGCGCACCGTCGACTTCGCCGCCTTCTGCGCGGCAGCCAGGAAGTTGAGCGAACGCTCGAAGTTCCGCTGGTTCAGGACGTACACCTGCCCCTCGACGACGAACGCGTCGAACGTGTCGTCGAACAGCACCGCGTCCTCCTCAAGGACCTCGAACGCCTGCCCGCTCCACACTGCTGGGATCTTCTTCGTCCGCTTGAGACGCCGGCGCGAGCTCGTGGCCCGCAGAAGGTGGACCTCAACGCCGTCGTCGACCGTCGACCGCACGGCGTAGACGGCTGCCTTCCTGGCAACCTCGCCGTCCGTGTCGAACAGCGGCAGGTCGTCGAACGCCGCCATCGCGACCAGGATCGGCCCGAGTTGCGGCACGTCGTCGGCCGCGACGCGCGCAACCTCGTGGTCGTCAGGCTTTCGACCGTGGCGATAGGGGACCACCGTCCTGCGGCCAGCTTCCCGCAGCGCGTTTCGCGCGGCGTCGCGGAACTGCGAGGCCAGCTCTGCGGACATCGGATCGAGACGCTCCGCCGACACGTCGTCGTCCGTGACGAGCGTGCATACGGCGACACGAACTTCGCCGTCCGGGTCGACTCGGTGTTGCGGCGCTATGGCGTTCCTCCCCGGTTCACTCGCGGCTGCCGGGCGCTTCCAGGTACACGTCCGCGTCGAGCACGCGTGCGCGCACTGAGCTGCCGGCGGGGATGTGGACGCGCCGCGCTATGAGCACCGTGCTGCGCCCGGTGGTCAGCTCGATGTCCCAAACGTGGAAGCGCGCAAGGGCCAGTAGCGGGTGGATGTAGTAGGTCCGCGCGTGGACGTGGAGCCCGAGTACCAGGACAATGAACATCGCGATGACTACGCGTTCGCGCCAGCCGCTCACCGCGGTCCCGAGCGCGAACGGGACGATGTAGGTCGCCACGTACGCCAGCACTGCGTCGTCGCGCCGGCGCGCAGTGGTGACCTTCACTTCGCGGGGTTCGATGCGCCGGCCCTTCCGCAGGTACAGCGCCAACACCGGCGGGCTGGCGGCTGCCAGCGCGTAGAACGCCAGTGCCGCACGCCCGGACCCGAACGTCTCCAGGATCCCCAACCCGAGCCACAGCGGGGCGAAGGCCGTGACCACCAGCAGCACACGAGTTCCGAGGATCGGCATCGCGCTCCGAAGAAGGCGGGTTGTATCGGTCGGGATTATCGCGCTGGGGTGCGACACCAGGCCGGTGATCTGAGCACTCATGCGACGCCTTCGCAGCGTGGTGGCGTGGTGTCAGCCATACCGCTGGTACGGCCGGGCGGGTTCTGATCTAACGCACCCATGACCGGCTCGTGGACCGGCGTGCCCAGCACGGTGCCGGTCACGCTCGGTCGCCCGGGCGCTGAGCGCCGTCAGGGACCGGCGAACGGCGCGCCGCGGTTGACTACCGGCAAGCCGTCTGACCACCGCAGCGCGAGCAGCGCGCTGACGACGTCGATGAAGTCGTCGGGATCGTCGACAGCCTCCGCAGCGAGCGCCAGTGCCTCCTCATATTCCATCGCCGTCATTGTGCGGTGGGCTACGCCCCGCATGTCACGAATGCCGGTGACCTGGGGATAACCCTCGGTTCTGCAAGTGGCCCGTTGCGGTGAATGCTGGGCCTGGTGCGCAGCGCCGTCTCGGTAGCGGGGAAGGAGGCTACGTAATCCACTGGGCTGCGCGTTGCGCGACCGCACGCGACCGCACGCGACCGCGGGTTCGTGCTCCCGGCGCGTCCCCATGTGATGCGGCGCACTGGGGCGCTGGCGCAGTGACCCGCCTGCTGCGACCGCCGACGGGCGGCGGCTCCCTGTCAACGAGCGGGCGGGGCAGCCAGGCTCGGGACCCTTCGTCATACGGCGGGCGTCAGGCTTCTGCCTCGACGTAGATGAACGCGGTTGCGTCGATCTCCACCACCATCCCGGGGGGGTGAGCCAGGGCGTCGATGCACACCCCGAGATCGCGACGATCAGTAGGGGTTGCTCAGCGATCCTCTCTTGACCGTCTGCTGCGGCGTGTTCTGGTGCTGGCTCGGCCTCACGCCCCGGTGCCGGGCGGTCGGGCGCCCGCCCGAGGTTGCGGCGGAGAGACATGTCCTGGTGGCTGCAGCAGCACGGCGACTGCGGTCAGTACGCCCGGGTCTGTGATGGTCGGAGGCAGCCCCTGCTCGGCTCGGCTCTGCGCCGCTGCGGTGGCACGCGCCGCATGTGGCGTTGATGGTGGTGCGGGTGTGTCGGTTGGCGTGGTCACGTCGTGGCTCCCGGCGTGGGAGTCGCGCGTGGTGGCGTAGCCGGTTCCTTTCACCGGCCACCCCCCGGAGGGGGCGCGGACCGTCGTGTGCCGCTGGCGTGGGCTCGACACCGGTGTGGCGCCCGGTGACGCACGACAGCGCCGGCGACACCGTACCGGGTGAAGCGATGTTCCTTCGGCGGCGTCCCCAGAGCGAGAGCGCCGCGGCTTCGCAGGGTTGCCGCGCCTACAAGCTGGGCGGCTGTGACACCCTGGCGGGATGCGACCGAAGCTCCGTACCGGCGTTGCCGACCGCACATCGCTGATTGGCCTTACGAACGCGGCCGCAGAGGGGCGCAACGTCGCGTCGGGGGCGGCCGGCCGCGACTGGCGCCGGCAGCAGGCGGAGTACCTGGCGTGGGTGAAGACGGCGGAGTCCGCGCTCCAGAACGTGTTCGACGACGCGTGGGTGTGGCGCGAACTCCACAGCGAGTACTTCTGGCGCATCCGAGAACTGGGCGACGGCAGCCCCCGCGCTTCGGAGCTGATCAGCGACGAGGTCCGACGGCAGGCCGATCGGCTCGACGGCCTCAGGCAGCAGACCGACGCGTTCCTCGGCCGGGTCCACGACGCGGAGGGGACGATGGCGGTGCTCGACACGCACGTTCTGCTTCACTTCGTCCCGCCGAGCCAGGTCGACTGGCTGACCGTCGTCGGCGCCAAGTCCGTCCGGCTCGTCGTTCCGCTGCGCGTCGTCGAGGAGCTGGACGAGAAGAAGTACACCGGCAGGGACGACGTCGCGGGCCGCGCGCGAAGGGTCATCGCCGCGCTGCGGAGGTTGGTCGGGCCGACGGGCGGCAGGCCGGCGCCAGTACGCGAGCAAACGACGGTCGAGGTGTGGCTCGACGACGAGCCGCGACGGCGCGGGGCCGACGCTGACCAGGAGGTTCTGGACTGCTGCACCGAGCTAGTGGCCGCCGGCGCGGACCTGCGGCTCGTCACCGACGACGCAGGGCTGGACATCCGTGCACGCGCCGCGGGGGTGGCGGTGGTGGCGCTGCCCGAGAAGTACCTCCGGCAGCGTCCGCCGGAGCGCGCGGCCAAGAGCGCCCGCTGACCGCGACGATCGGCACCGCGGTCAGTGCCCGCCCAGCGTCAGGCGCGCCACACGAGCTGCGCGCGGCCGGCGTCGAACCGGCGTGGCACGCCGTCCCGGCGCGGAGTGATGACGACCCTTTCGAGCACAGCGGCCAGGACGGCGCGGCGGCGCGCCGTGTCCGTCGTCGCGTCCCACCATCGGCGCAGCTCCTCGACGGTGGAGGGCAAACCTTCCACGGCCGTCGTCCTGGGGGTGACCGACAGGCGGCGCCGGGCCGCAGCGATCCTGCGTTCGAGGGCGTCCCTGGCGGTGAGGAACTCGCGCCGGCTGATCAGGCGGTCGACGTAGTGGTCCGACGCGAGCTGCTCCAGGGCGCGCTCGTCGGCGTGCAGCTCCGCGGCGGCCTCCGCGTGGTCGTCGCCTGCTTCCCGGTCGCGACTGGCGAGGGCCGCGGCGAGCGCGGGCGACGCCAGCGCGTGCAGGACTGCGTCGACGACCACCTCGTCCAGCGGGTCGCCCTTGATGGAGACCCTGCCGCAGTGGCCGTCGCGGCCGGGCTGCCCCACCACGCGCCTGCACGCGTAGAACGGCGTGCCGTGGTCGGTGTGGGACGTCATCAACCCGTCGCAGCGGCCGCAGCGCAACAGCCCCGTGAGCAGCCGCCGGGGCGGGCGGCCGGGTCTGGTTCTCGCCGCGAAGACCGCCTGCAGCCCGTCCCATGTCCGCCGGTCGAGGATCGGCTCCCACGCTCCGTCGCCGACGATCTCGCCCCGGTGCTGGCGCAGTCCGGCGATGTCCGCGCGGCGCAGCACGTCGCGCAGCCGGTTGACGTTCCATGACTTGCCGCGGCTGCTCTTGACGCCGGCTTCGTTCCACTCCTCGACGACGGACCGCAACGACCTGCCGGCGAGGATGTCCGCCGCGGCCGCGCGGATGAGCGACGCCTCGTCGGCGCGATGGGCGACATGCCCGAGTTCGAAGCCGAACGAGCGGGCGAGGGGGTGCGGCTTGCCCGCCTTGGCGCGCTGGTCGCGCTCGCGGCGGATTCGCTCCGACTTCTTCTCCGATTCCTGGCGTGCGACGGCGCCCATGATCCGCGCGCGGAACCGGCCGTCGCTGGTGGACAGGTCGACGTCACCCGACACGTTCGCCAGCGGGATGGAGTGGCGGTCGGCGAACGCGATGAAGTCCTCGAGTTCCATGAGGTGGCGCGTCAGCCGGTCCTGGTCGACGCAGATGACCGCGTCGCGGACGCCGGCCTCCAGGTCGGCGAGCATCCGCTCGTAGGCGGGCCGGCGCTTGCGGCTGTACGCGCTGCGGTCGTTGTCGACGTAGACCTCGGCGACCGGCCAGCCCTTAGCCCCCGCGAGCTGGCGGCACAGCTCCTCCTGGCGCTGCACGCCGAGGCCGCCGCCTTCCTCCACCTTGCGCCGGTCCTGGCTGATGCGGGCGTAGATGGCGGCCGCTTTGACGTGGGACTTGAGCTGCGTCACAAGCGAGACTCTACCCTGGCTAATTGAGGGTTGGTGAGCACCGGACCGATCCCGGGCAAGGTCTCGAGATCGGCCGCGGTCGCCTGATTGAGGCTGACCGTGTTGTCGGTACCCGTACCGGCCGCGCCACCCGTCGGAGCAGGCGCCGTCCCGGCGGTTGGGCCCGCCTGCGCCGCCCGCCGGTCGGGCACGAGGATCTGCTCGCCGTCGTTGACGACCCGTGCGAGGTTGAGGCCGTCGAGCACGGCCTTCGGTTTGGCGCCACCGGCGGCCTGCACCGCGTCACCCACCCGGGAGCCGCCGGGCAGGGTGTAGACCCCCGGCGCCTTCACCGCCCCGGCGACATGGACGATCACGTCGACCGCCGAGACGCCGGCGGCCACCCCGTCCGACGCCATCTCGCTCGGCGTCATGCCCGTGGGGACGGGCGGGAGCGCCCGGCCGCTCCACCACAGCAGGCCGACCAGCACCACCGAGGCGGTCGCGATGACGGCGACCGCGACTGCTTCGGCGGGGGTGCAGCCGAGGCGCCGCAGCGCCGCAAAGGCGGACGTCAACCGATCGAGCACCACCCGACGCTACGGCGCGCATGCCCGCCCCATGCCCGAGGGGTTGCGCCGCCTGTGGATCACGGGGCACTCGGCGGTCACGCGGGGCCGATCGGTGGCGCCGCCGATGCGCGCGCCGCCGGCCTACCCGCGTACGACGAAGTTCAGCAAGCGGTCGGGCACCCACACGACCTTGACCACCTCGACGCCTTCCAGGTGGCGGGCGACCTTCGCCGATGCGCGGGCGGTGTCCTCGGCGCGCTGCTGCTGCGCCCCAGTCGGCAGCTGGATGGTGTCCCGGACCTTGCCGTTGACCTGCACCGGGATCTGCTTGGTGTCCTCGACCAGCAGGGCCTCGTCGTAGGTGGGCCACGACGCCGCGGCAACGAAATCGGTGTGGCCCAGTCGGTGCCAGAGCTCCTCGGCGACGTGGGGAGCGATCGGTGACAGCATGACGAGCAGCGCCTCGAGCGCCTGCGTGACCGCCGGGCCGTGCTCCCCCTTCGCGCCGGTGACCGTGTTGGTCAGCGCCATGAGCTTGGCGAGCGCGGTGTTGTACTTGAAGCGGTCGTAATCGTCGGTGACGTCAGCGATTGTCCGATGCGTGGCGCGGCGGACCTGCTCCCCCGCAGGACCGTCATCGTCGGTCCGCCCGGCGACGTGGTCGTCGACCGTCCGCGTCAGTCGCGCCAGCCATTTGAACATGCCGGCCGTGGACACGTCGGCCCAGTCCACGTCGTCTTCGATGGGCCCTGCGAACAGCATGGTGGCCCGCAACGTGTCGGCACCGAACTCGGAGTACACCGTCCGCGGCTCCACGACATTGCCCTTGGACTTGCTCATCGCCGCGCCGCCCATGAGCACCATGCCCTGGGACTTCAAGCGGGTGAACGGCTCGATGAAGTCGAGGTGGCCGAGGTCGTGCAGCGCCTTGGTCAAGAAGCGCGAGTACAGCAGATGCAAGATCGCGTGCTCGATGCCGCCGGTGTACTGGTCGACGGGCATCCAGCGCCGAAGGGCGTCGGCGTCGAAGGCGACGTCGTGGCGGTCCGGCGACACGTACCGCAGGTAGTACCAGGACGAGTCGACGAAGGTGTCCATCGTGTCGGTGTCGCGCTGCGCATCGGTCCCGCACTGCGGGCACGTCACCGTCGACCACGACGGATGCCGTGCCAGTGGCGAGTCGCCGGTCGGGGCGAACTCGACCTCCTCCGGGTCGGGCAGCAGCACCGGGAGATCCTCGGTAGGAACGGGCACCGTGCCGCAGTCCGGGCAGTGGATGATGGGTATCGGCGCCCCCCAGTACCGCTGGCGGGAGACCAACCAGTCGCGCAGGCGGAAGTTCACCGCGTGGCGGCCGAGCCCCTTGGCCGCGAGGTCGTCGGTGATCTTGCGCTTGGCGTCCTGCCACGGCAGGCCGTCATACGGACCGGAGTTGACCATCAGACCGTCGCCCGCTGCCGCCTCGGGCATCGTGTCAGGGTCGAGGGGCTCGTGACCCTCGGGCTGCACGACGATCGTCACCGGCAGGTCGTAGGTGCGGGCGAACTCGAGGTCGCGCTGGTCGTGACCGGGAACCGCCATGATCGCGCCGGTCCCGTAGTCCATCAGCACGTAGTCGGCGGCGTAGACGGGGATCTGCTCGCCGTTGACGGGGTTGACGGCGTGGACGCCGAGGTTCAGGCCCTCCTTGCGCCGCTCGGTGGACAGCCGCTCGATCTCGCTCTGGCGCTGCACACGCTCGAAGAACGCGTCGAAGTCCTCGCCCTTGCCCGATGAAGCGGCCCACTCGCGAGCACGCGGGTGCTCGGGCGCCACGACGAAGAACGTGGCGCCGAACAGGGTGTCCGGCCGCGTCGTGTAGACGACGATCTCCTCGCCGGTCTCGGCGATCTGGAACGTGACCTCCGCGCCCTCGCTGCGACCGATCCAGTTGCGCTGCAACGCAAGCACCCGCTCGGGCCAGGTGTCCTCCAGCTGTGCCATGTCGTCCAGCAGCCGGTCGGCGAACTCGGTGATCTTGAAGAACCACTGGGTCAGCGCCTTCTTGGTCACCGGCGTGCCGCAGCGCTCGCAGGCGCCGTTGACGACCTGCTCGTTGGCCAGGACGGTCTGGTCGGTGGGGCACCAGTTGACGTTGGCGTCCTTGCGGTACGCCCACCCCGCCTGGAACAGCTGCAGGAAGATCCACTGGGTCCACCGGTAGTAGCCGGGGTCCGAGGTGTGCAGCCGGCGCGACCAGTCCCAGGCGAACCCCAGACGCCGCATCGTCTTCACGTGCGTCTCGATGTTGGCGTACGTCCAGGCCTTGGGATCCGCACCGCGCTGGATGGCCGCGTTCTCCGCCGGCAACCCGAACGAGTCCCACCCGATCGGGTTCATCACCTCGTGCCCGCGCAGCCGCGCGTACCGCGCGACCGCATCGGCCAGGCTGAACGCCTCGACGTGCCCCATGTGCAGGTCGCCCGACGGATACGGGAACATGTGCAGGGCGTAGAACGGCGGCTTGTCGCTGGCGTCGTCGGCGACGAACAGGCCGGCGTCCTCCCACGCCTGCTGCCAGCGCGGTTCGATCTCCTGCGGGTCGTAGCCGGTGGCCACTGCGGGGAGCTCCTTGGGGTGGGGGGACCAGCGCGCGAGTCTATCGGGGGTGGCTTGGCGACGGTCGACAGGGCGCTGATACGCTTGCACCCTTCCGGGGCTATAGCTCAGTTGGTAGAGCGTCTGACTGGCAGTCAGAAGGTCAGGGGTTCGATTCCCCTTAGCTCCACAACCACCTCCATTTCTCGATCTCACCTGCCCTCACCCCGATAGCGTGACTGGGATGACACCCTCACAGGTGGGCGAACGCGCCGAGGCCGCACTGATCGCGGCGCTGATTCTCGCAGGGAAGACGGTCTACACGCCGATCGGCGGAAGCGGCCGCTGCGACCTGCTGTTCCAAGACGCGACCGGGATCTCTCGGGTGCAAGTCAAGAACGGCGTGCTCCGAAAGACGATCGTGTTCTTCCGTACGTCAAGCAACACGAAGAACATCCCGAGGGACTACCGCGGACAGATCGACTACTTCGGCGTGTACTGCCATGACCTGCTCGCCACCTTCCTGGTGCCTGTCGATGCAGTGCCGCTGCGCGCCGGCACGCTGCGATTGACACCGACCCGCAACAACCAGGGGCTCGGGGTCAGGTGGGCGGAGGACTACCGGTTGGCGTGGTCACCGGCGCAGCTGGTCATCGACGGCTTCGCCGTCGAGTGAGGCAAGGTGGTCGGCGACGTTGTACGCCGCCAGCACCGTCGACGACTCGTACAGGACCAGCTCCGTGATGGCGCAGTTGGCGATCTCAGCGAGCGCCGACTCGCCCAACGGGGGCAACCCAAGGGCCTCAGCGACGCCGACACGGATCGGTCCGCCGTGGGTGAAGACCACGACCACGCCTCCGGTCCCGCGCAGGGCGTCGATGGCGGTCCAGACCCGCGCACGCAGCTCGGCGAACGTCTCCGCGCCACCGCGACGGACATCGATGCCGGCGCGCCACGCGGCCAGAGTCTCTGGGTCGCGCTCGGCGACCTCGTCCCAGGTCAGCCCTGACCAGGACCCCACGTCGATCTCGCGCCACCGCCGGTCAAGCCGAACCGTTCCCGAGAAGCCGGTCTCCCACGGCGCCGCGGTCTCGGCGACCCGTGGGAGGTCGCTGCGGACCATCAGGTCGACCTGCGGGTAGGCGCCCCGCAGGTGCTCGGCCACCGCCCCGGCTTGCGCGGCCCCCAGCGCGGTCAGCCCCGTGCCGCCGTGACCTTGCAGTCGGCGTTCGGCGTTCCACTCGGACTCGCCGTGGCGGACCAGCACCAGGCGCGTGGGTTCCGCCACGCCGGTCAGTCGCGGACGCCGGCGGCCGAGGGCTCGTCGAACGGGACGACGGGCGCGTCACGCCACAGCCGCTCCAGGGCGTAGTAGTCGCGCTGCTCCGCGGTGAACGCGTGCACCACGACCTCTCCGTAATCCAGGAGCATCCAGCCGGTGTCTGGCGTGCCCTCACGCCGGCGGGGCTTGCGGCCCGTCTCGGCGGTCCTTCGCTGGACCTCGTCGACGATCGTGGCCAGCTGCCGGTCGTTGGAGGCCGAGACCAGCACGAAGTAGTCGGTGATGCCGAGCAGTTCGCCGAGGTCCAGGATCCGGATGTCGGTGCCCTTCTTGTCCGACGCCGCCGCCGCGGCGGTCAGCGCCAGCAAGCGGCTCTCGGTGGTGTCGACGGTGCTCAGGTGCTCGGCTCCTCGGTGGCTGCAGGATCGTCGTCGCCGCCCTCTGGGTCGGGCGCGTCGGCCTCGAAGTCGGCGCCCACGACGATGGTCAGGTCGACCACGCTTTGGGGTTGACGGCTGATCTGGATGGTACCGACGCCCAACTGCTCCTGCACCGTCCGGGCCGCCTCCAGCGACCGTTCGTCCTCGCGGTACAGCAGGATCAGCGTCTCGGTGAAGTCAAAGCTGCGGGCGTTGTCGGTCAAGACGATCCGCATGCCGGCGCCCTCCAGCCGGCGGTCGACCTCCTGGCCGATGCCCGGCGTCCCGACGCCGTTGAGGACCTGCACGCGCACCGCCTCGGGTCCGCCGCCGGCCGGCACGCTGCCTGCCAACGGGCCCTGCACCAGCTGGCGGACGCCGTCTGCCGGCGACCGGTAGGTGGCCGCTCCGTCGGCGTCGGCGCCACCGAACGGCGACACGGGCAGCACCAGGTACTGCAGCGCGTCGGCGGACTGCGCCTGCGCCAGCCGCGTGACCATGTCCTGCAGGAAGTCGGCGTCGGCGCTGGTGTCCAGCTGCGGCGCCCCGTCGCCGACCAGCTCCTCGGCGGCATCAGCGTCCGCGTCCGCCAACAGCTGGGTCCACACGGCCTGCTGCCGGGGGAAGGTGTCCAGCTCGCTCTCGCCGTCCTGCCGGAACCCCCAGTACTCGACCAGTCGCTCGCCGTCGAGGAACTGCGTCCCGACCTCGAACCGCACCTCGGCCGACCCGTCCCGACCACGCTGGACAAGCCGCTCGTCGACCTCCAGCTCCAGACCCCCCGTGCGTTCGAGCAGGGCGGCGAGCCCCGAGGGCGACGCGCCGGCGACGTGGTCGATGTCGATGCCGAGCAGGTTCTCCACGCTCGCCTCGACCAGTGCCGTCCCCCCGTACTGGTGCGCCAGCGCCAACCGGTCCAACCCGAACCCCGGGATGTCCACCAGCGTCCCGACCGGCACGAACAGGACGACGGCGTCGCCGGTCTCCGGTGTCGACGCCAGCAACGTGATGCCGCGCGCCGGCCCGCTGTCGCCCCGGCCGTGGCGCACCAGCAGAAGCGTGTCCTGTTCCGGCGCCGGCGCGCCCGGGCCGGGGGTGGCCGCCGGCGCAGTGCCGGGGGTCCGCAGCGCCGCGCCGATCAGCGCACTGGCGCCGATGATCGCCCCGACCAGCCCCACCGCCGCCAGGAAGACGACTCCCGCTTGGCGCTGGCGCCGGCGCCGGCGGGCGCGCCGCACCTGACGCGGTCCCGGCGACCGTGGCGGCTCGACGGGGTGGACGCCGCCCTGGACGTCCTGGCTCACGGCAGGCTCGCGGCCGCGACGGTGTGACCGGTGGTGCCGTACAGGCCGTGCTTGCGGGCGTACTCCTCCACGACCTGCGGCACCAGGTACCGCACCGCGCGCCCAGCCGCGAACCGCTCCCGCACGTCGGTCGAGCTGATGGCCAGCGCCGGCACCTCCAGGCGCGTCACCCGCGCCGCCAGGCCCTCGCGCTCGAGGTCGGCCAGATCGTGCCCGGGGCGCGTGGCCGCGACGAACGTCGCCAGCTCGAGGCACTCCTCGGCGTCTTTCCAGGTCAGGATGTTCAGCATCGCGTCGGCCCCGGTGATGAAGAACAGACGGTCCCGAGTCACCCCCTGGTGCTCCAGCGCGGCGCGAACGCGGCGCAGGGTGTCCACGGTGTAGGACGGCCCCGGCGCGTCGACCTCAAGACGGGACACCGAGAAGTACGGGTTGGCGGCCGTCGCGAGCACGGTCATGAGGTAGCGGTGCTCGGGAGGGGTCACCTTCTCGGTCTTCTGCCACGGCTCGCCCGCGGGGACGAACACGACCTCGTCGAGCTCGAGGTCGACGCGCGCCTGCTCAGCGGTCACCAGGTGCCCCATGTGCACGGGATCGAAGGTGCCGCCCATCAGGCCGATGCGCCGGGGCTCAGGCATGACGCCGAGTGTATGGCGGGGCAGCCGCGCCCCCCGAGAGCTCAGGCGATGCGCTCCACGAAGGCCGCCAGCTGCCGCAGGGTGCGGCACTCGACCATGTCGTCGCAATGGCGGCCGTACTGCCGGGCGATCGAGTCACCCGAGTTCCAGGTCGCCGCGGGCTCCGGGTTCAGCCAGTACAGCCGCCGACCGCGCCGGCGCAGGTCCGCCAGGACCCAGTCGTTGGCCGCGCGGTAGTTGTTCCGCGCGTCGCCGAGGACCAGGACCGTCGTCCGAGGCGTCACCGCGTCCGCCCAGCCTGCGTGAAACCGCTCGAAGGCGTGGCCGTAGTCGGAGTGGCCGTCGAGCCACACCAGGTCCGCCTCGGTGTTCAGCCGTTGCATCGCGTCGGTGAAATCCCCCTCCTCGAACAGCGCCGTCACCTCGTCGACGGTGTCGATGAACGCGAAGCTGCGCACCCGGGCGAACTGTCCCTGCAGGGCGTGGCAGAACATCAACGTGAACTTGGCGAAGGCGGCCACCGACCCCGACACGTCGCACAGCAGCAGCAGCTCGGGGCGGGTGACCCGCCGGGACCGCCATGCCGGCGCGATCGGCACGCCGCCGGTCCCCAGCGCGGCCCGTAGGGTGCGGCGGGCGTCGAGGCGTCCGCGCTTGGCGCGCCGGCGCTTGACCGCCAACCGGGTCGCCAGCCGTCGGGCCAGGGGCCGAACGGCCCGGCGCATCTCGGCCTGCTCGTCGGCGGTGACGCGGAAGAAGTCGACGTCCTCCGGCAGCGCGCGGACCAGCCGGCGCGCCATGTCCTCATGGCCGCGCCGCTCGACCATCCGCCGGCGGACCTCCGCTTCGATCTCCTCCCGCAGGTGGCGTAGACGCAGCTCCAGCTCGTCGCGCAGCAGGCGGTGGTCCACCGTCCCCTCGTCGACCGCGGCGGCACCCAGTGCGCGGCGCAGCACCCCCGCCAGGTTGATCGAGCGGAACACCCGGTACGTGAAGTACTCGGGCGACCCGTCCCGCCCTTCGACCCGGCCGAAGGACTCGACCGCCTCGTGGGCGAGTCGCCGCAGGTCGGTGTCGTCCCCGTCGAGCAGTCGCTGCACGAGCTCGGCCAGCAAGTCGCCCACATCGCGGGGCGCCACGTCAGCGTCAGGTCCGCCAGCGCCCACGCGCGGCGGGAAGTACACGTCGAACAGCGTGTCGAACGCCGGCCGGTGGCCGGCCGACTTGACCATGGTGGCCGCCAGCGCCTCGTGCAGCTGGCGGCGGGAGAGCAGATCGATGTGCGTCACGGCTCGCACCGCGTCGAGCCCGTCGCTGACCGCAACCGGCACACCGGCACGCCGCAGCGCACGGGTGAAGTCCAGCAGGCGCGGCTGCAGCCCCGACAGCGCCGGGTCGGGGCCCTGTGCGGCGACCTCGCCCGCGGTCGGGACGGTCAACCGGCCGAGGGGTCCGCGGGGACCTCGAGGTGGGCCAGCCCCTTGGTCAGGTCGCTGCGGTGCTTGAGCAGCACCGACAGGGTGGTCCGCGCAGCGGTGTCGTCGACCGTGTCAAAGCCCAGCTCGAGCAGCGCCTGCGCCCAGTCCAGCGTCTCGGCGACCGCCGGGGGCTTGCGCAGGTCCAGCTGTCGCAGGGACCGGACGATGCGCACCAGCTGGTCGGCGAGGTGCTCGGAGACGCCGGGCACCCTGGTCCGGACGATGTCACGCTCGCGATCGACGTCGGGATAGTCCATGTGCAGGTACAGGCACCGGCGCTTGAGCGCCTCGGACAGCTCGCGCGTGTTGTTCGAGGTCAGCACGACGTAGGGGCGGCGGACAGCCGCGACGGTGCCGAGCTCCGGGATGGTGACCTGGAAGTCCGACAGGATCTCGAGCAGCAGCGCCTCGAACTCGAAGTCGACCTTGTCGATCTCGTCGACCAGGAGCACGGTGGCGGCGTCAGCCGAGATCGCCTCCAGCAGCGGTCGGGTCAGCAGGAAGTCGGGGCCGAAGATGTCGTCGTGGGCCTCGTCCCATCCCCGGCCGGCGTCGGCCTGGATGCGCAGCAGCTGCTTGGAGTAGTTCCACTCGTACAGCGCCTTGGCCTCGTCGAGCCCCTCGTAGCACTGCAGCCGCACCAGCCGTGCGTCCAAAACCTGGCTGATGGCTTTCGCCAGCTCGGTCTTGCCGACGCCCGCCGGCCCTTCGACGAGGACGGGCTTGCCAAGGCGCTCGGCCAGGAACGCGACCGTGGCGATGGACTCGTCGGGCAGGTACCCGACGTCGGCCAGGCGCTTTGCGACCTCGCCGGGGCTGGTGAACGCACTCATCGCCGGCCTACTCGCGCACCTGGCCGTCGCCCTCGACGACGTACTTGGTGGTGGTCAGCTCGACCAGGCCCATCGGCCCGCGGGCGTGCAGCTTCTGCGTTGAGATCCCGATCTCCGCGCCGAAGCCGAACTCCCCGCCGTCGGTGAACCGTGTCGAGGCGTTGACCATCACGGCGGCGGCGTCGACCTCGGCGACGAACCGCCGGGCGGCCGCCCTGTCCTCGGTGACGATCGCCTCGGTGTGGAGGGTGCCGTGCTCGGCGATGTGCGCAACGGCGTCGTCGAGGCTGTCCACGACCCGTACCGCCAGGCGCAGATCGAGGTACTCGGTGTCCCAGTCGGCGTCCGTGGCGGGCTCGGCGCCGGCGAGCTGCTGGGCCGTCTCGTCGCCCGTGAGCGTCACCCCGGCGTGGCGCAGCGCGTCGGCGACGCGCGGCAGGAAGGTGGGGGCGACGTCGGCGTGCACGAGCAGCGTCTCAGCCGCGTTGCAGACGCTGGGCCGCTGCGCCTTGGCGTTGACGACGATCCGCTCGGCCATCTGCAGGTCGGCTGCCCGGTCGACGAACACGTGGCAGTTGCCGACCCCCGTCTCCACGACCGGCACCTGCGCGTCGGCCACGACCGACTGGATGAGCCCGGCCCCGCCGCGCGGGATCAGTAGGTCGACCAGCCCACGCGCGCGCGTCAGCTCCTTGACGGACTCTCGCGAGGTGTCGTCGATCAGCGACACGGCGTCGGCCGGCAGCCCGCTGTCGACCAGGGCCCCCCGGAGCACACCGGCGAGCGCAGTGTTGGAGTGGATCGCGGTGGACGAGCCCCGCAGCACGCACGCGTTCCCGCTCTTCAGCGCCAGGCCCGCCGCATCGACCGTGACGTTGGGACGACCCTCGTAGATCATCGCGATCACGCCGAGGGGGACGCGGACCTGGCGCACCTGTAGGCCGTTGGGCAGCGTGAAGCCACGCACGAGCTCACCGACCGGGTCCTTCAGGCCGATCAGGTCTCGCAGCGCGTCGGCCATCGCCGACATCCGCGACGCGTCCAGGGTCAAGCGGTCGACCATGGCATCGGTCACCCCGGCCTCGCGGGCCGCGGCGACGTCGCGCGCGTTGGCCGACAGCACGGTGTCGTGGGAACGGTCCAACGCATCGGCCATGGCGCCGAGCGCGGCGTTGCGCTGCCCGGTCGACGCGCGAGCGACCGCGGGTGCAGCCGCTTTGGCGGCCGAGCAGACGGCCAGAACAGCAGACACGACGACCTCCGGGATGCGGGTGCGGCGCGGTGTGCCGCCGGCAAACAGCGGCGGCGGTGCGCCTTCGCATCGTACCGACCCCTCACGGCGGCAGCGTTGCGGGGTGCGCGGCAGAATCGATGCCCATGGACGATTTCCAGGCAGCACTCAAACAGCAGCTCGAACGCAACGCCGAGCTCCAGCGGCGGCGCGCGGAGGCCGAGCAGGAGATGGACCGTGCCCGGCAGGCTGCCGAGGAGCAGGCCCGCGCCGAGGCCCAGCGGCAGCAAGACGTGCGCAACCAGCGTCACGCCGACCTGGTCGAGCACCTCAGCGATGTCGCCCGTCAGCTCAAGGCAGCTCAGCCGGAGTCGTTCATCGTGCGCACCGGCTGGACCGAGTCCGGTGAGGAGTTCCTCGCGAAGATCTCCACGCGCCAGACCGAGCCGTCCAGGTCCCTGCTGATCGAGCTCGACCGCGACGACGACCAGGTCCTGGCCCGCTGGATCACCGGTGTCGGCAACACCGTGGAGCTGTGGCGGCTGCTCGAGGTGACGCCCGCCATGCTGGCCGAGCTGGTGCTGCAGGTCGCCGACGAACCGCTGTGGCGATCGGCGACTGCGCCGCCGCCGTTTCCGCGCTCACCGCGGTGAGCGGCGCGCCGTGACGTAGCCGCCCAGCGCCACGCTGACCGCGAACAGCAGTAGACCCGCCAGCGCCAAGGGCCACAGGGGCCTGCCGTCAGTCGCGGGCTGGTCGCCCGGCGCGGCGATCTCAGACGCCGGCGCCACCTGCGGTTCGGGGATCGGGGACGGCTCCTCCATCGCTTCAGGCGGGGGTTCGGCCTGCGCCACCTCGGGAGGCGCCTGCTCGGTGGGCTCAGGTGGCGGTGGCGGTTCCTGCTGCCCTTGCGCGCGCGGCTGGCGGGGTTGGCGCGGCCGTTGCGGCGGTGGCTCCACCGGTGAAGGCGGCGCCACGGGGCGCGGGCGGCTCTGAGCCTGCGGAGACGCAGTCTCCCGTGGCGATGGGCGGGGCGACGGCGTCTCGGTGACCGGCGGGGCGATGCCCAAAGCGGCTGCGACATCGACGCGACCGCGGCCGGCGCCGATCGGCCGGGCGGTCTGCTGCAGCCGGCGGCGGGTCTGCTGCGCGTCGAACCCACGCTGGCGCAGCATGGCGGCGGCGGCCGACACGATCGGCGCGGCGAACGACGTGCCGTCGGCCGCGGCGTACGGCTCCCCCACGTACGTGGAGATGATGTTGACGCCCGGCGCGAACAGCGTCCGGTCGTCGCGGTTGGAGTGCTGCCACACCTGGTCGCGGCGGTTGCTCGCTCCCACGACCAGCGCCGGGAGGTCGTCGGCGTACGGGGTCCGGTCCTGGCCGTCGTTACCGGCGGCGACGACGACAACGATGCCGTTCAGCGCGGCCTGGCGGATCGCCAGCTCCACGTCGGTGGTGATCAGCGCCGTCGGCGGCCGCTGCTGGCCGGGCACGTCGGCCAGGCTGAGGTTGATGACGTGCGCCCCGCGGCGCGTGGCCCAGCGGATGCCCTCGGCGACGACGTCAGACGTCCCCATTCCCTCGTCGTCCAGCACGCGGACGGGCAGCACCATCGCCTGGGGGGCGACGCCGGCGCCCCCCTCACCGTTGCGGAGATTGGCGACGGCCACACCGGCGACGAACGTCCCATGCCCGTTGCGGTCGACCGGCCGCGTGCCGCGGTCGACCAGGTCGATGCCTCGCAGCACGCGCCCCTGCAGGTCCGGGTGACGGTGGTCGACCCCCGTGTCGAGGACCGCGATGAGCTGATCCGCGCCACGGGTGACCGACCAGGCGTCGGGTGCCCGGACGCGACGCAGGTGGTACTGACGGTCGATGAGGGGGTCGGCGGCACCGGACGCGGCAACCAGGACAGCGGCGAGCAGCGCCGCGGCCGCTGCGCGGCGCCGGCGGGACCACCCCCCTCTGCGCACGCTTCCCAGGATGTCCCTTTCAGACGACGACGACCAGCGAGTCCCGGTGGATGACCTCCCGGGTGTACGCCAGGCCGAACTCGGACTGCAGCGACTCCGTGGACCTGCCGCGGATCTGCTGCACGTCCTGGACCGCATAGGTCGTGAGCCCCCGCGCGACGACCACGTGGTCCGGGCCGACCACGTCGACGGCATCGCCGGGCCCGAAATCGCCGTGCGCGTCGAGGATGCCGGCGGCCAGAAGGGAGGACCCCCGTCGGGTGAGGGCGGCGACGGCGCCCTCGTCGACGAAGATCCGCCCCTGGGGCAGCGGCGCGAACGCGATCCACAGCTTGCGGCTCTCCGGCCGTCGTCGCGACGGCGGGAACCACGTGCCCACGTGCTGGCCGGCGACGATCCGCTCCAGCACGCCCGGCGTGCGCGCGTTGGCGATGACCGCATGCGCGCCGCTGAAGGTCGCGATGCGGGCGGCCTCGACCTTGCTGGCCATGCCGCCGGTGCCGACGTCGCTGCCCGCTGGGCCGATCAGCTGCGGGTCCAGCGCGGCGAAGTCGTCCACCCGGTCCAGCGGCGGCGCCGGGACGACGGCCTCGAGCGGACGGACGGGGTACAGCCCTTCGACGTCGGACAGCAGCACCAGCAGGGTCGCGTGGAGCATGCTGGCGACGAGCGCGGCCAGCCGGTCGTTGTCCCCGAAGCGCAGCTCGTCGGTGGCGACCGTGTCGTTCTCGTTGACCACGGGGACCGCGCCCAGCTCGAGCAGCCGCGTGAACGTGTGACGGGCGTTGAGGTACCGGACCCGGTCGACGACGTCGGTCGGGGTGAGCAGCACCTGTCCGCAGGCCAGGCCGTGCTCGGCGAAGCGGGCCTGGTAGGTGTGGACCAGGATGCCCTGACCGACGCTCGCGGCCGCTTGCTGGGTCGGCAGGTCCGCGGGGCGTGCGGGCAGCCCCAGCGGAGCCAGGCCTGCTGCGACGGCACCGCTGGAAACGAGCACCACCTGGCCCCCCGCAGCGCGAAGGCCCACCAGCTGGTCGACCAGGTCGACGGCCAGGTCCCGGTCCAGCCCACCGTCGGCGGCGCGCAGGCTCGACGACCCCACCTTGACCACGACCCGCTGCGGGCGGGCGAACCGCGCGTCGGTCACTCGTCCCACGCCTCGTCGGTCTCCCACGCCTCGTCGGCCTCGGCGACCAGCTCGTCGTCGGTCGGCCGGTCCGGCTCGTAGTCGAACACCGCCTCACCGATCAGGACCGTGTCACCCCGCGCCGCACCCGCCTGCTCCAACGCGTCGTCGACGCCGGCGCGGCGCATCCGGTCCTGCAGGTAGCGGACCGCCTCGTCGTTGCCCAGGTCCGTCATCACGACCCAGCGCTCCACCCGGCCGGAGCGCACCCGCCACCCTTCACCGGTGCGAACGACGTCGATGACGTCCGCGGCCGCGGTGGGACGCAGGACCGGCCGGGACACGACGGCGTCCGCGGCCTCCTCACGCTCCCGGTCGCCGCGCACGCCGCGCACGAGATCGGCCATGCGGTGGCGCAGCGCGTCCACACCCGCGCCGGTCACGGCGCTGCCCGCCAGCACCTCCCACCCGTCAGCCCGCAGGTCGGGCGCGACGATCTCAGCGGTGTCGGCGTCGGCATCGGTCTTGTTCAGGAACACCAGCGCGGGACGCTGCAGCAGGTCGGACTGGTACCGCTGAAGCTCCGTGCAGACCACGCGCAAGTCCTCGCGCGGGTCGCGTTGCTCGTACGACGCGCAGTCCAGCACGTGCACCAGCACGCCGGCGCGTTCGACGTGCCGCAGGAACTGGTGCCCCAGACCCTTGCCGGCGCTGGCCCCCTCGATCAGTCCGGGCACGTCGGCGACGACGAAATCGATCTCGTCGGTGCGCACGACGCCCAGGTTTGGCGCCAGCGTCGTGAACGGGTAGTCCGCGATCTTCGGCTTGGCCGCCGACAGCCGCGAGATCAGCGACGACTTGCCGGCGTTGGGGAAGCCGACGAGTGCGACGTCGGCGACCAGCTTGAGCTCGAGGGTGACCCAGCGCTCCTGCGGCGGTTCGCCCAGTTCGTGGAAGCGGGGCGCTCGTCGCTGTGATGTGCGAAACGCGGCGTTGCCGCGGCCGCCCCGTCCGCCTTCGGCCGCGACAAAGGTCTGACCCGACGCCACCAGATCGGCCAGCACCGCGCCCGCGTCGTCTTTGACCACGGTGCCGACGGGAACGAGCAAGACGGTGTCCTCACCGTCGGCGCCACGACGCAAGTCACCCTCGCCGTGGCGACCCCTCGCAGCGGAGCGGTGCGGGCGGTGGTGGTAGTCCACCAGCGTGGCGACATCCTCACTGGCCTGCAGCACGACGCTGCCACCACGCCCCCCGTCGCCGCCGCTGGGACGCCCTCGAGGTTCGTAGGGCTGCCGCTCGAAGGCCGTCACGCCGTTGCCGCCTCGTCCGCCCTTGACGTTGATCTTGACCTCGTCGACGAACACCTAGGGCCGCTCCTGGGCGGCCAGCATCGTCCGAAGTCCCTCGATCAGTGAACGGGGGCGGTAGCCCAGCTCGGCGGTTGCCTTGTCGTGGCGGGCCCAGTAGGTGACCCCGTCGCCGGCGGTGATCAGCTCCCGGATGTTGGGCGCCATCCCCATGGGGGGCCCGACGACCGGACCCAGCGGGGCGATGAGCCGCAGCAGACCAGTCGGCACGTCCAGCCGCGGCGCCCGGCGACCGGTGACCGACGCGAGGGTCTCGATGAGCCCGCGCATGGTGCTGTTCTCCCCCGACAGGATGTACTTCTCGCCGAGGACCCCGGAGTCGAGGACCGCGACGAGGCCGGTGACCACGTCGTCGAGGTAGACGAAGCTGAGCCCGGTGCCGGGCAGCGGGACGGCCGGCATCCGACGGGCCAGAAACAGCCTGATCGCCACACCGATCTGGGAGTGGTCACCCGGCCCGTAGACGGCACTGGGCATGGCGATGACGCAGGGCAGCCCATCCCTCGCCGCCTGTTCGGCGATCTCGTGGGCCTGGTGCTTCGTCTCGTCGTAGGTCGACACGTACCGGCCGTGGTGCTCGGTGGTCTCGTCGCCGACCTCGCCGTGGGTGTTACCCAGGGCGTTGACCGTGGACACGTAGACGACCCGCGCGATGCCGGCGTCCGCGGCGGCCGTCATCACTCGGCGGGTGCCCTCCACGTTCGTTTCGAACAGCGCGGGTCGCCGCCGCTTTGGGATGCCGACCTCGTACAGCCCCGCCGCGTGGATGACCGCGTCTGCGCCGGCCATGCCGCGCTGCAACGCGGCAGTGTCTGTGACAGTGCCCTCGATTAGCTCGCAGCCCACGGCGGCCAGCGCGGCGCCCTTGGCCGGGGAGCGCACCAGGGCCACGACCTCGTTGCCGCGCCGGCGCAGCGTGGTGGCCAGCGGCGTCCCGATGAACCCGGTGCCGCCCGTGAGGAAGACGCGCATGCGGTGGTCCCCGCCGGTCAGGAGAGCGCCTGCTCGACGTCGGCGACGAGGTCGTCGGTGTCCTCGATCCCCACGGACAGGCGCACGAGGTCTGCCGGTACCTCCAATGCGGAGCCCGCGACCGACATGTGGGTCATCTCGCCGGGATGCTCCACGAGCGACTCCACGCCCCCAAGCGACTCGGCGAGCGTGAACACCCGAAAGCGCGCGCAGGTCTTCAGCGCCGTGTCCTTGTCGGCCATGCGGAAGCTGACCATCCCACCGAAGTCCCGCATCTGTGTGACCGCGACGTCGTGACCCGGGTGCGACGGCAGCCCGGGGTACAGCACCTGGCGTACCGCAGGCGAGGAGGCCAGCACATCGACGACCGCGCGAGCGTTCTCGCAGTGGGCGCGCATCCGCACGGCAAGCGTCTTCAGCCCACGCAGCGTCAGCCAGCTGTCCCACGGACCGGGCACGCCGCCGATGGCGTTCTGCAGGAAGCCGATGCGCTCGGCGAGGCCGTCGTCATCCGTGACGACGGCGCCACCGACGACGTCGCTGTGACCGCCGATGTACTTCGTGGTCGAGTGCACGACGACGTCCGCCCCCAGTGACAGCGGCTGCTGGAGGTACGGCGTCGCGAAGGTGTTGTCGACGACGACAACAGCGCCGCGTTCGTGCGCGAGGTCCGCCAGCGCTCGGATGTCGAAGATCGACATGAGGGGGTTGGTGGGAGTCTCTATCCAGATCAGCCGGGTCCGGTCGCGCCACGCCGCGTCGACCGCGTCGAGGTCGGACAGGTCGACGGGGTCGAACTGCAGTCCCCAGGGCTGGTGGACCCGTGCGAACTGCCGGTAGGTGCCGCCGTACACGTCATTGGCCATGACGACGTGGTCGCCGGCGGTCAGGGTGCGCAGGACCGCGTCGCCGCCGGCAAGACCCGAGGCGAAGGCGAACCCGTGACGCCCGCCTTCCAGCGAGGCGATGGCGGCCTGCAGCGCGTCGCGGGTCGGGTTGCCGCTGCGCGCATAGTCCCACCCTCGGTGCTCACCGACGGCCGTCTGCGCGAACGTCGACGTCTGGTACACGGGGACGATGACCGCACCCGTCTGGGGGTCCGGGTCCTGGCCGACGTGGATCGCCCGTGTGGCGAAGCCCATGTCGTCCCACGCGTCGCCGGTCACGATGCCTCCTTGCGCATCAGGAAGTCGAGGACGTCCGCGCGAGTGAGGACGCCTGCGGGGGTCTGGCCGTCGAACACGAGCACCGCCGGCGACTGCGAGGTCAGCAGGCTCATCGCGTGGTCCACGGACTCCCGTGCGTCGATCAGCGGCAGCGGTTCTTCCATGACGTCGCTGACCGTCTGGTCGAGCACCGCCGGATCCCGGTAGACCCTGTCGAGCAGACCACGCTCGCGGATGCTGCCCAGCACGTCGTCGGGCGACTCGGCGCTCTCGCGCTTGACGACGGGCATCTGGCTGACCGCGTAGGTGTGCAGGGTCGCAATCGCTTCGCGCACCGGTTCGTCCGGGTGGACGTGGACGATGGGAGGCAGCTCGCCGGCCTTGGCGCGCAGCACGTCGCCGACGCGTGCCGCGGTGCCGGACCGGTCGAGGAACCCGTGCTCGGCCATCCAGTCGTCGTTGAAGATCTTCGACAGGTAGCCGCGTCCGCTGTCGGGCAGCAGGACGACGATGTTCGCGTCGGGGGGGTACTCCGCGGCGATCTGCAGCGCCGCGTACGCCGCCAGCCCACCGGATCCCCCGACCAGGATCCCCTCCTCGCGGGTCAGCCGGCGGGCGGTGACGAACGAGTCGCGGTCGCTGACGCGCACGAAGCGGTCGACGACGGTGGGGTCGAACGTGTCGGGCATGAAGTCCTCACCCACACCCTCGACCAAGTACGGGTGGACCTCGTCGCCCGAGTACAGCGAGCCTTCGGGGTCGGCGCCGACGACCACGACCTCCGGCTTGCGCTCCTTGAGGTACCGGCCGGTCCCGCTGATCGTCCCGCCGGTTCCCACGCCGGCGACGAAGACGTCGATGTCGCCGTCGGTTTGCTCCCACAGCTCCGGTCCCGTCAGGCGGTAGTGCGCCTCGGGGTTGGCCGGGTTGAAGTACTGGTTGGGCTGGAAGGCGCCAGGGATCTCCGCCGCCAGCCGGTCCGCCGTGCGGTAGTAGCTGCGCGGGTCGTCGGGTTCCACCGCCGTGGGGCACACGACGACCTCCGCCCCGTAGGCGCGCAGCAGGTCGATCTTCTCCCGACTCATCTTGTCCGGCATGACGAACACACAGCGGTAGCCGCGCTGGGCGGCGACGATCGCCAGGCCTGCGCCCGTGTTGCCGCTGGTCGGCTCGACGATGGTGCCGCCCGGACGCAGCTTCCCCTCGCGCTCGGCGGCGGTGATCATCGCCAACCCGATGCGGTCCTTCACGCTCCCGCCGGGGTTGAGGTATTCGATCTTGGCGATCAGCGTCGGTGGCACGTTCGCGCTGAAGCGGTGCAGCCGAACCAGCGGGGTGTGTCCGACGAGATCGATCAGGGAGTCGACGGCCTGCATGCCAACGCCTTTCACCGAAGGTGGCACCGCAGCGTAGTGGCGCGGGGCCGGTGCGCGCAGCGGGTCAGGCGTGAGCGGCCAGGCGGGCCGCGACCCGGCGGGTCACCGGGTCGATGTCACTCCGCGTCCGGGGGGTCGGCGCCACGACCGGGTAGGCGGCCGACACGCGACCGTCGTGCACCACCACGACCCGGTCGGCGAACGTCGCGCCGACGTCGGCGTCGGCGACCTCCACGGCCGTGGTGACCCCCAGCGAGCGCAACCCGGCCAGGTCGGCGACCGCCAGCGCGTGCGCCGGGCCGTCGGTGGCGACGAACGGATCGGTCACGACCAGCGACGTGACGCCGACGCGAGCCGCCTGCTGCGCGTGGATGCGCAGGGTCCCCGCCTGCGCTGCGGCGCCGCCGTCGATCACCGTGCACGCCGGCAACGCGTCGAGCAGCTGATCGACGACGGCGGCCGTGCCGGTCCCCACCAACGCCAGGGTCTCGCCCGTCAGCACGTTCAGGCCCGGCACGTGGGCGGCATACGTCGGCCGCTGGGCTGCCGACCACGTCGACACCAGCAGCTGCTCCACCGTCAGACCGATGCGGGACACGGCAGCAGGATCGGACGACTGGGTCGCGAGGACCACAGTGGCAACCGTGGAAACCTGCGATGCCTCCCGCGAAAAACCGTGCAATCCTCGACTTGACACCCGCACGAATGCGAACGAGCCGGCCCCGCAGGACCGGCTCGGACCGTGTGGCGGGTGCTAGGCGGGGACGACCTCGGCGTACTTCCGCTTGCCGGAGGTGCGGAACGAGACCTGGCCGTCGACCAGTGCGAACAGCGTGTCGTCGCCGCCCCGTCCCACGTTCTCACCCGGGTGGATCCGTGTGCCGCGCTGACGGACGATGATGGTCCCGGCAGTCACGGTCTGACCGCCGAAGCGCTTCACGCCCAGCATCTTCGGGTTGGAGTCGCGGCCGTTGTTCGACGAGCCGCCGCCCTTTTTGTGCGCCATCTCGCGTGTCTCCTGTGGCTAGGTGGTGATCTCGTCGACGCGGATCCGCGTCAGGGGCTGGCGGTGACCGTTGCGGCGCCGGTACCCCGTCTTGTTCTTGTACTTGAAGACCGTGAGCTTGGGGCCCTTGACCTGCTCGACGACGGTCGCCTTGACGGTGACGTTCGCGAGGTCGTCGCGGCCCGACGTGACGGCGCCGTCGTCGCCGACGAACAGCACCGGGCGCAGCTCGATCGACCCGTCGTCCGCGCCGTCGAGCTTCTCGACGTCGAGGGTGTCGCCGACGGCGACGCGGTACTGCTTCCCGCCGGTGGCGATCACGGCGTACACGATAGGTCTCCTCAAACTCGTGGTATCCCCCGCCGCGTCCCAGCCTATCGACTCCAACGGGTCGTGGCGGCGGGATGGGCGCATGAGAAAGGCGCGCCGGAGCGCACCGAGGGGCAAGTGTAGGATCGCCTGTCCGGTGGTGTCAACGTGGGGGCTGGGTGGGTGTGCGGCTGACAGACCAGGCGGCGGTGGCGGTGGCGTTCGCCCGCGCCGAAGCCGCGCCGGCCCCGCCGACGGTCGCCCATCTGCTCGTCGGACTCGCCACCGAGCCCGAAGGCCGGGCGGGCCGCCGCCTGCGCGAGCGAGCAACCGCCGCGGCGGCGCTGCGGGAGCGGGCCGGCGCGGCGCCGGCGCCGGCGCTGGACGTCGCGGTCCGCTCGGCCGCCGAACGTGCGGGCCGCCGCGCGGCGTCGACCGTCGACCTGCTCGACGCAGCGGTCGCCGCCGGAGGTGACGACGTGCTCGACCTGCTCGACGCCGTCGGGTATCACCGCGACCTCGACGGTTGGCTGCTGGGCGACCCGGACGACGACTGGTTCGAGGATCCCGAGACCTACGGGTTCGATCCCCGCGGCGACGTCGAGCTGCAGCCGGCTGCTGCACGCATCGTCGCCCAGGTCCGGGCGGTCGACGGTGGCGCCGTCGACGTGCTCATCGCCGCGGCCGCCGCCCCTGACGGTGAGCAGCCCCTCGCCGGGATCGACCCGGCCACGTTGGCGGCGGCGGCACGGCGATTGACCCCGCAGGGGCGGGACTGGGACCGGGGGCTTGAGACCGTGATCGTCGCCGCCCGCACCCTGAGCGAGGGAGCACCGCCGGGTTTGGTCGATCTGGTGCGGGCCGCCGTCGTCGCCGGCGGCGACGCCCCCCGGGCGGTGCTGGCGGCCGTCGACGCCCAGTGACACCTGAGGTGGTTGAAACCTCAGGCCGCTCCGACCCCAAATGCCAACCACCCGCGCCATGGTCTCCGGGGTGGTTGAAATCTCAGGCCGCTGACGACAAGGCCGCTGACGCCCGCAATTTCAACCACCTGCCGGCTCCGGGTTAGTGGAGCATGTCCTCGACGATCTGCGCGCCTCGTCCCTCACAGGCATCGCAGGTCACCGTAAAGCTCTCCTGCAAACCCTGGCTGACGTTCTTGCGCGTCATCTGCACCAAGCCGAGCTTCGAGATCTCCATGACGCGGGACTTGGTCTTGTCCCGTGCCAGCTCGCGCTTGAAGCGCTTGAGGACCTCGTCGCGGTTGGCGGGCACGAGCATGTCGACGAAGTCGATGACGATGATGCCGCCCATGTCGCGCAGTCGGAGCTGACGGGCGATCTCCTCGGCGGCCTCGAGGTTGTTGCGCAGCACCGTCTCCTCGAGGTTGCGCTCACCGACGAACTTCCCGGTGTTGACGTCGATGACCCACATCGCCTCGGTCTTCTCGATGATCAGATAGCCGCCGGACTTCAGCCACACCTTCTTCTCCAGCGCGCGGCGGATCTGATTGGTGACCTCGTAGGCGTCGAAGATGTGGTCGTCGCCGGTGTGGACCGACACCTTGTCGACGAAGTCGGGGCTGACGTCGGACAAGTAGTCGCGGATCTGGCCGGCCAGGCCCTCGTCGTCGGCCACCAGGTGGGAGAACTCCGTGCCGAACACGTCGCGGATGACCCGCATCACCAGGTTCGGCTCCTCGTACACCGCGTCCAGGGGCTTGGCGTCGTCGACGCGGGAGTTGATGTCGTCCCAGATGCGGACGAGTCGCGCGATGTCGGCTTCGAGCTGCTCACGGGTGGCGCCCTCGGCGGCCGTGCGCACGATCAGCCCGTAGCCCTCGGGCTTGAGACCCTTGAGGATCTTGCGGAGCCGCTCACGCTCGTCGTCGGTCAGCTTGCGGCTGATGCCCATCATCCCGTCGCCGGGCGCGAGGACGCAGTACCGGCCGGCGACGGACAGGTGCTGGGTGAGCCTGGCGCCCTTGGTGCCCATGGGGTCCTTGGTCACCTGCACCAAGACCGTCTGGCCGGACTTCAGCGTCTGCTCGATGCGCGGCAGCTCTCCCTCGAGGTCGGCTTCGTCGTAGTTGACCTCGCCGGCGTACAGCACGCCGTTGCGACCCTTGCCGATGTCGACGAACGCCGCCTCCATCCCAGGCAGCACGTTCTGGACGCGGCCGAGGTAGATGTTGCCGACATACGACACGTCTTCTTTGCGGGTGACGTAGTGCTCGACGAGGGTGCGCTCCTCCAAGACCGCGATCTGGCTGCGCTCCTCGCCCACCGTGACGAGCATCTTCCGGGGCGGTCCCTCGTTGATGGCGCGGCGCGTCTCCTCGCTGACGCCCCCGGCGGGCCGCCGCCCGCGACCCGTGGAAGACGTTGCCCGACCCCGCCCGCGTGCCGTCGTCCGCGACGAGCGGCCGGACTTCGCGCGGGCCTGCAGGCGCGTCGAGCCCGGCTGCTCGTCCTCGTCGTCGGTGTCGACCTCCTCGACCTCCTCGATGTCGTCAGTCGACGCGTCGGCGCTCTCCTCGGCGCTGCGGCGGTTGCGCCCGCCGCGCCGGCCCCGGCCGCGGCTGCCGCGCCTGCGGCGGCGGGACGCGGCGGGACGCTCGTCACCGCCGCCATCGGCACCGGCGCCGTCTGCGGCGCCGCTCGCCCCGTCTGCGGCGTCATTTGCCCCGTCTGCGGCGTGGCTCGCATCATCGGCGAGGTCACCGGTGCGACCACCCGTGTCGCCGGCGTTACCGCCGATCTCGTCCGGCTTCGAAGTGTCCTCGCCGGCGCCAGCCGACCGACCGCGGCGCGCGCGGGTCTTGCGACGCACCACCGCGGTCTCCCCCTCGGCGTCCCCCTCACCTGGTGATGGCGCCTCCGCGGGTTGGGAGGCCTCCTGCTGCCCGTCGGGTGCAGCGGGTTCCTGCTCGGCCCGTGCGGTCCGCGACGCGCTCGCGCGTCGTGAGCGTGTCCGCGTCCGGGTACGGGTCTCGCCGGCCTCCGCGGCGTCGTCGCGGGTGTCGTCGGGCTGCGGGGTGCTGTCTGCGTCGGTCACGTGGTTTGCCTTTGTGTCTGGAGCGGCTCGACGAGCTCGCCGGAAAGCGCCTCGACCAGGCCGTCAGGCCCGGGGCGCCCCTGTGCGAGCCGCGTGACGAGCACGGGCTGTGCGAGATCGGGTTGGAAGCGGCGCAGCGCCAGGTCGACCTCACTGGGCCGGATGGCGACCGCCACGTCGTCGGGAAGGTGGTCGATGTGGTGCACGGTCACGCGTACGCGTGGACCGTCGGCGCTGATGTCGGCAATGGCGGGTCGGATGTCGACGTCGACGGCCTCGCCCTTGCGCTCCCGCGGCACGACAAGGGTTGCGGCGCTCGCCACCTGCTGGACCGCGTGGTCCAGCACGGCGCCCACCGGGTACTCCACGTCCCAGCACGAGGCGGCCAGCGCCTTGGAGAACCGCGGCGCCCCGTCCGGTGTGTGCACTGCGGTCAGCACGTCCATGCCCTCCGGGAACGCGGCATTGAGCGCGGCGATGTCGCGGGACAGCTCGACGGGAGCAGCGAAGGTGAGCTCGGCGTACTCGCCGGTCGATGCGTACCCGAGCGTCAACGCGTCGGTGAAGCTGACCTTGGGGTGTGGCGAGAACCCCTCGGAGTACGCGATGGGAAGGTCGGCGCGGCGAAGAGCGCGCTCCCAAAGTCGGCCAACGTCGATGGCCGAGACGAATCGCAGGCGGCCCTGCTTACGGTATCGGACGCGTACCCGCACTGAAGATCGGCAGGTGCCCGGTCTGGTGCTGCAGATCCAGACCAGGGCACACCCCGCAGTCGTAGCAGGGGGTCCAGCGGCAATCCTCAAGCTCTGCCTGATCGTCGACCGCGTCGCGCCAGTCCGAGTAGAGCCAGTCCTTCTCCAGCCCCGAGTCGAGGTGATCCCAAGCGAACACCTCGTCCTCGCCCCGCTCTCGGCGGGTGAACCATGCGACATCCACGCCGACCTCGTCGGCGGCGGTCATCCACGTGTCGTAGTCGAACCACTCGTCCCAGCCGTCGAACCGCGCCCCGAGGGCGAATGCGCGCTGCACCACCTCGGCGACGCGACGGTCGCCGCGGGCCAGCAGGCCCTCGACGACGCCGGGCTTGCCGTGGTGGTAGCGCAGGTTCAGGTTGCGGTCGCGGGCGACGCGCCGGCGGATCAGGTCGAGCTTGCGCTCGATCTGCTCGGCGCTGTCCTGCGCCGCCCACTGGAAGGGAGTGTGCGGCTTGGGGACGAAGCCCCCCACCGACACGGTGACCTTGTTCTTGCGGCCGTGCTGCCTGCCGATCTCGAGCACCTTCAGGCCGAGCTCGGCGATGCCGAGGACGTCCTCGTCGGTCTCAGTGGGCAGGCCGATCATGAAGTACAGCTTGATGTGCCGCCATCCATTGGCGAATGCAGTTTCGGCGGTGCGCAGCATGTCCGCCTCACTGACCATCTTGTTGATCACCCGACGCATCCGCTCCGTGCCGGCCTCGGGCGCGAAGGTCAGCCCCGTGCGCCGGCCGTTGCGGGCCAGTTCGTCGGCGAGGGTGACGTTGAACGCGTCGACCCTCGTCGAGGGCAACGACAGGCTCGTCGCCGTGCCCTCGTAGCTGTCAGCCAGGTCACCGCACATCCCGAGGATCTCGGAGTGGTCAGCGGAGCTCAGGCTGAGCAGCCCTACCTCTTCGAAGCCGGTGTTCGCGACACCGTCGGCGACCATCTGCTTGACAGTCGCCGCGGAGCGCTCACGGACGGGCCGGGTGATCATCCCGGCCTGGCAGAACCGGCATCCGCGGGTGCACCCGCGGAAGATCTCGACCGAGTAGCGCTCGTGCACCGTCTCGGTGAGCGGAACGATGGACCGCTTCGGGTACGGCCAGGAGTCCAGGTCGCTGACCGTGCGCTTGGCGACGCGGTACGGGGCGCCAGAGCGGCGCGGGAACGTGCCACGCAGGGTGCCCATGGTGTCGTCGCCGCCCGACGGCGCGTTGTACTCCGGCTCGTACCACGACGGGATGTACGCACCGTCGACCTGACCGATCTCGGCCAGGAGCCGGTCGCGGTCCCAGCCCTGCTCACGGCCGCGCTTGATCACCAGGTCGACTTCGAGGACGAACTCCTCGCCGTCGCCGGCGCAAACGACATCCACGAACGGGGCAAGCGGCTCTGGGTTGAACGCGGCGTGTCCACCGATCATGACGACCGGGTCGCCGGCCGAACGGTCCGCCGCGCGCAGCGGGATGCCCCCGAGGTCAAGGCAGTTCAGCAGGTTGGTGTAGCCGACCTCTGCCGCGAGGCTGAACGCCACCACGTCGAAGGCGCGAAGCGGCAGATGGTTCTCCAGGCTGAAGAACGGGATCTGCTGGTCGCGCATGACGGCTTCCATGTCCGGCCAGGGGGCGTAGCCCCGTTCCGCCACGGTCGTCGGCCGCTCGTTGAGGACCTCGTACAGGATCTGCACGCCCTGGTTCGGCTGTCCCACCTCGTACGCGTCCGGATAGACGAGCAGCCACCGGCTGTCGGTCTCCGCATGGTCCTTGCGGACGACGTTGCCCTCCCCGCCGACGTAGCGCGCGGGTTTGCGCACGCTGGTCAGGACCGGCTCCAGCTGGGGCCAGATCGACGGAAATGTCGCGGTAGCGGTCATGAAGTAGGAAGGGGGGAAAGAAATCTGGGGGGCGGCGGCGAAGTGTACCGTGAGCCCCCGTGAGCACCTCCCTGCGCCGGTTGCGCGACAACCCCCAACCGCGCCGGACCGGGTCGCCGCCTCAACCCGGTTCCCGTTCGACGTCCGAGCGCCTGCTCGGCGTGCTCGGGCTGCGTGAACACCCGGTCCCGCCGTGGTTCCCCGCCGTCGCGGGCGCCCTGGTGCTGACGGTGATCGGCGGCTGGGCGGCTGCGTTGGGGTTCATGACGTCCGTACCGTTCACCGGCGACGAGAGCTTCTACACCGACAACGCCGCGGCGATCGCGGGCCTGCTACGTGGCCAGGGCGACGCCGGGGAGGTGGCGCGCGACGTCGTCGCGTACGGGTGGTTCATGCCGGGCACGTCGCTACTGCTGACGCCGCTGTACCTGGTCCTACCGGACGCCGGGCCGGCCGCGGTACGCCTCTACGGCGCGCTGGTGGTCTTCGCCCTGTGGTGGTGGGCGTTGCGGAACGTCGCCCGCACGTTCGGGCCCGCGGGCGCCCTCACCCTGCTCGCCATGCCGAGCCTGACGCCCATCTGGCTGCTGTTCGCCAACACCGCGTGGGGCGATGTGCCAGCGGGGCTGTTGCTGGCCGTCGTGTGCGCGCACACCTATCGGTTGGCCACTGGACTGTTCGCAAAGCGGCCGCTGCGCTGGATCGACGTCGTGGTCCTCGAGGTGGCGATGGCCGCGATGGTCTACCTGCGCGGGAACACCGTCGTGGTCGTGGTGGCGGTCCACGTCTTCCTCGGGGCGCTTGCCGTGATCTCTCGGGACTGGTCACGGCTGCCGCAGCGCATCGCCGCTGTCGGCATCGGTGCGGCGCTCTTCGCGGCGCTGCTCGCCCCGTGGAGCGTCACCGCCAGCCGTGTGCTCGACGGGACCGTCGTGACCACGTCCTCGGCGGCGCTGTCACTGGGGATCACCTTCGGCGACACCGACCGCCTGTGCTTCGGGCCGTGCCCTGAAGGGGGTGTCTGGTACCACGCGGTCCAGTTCTCCCGCGAGCAGGCGCAGCAGCGCGGCGTCGGTGAGCTCGCGGTGCAGCGGGAGATGTCGGCAAGCGCACTGGAAGGGCTGACGCCAACGGCGTACGCCCGCCAGGCCCGCCAGAACTTCGCGTCGTTCATCCGACCGCACGGCCAGGGTCCGCGCGGCTCCCGGCCGTTCGTCCAGCGGTTCGCGGCCGTCAGCGACCACGACCTCTCCCGGCCCGCAGTCCAACGGACCACCGCGACGCTGGGCACGGCGACGCTCATCGTCTACGTCCCCTTCTTCCTGGCGTTGATCGCCGCCAACCTCGCAGTCTTCGTACGGTCCCGGCGCCTGCAGCTGCTGAGCCTGACCGTCAAGCTGTTCACCGTGTCGTTGTTCTTGCAACCGTTCTTGCACCCGAGTCACGCTCGCTACTGGGTGGCGTTCGCGCCGCTGATGGCCGTCGCCGCAACCCTGTTCGTGCACTGGCGGGTCCCGGCGGCTGCGCCGGCTGCAACGAACGGCGCCGCTGCCGCCACCGACGAGGGCGCCGGCGATGTCGTCCTGACCGTCCTGCAGGCGGCCTACGCCGTGGTCATCGCCGCTGTTGCCCTGTGGCTGCTGACGGCATGACCGCCCCACCGACTCACCGGAGATCAGCACGCCCATGATCGTCGTGACCGGCATGCACCGCTCGGGGACGTCCGCGGTCGCCATGACGCTGGAGGCCCTCGGTCTGGACTTCGGCGAGCACAGCGCCTTCTACGGGGCGGACCAGTGGAACGAGCGCGGCTACTTCGAGCGCAACGACGTCGTCGACCTCAACAGCCGGCTGCTGACGGGGTTCCCCAGGACCCAGGGGACCGTGCCGTCGTTGCTGTCGCAGGTCCGTTACCTGCTGCTGCCATCACCGAAGGCCGTGCACCGGCGGGCCCGGCGACTGCGCGGGGAGATGGAGGCCCTGGCCCGCAGCCTGGACGGGATGGCGGTGAAGGATCCGCGCTTCTGCCTCACGCTGGGTGTCTGGCGCGACCACGTCAGCGCCGCCGTCGCGTGCTTGCGGCACCCCACGGCCGTCGCCAGCTCCCTGCACCGCCGCCAGCGGGTGCCGCTGGCGATGGGCCTGCGGTTCTGGGACCACCACGCGCAGGCGCTGCTTGACGCGCCCGCCTCGACGACGTTCTTTCTGGACTTCGACGCGCTCGGCGGTGACGACACCGCGTCGGAGCTGTCCGGCCTGGTCCGCTTCCTGGGGTTGGACATCACCACGGACGCCGCTGTGGCCGCGTTCGGCGAGCAGTTCGCCCCCGAGCTGCGCCACTTCACCGGGGACCCGTCCGAGGGCCTGCCCCAGCGCACGCGCGTGTTGTGGGAGGCGCTGCAGCAGCGCCGCCGCGCGCAGCAGCGCTAAGCCGCGACCGGCCGGCCCAGCGACGCGCGATGGACCATCCCGATGCCCACGAACAGGGGTGTCGGGCGAAACCGGCGGGCGCGAACGACCGGCGAGAACGTGATGTTCTGGGCGTTCCAGGCCTCGGCGACCCGGACGTACAGCCGGCGGCGGATGACCGACTCGACGGTGGTCATCACGTGGCGAATCGACGCCGGGTCGCCGGACACGAGCATGTGGCGGTTGTCCTGCGCATCCACGCCGGCGGTCGAGTGGTCGGCGATGAACGCGCCGATGTCGTCGGCCAGGACGTAGTCGCGCAGGGTGTCCAGCGCCCCGGTGATCGTCGTCTGCGCCTGCGCGATTCCGTTGGACACCAGCGCCCCGATCAGCCCCAGCCGTCCGCGGCCCGGCGCGGTGTACACCGAGCTCGGCCGGTAGATGGCCACGCCTTCCTCGGACAGCTCGGCGGTGGCGTGCTGCTCCTGTGCCAGCTTCAGCCGCCCGTAGGGGCGCAGCGGCGCCGGCGGGTCCCCGGGCGACCGGATCGATCGCCCCTCGTACAGTCCCCCCGCGGAGCTGACCAGATGCAGCGCGTGCTGGTGCGACGGGGCCTTGCCGCGCAGCCGGGCGACGAGATGCACGACGTCGGTGAAGGTGTGCATCTCCGCCGCGGCTTGCTCGTCGCTGGAACCGAACCCCGTCCGCCCCGCGGCCCACACGACGCTGATCGCCCGCGACCCGGCGCGATCGGTCAGCCGGATGGTCAGGTCGTCGAGGAACCCACGGGTCGCGACCGGGTCGTCCCACGGCACCGCGCACGGCACCGGCGAGTAGGCACCACGCCGGCGCAGCGCCCGAACCACCGCCCCCCCGATCGCCCCGGACCCGAACACGAGCACGTCGCGGGCGGGCGGCGGCGCCTCAGTGATCAGCAGGACCGTCACGGCGCGCGCCCAGGCTGGCGGCGACCTCGGCGTCGGCGGAGCGGTCGACGACGAAGTAGGTCGGCTTGCCCTGCGTGTGCAGGACGACGTTCATCAGATACTCGAAGACCACGACGAGCAGGAACGCCGTGAGGCCGCCGAAGAACAGCACGCTGACGAACAGCGACGGCCAGCCGGCGACGGTCCCGTCGGGCGTGCCCGTGATCTGCGACCACAACGCCCGCAGACCGAAAAAGCCCGCCAGTGAGATGGCCAGGATGCCCAGGTAGGCGACCAGACGGACCAGCCGGGTGTGGGACGAGATCATCAGCCGCCGCGCGTGGGCGATCAGCCGGCCCAGGCTGTAGCCGCTCCGTCCCGCCTCCTGGAAGCGGCTGTCAACCATGGGGACGGTCACGAACGAGAAGCGGTCGGTGAACCAGGTCAGCGACACGTCGAAGTACGTTTCGTGGCCGGCCACGCTGGCGCCGGCGCGTGCGACCGTACCGCGGCACATACGGAAGCTCGAGAAGTGCCGGATGGCCGGGTTGCGCGCGAAGTAGGCGAGCATCCGCTTGTACATCCGCGACGAGAAGTCGCGCCGCCAGCTGCCGTGCACCGCGCCCTCTGGCGCGGCGTAGACGATGTCGACCTGCTCGGTCACAGCACGCCGCAGCAGCGTCTCGATGTGCTCGGGACGGTGCTGCAGGTCCTCGTCCATCGTGACGATCCAATCGCCACTGGCGTGCAGGACCCCGCACACGGTGGCCGGGTGCTGGCCGTAGTTGCGCGCCAGCGTGATGGTCTCGACCCACTCGTACTTCTCCGCCAGCCGTGCGGCGATCTCCGGCGAGGCGTCGATCGCGGAGTCGTTGACGAGGATGGCCTCGGCGAGCTCGATCTCCGGGTGGCGCCGGCTCCAGTCCTCGCGGACGTCGGCCAAGGTCGCGACGAGCTCCTCGAGGTACTCCTCACCCGAGTAGACGGGCACGACGACCGAGACGGCGGTTCTGTTCACGACGGTGAGCCTAGCGGCAGCGTGCCCGGCGGCTGGGTCATGGGGCGCGGGTCCCGGCTGCCGCGCCACCCGTCGATCTGCAGTGCCAGGAACGCGACGATCTGCCCTGCCACGAAGGCCCACGTGACCGACGCGACCGGCGCCATGCCTCGCGTGGCCGGCAGCACGACAGCGACGGCCAGGACCGACACCACCCACGCGCGGGTCAGGCGTCCGCCACGCCCCTGCGCGATGAGCAGCAGGCTCATCGCCAGGTTTCCGACGGCGACGACGCTCCCGCCGGCGACCAGCGCCGCGACGCCGGCCGGTGGCACGGTGTCGGCACCGAAGACCAGCCCGACCATGCGCGGGCCGGCGGCGAAGCCCAGCGCCGCGGCCGCCGCGGCGCCGGCGGCGGTCAGCACGACGACGACGACCTGGAACCGGTGGAGCTGGCGCACCCCACCCGACGACATCCAGTCGGTCAGGGTTCCCGTGACGCGGTTGGCGACCCCGACGGCCAACAGGTACGGCGCCCGGAAGAACGCCAGCGTCGCGAACAGCATGGTGACGTCGCGCGGTGCGCCGCCCATCAGCGCCAGCACGGCCGGTCCCCCGATGAGCACGAGCTGGCCCAGCAGCGAGCCGGCGGCGATGGCGCCCAGAAAAGCAAGGCTGGAGACCGGGTGCTCGGCGTCGTTGCGGGGACCGAACCGGTATCCCTGCGGCCACGCGAGGCCGATCAGCGCGCCGGCGACGAGGACCACCCCCAGACCGGTAGCGCCGCCACCCAGCGCGAGCACGGCGGCGGCGAGCACCACTCGGACGACGTTGTCGGCCGCCAGCGCCAGCGCCGTGGCGGTGAACCGCTCACGGCCGGCCAGGCCGCCACGGACGACGCCGGTGAAGAACGACCCGAGGGTCACCAGGCCGACGAGCGCCGGGAAGACCGGGCCCGCAACGCCGAACAGCTGCTCGTCGACCAGCCAGGTGACCGCGACGCCGGCGACGGCGAATGCCGCCACCGAGCGCACCATGCGCGGAAGGGACTCGCCGACGGTCGCGGCGCCGCTGGCGCGCATCGTGCGGATGATCCAGTGCTGGACCGGAAAGGTGATCACGGCGGTGGCCACCCCCCAGTACGTCCACAGCACCGCCACGGGCGCCGCTTCGGCCGCACCGAGGCCCCGCGTCGCCATCGCGAAGAAGACGTACGCGAACAGCCCGTTGACCAGGGTGCCGGCAAGCAGCCCCGCGGAGTCCCGCGCGGCCCTCGCCGAAGGGTGCGGCCCCGTCACCGCAACCCCTGCACGAACGCCCTCATCCCTGCGAAGCGGGTGCTCCAGCTGACCGCAGGCCCTGACGGCGGCTCGCACCGCCGGCCTTCAGCGGTCGCCACCAGTCCTCGCGCTCCCGGTACCAGGCGATCGTGGCGTCCAGCCCCTCCTCGAACGACAGCTGTGGCTTCCAACCCAGGGCACGCACCCGGCTCGAGTCGATGGCGTAGCGCAGGTCGTGACCGGGACGGTCGGCGACGAACTCGATCATCGCGTCCGCCTCGTCACCCTGCTTGCCGAACCGCTCCAGCAGTCGGTAGGTGAGGTCCTTGTTCGACATCTCGTTGCCGGCGCCGACGTTGTAGGTCTCCCCCGGCTCGCCCTGCGTGAGCACGAGCCACTGTGCCCGGACGTTGTCCTCGACATGGGTCCAATCGCGGACGTTGCGGCCGTCGCCGTACAGCGGGACCGGCAGTCCGTCGATCAGGTTGGTGATGAACAGCGGGATGACCTTCTCGGGATAGTGGTACGGCCCGAAGTTGTTCGAGGTCCGCGTGACGATGATCGGGTAGCCATGGGTGACGCGGTACGCGCGGGCCAGCAGGTCGGCCGACGCCTTGGAAGCGGCGTACGGGCTGTTGGGTTCGAGCGCGTCACCCTCGGTGAAGACCCCGGGTTCGGCGACCGAGCCGTACGTCTCGTCGGTGGAGATGTGCAGGAATCGTGGGATCTCCAGGCGCATGGCGGTCTCGAAGATCGTGCCGGCGCCCAGGACGTTGGTCCTGATGAAGTCGGCAGCTCCCTCGATCGATCGGTCGACGTGCGACTCCGCCGCGAAATGAACGACCGCGTCATGGCCGGGCAGCGCCGAATGGAGCATGCCGGCGTCACACACGTCGCCGTGCACGAACGTGTACCGGTTGTCTCCCTCGAGGTCGGCGAGGTTGGCGGGGTTGCCCGCGTAGGTCAGGGCGTCGTAGTTCGTGATCGCCACATCGGGCTGGTTGGCGTGCACCCACCGGATGAAGTTCGAGCCGATGAAGCCGGCGCCGCCGGTGACGAACAGGCGCATCAGACCAGCCCCACCCGGCTGTGGTCACCGAGCACCAGGCGGAACGCCCTGGGCTTGGTGTGCGCCGGCGCCACCTCGACCTGCTTGCCGACCAGCGAGTCCTCGATCCGGCGGATACCGGTGATCGTGGACTGCTCCAGGATGATGGAGTGCTCCACCTCGCAGTCGGTGAGGACGCACTCGTGGGCGATCGAGGTGTAGGGGCCGACGAATGTGTCGACCAGCTTGGTGCCGCGGCCGATGACCGCGGGACCGCGCACGTAGCTGTTGATCAGCTCGGCGCCCTCCTCGATGACGACACGTCCCTGCACCTGCGACTCAGCGTCGACCGCGCCGGCGATCCGCGGTTCGAAGGTGTCCAGCACGATCCGGTTCGCCTCGAGCAGGTCTGCGACCTGGCCGGTGTCCTTCCACCAGCCCTCGATGATCTGCGAGTGGACCTCCTCGCCCTCGTCGATCAGCCACTGGATGGCGTCGGTGATCTCCAGCTCGCCGCGCGCGCTGGGGCTGATGGCCTTTGAGGCCTCCAGGATCTTGGAGGAGAACAGGTACACCCCGACCAGCGCGAGGTCGGTGGGCGGGTTCTCCGGTTTCTCCAGGAGCTGGCGGACGTTGCCCATCCCGTCGAGCTCGGCAACGCCGAACCGCTCAGGGTCCTGGACCCGCGCGAGCAGGATCTGAGCGGTCGGCTCCCGTTTGGCGAACTGTGTGACGAAGTCGCTGATGCCACCGGCGATCAGGTTGTCGCCCAGGTACATCACGAACGGGTCGTCGCCCAGGAACTCCTCGGCCGTCAGCACGGCGTGCGCCAGGCCCAGCGGCGCCGGCTGGTGGACGTAGGTGACGTCGATGCCGTAGCGCGAGCCGTCACCGACGTGGGCTTTGATCTCCTCGTGCGTCTCGCCGACGATGATGCCGACCTGGGTGATCCCTGCGGCTGCGATGGCGTGCAGGCCGAAGTCGATGATGGGCTGGTTGCCCACGGGCACCAGCTGCTTGGCGCTGGTGTGGGTGATCGGGCGGAGGCGGGTGCCGGCGCCTCCGGACAGCACAAGGGCCTTCACTGCTTCTCCTCGAAACGGGTGCGAGCGCGCGCAGGCGGCAAGTCGCAGGGGGAGGTCAGCCGGGCTGGAAGCGTCGCATGTGGACGTTCAGCAGCAGGCCGACCATCAGGTACGAGCCGATCAGGCTGGTGCCTCCGTAGGATACAAAAGGCAACGGAAGGCCCGTCACGGGCATGATCCCGGTGGCCATCCCGATGTTGATGAACATCTGGAACGCGAAGACCGCGATGATCCCGCCCGCGATCAGCGTTCCGAAGGTGTCCCGGGATAGGGCGGCGATGCGGATCGCGCGCCACAGCAGGAGCACGAACAGGCCGATCATCACCGTCGAGCCGACGAAGCCGAGCTCCTCCCCGACGACCGTGAAGATGAAGTCCGTCTGGTTCTCGGGGACGTAGGCCAGCTTGGTCTGGCTGCCGTTGAACAGACCCTGGCCGAACAGCTGGCCGCCGCCGATGGCGATCTGCGCCTGGTTGACGTTGTAGATGTCGTCGGGGTCGGCGGCGTCAGGGTTGATGAACGACGTGAGCCGGGCGACCTGGTAGTCCATCAGCTGGTTGGACTGCAGCATCAGGAAGAACGCGGACAGCCCCAGCACCGCGAGCGCGACCATGTACCGCACGCGCACCCGTGCCAGCAGCAGCACGCCGAACACGATGGCGACGAAGACCAGCACGGTGCCGAAGTCGGGCTGCATGAGGATCAGCGCCATCGGCACGGACGCGATGGCCAGCGCCTCGATCAGCGCGCGCAGCCCCAGCGCCTCCTCACGGCGCTCGTTGAACAGCGTCGCGAGCATCACGATCAGGCCCACCTTGGCCAGCTCCGACGGCTGGAACTGGAACCCGCCGAAGACCAGCCACGACTTGGAGGCGTTGATCACGGTCCCCTGCGCCAGCACGAGGACCAGCAGCAGCAGCGACCCCACGTAGATCGGCAGCGCCCACGCTCGGTAGGACCGGTAGTCCACGATCGTGATGGCGATCATCCCCAGGATCCCGATGCCCCACGAGACCATCTGCCGGTTGACGAAGAACAGGGTGTCACTGCCCTGCTGCTCGAGCCGGAAGAACGTCGCCGAGTAGATCATCACCATGCCGAAGGCGGTCAGGCCGAACACGGCGAGCAGCAGCAGCGGGTCGATGTGCTTGGTGGGTGCGTATGCACCCATCCACTTCTGCTGCACGGCCTCACGGGCCATGCGGCCCCTGTGGTCGTCGTAGGTCACCTGTGCCACGGTCGCCTCGTCAGTCCGTCGCCACGCCGGGCGTGATCTCGGTCTCGTCCAGCCCGAGCAGCGTCTCGAAGATCCGGCGCACGATCGGCGCGGCGTTCAGGCTGCCGCCGCCGCCCTCCTCGACCACCGCGACCACCACGTACTCCGGGTCGTCGGCGGGTGCGTAGCCGCCGAACCACGCGAACGGCTGCTTGGGCTTGAACTCCGCCGTTCCGGTCTTGCCGGCGACCGGGACCGGGAACGCGGCGAACGTCGCCGCGGCCGTGCCCTGCGACGTCACCTTCTCCAGCCCCTCCTGGATCACGGCGAGGTTGCGCCGGCTCAGCGGCAGGTCGCGGATCTTCTTGGGCGGCAGCGCGCGGGTCTTGCCGTCGGGACGCACGATCTCCGTCCCGATCCGCGGCCGGTACAGCGTGCCGCCGTTGGCGACGGCGGCGAACGTGTTGGCGACCTGCAGCGGTGTGGTCTGCACGTCGCCCTGTCCGATCGACATGTTCACGGCGTCACCACCGCGCCACACCCCGCCGCGCTCGCACAGGTCGGTGAACAGCGCGTGGGCGTACGAGCCGTTGGACGCCTGCTTCGCTTGACTGCAGTAGGAGTCCCGGTTGGCCTCCCAGAACTCGCGCTTCCACTCCCGGCCCGGGATCACACCGTTGCGCTCGCTGGGCAGGTCGACGCCGGTCGCTTCCCCCAGGCCCCAGGCCCTGGAGTGCTCCGCGAGGATCTCACGGTCCTGGCGGTTGCTCTCCTCGTCGTTCCACATTCGACGGGCCAGCTCGTAGAACACGGTGTCGCAGGAGTCCTCCAGCGCCGTGTCCATCGCCATGTTGCCCGAGTGGCGCGACGTCCAGTTCCTGAACCGCTGCGTTCCCCAGTACCACTCACCGGGGCACGGCAGGGTGGAGGTGGGCGACATGTAGCCCTCCTCCAGCGCAGCAGCCGCCGAGACGATCTTGTAGACCGAGCCGGGCGGATAGCTGGACTGGATCGCCCGGTTGATCAGCGGGAAGTGGTTCTTGGGGTTCTGGAGCCGGTCCCAGTACTTCTGGCTGACGCCCCCGACGAAGCGGGCCGGCTCGAACGTCGGGTACGACGCCATCGCGACGACCGAGCCGTCGTTGGGATCCAGCACGACCGCGGCGCCGGCGGGGGCCTGGAAGTAGCCGTCGGCACGGCCCTCGGCGTCGCGCACCGTGCGGGCCCGCTCGATCCCCTCCGCCAGCGACTTCTCGACCTTCTTCTGCACCTTCAGGTCGATGGAGGTCACGAGGTCGGCGCCCGGCACTGGCTGGCGGTCGTCGAGCTCGCGGAGCACCTCACCGCGCGCGTTGACCTCGTAGCGCCGCTGCCCCTTGGTGCCCCGCAGCCGCCGCTCGTAGACCCGCTCCAGACCGGCCCACCCGATCTGGTCACCGGGCTGGTAGCCCTCGTAGTCCTCGGAGTCCAGCTCGGTTTCGCTGATCTCACCGAGGTACCCGACCAGGTGCGCGGCCGTGGTGCCGTGCGGGTACTCGCGCACGGGCAACCGCTCGGCGTAGACACCGGGGAACCGTGTCGAGCCGTTCTCGTGGATGTAGAAGGCGACGTCGGTGGGCACGTCGACGGCGATCGGCTTGGGGCTGAAGGGGCTGACGCGGCTGGTGGCGACCTTCTCCTGCACCTCCTGCAGGGACATGCCCAGCAGGTCGGCGACGTCGGCGAGGATCTCGTCGGTGCGCTCCCCCATCTCGTTGGGTTGGACGGAAACGACCATCGCGTAGCGGTTCTGCACGATGGGTTCACCGTTGCGGTCCAGAATGCGCCCGCGGGGCGCCTCGACGCTGAGGGTGCGGACGGCGTTGCCCTCCGCCAGGTCGACGTACCGCTCGCCGGCCATCACCTGCAGGAACCACAGACGCGCGAAAAGCAGCACAAAAAGACTCACCACCAGGAGGGTGAGGAACATCAGACGGAGGCGCGTGCTCTCGAGTTCAGCCGCGGTGGTTTGCGACGGTCGCACTTCACGGACGAAGGTAGCACCGGATCACCAGCGCGGCCCCCCGGCGGCGGCGCCGGCGGCCGCCGCCTCCCCGCCCGCGAACCGGCGCGCCAGTGCGGACATTGGCCGGACGGCCAGGGGGGAGCCCAAGGCGGTCCACAGCGCCGTGGCGACGATGCCCTCGGCGAGCACCTGCCAGGTGAACTGTCGGATGTCCAGCAGCAGCGACAGCACGCCGAACAGCCCGAACGCCACCGCCCCCGCCAGCCCGCCGAGCGCCGCCTCGCCGGCGTGCGCCGTCCCCGACAGGTACGGCCGGAGCCGGCCGAGCCCGTCGCCGACGAGCAGGAAGACCAGGGCGTTGATCCCCACCAGGTGATTGCCGCCCGACAGCAGGTCGGCCGCGAGCCCCGCGACGAAGCCGTAGCGCGCCCCGGGGCCGGGCCCGTCCGCCAGCGCCAGGCCGACGACCGTGAGCAGGATGAAGTCGGGGCGCCATCCGGCCACCGACAGCGCCGGCGCCACCACCGCTTGCAGCAGCAGCGCCACGAGGAGCACGATTCCGAGCGCGGCGGCTCGGGCGATCACGGCTCGTCGTCCAGGTCAGGCCGCGGCAGGTCCGGCGACGGCAGCCGCTCCTCCTCGGGCAGCTCGGTGGGCTGCGTCGGGTAGTCCAGCACGACCTGCACGGTCGTCAGGCGAGTGAAGTCGACGTAGGGCCGTACCGCGAGGAAGCGGGACGCGTCGCGCGGCGCCTCGATCACCCCGACCGGGATGCCGTCAGGGATCGCCGTGCCGGTGAACAGCTGGGTCACGACCTGCGCCCCGGCTTCGATCTCGGCCTCGGTGTCCAGCAGCTCCAGCTGGAACGGGTTGGCCCCGCGCCCCGTCAAAAAGCCCTGCTCCCCAGTCTCGGCGAGCCGGACGCCGTAGCGGGCGTTGGGGCTGGTCAGCAGCTCGACCCGGGCGTTGCCGGCGGTGACCTCGGTCAGCTTGCCGACGAGCCCGAACTCGTTGATGACCGCCATCCCGGGCAGCAGGCCGTTGTTCGCGCCGACGTCGAGCAGCACCGACCGCTCCACGGACGTGGGTGGCTGGGCGATCACGCGCCCGACGGTGGTGGTGAACCCGAGGCGCTGGCGCATGTCGAACTGCGCGCGCAGCTCGGCGTTCTCCCGCTCCACGTCGGCCATGTGGACCTGCTGGCGGCGCAGCTCCTGCAGGTCGGACTCCAGCGCGGCGTTGCGCTCGCGCAGCGAGCCCAGCTCGCCGACCGCGGAGAAAAAGCCCCCGACCGGCCGGACGACCGTGGCGAAACCCTCGGCGACCGGCCCGAAGACCGCCAGCGCGCCGCGCTGGATGGCCGCGACCGCCCCGCCATCGCCCTGTCGGTAGTCGACGGTGATCAGGATCAGCGAGACCAGCACCAGGACAGCCAACAGCGTTCGGCTGCGTCGACGGGGTTCAGGCATCGTCTTCATCGTCCGTCACCGCGCGATGCGGCATCGGGCGCTCCGTCAGTGACGGGAGCTCGAGATCAGCACCTTCTTGAGGGCCTCGAACTCCTCCAGGCACTTGCCCGAGCCGATCGCGACCGAGTGCAGCGGGTTCTCGGCTTGGTGGATGGGCATGCCGGTCTCGTGCTTGAGCCGCTCGTCCAGGCCCTGCAGCATCGCCCCGCCACCCGTCAGGACGATCCCCTTGTCCATGATGTCGGCGGCAAGCTCCGGCGGTGTCCGGTCCAGCGTGTTTTTGACCGCGTCGATGATGGAGTTCACCGGCTCCTCGATGGCCCGGCGCACCTCCTCGGCGCTGACGATCACCGTCTTGGGCAGCCCGCTGACCAGGTCGCGACCGCGGATCTCGGCGTGGCTTTCGTCAGGCAACGGGAAGGCGCTGCCGATGGCCATCTTGATCTCCTCGGCGGTCCGCTCGCCGAGCATCAACGAGTACTCCTTCTTGACGTAGTTGATGATCGACTCATCGAGTTCGTCGCCACCGATGCGGATCGAGGCGCTCGTCACGATGCCGCCAAGGGAGATGACGGCGACCTCCGTGGTGCCACCGCCGATGTCGACGACCATGTTCCCGGCGGGCTCGTGCACCGGCAGGCCCGCACCGATCGCCGCGGCCATGGGCTCTTCGATGATGTAGGCCGGGGGGCGGGCGCCGGCCTGGACGGACGCCTCCTGCACGGCGCGCTGCTCGACGCCGGTGATGCCCGAGGGCACGCAGACGACCAGCCGCGGCTTGTTCATGAAGGTGAAGTAGCGCCGGCGGTGCACCTTCTGGATGAAGTACCGCAGCATCTTCTCCGTCACGTCGAAGTCGGCGATCACGCCGTCCTTCAACGGCCGGATCGCGACGATGTGGCCTGGGGTCCGACCGATCATCCGCTTCGCCTCGCTGCCGACGGCGAGCACGGCGCCGTTGTTGGTGTTGATGGCGACCACGGAGGGCTCGTTGAGCACGATGCCCCGACCCCGGACGTACACGAGGGTGTTGGCGGTCCCCAGGTCGACCGCGATGTCACGGCCGAAGATCTGGAGAGCGCCGCTGAGGCTGCGGGCTCGGAGTTGTCCGTTGGAGGGCACGCGGTCTCCCTACGAAGGCGCGGCGAAGCGATGACGATGTGCAGTTTGCGCGAGGCGGCGGCAGCACCGAAGAGCACGCCAGCGTGCGCACGTGTGCACAGTCTAACGTCGGCGGTCCCCCGCTTCCGTACTGACGGACAATCCCCCTTCTGCGGGGGTCACAGCACGCCGAGTCGCGCCAGGCTCTGCCACTCGGGGTTCCCGATGACCAGGTGGTCGAGGACGTCGACGCCCAGCGTGGTGCCGGCCTGGGCCAGCCGGCGCGTCACCTGGCGGTCGTCGGCCGAGGGCGTGGGGTCGCCCGACGGATGGTTGTGGGCCAGGAAGACCGCCGAGGCGCCGGCCAGCAGCGCCTCGCGAAAGATCTCCCGCGGAGCCATGAAGGTGTGGTCCACCGTGCCGATGGACACGGTCGACACGGCGATCAGGCGGTGCTTGACGTCGAGGCAGACCAGCAGGCAGTGCTCGCGGTCGCGGCCGACCAGCAGGGGCGCGACGATGGCGTGTGCGTCCTCCGGCGAGGTGACCTGCGGACGCTCGGCAGGCGGGCCGGGTAAGAACCCTGCGGCCGGTGCGCACGTCGGGCAGGTCAGGGCTGGAGCCAGTGCCGTCATGGCGCGCAGCATGCGCCGCCGCCGGCGCCGGCGCCGGCAATCCCTGCTGCGCCTGTGGAATTCCCCTACGCGTCGGGGAAGAAGATGCCGATCTCGCGCTCGCCGTTCTCCGGGGAGTCCGACCCGTGGACGATGTTCTCCCCGATGACGGTCGCGAAGTCGCCCCGGATGCTGCCCGGTGTCGCCTCGACCGGGTTGGTCGCACCCATCAACCCGCGCATCGCCTTCACCGCGTCGGGGCCCTCGACGACCATCGCGACCAGCGGACCGCCGGTGATGAACTGCACCAGCTCGCCGAAGAACGGTCGCTCGCGGTGCTCGTCGTAGTGCTGCTCGGCGACGTCGGCGCCGATGGTCCGCAGCTCCATGCGGGAGATCGACAGGCCCTTGCGTTCGATCCGGGAGATGACCTCGCCGATCAGGCCGCGGCGGACGCCGTCGGGCTTGACGAGGATGAGAGTGCGCTCAGTGGTCATGGGCGCACCTTAGCCGTCAGCCCGGCGGCAGGCCCAATGCGTCGCGGGCAGCGCCGACGGTGTACAGCGACCCGGTCACGACCACCGCGTCGTTGTCCGCCGCAAGGCCCCGGGCCGCCTCGAGGGCGTCGTCGACCGGGTCGTGTGCCTCGGCGCTGAGGCCGGCGGCCTGGACGGCCTTGAGCAGGGTGTCGGTAGACGCTGCCCGCTCCGACTGCGGACGGGTGACGACGACGTGGTCGGCGACCGGTTTGAGCTCGGCGACCATGGCCTCGACGTCCTTGTCGTCGAGGACACCGAGCACGACCACCCGGTTGCGGAACGCGAACTCGTTTGCCAGCGCCACGGCCAGCGAGCGCATCCCGGCGGGATTGTGCGCTCCGTCCAGGATCACCGGAGCCGCGCCGTCGTCGCGGACGACCTCCAGACGGCCGGGGGACGTCACCGCGGCGAAGCCCTCACGGATCACATCGGGATCGATGCCGCCGGCGAAGCCCAGGAACGCCTCGACGGCCACCAGCGCGTAGGCGGCGTTGGCCGCCTGATGCAGCCCGTGCAGCGGCAGGTAGACGTCGGCGACGTCGCCGGTGACGCCCCGCAGGTGCAGCTGCTGACCACCGACGGCAGTGCGGCGATCGATCAGCCCGAAGTCCTTGCCCGCCACGACCAGCCGGCTGGCGCAATCGGCAGCCTGTCGCGCCACGACCTCCATGGCCTCGTCAGGCTGTGCGGCGGAGACGACCACCGCACCCGGTTTGATGATCCCTGACTTCTCCTCGGCGACCGAGCGGACATGCGCCCCGAGCTCGGGGTGGTCCAGGCTGATGTCGGTCAACACGGCCACCTGCGCGTCGACGACGTTGGTGGCGTCCCACCGGCCGCCCATGCCGACCTCGAACACGCCCACGTCCACCGGGGCGTCCGCGAAGTGGACGAACGCCAGTGCGGTCAGCACCTCGAAGAAGGTGACGGGGTCGGGGTGGTCGGCGTCGACGCGGTCGATGAACGGGTCGAGGTAGGCCAGGCCGGCCGCGACGTCGATGCGCTCTGCCGGTCGCCCGGCGACGCGGACGCGCTCGCGGACGTCCTGAAGGTGCGGGGACGTGTACGTCCCGGTGTTCAGGCCCAGCGCACCCAGCAGGGCGGTGATCATCGCGGCGGTGGTCGTCTTCCCGTTCGTCCCGGTGATGTGGATGCCGGGATACGCCTGCTGGGGGTGTCCGAGCAGGTCGCACAGCGCCCGAATGCGCTCGAGGTCGGGAACCATCCGGTTGGGCTGCCGGTCGAACAGCCGGGCGATGGTGGCGTCGTAGTCGGGCTGGGACGTCATCCCGACAGTCTATGGACGGCCCGGGCGGCCGATGGACGGGGGCAGCCACCCACGACGGCGCTGGCGCTCGAACAGCTACGGCACGTCCCGGGGTGGCCTTACAGGTCGAATCGCACCGGGCTCATCGGCCACCCGTTGGACACCAGGAACAGCACCACCGCCGCCAGGACGACGGCGACCACCGCGAAGCCGAGCGCGACGCCCGGGCGGTCGGCTGCTCCACGCGCGCGGGGGGTGGTTCGTTGGACCCGGCCCGCGACGACGTCGGCGCGCTCGGCCACGTCGCGGGCGGCGGCATCCAGCCGCGGTCGCCACTGGTCGATCGTGTCGTCGGCCGTGCGGCGGTGCCCGTTGATGACGGGTCGGCGCAGGTCGCGGTACGTGCCGGCGAGCAGGTCGAAGAACCGCTCGACACTGTCGACCAGCGCCCCGCGCATGTCTGGCGGAAGCGGTGGGCCTTCCTCGCCGGCATCGGCGATGCACTGCGCGACGGCGTCCCGGACGTCGGCCGGTGCCACCGTGTCCCCGACGAGGAAGCGCTCGACGATCGACGCCGCCGGTGCCGTCGGCGGACCGACCCCCAGGTGGGCCAGCGACGAGAAGACCGGCCCAGCCAGCCATGGCAGCTCCCGCTGGCCGTGCCGGCGCCACGTGGCCAGGCTGTCGCAGACCGCTTCGAGGTCGTCGCCGCCGAAGCGGTCCGCCGCCTCGGCCAGGCCCTGCGCCGCCGCGACCTCCAGCCGCCGGCGCAGCACCTCCTCGACGGTCAGGCCAGCTCGTCGAGCTGTGCCTGCAGCTTCTCGATTGCGTCGCGCCAGTCCGCCACCTTCTCCCGTTCCGCCTGCACGACGTCCGTGGGGGCCTTCGCAACGAAGCCCTCGTTGGACAGCTTCGCCTCGGCACGCTTGACCTCGGCGGCAGCCTTGGCCAGCTCGCGTTCCAACCGGCCCCGCTCTTCGTCGAGGTCCACCAGGCCTGCCAGCGGCACGAACAGCTCGGCTGAGGCGGTCACCACCTTGCCGACCGGATGGGCGTCGACGTCGTCGGCACGGTCGATGAAGCGCCACGACCCCACGCCGGTCAGACGCGAGATCGCGTCGACCCCAGCCTCCAGCACGTCGCGGCGACCGTCCAGCGGGACGGCCAGCACGTCGACGCGTGCCGCCGGTTGGAGCCCGTGGTCGGCCCGGAACCGTCGCAGCGCCGTGACCGCCTGGATGAGCGCCTCCAGTTGCGCCTCGGCCGCGGTGTCTCGTCGCTGGGGCGCCGCCTGGGGCCACTGCGCCCGGACCAACGTCACCTCTCCCCCGCCGTGCAGGGTGCGCCACAGCTCCTCGGTGACGAACGGCATGATCGGGTGCAGCAGGCGCAGCCCAACGTCGAGGACCGTCACCAGCACCGATGTCATCGCGGTGTCGTCACGCTGCTTGACCAGCTCGAGGTACCAGTCGCAGAACTCGTCCCACATGAAGTGGTACAGCGTCTGGGCGGCCCTGGCCATGTCGTAGCAGGCGTACGCCTCATCGGCCGCCGCGCGCGCGGCCTCCAGCCGCGACAGGATCCACCGGTCCTCCGGTTGGAGCTCCAATCCGTCGACGTCGACCGACAGGTCGCTGTCGACCGGCAGCTGGGACAACACGAACCGCCCTGCGTTCCACAGCTTGTTGGCGAAGTGGCGCGCCCCCTTGACCCACTCCTCGGCCAGCGGGACGTCGTTGCCCGGTGCCGCCGCCCGCAGCAGGGCGTAGCGAAGGGCGTCGGCGCCGTACTCGTCAATCAGGTCGAGCGGGTCGATCACGTTGCCGAACGACTTCGACATCTTCTTGCCGTTCCGGTCCCGCACCAGCCCGTGGTTGAGCACGGTGTGAAAGGGCACCTCGTCGAGCAGGTGCAGACCCGCCATCATCATCCGGCTGACCCAGAAGGTGTTGATGTCGTAGCCGGTGACCAGTACCGACGTCGGGTACCACGTCTGCAGGTCCGGGGTCTGCTCCGGCCACCCCAGCGTGGTGAACGGCCACAGCGCGGAGGAAAACCACGTGTCGAGCACGTCCGGGTCCTGGCGCAGGCCGCGGGCCTCGACCTCCTCGGGCGTTGGGTCCTCCCGAAGGACCAGGATCTCGCCGTCCTCCGTGTACCAGGCGGGGATTCGGTGCCCCCACCACAGCTGGCGGGAGATGCACCAGTCGTGCAGGTTGTCCAGCCAGTCCAGGAAGCCCTTGGCGTTGCGGGCCGGCACGAAGTTGGTGCGCCCATCGCGGACCGCCTGGGCGGCGCGCTCGGCGAGCGGTCTGACCGCCACGAACCACTGGTCGGACAGGCGCGGCTCGACGACGGTGTGGCATCGGGAGCAGTGGCCGACGGAGTGGGTGCGCTCCTCGACGCGCACCAGCAGCCCACGCTGGTCGAGGTCGGCCTTGACGCGCTCGCGCGCCTCGAAACGGTCGAGGCCGGCGTACGGACCGCCGTTGATGTTGATGCGCGCCTCGTCGGTCATCACATCGATGGTCTCGAGGTCGTGACGCCGGCCGATCTCGTAGTCGTTGGGGTCATGGGCCGGCGTGACCTTCACGGCACCCGTGCCAAAGGCAGGGTCGACGTGGTCGTCGGCGATGACGGGGATCTCCCGGTCGAGCAGCGGGAGGACCACCGTCGAGCCAACCAGGTGGCGGTAGCGTTCGTCGTCCGGGTGGACAGCCACGGCGGTGTCGCCCAGCATCGTCTCGGCGCGCGTCGTCGCGACCACCACACCGTCACCGCCATCGGCGGCGGGGTAGCGGATGAACACCAGCTCACCGCGCTCCTCGGTGTGGTCGACCTCAATGTCGGAGATCGCCGACATGTCGCGAGGGCACCAGTTGATCAAGCGGTAGCCGCGGTAGATCAGGCCCTGCTCGTACAGCGTGCAGAAGGTCAGCCGCACCGCCTCGACGTAGTGGTCGTCGAGGGTGAACACCGAACGGCGCCAGTCACATGACGCGCCCAGGCGGCGCATCTGGCGCAAGATCGTCTCACCGGACGCCTCGCGCCACTGCCACACCCGCTCGACGAAGGCCTCACGGCCAAGGTCGTGGCGCGACAGGCCTTCCTTGGCCAGCTCGCGCTCCACGACGTTCTGGGTGGCGATGCCGGCGTGGTCCGTGCCGGGTTGCCACAGCGCGTTGTAGCCCATCATCCGGGCCCGGCGGATGACGGCGTCCTGAATGCTGTGGTCGAGCGCGTGGCCGAGGTGCAGTGACCCGGTGACGTTTGGCAGCGGGAGCATGACGGCGAACGGCTCGCCCTCGTTGGTGGTGTCGGCGTCGAACAGCTGTCGATGCTCCCACCACGCGTACAGCCGTGCCTCGACCTCGGAAGGGTCGTACGCCTTGCTCAGCTCAGCCCTCATGCGCCACAGGGTACGCAACCGGTGCCAGCGGCCGGACGGCCCGGTGGTGGCGGCGGGCTGGTCGCCGTGGGCGTGGCGACGCGCGCAGCGCTACCCAGGTTGTGCCATGGACAGCACCTGCTCGCGGGACATCTCCATGTCGTGCACCTCGCTGGCATGCGCCTGGGTCATCGACACCAGCTCATCTTCGTCCGAGGCGCGCACCACCGCGCCGCAGGGGCACTCGACGACCTTCTCCATGACGTCCTCCGATCGGTCACACTGACGATCGTCATCAGGCTGCGATGCCGCCGTTGGCGGGTGGTTGGGGAAAGTTTGGAGCCCACGAGGGTCCGCGTCTACGTCACGGGGCGGCTCACCGTCGAGCACGGCGACGCCCACCTGACCGCGTCGTCGCTGCCGGGGCGCCAGGGACGGCTCGCGCTGGTGTACCTGGTGCTGGCGCGGACCCGGCCCGTGCCCCGCGACGAGCTCGCCGGCGCCGTGTGGTCCGACGCGCCGCCGCGGTCCGTCGACGGGGCGCTGTCGGCGGTGGTGAGCAAGCTGCGCGCTGGCCTGTCCGGTCTCGAACTCGACGGCGGTCAGGTCTTGGCCACGGCCGCCGGCTGCTATGAGCTCCGGCTGCCCGCCGGCGCGGCCGTGGACGTCGAGACCGCCGCCAACAGCCTGGATCGCGCCGAGGGGGCGCTGCGGGCAGGGGATCTGCGCGGCGCCTGGAGCGATGCGACAGTCGCAACGGCGATCCTGCGCCGGCCGCTGCTGCCTGGCGACGACGCACCGTGGTTGACGGCCCGCCGCGCCGACCTGCGCGACCGACTGCTGCGCGCGTACGACTGCCTGGTCGAGGTGTGGCTGCGGCGGGGCGACACGACGCTGGCGATCGCGCTGGCCAGGGACGCGCTGGCGATCGCGCCGTTCCGCGAGTCAGGCCACCGCCGGCTGATGCGCGCGCTGGCGGCCGCCGGGGATCGCGCCGAGGCGCTGCGGGTCTACGAGCAGTGCCGCGTGCTGCTGCGCGACGAGCTGGGCGTTGACCCCTCGGCCGAGACTCAGGCCGTGTACAGCGAGCTGCTCACCGCGTCCTGACCGCGCTACGCAGAGCGCTTGCGCCGCTGCTCCATCTCGGCGACGGGCACCAGGGTGGGGTTCACGCTGTTTCGGACGACCTCGCCGGTGATGTGGCACTCGCCGATGTCGGCCATCGACGGCAGCTCGTACATCGTGTTCATCAAGACCTCTTCGAGGATGGCCCGCAGGCCGCGTGCGCCGGTCCCCCGCAGGATCGCCAGATCCGCGATGGCCTCGAGCGCGTCGTCGGTGAAGTCCAGCGCCACGTTGTCGTACTCGAAGAACTTCTTGTACTGCTTGACCAGCGCGTTCTTGGGCTCGGTGAGGATCTGGATCAACGCCGGCCGGTCCAGCTGCTCGACCGAGCACTGCACGGGCAGGCGCCCGACGAACTCGGGGATCAGGCCGTACTTGAGCAGGTCCTCGGGCAGCGCCTGTGCGTACAGCTCCGACAGATCCTTTTGCTGGCGAGTGCGCACGTCGGCGCCGAAGCCGACACCCTTGCGACCGATGCGCTGCTCGACGATCTGCTCCAGGCCGGCGAAGGCGCCACCGCAGATGAACAGCACGTTGGTCGTGTCGATCTGGATGAACTCCTGGTGGGGGTGCTTGCGGCCCCCCTGCGGCGGCACCGACGCGACGGTGCCCTCGAGGATCTTCAGCAGCGCCTGCTGCACGCCCTCGCCGGAGACGTCGCGCGTGATCGACGGGTTCTCGCTCTTGCGGGCGATCTTGTCGACCTCGTCGATGTAGATGATCCCCGTCTCGGCCTTCTTGACGTCGAAGTCCGCGGCCTGGATCAGCTTCAGCAGGATGTTCTCGACGTCTTCGCCGACGTAACCCGCCTCGGTCAGCGCCGTGGCGTCGGCGATGGCGAACGGGACGTTGAGCAGCCGCGCGAGCGTCTGGGCCAGCAGCGTCTTGCCGGATCCGGTGGGACCGAGCAGCAAGATGTTGGACTTGGCGAGCTCGACGTCTTCCTCACGACTGGTCCCCGTGACGCGGATCCGCTTGTAGTGGTTGTAGACGGCGACCGCGAGCGTCTTCTTGGCGGCGTCCTGACCGACGACGTAGTCGTTGAGGAACGCGTAGATCTCTCGGGGCTTGGGCAGATCGCCCTGGACGGCCTCACCGGGCTCGGAGAACTCCTCTTCGATGATCTCGTTGCACAGCTCGATGCACTCGTCGCAGATGTAGACGCCCGGCCCGGCGATGAGCTTTTTGACCTGCTTCTGTGATTTCCCGCAGAACGAGCACTTCAGCAGGTCGCCGCTTTCGCCGAACTTCGCCATCCGCCGCTCGTCCCCTTCGTCGTGGTCAGGCCGGTCGCCAGCTCGACGCCGTGTCCAGGCCTTCGAAGGTCATCGTAGCGGGCAGGGTACCGCCGCTCATCGGATCGTCGACGGCACCTGTGTTCACTCGGGCGTCCGCTAACTCGCCTTGAGCGATTGCGACTGCGCCTTGCGTGACGCGATGACCTCGTCGATCAGCCCGTAGGCCCGGGCGTCCTCCGCGGTCATGATGAAGTCGCGGTCGGTGTCGGTGTTGACCTTCTCGATCGACTGGCCGGTCTTGTCGGCCAGGATCCGGTCGAGCAGGTCGCGGATGCGCTGGATCTCCCGCGCCTGGATCTCGATGTCGGTGGACTGGCCCTCGGCACCGCCGTGGGGCTGGTGGATCAGGATCCGGCTGTGAGGCAGCGCGAAGCGCTTGCCCTTGGTGCCCGCGGCCAGCAGGATCGCCGCGGCCGAGGCGGCCTGGCCCATGCAGATCGTGGACACGTCCGGCTTGATGAACTCCATCGTGTCGTAGATCGCCAAGGCGCTGGTGACCGAGCCGCCAGGGCTGTTGATGTAGATGTTGATGTCCTTCTCGGGGTCCTCGCCCTCGAGGTGGAGCAGCTGGGCCATGATCAGGTTCGAGATCTCGTCGTTGATCGGCGTCCCAAGGAAGATGATCCGCTCCTTGAGCAGCCGCGAGTAGATGTCGAAGGACCGCTCCCCCCGGTTGGTCTGCTCGATGACCATCGGGACCAGGTAGTTGTCGACCTGCATCACTGCTCCTGTTCTGTCGCGGCGGCCACGATAGCGTCGCCGTCATCGCCGCCGTCGGCGGGATCATCGATATCGTCGGGCTCGTCGGGCGGTGCGGACAACACCTGCACCGAGGCCACCAGATGGTCGATGGTCTTGCGCCGGAACGCGTCGCTGATCAACGCCTGGATCCGGTCCGGGTGAGTCATGAACTCGGCGAGCTCCTCCGGCGGGCGTCCCAGCCGCATCGCCTGGCGGGCGATCTCGCCGCCGAGGTCCTCCTGGGTCACGTCGACCTGGGCCGCGCGGCCCACGGCGTCGATCACAAGCTGCGCCTTGACGGTCTTGCGGGCGTCCTCCTCGAGCTCGGACACGACGGTCTCGGGACTCGCGCCGACGGCGGACAGGTAGGCCTCCAGCGACATGCCGTACTGCTCGGCCTGCTGGGCGATCCGGTTGAGGCGGAAGCGCAGCTCCTGCTGGATCATCGACTGCGGCAGGGGAATGTCCACCAGGTCGCAGACCGCCTCGACCACCGCCCCGCGCAGCTCCGAGCGGGCGTGGTTGCGCTTGTGCTTGGCCAGCTGCTCGGTCAGCTCGTCGCGCAGCTCATCGATGGTGTCGTGCTCGCTGGCGGTGATGGCGAAGTCGTCGTCGAGCTCGGGCAGCTGCTTGCTCTTGACCTCCTTGACCACCGCTCGCAGGTCAACCTCCGCGCCCGCGAGGTCGCCGTAGTCGGGACCGAGGGTGTCGGTGAACGTCAGGACGTCGCCGGCGCTGCCGCCCACGAGGTTGCGGTCCAGGGCCGACTCGCTGTCATCGCCGGCGTCGTCGGGGATCTGGTACAGCAGGTCCTCGACGCTGACCTCGTCGACCCGCTGTCCGTCGCGCTCCCCCACGACGGTGACGACGACGTAGTCACCGGGGCCGGCAGGGCGGTCGACCGTCTCCAGCTCGGCAAAGCGCTCGCGCAGCGCGTCGAGCTGCTCGGCGACCTCCTCGTCGGTCACCTCCCACTCGGGGTGGGGGACCTGCAGGCCCTCGTACTCGGGCACCTCGAACTCGGGGCGCACCTCCACCGTGGCGGTGAACGCCGCCTCCTTGCCGCCCTCGAAGGTGTCGAGGTCGAAATCCGGGGGGCCGACGACCTCCAGCTCCTCGGCCTGCGCGGCCTCGGCGTACAGCAGTGGCAGTGACTCGCGGACGGCCTCCTGGACCAGCGTGTCCTTGCCCAACCGGCTCTCGAGCACCTTGCGCGGCACACGCCCTGGGCGGAAGCCGGGGACCTTGACCTCGCCCGCGAGCCGCCGGGCGGCCTCGTCGATGGCGCGGTCGACGCGCTCAGCCTCGACGGTGACGGAGAGCTTGACGGTCGTGTCGTCGACGCGCTCGACGGTGGTCTTCACTGCGGAACAGCCTCCTGCGCCTGCCTGCAGGCGCGAAATCGTGTGGGGACCCCGGCATCGTAGTGCGGCGCGGTCGGGCCGCCGGAGCGGGGCCTGACAGATGGCGCCGGTGGGTGACGGCCAGCAACCGCTCCACCACGACCCGTGGAGTGAGCCGGGGGTGACCGTGGCGCACCTCGTGGCGGCCGGCGATGGCCCGCCAGCCCGCAGCCGCCGCCGCGATCGCGGCGATGCCCCCGACGGCCAGGGCGGCACGGGCGCCATGCGTCTGGCCGACCCATCCGATGATCGGACCGCCGATCGGGGTGCTGCCCAGGAACGCCACCCCCCACAGGGCCATCACACGGCCGCGCATCTCCGGGGCGGCGCCGAGCTGCAGGGCGGCGTTGGCGGTGGCGATGAACCGGATGCTCGCGGCGCCCACGGCGAACAGCGCAACGACGGCCAGCGGCAGTGTCGGGGCGGCCGCCACCGCCAGGATCAGCACGCCGAAGACCGCCGAGTACCGCAGCAGCGCCGTGACCGACGCATCCGAGCGCCGCGCCGACGCCAACCCGCCGATGACCGCCCCGGCACCCATGACGGCGCTGATGATCCCGTAGGCCAGGGGCCCGCCGCCGAAGGTGAACTTCGCCAGCAGCGGCAGCGTGACGTGGAACTCGTAGGTCAGCGTGCCCACCGCCGCCATGACGAGCAGCGGGACCCGCAGCGCCGGCGTCCGCCACACGTACGCCAGGCCCTCGCGCAGCTGCTTGGGCCCGCGGACGGCACGCTTTCCCAGGTGCAGCTCCTCGGGGCGCATCGCGGCCAGCGCGCCCAGAACGGCGACGTACGACACGCCGTTGACGAAGAAGCAGGCGGCGACGCCCACGGCGGCGATGACCAGGCCGCCGACCGCCGGACCGATCGCACGGGCGGCGTTGATGACCACGCTGTTGAGCGTGACGGCGTTGGGCAGGTCCTCGGGGCCGACCATCTCCAGCAGGAACGACTGGCGGGCGGGATTGTCGATGGCGACGACGCAGCCGAAGGCGAAGGCCAGGGCCAGGACCATCCACAGCTGCACGACACCCAACGCGGTGATGGCGCCCAGCAGCAGCGCCAACGTTGCCGCGGTCGACTGGGTGAACAGCAGCACCCGCCGCTTGTCGACGCGGTCGACGACGACGCCGGCCCAGGGACCGAACAACAGCAGCGGCAGGAACTGCAGCCCGGTGGTCAGCCCCAATACGGTGCCCGAACCGGTCATCTGCAGCACGAGCCACGCCTGGGCGATGCCCTGCATCCAGGTGCCGCTGATCGACACGATCTGGCCCAGGAAGAACAGCCGGTAGTTGCGTGCCCGCAACGACCGAAAGGTGTCCCGCGTGACGCGCTCCAGGCGCGTCATGTGGCGTCCTCCACCAGCTGCTCGAGCACCGGCAGCGCGGCCGCCAGCGCCTGCAGCTGCTCGTCGGACAGGCCGGCCAAGCGGTCGTGGAGCAGTCGCGCCGCGCGGTTGCGGGCGGCGGTCAGCAGCTGGTGACCGGCCGGCGTCACGTGCATGACGGCGCAACGGCGGTCATTGGGATCGGCAGTGCGCTCCAGCAGTCCCCGGTCTTCGAGGGCGGCGACGACCCGGGTCAGCGTCGAGGGGCCGACCTGCTCGGCGGCGGCGAGGTCACCCAGGGTCATGGGACCCGAGCGGTCCAGGGTGGCCATCGCCGACAGCTGCGACGGGGTCAGGTCGAGGTGCGCCTCCTGGCGCAGCCGGCGGGCCAGGCGCATGACGGCCAAGCGCAGGCGCGCGGCATCAACGGCGCGACGGGTGGTGGGCAACGGTGATCCTCGAACTGCGGCGGACTGCGGCGATCTCGCCGCCCGGCAAATAGTACGCGTTGCGAACTAATTTGCCGCGGCGGGCCCATCGGCCCACGATGCCTGAGCCAGCCGGTCGTCCACGTCCATCAGGAACCGTCGTGCCGTGCGTCGTGCGAGCCGGCCGAGCAGCAGCCGGTCGGCCAGGGCGCCAGCTGTCCCGCCCGGCGGCGTGTAGACGCCGGTCAGCGTGAGCTCGGCGACACCGTCACCCCGGTCGTGCAGCACCATGTCGCCGTCGAGCTCGGGAACCCAGCGGCTGGGTGGGACGTCGGCGTCGCCGTGCAGTGGCCGCCACCGGACACGACGCGTCGTCGCCCGGCCCGTCGGCAAGGCATCGCCGACGGCACAGTCGACCAGCACGCCGACCTGCCCCGCCCACAGGTAGACCTGCCAGTCACCGGCGGAAACCGTCCGAAGTGGGGGCGGCAGCCACGTCGCAGGATTGTCGCGGAAGCGCGCAAGGGCGTCGGCCGGGGCCGCCATCAGTGCGACGGTGGCACTCAGTGTGTGCTCCATGTGGCCTCCTCGACCCCTATGCAACCGGGCTGCCGAAGTGGGCAGGAGGGCACGGGGTCCCGGACAAGGGGGGCCGAACGGCCCTGCTCGGTCTATCCCGTCGCGTCGACCCTGGGACGACAACGACCAGGGAGGACACCATGTTGGTGCGCGATCGCATGACCCGGACCGTCGTGACGGTGTCGCCGCACACCTCGGTGCTCAACGCTCGCCGTCTGATGGCGACCCACGGCATTCGCCACCTGCCGGTGGTCGTGGGAGATGAGGTCGTGGGAATGGTCAGCGACCGCGACATCCGACCCGCCGACCCGCAGCTCGGGCGTGCGCTCAGCGGGTTGCAGTCCGACCTGCTGACTGGCCGCTACCGACGCGTGGAAACGCTGATGAGCGCCCCCGCCCACGTGGTGTTCCCTAAACAGGACGTGAGCGAGGCAGCTGAGCTCATGCTGACCCGCAGGATCAGCGCCCTGCCGGTCGTGGACCACGGGCGGCTGGTAGGGATCATCGGATTGTCCGACTGCCTGCGCTGCATGCTCGACGAGCACCGCGCCGCGGCGGTCGACCACATCGACGTCGACGCAGTCGTGCCGCTGACCCGCGACCTGCGCAACCGGGCGGCGACCCCCGCGGCGTTGGTCATCGACCCCGACCCGGCCACCCGGCTGAGCGTCCGCAACGACCTCGCGTCACGCGGCTACCGGGTCACCACCTGCCCCGGGCCGACCGGCGGGACCGCGTGCCCGGCGATGTCGGGTGCGCAGCTGCGGTGTGCCCGCGTGCCGGGTGACACCGACATGGTGGTCATCGACGCCGGCGATGCGGCCCAGACGCTGGCCGCCGCCTACCAGCGCTGGTTGCCCGGGGCCCAGATCCGCATCCCCGAACCCGTGCCCGCCCGACCCTGACCGAAACCGACGCCCTGGGGACCCCACGTATGCGCCGTCACCTGTACTACTACACCCTGTTGCCCACCTCGCTCCAGGAGGCCTCGGGCCACCTTCACCGCGGTCCGGAGCACTGGCTGCCGCGGCCGGCGACCCCCCACGACGACGGCTGGATCGTCGAGCTGGCCGCGGACGGCGCGTTGCCCCGGCCGGTGTCCCGCCACCGCGTCGTGGTCCAGCTCGACGAGCCCATGGCGCAGTCGGGCCGGTTGCTGCGGCGCATCACCTGGCGCTCGCTCGCCGCGCCCGGCCTGTTCCCGGTGCTCGAAGGCGACCTCGAGCTGGTAGCGCTCCACGGCGACGGCTGCCAGATCTCGCTGATGGGGACGTACCGGCCGCCGTTGTCGGTCGCCGGCGGCGCGGCCGACGCTGTGTTGGGCCACCACGTCGCCGAGGCGTGCGTGCGCCGGTTCGTCCTTGACATCGCGGAGCGCCTGGAGGCCGTTAGTCTCACGGCGTGAACGTCACGGAAGACCGGCTCGTCGCGCTCGCCGAAGCGGCCGCCGCGCTCGCCGGTGAGCTCGATCTCGACGCGGTCCTGCAGGCCATCGTCGCGGCCGCCGCCCGGGTTACGGGCGCGCGCTACGCCGCGCTGGGCGTCGTAGGCCCGGACGAGACCATCACACGGTTCATCACGCACGGAGCGGATGAGGAGACGGTCCGCGCCATCGGCCACTACCCGACGGGGAAGGGGTTGCTCGGCCTGCTGATCCGCGACCCCAGGATCATCCGGCTGGAGGACATCGCCGAGCACCCCGCCTCGTACGGGTTCCCTCCCGAGCATCCGCCGATGACGACGTTCCTGGGCGCGCCGGTCCGCTCGGGCGGACGGGTGTACGGCAACATCTATCTGACGGAGAAGCCCGGTGGGTTCGCCGTGCACGACGAGCAGCTGGTCCTGGTGCTGTCGGCCATCGCGGGCGCCGCGATCGAGAACGCGCTGCTGTCCGAGCAGCTGCAGGCACTGGCGGTCCACGACGAGCGTGAGCGGATCTCGCGCGAGCTGCACGACGGTGTCATCCAGAGCCTGTTCTCGCTCGGGATGGGCCTGGAGTCGGCGCGGACGCTGCTGCGCAGCCACCCAGACCGTGCGGAGAGCCGGATCGACAGCGCCATCGACGGGATCGACGGCGCCATTCGCGAGCTGCGCAACTACATCTTCCAGCTGCGGCCCCAACAGGCGGCCTCCATGGGCCTTGGGCGCGGCATCGTCGAGCTCGCACGCGAGTTCGAGGTGAACGCGCTGGTGCGACCCGCGTTGGATGTCCACGCCGGCATCGACGCCCGGGTCCCCGCCGCGATGGTGCCCGACGTCCTGCAGGTGATCCGCGAGCTGCTGTCGAACTGCGCGAAGCACGCCGCCGCGACGCATGTCAGCGTCACCGCCCGCGTCCAGAACGGGGTGTTGCGCGTCGAGGTAGGCGACGACGGTGTCGGGTTCGACCCCGACAGAGGGCAGCAGGTGGGGCGCGGCCTGGAGAACGTCCGTGAGCGGACCGAGGCCCTCGGTGGAGCGCTCACGGTCGAAAGCGCGCCGGGGGCCGGGGCGCGGGTCCGGCTCGACGCACCCATCTTGGGGGAGGCACCGTGACTCGGATCATGCTCGTCGACGACCACGAGGTCGTCCGCAACGGCCTGCGCGCCATGCTCGAAGCCCACGACGACCTGGAGGTCGTCGCCGAGGCGGGCACGGCCGCCGACGCCGTGCTGCGGGCCCGGTCGTACAAACCCGACGTCGTGGTCATGGACGTGCGCCTACCGGACCGCTCCGGCGTCGAAGCGTGCCGGGACATCCGGGCGGAGAACCCGGGCATCCACGTGCTGATGCTCACCTCGTTCTCCGACGACCAGGCGCTGTTCGACTCGATCATGGCGGGCGCCGCCGGCTACGTGCTGAAGCAGATCCGCGGCGGCGACCTCGTCGAGGGCATCCGGCGGGTGGCCGCCGGGGAGTCCCTGCTCGACCCGGCAGTCACCGCACGGGTGCTCGACCGGGTCCGCAACCCCCAGGGCGACCAGGACCCGCGGCTGGCCCGTCTGACGCCGACCGAGGCACGGATCCTCGACATGATCGCCGAGGGGCTGACCAACCGGGAGATCGGCGAGCGGGTGCATCTGGCGGAGAAGACCGTGAAGAACTACGTGTCGACGATCCTGACGAAGCTGCAGGTGTCACGCCGGGCCGAGGCCGCCGCCTACGTCGCCGAGCGACGCTCGCGCGACCACGACATCTGATCGCTACCGCTCACGCCGTGGCGGAAAGGCTCGCCAGCAGGCAGTCCGTGGTGGTGATCATCCCGACGATCTGGCCGTCGACGTCGACGACCGGCAGTGAGCTGATCCGACGCGACAGCAGCAGTCGCGCAGCCGCTTCGACGGAGTCGTCCGGAGCGACGACGTGCGCCGGCGAGGACATCACCCGGCCAACCGTCGCGCCCGGGTGCGCCGAGCGGACGTCGCGGTCGCTGAGCATGCCGACGACGCGGCCGTTGAGGATCACGGGAAGGTGCCGGATGCCGTACGTCTGCATGACGTGACCGGCGTCGGCCGCCGTCACCGCCGGCGTGGTCGTCACGGGGTCGGGGCTCATCCAGTCACGCACTCGCATCGTTGTCGCCTCCTCGGGTGTCCTGCACGGGGCCATTGACTGCCGCCACCATCGCGCGGTGACGGTGGTGGCGACAGTGCCGAAGGTCCCGAACCGCAGGGCCAACAGGTGGGGACCTTGGTCCCGGTCAAACGGGGCCGTCGGTCCCTGCCGGCGCCCGGGCGGCGCGCCGATGCTTCCCTGGACGTCGCGGATGACCAGAGGGCCGCGGCGCCCCCACGCGTCGCCACACAGAGGCCGGCGGCGCATGTTCCGAGAGGATCGTTCGTCATGACCCCCACCACCGGTGCCGCCCGTCTGTGGGCCGCCATCGCCGCTTCACTCGCGTTCTTCCTGGTGCTCACCGTTGCGATGAGCCTGACCGGGACCACCCCGACATCGGCGTCCACCGCGGCCGCCGGCGGGGCCGTTGAGCCCACCGCCCTGACCGTGGAGATGAAGGAGTTCGAGTTCGTCCCCGCCGAGCTGCAGGCGGAGGCGGGCTCGGAGATCACCATCACCGCCGCCAACACCGGCCAGGCCGAGCACAACATCGCCCTGGTCGACGGGCCCGGCTCCGAGATCGCCCAGGCCGGCCAGGAGACCACCCTGGACGTCGGCGCGCTCGAGGCCGGCACGTACGAGTTCATCTGCGAGGTCCCGGGTCACGCCGAGGCCGGGATGCGCGGCACGCTGACCGTGGCCAACCGCGGTGACCAGGCCCAGCAGGCCGACGCGGCAGCGCCGGCCAACACCGGCCACAGCGACCATGCGTCGATGACGCCCGAGGAGATGGTGGCGGGCCACGAGGAAGGCATCAAGGCGTTTCCGGCCGAGACCGCCGCGATGGGCAACCAGCCGCTGGAGCCGGAGATGGACGGCGATGTCAAGGTGTTCGAGCTGACTGCGGACGAGATCGAGTGGGAGGTGTCGCCGGGTGAGCTCAAGGAGGGCATGGCCTACAACGGTCAGATTCCCGGCCCGCGGCTGGAGGCCAACATCGGCGACACCGTCCGGATCGTGCTGCACAACGAGCTGGACGTGCCGACGGCCATCCACCCGCACGGTCTCGTCGTTCCGGTCGCGATGGACGGTGTCCCCGGGCTGACGCAGGACCCGGTGATGCCCGGTGAGTCGTTCACGTACGAGTACACGCTGCGCAACGCCGGCTCGCACATGTACCACTCGCACTTCGACTCGGCGGTCCAGGTGCCGATGGGGCTGCTCGGGGCGTTCATCGTCCACGACGACGACGAGCCCGAGGTCGATCTGGACTACACGATGATCCTCAACGACGGGCCGCTGGGATACACCATCAACGGCAAGGGCTTCCCCGCGACCGAGCCGCTGGTCGTCAAGCAGGGGCAGAAGGTCCGCGTCCGCTACATGAACGAGGGCCTGCAGATCCACCCGATGCACCTGCACGGGATCCCCCAGCAGGTCATCGCCAAAGACGGCTACCCGCTACCCCAACCCCGGACGGAAGACACCGTCCTGATCGCCCCCGGTGAACGCGTCGACGTCATCATCGACGCGACCGAGCCCGGGCCGTGGGCCTTCCACTGCCACATCCTCAACCACGCCGAGGCGGCCAACGGCATGTTCGGCATGGTCACCGCCCTGATCGTCGAGTAAGCCGCCACGTCGCGCGGCCGGGCCGTTCGGCCCGAGGGCCGGGGTCGTTCGCCTCTGGGGCGGCCCCGGCCCTTTCGCCATCCTGAGGTCACCTTCTCACCGAGAGGCGGCATCGTCATGAAGCGCTGGATCTACACCTACCGGTACGTGCACGGCGACCCCGACCGCGTCGAGTCGACCTTCCTGGACAGCTGTGCCGACCTGCTGCGCCTGGCGACCGCAGCACCGGACGAGGGGCCGTCGGGTGACGGCTCGTTCCTGGTCGAGATCGAAAGCCACGTCGCCGGCGTGCACCTGGCCAAGCAGATCCGCGTCCAATCGGGCGTCGCGTCTCGTCGCGACGGTGGGCGGGTGGTGCTGCCGATGCAGTGGCACGCCGACCCGGCCCGCTGGTTCTTCCCCGCCTTCGTCGGGGCCATGGAGTGGGAGCCACTGGATCGCGACCTTGGGCAGCTGACGCTCGCCGGCAGCTACGAGACGCCGTTCGGCGTCGTCGGGACGCTGGTCGACGCCAGCCTGCTGCGCGACGTGGCCCACCGCACCGCCGATCAGTTGTTGAGCGCGTTCTCGCGGGAGGTCGCGCGTGCGCTGACCGCCGAGCCCGTGGCGGAGGCCCCGCGCCGGGGACGCCGCCACGGTCCGATGCACGTGCGCGACGTCATGACCCCCGACCCGCTGCTGCTTGACGAGTCACTGCCGCTGCGGACCGCCGCGCTGATCCTGTTCCACGCCGGCGTGTCCGGTGCCCCGGTCGTCACGGCCGACGGGTCGCTGGTGGGGGTGCTCAGTGAGAGCGACCTGCTGGCCAAGGAGGCCGACGAGCGCTTCGGGTGGTCACGTGCCGCCGAGGCGGAGGACCGCAAGCGCCGCGCCCTGAGCGTCGGCGAAGCGTCCTCGGCGCCGGCCCGCGTGACGGCGCCTGACGCACGGCTGTCGGCTGCGGCCCGCCAGATGCTCGATCACGACGTCAGCCGGCTGGTGGTCGTCGGGGAGGGCAGGATCGCGGGGATCATCAGCCGCCACGACGTGCTGGCAGCGCTGATCCGTGACGACCGCGAGCTGCTCGCAGAGGTGCGCCTGCAGCTCGACGTCCACGGCGCCAGCGGCGTGGCGGCGTCCGTCGAGTGGGGACAGGTGCGGCTGACCGGGACCACGCGTCTGCGCACGACCGCGGCAATGCTCGCCCGCCTGGTGGAGAGCATCGACGGCGTTGTGGCCGTGGACGACGATGACCTGACGTGGGTCGAGGACGACGTCTTGCCCAAGACGCCCCCCGTCCCGCTGTGACGATCGATCGGGAAGACCATGACCGACGCCGGTGACCTGCAGCGCAGCATCGCCCGACTCGACGTCGACGAGTGCCTCGCGCTGCTCGGCCACCGAGTGGTTGGTCGGGTGGCCTTCATCTGCGGCGACGGACCCGTGATCGTGCCGGTCAACTACCTGCTCGACGAGGGGACGGTGGTGTTCCGGACGACGTACGGGACGACGCTGGACACCATCGGCTCCGGGGCGCGGGTCGCGTTCGAGGTCGACGCGATCGACGAAGCGACGCATTCGGGGTGGAGTGTGGTGGTGGCGGGCAAGGCTGAGGAGATCTGGCGGCCCGAGGAGCTGGAGCGCGCCCGGAACCTGCCGTTGCAACCGTGGGCGCCGGGTGACCGCGCGCACTACGTTCGTATCCTGCCCTCGTCGATCAGCGGGCGGCGGATCGACTAGCCGGAGATGAAAGGGACGGCCATGCCCACCGACCGCAACGGCCTGACGGTCCTAACCGTGGACGAGTGCATGCGGCTGCTGTCCAGCCATGTGCCCAGGGTCGGACGGATCAGCTTCGTCAGCGACAACAAGCCGGTGATCCTGCCCGTCAACTACGCCTTCCACGAGGGCAGCGTCGTGTTCCGCACCGACCCTGGGGCCAAGCTGTCGGCTGCCTCGGGTGGCGAGTACGTCGCGTTCGAGGTCGACTCGATCGACACGACCTGGGAGGAGGGTTGGAGCGTCCTGGTGCAGGGCCGCGCCGAGGAGGTCACCGACCCCGATGAGGTGGAGCGGCTCGAGAACCTGCCGCTGCGTCCGTGGGGGCCTGGTCCCAAGGCCGCGTACGTGCGGATCATGTCGACTGACATCTCAGGACGGCGCCTGGACTGACGGCGCTTCGGGGACCACGACCACCGGGCACTGTGCGTGGGAGACGCAGTAGTGGCTGACGGACCCCAGGGTGAACCCCGACACCCCGCCCAGGCCCCGCTGGCCAACGACCAGTAGCAGCGCGTCGGCTGCTGCCTCCACCAGACCGTGTCCGGGGGCCTGACCGGCCAGCACCCGCCGGTCCACCGCCACGTCGCCCAGGTCGCCGGCGACGGCGAGTGCCTCGTCGATCTTGGCCTCGGCACGTTGCTGGTCGTCGGGGGCGGCCAGGGACGGGTCCGCGCCCGACCCGGCGAACGCAAGCGGGAACCGGTACGCGGTGACGACGCGGAGCGCCACCCCGCGCCGGCGGGCATCGGCAACCGCCCACCGCAGCGCCTCGTGCGAAGACGCCGAGCCGTCCACACCGACCACGATGACCTCTGCCATGAGTGCCCTCCTTGCGCTCAGCCGTCTGAACCTGGCGCCTGGGCGGTCTCCGCCAGACGCTGCACCGCCTGCTCCAGCTGCGCCACGCCGAGGCGGCCGGCGTGTCGCGCCGCGACGGTGCCGTCGGCGTTGACGAACACGAAGAACGGGTAGCCGCCAACGCCCACGGCCTGTGCCACGGTGCCGTCCTCGTCGTCGGCGATGACCGGAACGGTCCAGCCCTCGCGCTGCAACCAGTCCTGTGGCGGGAAGTTGGGCTGCATTGCCTGCACGGCCGTCGACACGCTGTACAAGTCGACATCCGCCGGTTCGCCTTCGGCGTCCAGCCAGCCTTGGACCTCGGGCACCTCCTCCTGGCAGTGCGGGCACCAGTGGGCGAGCAGCATGACGATCTTGGGCCGGCCGTCGTCGAGGATCTCGACCTGCGTCCCGGTGTAGTCCGTGCCGCTGATGGCCGGGAGCTCCTGGCCGATGGCGGGGTCGTTGGCCGGGTCGACGGCTTCGGGGAGCACCTCGCCGGTCACCTGCGGCGCAGCGAGCTCGGGGCCCCCGGCCGGGTCGGGCGGCGCTGCCGCCGGTACGGCCAGGACCGCCGCCACCGCAGCCACCGCCATCGTCCCCACCACGCCGACCGCTGCGTCACGGCGACCTGATGCGACCGTCCGTGGCGTGTCGCCGGCCGAGCGTCGCACGCCGAACCACAACAGGGCAGCGATCAACAGGAAGCCGCTGAGCGCCATGTACGCCAGCGAGATGAAGCCGAACTGCCACACCTCGGCGGCGGTGCACGGGAAGTCCGCCGAGCACACCGTGGTCGACGCCAACGTGGGTACGTGCTGGATCAGGTAGTGGTAGCCCGCGATGACCGCGCCCACCAGCGACAGGGGCAGCCCGATCCTCCACACCGCCACGCGCCGCATCACCAACCCGACGATGAGCACCACGGCGAGCGGGTACATGGCGCCGCGCTGATACCAGCACAGCGGGCACGGACGCAGCCCCAGCACCTCGGAGTAGTACAGGCTGCCCAACGTGCTCACGGTCGCGACTGCCGCAGCCAGCGGCAGCGCAAGGCCGCGAACGCGGCGCAGCAGGTCGGAGCCGCCCCCCGAGCGGCCGGTCACCGCCAGCACGATCAGCACCACGAGCGCCACGTTCGTGGCCAGTGCCAGCAGCGAGAAGAAGATGTTGGCGGTCGACACGGCAGTCCTACTTCCTGGGTCCAGCGACGGCACGGTCGACGCTGACCTCGTTGGGCACCGCCTCTCCGGCGGCAACGGCGGTGATGTTCGCGAGCGTCGTCGCGGCGATGTGCTCGAGCGCTTCTTCGGTGAAGAACGCCTGGTGGCCGGTGACCAGGACGTTGGGGAAGGTCAGCAGCCGCGAGAACACGTCGTCAGTGATGACGCGGTCGGACAGGTCCTCGAAGAACAGGTCCGCCTCCTCCTCGTACACGTCCAGGCCCAGGTGGCCGATGTGGCCGCTCTTCAGCGCGTCGATCGTGGCGACGGTGTCGATCAGGGCCCCGCGGCTGGTGTTGATCAGCATGACGCCGCGGCGCATCAGCGCGATGGTCTCGGCGTTGATCAGGTGGTGGGTCTGCGGTGTGAGTGGGCAATGCAGCGCGATGATGTCGGAGTCGCGGAACAAGTGGTCCAGCGAGACGTAGTCGGCACCCAGCTGCACGCATTCCTCGTTGGGATACGGGTCCGCCGCCAGGATCCGGCAGCCGAATCCCGCCACGATCCGGGTGAAGACCGTGCCGATGGTGCCGGTCCCGATGACGCCGACAGTCCGCCCGTGCAGGTCGTAGCCCAGCAGTCCCTGCAGCGCGAAGTTGCCCTCACGGACGCGGTTGTAGGCGCGGTGGGTCTTTCGGTTCAGCGCCAGGATCAACGCGACGGCGTGCTCGGCGACCGCGTACGGCGAGTACGCGGGGACCCGCACGACCGTCAGACCCAGGTCCGCGGCCGCCGCCAGGTCGACGTGGTTGAACCCCGCCGAGCGCAGCGCCAGCAGCGTGGTGCCGCCTTTGACCAGTGTCTCGAGCACTGGTGCCGACAGGTCGTCGTTGACGAACGCGCAGATCGCCTCGTAACCGTCCGCCAAGGTCGCTGTACGGCGTGTCAGACGCGCCTCCAGGTACGTCAGGTCGTGGCCGTGAACGGTGTTGGCCGCGTCCAGATACCGCTGGTCGTGACCCTTGGTGCTGAAGACCGCGATGCGCATGGCTAGGCGCTCGCGGCGTGCCTGCTGGCGCGCAGGGCTGCGTGCGCCGAGGCCAGCCGCGCGATCGGGATGCGGTACGGCGAGCAGGACACGTAGTCCAGCCCGAGTTCCTGGCACAGCCTGATGGATGCCGGGTCGCCACCGTGCTCGCCGCACACGCCGACCTGCAGGTCCGCACGGACCGCCCGTCCCTGCTCGATGGCCATGCCGACCAGTCGGCCCACGCCGTCGGCGTCCAGGGTCTGGAACGGATCGACCGGCACGAGGTTGTTCGCCAGGTAGCGCGGCATGACGCGCCCTTCGACGTCGTCGCGTGAGAACCCGAACGCCATCTGGGTCAGGTCGTTCGTACCGAACGAGAAGAACTCCGCTCGCCGGGCGATGGCGCCGGCCGTGATCGCGGCGCGGGGCGTCTCGATCATCGTGCCGACCTTGTACGGCAGCTGGACGTCGGCGGAGGCGAGGACCTCGTCGGCGACATCGCGGATCCACCCTTCGAGCAGCTCGAACTCGGGCGCGGTGACGATGAGCGGGATCATGATCTCGATGCGCGGCCGGCCGCCGGCTCGCCGACGGGTCACCGCCGCGTTCATCAGCGCACGCACCTGCATGCGGTACAGATCCGGCTTGAGGATGCCCAGGCGACACCCGCGGGTGCCGAGCATGGGGTTCGCCTCGTGCCAGTGACGGGCCGCCGCAAGCAGCCGGCAGCCCTGCTCGTCGAGCTCGCCCTTGGCCTCGGCGATCGACAGCTCGGTGAGGTCGGGCAGGAACTCGTGCAGCGGCGGGTCGAGCAGCCGCACCGTCACCGGGAGGCCGTCCATCGCCTCGAGCAGATCCAGGAAGTCGTGCTCCTGGACCTGCCCCAGCTCGGTGAGCGCGTCCTGCTCCTCGTTCGCGGACTGGGCCAGGATGGCCCGCTGGATGACCGGCAACCGGTCGCCCAGGAACATGTGCTCGGTGCGGCACAGGCCAATGCCCTCAGCGCCGTAGTTGCGGGCCACCGTCGCGTCCTCACCGGTGTCGGCGTTGGCCAGCACCTTCAGGGAGCGGAAGCGGTCCGCCCACGACAGCAGCGTCTCGAACTCCTCCCCCGGCTGCGGCGTCCGCAGCGGCACCTCGCCGATGACGACCTGGCCGGTGGTGCCGTCGATGGAGATGACCTCCCCCTCCCGCACCACCGTGTCCCCGACGCGGAACTCCCGCTGCTGCAGGTCGATCTGGACCTCGGCTGCACCGCACACCGCCGGCTTGCCCATGCCACGGGCGACGACGGCGGCGTGGCTGACCAGGCCCCCGGAGGAGGTCAGGACACCTTCGGCGGCGATGAGCCCGTGCAGGTCGTCGGGCGAGGTCTCCGGGCGCACGAGGATCACGCGCTCACCCTTGTTGGCCGCGGCCTCGGCATCGTCGGCGGTCAGTCGGACCCGCCCGGTCGCCGCGCCGGGCGACGCGTTGAGCCCGGTCGTCAACACGTCGAAGTCGGCGTCCTGCTCGAACTGCGGGTGCAGCAGCATGTCGAGCTGTGCGGGGGTCACCCGGGTCACCGCCTCGCGCTCGTCGATCAGACCTTCGTTGGCCATGTCCACGGCCATGCGCACCGCGGCCGCGGCGGTTCGCTTCCCCACCCGCGTCTGCAGGAGGTACAGCCTCCCGCGCTCGATGGTGAACTCGATGTCGCACATGTCGCGGTAGTGACGCTCGAGCCGCCGCATCACCGCCATCAGGCCGTCATGGCAGTCGGCGAACGCCTGGCCAAGATCGTCGAGGTTCCGGGTGATGCGAATTCCCGCCACGACGTCCTCGCCCTGGGCGCCGGCCAGCCAGTCGCCGTAGGGCTTGGGCTCGCCCGTCGAGGGGTTGCGGGTGAAGGCGACGCCGGTGGCGCTGTCGTCACCGAGGTTGCCGAACACCATGGCCTGGACGTTCACCGCCGTGCCGAGGTCGTCCGGGATGCCTTCGTGGCGGCGGTAGTCGCGTGCCCGTCGACCGTTCCACGACCGGAAGACGGCCTCGACGGCCTGTCGCAGCTGCCGGCGCGGCTCCTGCGGGAAGTCCTGACCGGTCTCGCGGCGGATGATCGTCTTGAACTCGGCGACGACGCCACGCAGACCGTCACCGGTCAGGCCGAGCTCGTCGTCTGCCCCTGCGTCGGCCACCGCCTTGGACAGTGCGTCTTCGAAGTGGCCGCCGCGCACGCCCATGACGACCTTGCCGAACAGCTGCAGCAGCCGGCGGTACGCGTCCCAGGCGAATCGCGCATCGCCGCTGTCACGGGCGAGGTGCTCGACGGTCGTGTCGTTGAGCCCGACGTTGAGGATGGTGTCCATCATCCCCGGCATGGAGAACGCCGCACCTGAGCGCACCGAGATCAGCAACGGGGGGTCACCGCCGAAGCTACGACCAGACTGACCCTCGAGATCCTGCAGGTGCTCCAGGACCGTCCCCCACAAGCCCTCGGGCAAGGTCTCGCCGTTGGCCAGGTAGTCCCGGCACGCGTCGGTGCTGATAATGAAGCCGGGGGGAACAGGCAGTCCCAGCCGGGTCATCTCGCATAGGTTGGCGCCCTTGCCACCCAGCAGCTCCTTCTGGTCTTTGCTGCCTTCGGCGAACGCGTACACGTAGCGACGGCGACCGGTAGTGGTGTCCATGACGTTTTGCCCTCTGGTGTGTCGGCGCGGCCAGCGAGGACCGCGCAGTGGTCCTTGCCTTTCAGCCTCGCGCCGGCGGGAACCACGGACAAGGCCGGACGGCCCGGACGGGGCGGGCCGGTCAGTCCGGCAGGGGTACGCTGCAGGGGTACGGGACGTAGCGCAGCCTGGCTAGCGCGCCTGCTTTGGGAGCAGGAGGTCGCGGGTTCGAGTCCCGCCGTCCCGACCAGGCGTCGATACACTCGGCAGCCGCCTGCGGGTGTAGCTCAATGGCTAGAGTCCCAGCCTTCCAAGCTGGTTATGCGGGTTCGATTCCCGTCACCCGCTCCATACAAAACCGCTGGTCAGAGGCCTATTCGCACAACCTCGCCAGCACCGTCCACAGCCCGCGTGCCATATACGTGCCATAAGGAATCGCCTGTGGCACGCTACGCGCATGGCGAAGAAGCGCGCTCGGCGCCATCACGGTGGCAGCATCCGGGAGCTCAAGTCGGGCCACTGGCAGGTCCGAGTGCACGACCGCGCCACCGGCCGCCACGTCCCCCTCGGCACGTTCCCGACCAAGGAGGACGCCAACGCCGCGCTCGCCGCCGCCGTCGCTGATCAGAACCGCGGCAAGTGGGTCACACCGCAGCGCGGCCAGGTGCCGGTCGGTGACTACTGCCAGCGGTGGATCGACGAGCACACCGGCCTCGGTCCCCGCACCCGCGACACCTACCAGAGCTTGCTCAACCGGCACATCGCCCCGCACCTGGGCGACAGCCACCTCGGACATCTGACGACGGCGACGGTGCGCCGCTGGCACACGAAGTTGCACCGCGAAGCCTCCCCGTCGACCGCGGCGAAGGCGTACCGGCTGCTGCGCGCCGTGTGCAACACCGCCGTCGAGGACGGTGTGCTCGCCGTCAACCCGTGCCAGGTGAAGGGGGCGGGCGTCGAGCATCCCGACGAGCGCCCGACCGCCACCGTCGCCGAGGTCGACGCGCTCGCCGATGCCGTCCCGCTCCGCTACCGCGCCATGGTGCTGCTCGCCGCGTGGTGCTCACTGCGCCTCGGCGAGCTGACCGCGCTCACCCGCGCCGACCTCGACCTGCTGCACGGCAAGGTGAAGGTCACGAAGAACCTGCAGCGCCTCGACGACGGCACGTTCGTCGTCGTGAAGCCGAAGTCCGAGGCCGGCCGGCGCACCGTCACCATTCCCCCGCCCCTGCTGCCGGACGTCGAGGCGCACCTGGACGCCTACGTCGGCGATGCGCCCGACGCGCTCCTGTTCACCAACGAGCACGGTCGGCCGATCCATCGCCATCGCTGGAACGACATCTGGCGGCCGGCACGCCTCGCCGTCGGCCGGCCGGATCTGCGCTTCCACGACTTGAGGCACACCGGCAACACGCTGGCCGCCGCGACCGGGGCGAGCACCGCCGAGCTCATGGCCCGCATGGGCCACAACTCGCCACGGGCCGCACTGATCTACCAACACGCGACGCAAGACCGCGACGAGGCGATCGCACGCGCGATGGGCGAGCTCATCCGACCTGCTCCCGTCGCCGATCTCGACGACCACCGCGAAACGCGTTGAAGGTCTGAGTCCAGCTCGGCTGGCGGTCGGATCGCGTTACACCCCGAGCCACGTAGGCCTAGCACAGACCTGACTCGTCACCGTCCCCGGTGTCACAAGCCGCGTCCCCTTGGGTGCACTCCCTGCATGACATCTGCATGGGGACGCACCAATGCATCACGAGATCCACGCGGACCGGGACCGCCGGCCGTGTTGACCGTCAAGAAGGTCCTCGCCGGCCGCGGGGCGGTGGACTACTACCTCAACCAGACCCGCCGTGGGCTGGCCGACTACTACCTGCCGGACAGCTCGGCCAACGACGGTGACAACGCGGTGCGGTTGTCGGCGCCTGCGTCGTCGTGGTGGGGCGGCGGTGCGGAGGCGCTGGAGCTGTCCGGCGAGGTGGAGCGGGCGGAGTTCGCGCCGCTGTTCACCAAGGCGCTCCACCCCGGTGACGGTGGCTATCTGGGTCGGCGGTTCCGGCTGCCCGAGGAGGCGGCCGCGGCCAAGGTCGATGCGTTGCGCGGGGCGTCGGAGATCTCTGATCCGTACGAGCGGTGGATGGCCCGTCACGAGATCCGCCGTCGGGCGCCGCACGCGTCGGTGGCGGCGTGGGACTGCACGTTCTCCCCACCCAAGAGCGTGTCGCTTCTGTGGGCCGCCGGCGACCGCCACATCCGGCAGCAGGTCTGGGCCGCCCATCTCGCCGCCGTCGACGCCGGGTTGGGCTACCTGGAACAGCACGCGGGCTACGTCCGTGCCGGGCGCAACGGCGTGCGGGTGCTCGACACGACCGGACTGGTGGTCGCGCGGATGAACGAGTGGACCTCCCGCGACGGCGACATGCACCTGCACTCCCACTGCCTGGTCCTCAACCGCGTCCGGGCGCTCGACGACGGCAAGTGGCGGGCGTTGGACGGTCGGGTGCTGCTGTTGGCCCGCACCGGCGCGGGTGCCCTGTACAACCGGGCTCTCGAAGCGGAGCTGACCCGGCGGCTGGGGGTCGCCTGGCGTGACCGGCCCGACGGGCTGCGTGAGCTGGACGGGGTGGACGACGAGCTGATCGAGGCTTTCTCTTCTCGGCGCCGCGCGATCACTGCCGCCGTCGAGGAACTGGCGGCCGCGTACCGGGACAAGTACGGGGTGGAGGCGCCGCCGGCGGTGCTGTCGGCGATGGCTCAGACCGCGTGGGCAAAGACTCGCCGACGCAAGCGCGACTTGGACCCTGCCGACGCGCTGGCGCAGTGGGAGCGGACTGCCCGCCGCCACGGCCGCCAGCTCGCCCGCGTTCCCGGCCAGGTGCTCGCACGGATGCCCCACTCCCCCGAAAACCGACCCGACCCACTGGAGCTGCTCGTCGCGCGGCTGGTTGGCAGCGGCCGGGCGACGTTCACTCGCCATGACCTGCTGCGCGCCGCACTCGACGTCGTTCCACCGGGCAACCTGTCCCCGGCACAGCTGCAAGCCCAGGCGCAGCAGCTGGCCGCCCGGGCCGTCGGTCACCCAGAACTGGTGGGTGTGTCCGCACCGGAGGTTCTCGACACCCCAGCCGAGCTGCGCCGCCGCGACGGCAGCAGCGTGTACGAGCAGCCCGACCGGCAACGCTGGGCGCTGCGGACCACCATCGACCAGGAAGCCTGGCTGCTGGACGTCGCCACAGAGGCGACCGGTCGAACACTCCACCGCGACGTGATCGAGGCGACCGTCATCGAGCACGACCTCGGCGCCGATCAGGCCCAAGCGGTCCGCGAGCTGCTCGGCACCCAGCAGCGGATCGGACTGCTCGTCGGTCCTGCCGGCACCGGCAAGACCCGCACCCTGCGCGCCGTCGTCGCCGCCTGGCAGCACAGCGGCGGCGACGTGCTCGGGTTGACCGTCTCGCAGTCCGCCGCCGGGGTACTCGCCGACGAGGCGCAGGTCCGTGCGGAGAACGTCGCCAAGTGGCTGCACGAGACCCGCCGCGGACGCTGGCGGCTGCCGGACGGCGCGCTCGTGCTGATCGACGAGGCCTCCATGATCTCCACCGCCGACCTGGTCGAGCTGGTCGAGCAGGCACGCCGCGCCGGCGGCAACGTGCTGCTGGTCGGCGACACCGCCCAACTTGCCGCCATCCACATCGGCGGCAGCTTCGACCTGCTCGCCGACCGGCACGGCGCCGCGCACCTGCGCGAGGTCCGCCGGTTCATCGACGACTGGGAAGCCGACGCCAGCCTGCTGCTCCGCGACCGCGATCCCGCCGCGATCGCCGAGTACTCGATGCGCGGGCGCATCCGCGGCGGCACGACCGACCAGGTCGAAGCGAAGCTGTTCGACGCCTGGCGGGACGACGCCTGCATCCGCTACGAGGGCAGGCGCGGCACCGCGCTGATGATCGTGGCCACCAATGAACAGGCTGCGGTCCTGTCCGAGCGCGCCCGCCACGCGCTCATCGACGCCGGCGCCGTCGCCGACGGGCCCACCGTGCGGCTGCGCGACAACGTCGCGTCGGTCGGCGATCACATCGTCACCCGCCGCAACGACCGCAGGTTGCGCACCTCCCGGGGCGCCTGGGTCGTCAACGGCGACGTGTGGACCGTCACCGCCCTCCACGCCGACGGCGCAGTCGACGCCCGACGTCACAGCAACGGCGCCACCATCATCCTGCCCGCCGACTACCTCGCCGAGCACACCCACCTGGCCTACGCCACCACCGCCCACCGCGCCCAAGGGATGACCGTGGACGTCTGCCACGCCGCCGTCACGGCCGACGCCTCGCATGAGCAGCTGTACGTGGCCGCAACCCGCGGCCGCTCCGGCAACCACCTGTGGGTCATCGTCAACTCCGATCGCGACACCGTCCGCGATGGCGTGGACCTGCCGACCCCCGAACAGATCCTCTCCCGGATCCTCGAGCGCAAGGATCCCGACCGGCTGTCCGCCCACCAGGTGATCGAGGACTCGCTGCGCGACATCAGCTCACTTTCCCGCCTCGGGGCGATCTTCGACGACGCCGCCCGCACCGCCACCGACCAGTGGCTCCGCGCCACCCTGACCGCACACGGCATGGCGGCAGCGGCCGACGAGCCGGAATGGCCCAGCCTCGTCAACCGCGCCCGCGACACGGCGCTAGCCGGCCACGACCTCGCTGATCTCGTCGAGGAAGCCATCCGCATGCGCCCGATCGGCGACGTCCACTCCACCGCCGCCGTGCTGCACTGGCGACTCGGCACCCTCGGCGCAACCCCCGCACCACGCCCACGAGGACCACTTGCCTCCCTCCCGCCCACCGTCGGGCCCGACATCGACATCGCCCGCCAGGCCGGCGAGCTGATGCGGCAACGATGGCGCGACTTGCGCGCCGCGCTCGCCGCAACCAGAGAGTCCCTCCCCTGGGGACAATCCCTCGGCCCACGCCCTACCG